>JABLTT010046017.1_pt1 | contig 54845 bp, 55 predicted proteins | sample 7160061 | NCBI WGS metagenome assembly JABLTT01 (sample SAMN14651232, study PRJNA627086) | human gut metagenome | isolation source: feces | host: Homo sapiens
CCGGCCCCACGGGCCCGCAGGGACCGCAAGGGTTCCAAGGGCCTGTAGGCCCAATTGGTCCGACAGGCGCCACAGGCCCTGCCGGCCCGCAAGGTCTCCCTGGAGCTACCGGTGCGACTGGTCCCACCGGCCCCACTGGCCCGACGGGCCCTGCCGGCCCCGGCGTGAGCGATGCCACGGCATTTGATCCGGCGGCCTTTTACCAGGCAGGCGATCTAGTCTACTTTAATGGCAGCCTATATCGTGCCAATGTCAATGGTGCTTCAGGCGATCCCAGCACGTCGCCCCAGTTTACCTTGTTGTCGGTAGTGGGTCCCACAGGTCCCACCGGCCCACAGGGCCTTACCGGTGCGACAGGCGCGACGGGTGTCACCGGTCCTACTGGCCCCACTGGCCCTACCGGTCCCACAGGGCCGCAAGGTGATGCTGGCCCTACCGGGCCCACGGGTCCGACTGGTCCCACCGGTCCTACAGGGCCGCAGGGTGACGCCGGCACAGCCGGTGCGACGGGAGCCACTGGCCCTACGGGTCCCACAGGACCGCAAGGTGATGTTGGCCCCGCTGGCGCAACAGGTGCCACCGGTCCCACTGGCCCGACTGGTCCTGTGACGCCGGGCACGGCAGTTGAAAATATTGCCACCCCAGCATCTGCTTCTGCAGAAGATGTGGCAAATAAGCTAAATGAGCTGCTGGATTCACTTCGCACAGCAGGCATTATTGAAAGCTGATATTGTACTGTCTGCGACAAAAAGCGGCAGAGGGAACACCCTCTGCCGCTTTGCATCATAAAAAAAGTCATGGAAGGCCCGGCCAGCCACATGCCGCCAAAGCGCCGGCTACGCCGCACACTTGTTCGCCGGATAGCCCGGTGCCAGGCAAGCGCAGTTCGCCGATGCCCATGGTCTGACCTTGGCAGGTCACCACTTCGCGCTGCAGGGCCACCAGGCAGGAGTCGGCGGCGGATGACAAACATAACGTACTTTTTTCCGTGCCATAGGTGATCACTGTGCCTGCCTGCACCTGGCCTGCCAGAGCTGCGGCATCCAGATCATGTGCTACAAGGGCCTGTGTGGCACAACGAGGTGCTTGCCGCACGCCGGGCGCGGCCAAAAGTACATCATAACACTGCCCTTCTTGCGGCATCAGCAGAACGTACTCCGCCGAGCCTGCGCATTGTGCCAAATAGTAGGCCAGCTGACCGCCGGCATCCCCAAGGATCGCAATGGTCATATCTCATCCCCCAATATGCCATTAGTGTGACAGAAAGCGGGCAGATTATGCAAAAGACGGGGAAGCAGCTGGCGCTACTGTTCCAGAACAACGCGGCAAGGCAGCTTCTACTTGTGAAACAACTTTTTGGTTTGATAGTTGGGTTCACACGTCAAATTGACGCCCAAATTCCGGAAGACATTATCGTCTACCTGAGAAAGTATGACGGTGGAATGGGCTTCGCATCCCCGCAGCTTCCCCAGCTGCTTGATGGCCAATTCGGCTGCCGGGTTGGTGGTGGCGCTGATGGTGAGGGCGATCAACACTTCGTCGGTGTGCAAACGGGGGTTTTTGTTGCCCAAATATCCGGTCTTCAGCCGCTGAATGGGCTCGATGATGTTGCGGGAGAGCAGATGGATGTCATCGTTGATGCCACCCAGCGCTTTGAGGGCATTGATGAGCATGGCACAGGAGGCGCCCAACAGCGGGGATGTTTTGCCGGTGACGATATGGCCGTCCGGCAGCTCCAGAGCGGCGGCGGGTTCGCCCGTCTCTTCGGCTTTGTCGATGGCAGGCTGGGCAACACTGCGCATTGAAACATCCACCCCAGCCTGGGTCATCACACTTTCCACTTTGCGCACCGCGTTTTCATCCACTCGGCCGATGCGATAGTCGCACATCACTTTGTAATACCGGCGGATGATTTCGTCTTTGGCCGCCTGGCGCACTACGTCATCGTCTACAATACAAAAGCCCGCCATGTTGACGCCCATATCGGTGGGGGACCGGTATGGACTTTTGCCGGATATGGTTTCGAAAATGGCATTGAGCACGGGAAATACCTCAATATCCCGATTGTAGTTGACCGCGGTATCCCCATAGGCTTCCAAATGATAGGGGTCGATCATGTTCACGTCATTTAAATCGGCAGTGGCAGCTTCATAAGCCAGGTTCACCGGGTGCTTGAGCATCAGGTTCCAAATGGGGAAAGTCTCAAACTTTGCATAGCCTGCTGTAATGCCCCGTTTGTGCTCATGGTACAGCTGCGAAAGGCATACGGCCATTTTGCCGCTGCCCGGCCCAGGGGCGGTGACCACCACCAAGGGGCGGCTTGTCTCCACATATTGATTTTTCCCATAGCCTTCGTCGCTGACGATCAGAGGGACATTGGCGGGATAACCTGGAATGGGGTAATGAAGATAGACCGGCAGCCCCAGATGCTCTAGCTTTGTCTTGAATTGGTCGGCAGCCGCTTGGCCGGCATAGCGGGTGATGACCACGCTGCCTACATATAGATTGATGGAACGGAAGGCGTCGATCAGGCGCAGCACATCGGCATCGTAAGTGATGCCCAAGTCGCCCCGCACTTTATTTTTTTCAATGTCTACCGCACCGATGACCACAACGATCTCCGCTTTATCGGCCATGGTCTGCAGCATACGCACTTTGCTGTCTGGCTCAAAACCGGGCAGCACACGGGACGCATGGTAATCGTCGAAGAGTTTGCCGCCAAATTCCAGATAGAGCTTGCCGCCAAACTGGCCGATGCGTTCCAGGATGTGTTCCGACTGCATTTTCAGATACATGTCATTGTCAAAACCCTTTTTAAACATCGTTCATACCCCCAAATTTTTACTTCGCTTGACCCAAATAACCTGGCTATTATATCATCTGCTCCATGGTTTTTCAAGAAAATGCGCCACAGGCTTGCCCTCTTTTTTAGCGGCACTGGGCAAGGAAAAAGCGGGGCGTCGGCCCCGCCTTCCACACCGCTTCTACAAGGCGGATCGCAGCACTGCCTCAATTTTTTCTTTGGTGGCCGCCCCTTCGTGCATTTTGACGCCGCCAACAAAATAACATGGCACAAAATAGTAGCCATAGCCGCCGGCAAAAACAGGTTCTGCCGCCTCGTCTACATTGCGGATCGTCAGCTTGGCCAGCTCCGGATATTGCTGTTGCAGCTCTTGCTGCCACCGGAGCGCCTGTTTGCAATACGGGCAGTTGGGCAGCAAAAATAGCAGGATCTCTTGTTGTATGGCACTCCCCTCCCCTATGGCTCGAAACGGGCTCCCAAGGCCTGGGCCATGTCGATGGCTTGTTCCACATCGATGCGGGCGCCACGGAAATCGGCCCCTAAGATATCGGTGGCGGCAATGTTGCTGTCCCTTAAATCAGAATCGCGGAAGCTGGCTCCGCTGATGACAGCCCCTTCTAGGTTGCAATTTTTGATGCGGCATTTTTCCAGTTTGGCCCGGTTGAAATCCGCTCCCCGGAAGTTGATGCCCTCCAGATCCATTTTGTAAAAATCCATTTCCCGCAGATCCGTATAAGACCAGTCGCCTCCGCGGATCGTCAGGGCTGAAGCATCAGAACCGACAAACACAGTGCCTGTCATTTTACATTCTTCAAAGGATGCGCCAAACAAGCTGGCATATTGGAAGGTGCAGTTGACGATGGCGCAGTGGATGAACTGAGCCCCATTGAACTTGGCTCCGGAAAAACGACATTTTTCAAAACTGCAGTTGCGGAAAACCGCTTCGGTGAAGTTGGCCCCTTCCAATTGGCAATCGTGGAACTCCAGGCCTTCATACTGCCCTTCGGCACCTACTGCACCAGAAAAATCGTGTCCATCATAAGATCTGCGTTCAAACATACCTATCACTCTCCCATACAATCGCGCACCGGCAGAGATCCCCCCACAGGACGGCCTGCCCGCTCACATGACTTTGAATAAAATTTATCATACCGCCAATTTTGGCGGATGTAAAGAGATTTGGTCGGCGGGAACTCAAAATTTACCATGTTCTATCTGCTTGGCACGGCACAAGGATTTATTGTAAAAATTTGTGGCATGTCATGGGTTTTCTCGAAAGATCGTGTAGTATAAAATAGAAAGCAGAAAGAGCGAAGGTGGGTTGAGAGGTGATGAAAAGGCAGGAAGAGGAATTGATCGCGTTGCTGCGCCGGCAAGACCCGTTGGGTATGGATGGTCTCGTGCGGCACTATGGCCCACTGCTGCGCTATGTCATCTACCCCATCCTGCCCGACGGGCAGGAACGAGAAGAATGTTTATCGGATGTCATGCTGCTTGTGTGGCAGAAGGTCCATTCCTATGACCCTGGGCGAGGCAGCTGGACCGGCTGGCTTTCTGCATTGGCACGCAATACAGCCCTCAACCGGCTGAGGGGCAAGGGAGGGATGGCAAGCGTGGAAGAACTGCCCCAGGATTTGCCCTCCACAGAGGAAGGGCCCGAAGAAGCGCTGCTCCGCCGTGAACGGGCGGAACGGTTGCGGCGGGCTCTGGATGGACTGACGCCTGGGGAGCGGAATTTATTTTACCGCAAATATTATTATATGCAGCCAACCGCTCAAATCGCTTCGGAACTGGGGTTGACTGAGCGGGCGGTGGAAGGGCGGCTTTATCGGGTGAAAAAACGGCTGCGGAAAAAGTTGGGAGGGGAAGACGATGGATGAGCAACGGTGGGAAAATTGCGAGGAAGAACAGCTGCAACAAGATCTTTCTGCCCTGCTGCCGCCGGAAGATGTGGTAAAGGGCACCACGCCCTGGCGGCGGGCAATGCGCCAAATTTTGGCCGGATTGATCCTCGGCACAATTACGTTCCAATTTTCCTGGCTCCCCTATCTGCTGCCTGCTGTCGGTTCCGTGCTGCTTTGGTTGGGCGCCCGCACCTTGCGCCGGGAAAACATCGGCTTTCGCGTTTTTTGGCTGCTCACTTTGATGCGGACTGCCTACATCTATATCGATCTGCTGGCGCTCAGCTCCATTAGGGGGCAACGCCTGACGGAATTGTTGGCCTCGCCGGGTGCGCTGCTGCTTTCCACGGCGGTCATGCTTGCGCAGATCGGCTGCCTGGGCTTGGGGTTGAGCGGTGTGCGGAAAAAGGCGGGGCTGCCTGCCTATTGCGGCAGTATCGTAGCGTTGTTGGTGTGGTATGGCGTGGTGTGCGTGCTGGCTTTGGTGCAATATGCCGGATGGCTGCTGCCCCTGCTGCTGTTATGCGCATACTTCTTCTTGATCCGCAGTTTGTACCGGCTGTCTTCCGCCTTGGATGAAGCAGGGTATCTGATCAAAGCCGCGCCGGTGCGGCTTTCCAACGGGGTCCTGGCTCTCGCGCTGGCAGTGGCCTTGTGCGCCAGCATAGTGGTAGGATGCGTCTTTTCCTGCCAATACCCTATGGATTGGAGCCTGCGGCAAGAGGCAGAACAGGCGCAGCAGGAGCCATTGCGGCAGCAACTGCTGGACCTGGGCTTTCCGCAGGAAGTGCTGGACGATCTTTCGGCAGAAGATCTGGCAGAATGTCAAGGGGCCTTGCGGGTAGTGACCACGGAAGAGGACATCGCCGTCAATCCTGGCCGGCGAGTGACCACGATCCAAGATGGGGCACTCGTATCCACGACGGAATATGACGTCAAAGAGATGCATATGACGGGTGTAGCGGTGGAACTGCCTGGCACGCGGGAGCGGTGGCGCATCTATCATCACTTCCGCTGGGCGGTGGATCCGGGCTTTCGTGGAACGGATGCGCTGCAGCTGTGGCCATTGAACGAAGGCTGGAGCCAAAAAGGGGCGGTGACTGGCCGGGTGTTGTGTGAAAGAGAGGGCCAGGTCTATACAGCGCCTTATTACCAGCTGCAACAAATAACCTATCAGAACCAAAGCTGGTTTATGGGCACTTCTACCCGATCGGATTGGTTCGCCGCTTTTTCCTTCCCCCAAGATGGAACCGAGTGCCGGGGTTATGTGAGCTACGAAGCGGCGGAAAACGAGGATGGATGGTTGATGGATAGCTGGGCAAACTATGTTCACCAGAAAAAATGGTGTTACCCGGCCCAGACCGGTGTAGACTACCGGATGAGAAACACAATGTCTCTCGATGACGTCTTTGTCACGCTGCAGTATGCCCTGCAATTCGACCCCAATGAGCCGGAAGGCACCGCCATTGGATGAAGCAAAATTCAAACGCCCTCTTTGTATCGTTGGCAAAGAGGGTGTTTTTGCTATTTTGAAAAAGAACATAGGATAGCAGCAACATGGGCAAAAAAATCCCCACAGGGCCGATCGGCCCTGTGGGGATTCGGTTACTCTTTGGCTATGTTCCACTCAAATTCAAACTCGTGTGCCAAAGGGATACCGTCGATCCCCCGCGCAGGCAAGTGGGGCTTCAACCGGCGGATCTCATCAAAGCTGTTGATGTGGACCGCCTTGAGCGAAAAGCCGAATTTCTGATAAAAGCGGATGGCATGGGTGTTGTCGTTGCTGGTCACCAACCAAACCCTTTGGCATGGTTGGCTGGCAGCCAGGGCAATGACCTGCCGGAGCAAAGCGGAGCCAATGCCTTTGTTTTCCAAAAGGGAAAACAAAACGGCTACCTCGCAATCTGCACCATGCAAACGGTAGAGGACCGCGCCAACCAGCCGTTCGCCCTGCCAAGCGGCAAACCCAGGCAACTGCCGGGAATCATATGGATTGCCCCGCGTGACGAGCAGCGGACCGCCCCACTCTTCGCGGATATATGCATCCACTGGGGAACGGTTTCCCGCTTCTATCGGTGCGATGGCAACGCCACAAGGAAGATCTTGTCTTTTCATTGTCATGATCGAATTCGTCCCTTCTTTCATCAATACCATGAGAATCAGAAAGGAAGGGCCGGCCGGCGAAAGAAATGACTCTGTGGGCAGCCGGCACGGTGCTTCCCTTTCCATAGACCACAGAGAAATGCAGGTACTGGGCAGCGCCAAGCTCCCATGACAGAGCCACCTCCTTGCTAGATCAGCTTTTGTGTTTCAATTTGATAAGATCATTTTACCGCAACGTATCGTACAAAACAAGAAACATGGCAGGAAAAACCCTTGGGATCAGGTCACTCCACCTTCTCGATGGTGATGGTCCCGCTCATTTGGGAGATCAGATCCGCCCCGGATATGGCCTGTCCAAGGACAAACAGAGAGGGATTTTCGCTGTAGTCATCATAAAACAATACGATATCCCCCCATGGCGCATAATAGGCCAATGTGCCGGCCCCCTCCTGTGCCAAAGGTGTGTCGCTGGTATCCAACGGCTTGGGCGGATAAAAAATCTTTTCGTTGGTGCTATAATCCTCCACTTCCAGGGTCAGGGGCAGCTGGCTGTACAAGGAATCGGCGGCCGTGCTTTCGTTCAATGCATAGAGGACTGTATTGCTTCCAGACCGGATAGCGATCTGTCGGCCTGCCACAGATGGGCCGGTATTTTCTTGCTGGTATCCGAGCCCCGCGACCCAATCCTGAATGGCCTCTTGGGAGGAAGGCGCCTCTTCTTCGTAACTGTCAAAAATATTGTCTGAGATCTGCGCATCGGGTATCGCTTCCGCGATCATCTCCACACTTCTGGCCAAGCCGCCAGTGCCGTGGGAGCAAAAGAGATAGACCTGCTTGCCGGAAAAATCGTTCTGTTCCAAAAAGGTGAGCAGCGCCATGGGAACACCATACCACCAGTTGGGATACCCCAGAAAGATGACGTCGTAGTCCTCTACCTGGGTGGTTTTTTCTATGAGCTCTGGACGTGCCCCCTCCCCTCTTTCTTCGTTGGCCCGTTCCAGGCACGCATCCCAGTCGCTGGGGTAAGGGTCAGCTGCTTGGATGGAGAGCAGATCGCCCTGTGTCGCCTCCTGTACCCATCCGGCCAGCTGCTGCACATTGCCTGGCGCGACGACGCTGGGCGAGCTGATCGCATCGACTTCATCGGATAAAACAGCATTGTCGGCCCAAGAAAAATAGGCAACCAGAACATTGCTGTTCCCGTCACTCTGGGCGGAATTGGAAACATCAATGGGCGGCTCTTCTGCTGTGCTGCCCTGCGAAGGTGCGGCAGGGACCTCTGCCGGCGCCTGGTCTCCACTGCAAGCGGTGAACGAAAACACTAGGGCGACGACCAAAAGGAGCGATAGCATTTTTTTCATTTGTATACCTCCTACTCTGTGTCACTCACATATTCATGGCCTTGTAACGGTTGAAAACACTCCTGGTTGTGTGATTCTGCCTTCATTATAAAGGAGGCACTATCAAATGTCTAATACCTATCGTTTATCTTTTTCCATGCGTTTTTGCTATAGATAAACGTAGGCGCCATACAAGCCATAAAGCGGCAGCAACCAGTTGCTTGGGTTTGCCGAGTAACAATGATACTGTCTATGAGGTGGTGAATGTGATGCAAACAAAAGGCGTGATCCGAGAACTTCGGAGCAAAATCCCCCCTGGCCCTGTCTGTGGCGGGATACCTGGGTGCCATACCACTATAACGCACCTTTTGAACAACAAAAAAGCGGCCCGAACAAAACAAAGCCGGAAAACCGCTTGTACTCAAGGAAAATATAGTCTAAAATAACACCAAGGCGAATAATAAGGACAGGGCATAGGGTGTTACTAGTACCCTAACCCTATGCAGGAAGACAGACCTCCCACACGGCAAGATAACTTGCTCCACACCCATTATACCGATTATTCCGTTGTTTTATCTCCATGGGTTTGTGTGCTGTATTGGGCTGTGCAGGGAAACAGATACTTGCACGGCCTTTTTATTCGTACCAACGAGGGCCATTGTCCTGCCTTACGGGCCGCCTTGACGAGTAGTATCAGCACACAAATTTATAAGGATAGAGAAGGAGAGAATTGTAAATGAAAAGATTTAGGCATTTTGTTGGCACTCTGCTGGCCGCTGTCATGCTGGTCAGTATCGTCCCGGCCGCGTATGCGACCGGTACCGACGGCAATCCGGTCACCATTGGCTCCAGCAATTCCGGAACTTCCAACAATACCAATCGGCCTACCGGCTCTGGCAGCGAGGATTGGGGGACCGTTGAAAAGGTCTTCACTCCGGGAACTCCGTCTGCCAGTTATAATGACTACTACACTGATGTTCCCAGCACATTTTGGGCCTATCACCCCATTATGACTCTGACCAATGGCGGTCTGCTCGCAGGCTACGGTAATCATCTGTTTGGCCCCAACGATGCACTGACAAAAGGTCAGGTTTCCATCATCTTCACCAGATTGACTGGAACAAGAATGGTTGGCGACGGCGAATCCTATGCATCGTACTCTGATAAAACTACCGCATCTCGGGCCTTCGTAGCCATCTGGTATGCTGGACGACTCGATATGGGTGGTAGTTACACGCTAAACCAGTATGAAACTTCCCTCGTTCGAGATTCCGGCACAACCGGCGGTCTGCTCTACAGTCTTGCTCAGAACGATAAAACAGCAATCGGTTCTATGCATCAGGCCGTTTACGACAACTGGAGAGCCGGTCTTGCCGCAGGCAAGAGCACTGACTATATCTCGTCCATCGACGATATCCCGGACGGCGATGAAATCCGTCAGTGGATTGACGAAAATTGGGAACAGATGGCAAGCATCCTGCACATCACCAGTGCTGCTGGTTACAATAGCGTGTACGAGCGCACCGTTGCCGAATGTGAGGCGGCTATCTGCCGGGCATATAACCTCGGTATGTTCGGTGGCGTAGACAGTCAGGGTACTTTCGCACCCTACAGCCCCATGATCCGTGCGCAGATGGCACAGATTCTGTACAACATGGGTTGGCTCGACGCTGGTTGTCTCGACTATTAAGTCAAATCACCTGCTCCATTCCACGCACCGGGAATTTTTTGAAAAAATGAAGGTTGAAGATTGTTTGATATCTCCACCAACGGACCGCGCCGATCCCGTAGCAGAAAAAAGACAAAGCAAGCAAAACCGCCCTGCCGAATGGCAAATTCAGCAGGGCGGTTTTGCTTATTCTTTTGTAATGAAGTTTTTGAGAATACTAGGCATTAAAACCAAAGGAGATGGACATGTGCCCCCCGGGGCTTGCCTGCCTTGATGACCGCAGAACAAGGCTGCACCAATGGGGATCGCTGCCTTTTCCCGATTGGAAAGTTATTTTCGGTTCATATACAAAAGAGGATAAGGGTTTCCCTGCTCGTCTGTTTCCGTTCTCTTGTAGACCTTAAACCCCATATGCTCATAAAAGCCCTTTGCCTGCGGGTTTTGCTCGTTGACCGCAAGCCGATCTACTCCATAATTTTCGATCCCGTAGCGGATCAGTTGCTTTCCCAGTCCCTGTCCTCTTACTTCGGGGGTAATGAAAAGCATTTCAAGCACTCCATCTTCGATCCCCATAAAAGCGACAGGCATTCCCGCCTCATTTTCCGCAATCAAAAGATGAGCAATACCACTTAACGCCTGCGGCACATAATTTTTGATGTTTTTTACTTCTTCATCGGATAGAAAAAGATGGGTTGCCCGCACAGACTTCTCCCATACTTTCAGCAGTTCCTGCACCAATACAGCGGGCCTTTCGCTGACTTCATACACTTTCATAGAAATTCTCCTCTTATCGCCCGCTCTGTCCAAAGAGCGCTGGGGGGCGCTTGCGGTCTTTCTCCTACTATTTCGACCATTGACGGTCCTTGCTATTTTGCCGGCATCTCATATTTGTTTATAAAAATATTTTGGATCAAACCCATCTACTTGAATGGTTTTCATCATTTCCTTGAAGTCATCGGGATCAAAGTCATCATCCATGCAAAAGACCTCATAATCTACACCCATGTATGATACAAAGAATCCGGTTTCTTTGTACCCGTTTTGTAGATAAAAGTTGCGTCGTTTCTTTCTTTGTTCGCTGTTATCTGCGTGGTCATCGAGCATTTCAAAATCTACTACCAATTTCTTTTTTGGATACTTGCTTTTCAAGGTTTTAATGCTAAGGCTGCCATATCCCTTGGACCGGAGTGCATGGTGGATTGCTAAGAAGAAAAGATATGCCATATTTTTATATGTAAGGATCACCATAAAACCGACAAACAGCCCGTTGTCACTCAATGCCCAGAAATCCACATTGCCTTTTGTCATTTCGACCAATTTGCTTGGTGCAAGGTATTCTTCTGGAGGAAATGCCTCTAAAGCGAGCGCATTTATATCATCCCAAAATTGACTTTGCCTTGTAACAGGTTCCATGTATAGTTCCATATTTTCCTCCCAATAGTAATTTGTTCTATTTAGAGGCGAAACTACCATTCTTCACCCCTGCCCAAAACATCTTGCCTCTTTCTGTAAAATTTCAATAGTACCACAAGTATAGCATAGTGTTCTTGGCCGATGGAATAGAAAACCCGCAGGTCCCATTGAAAAGGGCCTGCGGGTTGGAATCTTTATTCCCACTCGATGGTTGCTGGGGGTTTGGAGGTAATGTCATACACAATGCGGTTGATATGGCCTACCTCATTGACAATGCGGTTTGATACCGTTTCTAGCACTTCATAAGGGATGCGGGCCCATGTCGCTGTCATGAAATCGGAAGTGACGACACCGCGAAGGGCCAATGTATAATCATAAGTCCGCTCATCGCCCATGACGCCCACAGAGCGCATATTGGTCAGCACGGCAAAATATTGATTGATCTCCCGATCCAATTTTGCCTTGGCGATCTCTTCACGGAAAATGGCGTCGGCATCCCGCAGGATATCCAGCTTCTCGGCTGTGATCTCACCGATGACACGCACGGCCAGGCCCGGCCCCGGGAAGGGCTGGCGCCATACCAATTCTTCCGGCAAGCCCAGTTCGATGCCCAGCGCCCGCACTTCGTCTTTGAACAAAAGGCGCAAAGGCTCGATGATTTCTTTGAAATCCACATAATCCGGCAGACCGCCCACGTTGTGGTGGCTTTTGATCACAGCGCTTTTTCCCAAGCCACTTTCCACCACATCTGGGTAGATGGTGCCTTGTGCCAAAAAGTCCACGGCGCCGATCTTTTTGCTCTCTTCTTCAAATACCCGGATGAATTCTTCGCCAATGATCTTGCGCTTTTTCTCTGGGTCAGTCACACCGGCCAACTTGGTCAAGAACCGATCCTGCACATTGGCGCGGATGATATTCATGTCGAACTTTTCCTTCATCACCTGCTCGACCATGTCACCTTCATCTTTGCGCAACAGGCCATGATCGACAAACACACAAGTCAACTGCTTGCCAACGGCACGGCTGATGAGGGCAGCAGCCACAGAGCTATCTACGCCACCGGAAAGGGCCAGCAGCACTTTGCCATCCCCCACCTGCTGGCGGATCTTTTCAATGGCTTCCACCGAGTAAGACGCCATGGTCCATTCGTTTTGCAGGCCGCAGATGCGGTACAGGAAGTTTTGCAGGATGAGAATGCCCTGCTCTGTGTGCATGACTTCTGGATGGAACTGCACACCATACAGCTTCCGTTCCACATTTTCAATGGCTGCGGTGGGGCAATCCTTCGTTTTAGCCGATATGACGAACCCTTCCGGCAGCTTGTCCACCGAAATGGTGTGGCTCATCCAACACACCGATTGCTGGCGGACTCCTTCAAACAGAAGGCTGGTGGAGTTGTGCCACAGCTCCGCTTTGCCATATTCCCGCACATCTCCTGCTTTGCAGGTGCCGCCCAGCATATAAGTCATCAGCTGTTGCCCATAGCAAATTCCCAGCACAGGTATACCCAGCTCAAAGATCTCAGGGGCGCAGCGGGGAGCATCTTCCTCGTAAACAGTGGAAGGCCCGCCGGTGAAGATGATGCCCGAGGGGCCAAACGCGCGGATCTCTTCCATAGAAATGGTATAGGGTTTGATTTCGCAGTACACCCCGCACTCCCGCACACGCCGGGCGATCAGCAGGTTGTATTGGCCACCGAAATCCAAAATCAGAACACGGCTGCGTTCACTCATTTCAAATCCTCCTGTACATATCGATCCAGTATAGTTTAGTATCTCACAATAAAGCCGAAATTTCAACCTCTTTTCTGGGTTTTTGGCAAGATTTATCACGGATGGCAGCGCCGGTTTTTGGAATATTCCCCTTTCCCTTTCAGAAACTATGGGTACACGGCGCTGCATTCATGGAAAGCTGCGCCAAATGAAAACAGGAGGAACCAGCGAAATGGATACCCGTACAATGCGCATCCGCACCGCCGCAGCCTTGTGTTGCACCGCGGTCTTTGCCATGGTGCCTGCGGCTCGGGCCCTTTTTGACAAAGAGCCCGATGCCCCTGCCATGGCCACTTTTTCCAAAACCGATACCTCTGGCGCCACCGTGACCTTCTGCCAGGAAGATTTTACTTCACGCCTGGCGGGGGATGATGAATTGGAGGGCGTCGTCATCAACACACTTCCCCCGGCGGAAGCAGGGGTGCTGAAGGTCAGCGGCCGGGCTTTGCAATGCGGCGAAGGCATTACAGCCGACGGTTTGGATACCCTGTCGTTTGAACCGGCCGGCACGCAGGACACCCATGCCAGCTTCTCTTTTATTCCGGTATTTGACGAGTATGGGGCCGGCGACCAGAGCGTGACAGTCAGCATCAATTTGGCCAATACCCCCAACGGGGCGCCTCTGGCCGAAGCTTTGCAGTTTGAGACCTATGTGGATCTGGCTTGCAACGGCCAGCTGAAGGCTACAGATCCCGAAGGAGATCCCTGCACCTACTCCATTGTGGAGCAGCCGAAAAAAGGTACCGTTGAGATCACAGGCGACACATTTTGCTATGTCCCCCAGGAGGGCAAGGCCTACAGCGAAACATTCAGCTACTGCGCAGTGGATCAATATGGCAACGCATCCAACCCGGCTACGGTAAAAATGACGGTAAAGAAACAAAAGAGCAAAGAGACCATCCGCTATGCCGACCTGGAGAATGACCCCAGCCATTATGCGGCGATCAAGCTGGCGGAAGCCGGGGTGTTCACCGGCGAAGAGATCGGCGGCACCTATTTCCTTTCGCCAAATGAGACGGTGAGCCGTGCGCAATTTATCTCTATGGTCATGGCTGGAGCCGATGCGCCGGTGCCCACCGCAGCCATTCCCAGCGGCCTGGCCGATGACGCCGCCACACCCAAATGGGCCAAAGCGGCCTCTGCGGCAGCCCTCCATGCAGGCATTGTCACCGGCAGCCCCGACGGCAGCGGGAGCCGGGAACTGCGGGCAGAAGATCCCATCACCCGCGCGGAAGCCGCTGCTATTTTGGACCGTGCCGCCCAGCTGCCGGCAGACCAACTGACCGAAGAGGTGTTTGCGGATGGTGGTGAGATCCCCCGGTGGGCAGCCCAAGCGGTGATCAACGCTACAAACGCCGGCATTTTGGACACCCAAAATGGCCAAGTGCGCCCCAATGACACCTTGACGCGGGCCGAGGCCGTGCAGATGGTATATCGGGCTTTCCCCCAAGAAGAAGAAAGCGGCGGCATTTTAGATTTTCTCAAATAGGAGCCTGGTCCGGCAAAGAGGCTGCTTTTCAGCGGCTTCTTTGCCGGATCTCATTCTTCTAGGCGGGGGCGTACGAACAGCGTCTTATAGTCGGTGTAGATGACCATGCCAGGCTTGGCGCCGGAAGGCTTTTTGACATAGCGGGCTTTGGTGCAATCGATGGCGGCTAGACTTTGCCCGGCCAACTTGGAGTGCCCGGCAGCGATGGAAGCTGCAAATTCCAGGTCCGCCGCCTCTGGCTCTCTGCCCTCTGTAAACAGGATCACGTGGGAGCCAGGGGCCAGGTGGGAGTGGAACCACAGATCGTTTTTGGCGGCCATGTGCAGCGTCAGTTCATCATTTTCACGGTTGTTCCGGCCGCACAGCACCCGGAAGCCCCCGGGGGATGTGTACTCCCGCGGGTGAAAGACCGCTTTCTTCTTCCGTTGGCCTTTCTGGTTGCTGCGCAGATATCCGCTCTCCACCAATTCCTCCCGAATGGCCGCGACCTCCTTGACTTCCCGCGCCTGCTGCAGGGCCAACAGTACGCTCTGTACATATTCCAGCTCCTGGCGGCCGCTGTCGATCTGGCGCACCAAGGCCTCTTCGGCGTTTTTCATGCGGGTATATTCTTTGTATAAGCGCTGTGCATTCTGCTGTGCGGTCAGATCCCGATCCAGCTCCAATGTGATCGGTTCTAGGCCGGGTGAAAAATAATCGGTGACCACTGCTTGCCCGGCACCAGGCGGGATGGCGTGGATATTGGCCATGATCAGATCGGCCTGCCGCTTGAGTTCTTCCCTCTTTTGGGCGTGGAGCAGGTCGTTTTGTTGATTGGCCAGTTTCTTGATGAGCCGGTTTTCCACCGTGCTCATCTGCTTGACTAAGGATGCAGTGGCAGTTTTTTTGTATTCTTCCGCCGTTTTCTCGCTGTAAAAAAGCTGGATGAGCTGTGAGAAACTGGGCATGACCCGCATTTCGGCTTGGGGGCCAAAATGCTCCATCGGCATAAAAGTGAAGTCCAAATAAGCATCTTGCTGGACCACTAAGGTGGGCTGATAGTTCCCCTGCTCGATCCGCTGTGCCAGGCCGGACAGCTGCTGCACCAGGGCTGGGCGGCTGCCATGGCTGCGGTAAGCCAATTCGCGGCCTACCAAAGGCGACACCACATCGAATAGGCTTCCCAGCTCCTTTGCCGGGTCTTCCAATGGCAGCTGATCCACAAATGCAGCCAACTCCCCCTCTGTCCATCCGACCAAGGGCTGGCGGGGCGGCCTGGGAGGCATGTGGTATTTCAAGCCGGGCAAGATGGGGCGCGTAGGCGACATCTCAGCATCTACTTTTTTCAGGCATCCCAAGATGGTCTGGTTGGCATCTAACAAGATCAAGTTATTCCGACGGCCGGTGAGCTCAATCACTAAAGATTTTTCCGATAATTCACCAAATTCGTCGTAGGCTGAAAAGCGGAACCAGAGCATGCGCTCCATAGCGGGCTGCTCCACCTCGAGCAGCCGGGCGGCCGTCAAGTGCTTGCGCAGTAACATGCAAAACATAGGCGGCGCTTCCGGGTTTTCCGCTTTTTCTTCGGTGAGATAGACCCGCCCACCAGCGCCGGAACAACAGAGCATCAGGCGGAAAGAGCCGGCGGGGCTGCGCATTTGCAATACCACTTCTTCCCGCCGGGGCATATGGACTTTGTCCACCCGGCAATCTTGCAGGACTCGGCTCAGCTCCAGCCCCAAAGCATGGATCGTTATGGAATCAAAAGACATTCTACTTCACCTCATTTTCCTTTGCCGCAAAAGATTCCAGCAGGCGCAGTGCCCGCTGCTCCGGCGTATCAAACTGGTTGGCATGGCGCTGCCCTTGGGCGATGACGCGGTATTTTTGCAGCAGCTTATCACGATAGAGGGGCCACGATTCGTGGCGGAGCAAATGGGAAGTGAATAAATATTCAAACTCACTTGTGCTGCTTTTGTCTATACCATTTGTAATATTCATAGCTGCATAAACGCGTCCGGCGTCGGTCAAAACGACCTCCTGTGCAATGGCATATCCGTTCTCCACCAACCAACGCCGCAACCGTGGAGCCGCCGTCATAGGCTGCAGCACCAGCTTATGGGCGCCGTCTTTTGTCCAAGGCGCGTCTTTTAAGATGGCAGCGATCTCATCGCCGCCCATCCCTGCAATGACAATGGTATCTGCATCCGCGGGACCAAAGCTGGAAAGGCCGCTGCACAGCCGGGGTTCAATGCAGTCCGACAGCCCATAGGCTTGTATGGTGCGCCGGGCGTTTTCCAGCGGGCCGGGACGGATATCCGAGGCAAAGGCATATTCCACCCCATAATGCTGTACCAATAGAACGCACAGCTGGGCGTGGTCACATCCCACATCGATCACCCGGCGGGCCCCCTGGCACAATTGGGCGAGGCCCTCCATCCGCTTTGAATTTCTCATGCCTCCCCTTCTCTCCTTTCTATGCGAAAAACAGCAGGCCGAATATCACTATCCGGCCTGCTGCATCCATGTTTGTTTACTTCGACTGGAAATATTCGTTCAACCGATTAACCAGATCATCCTCATTTACGCCGTGTACCACACAGGCTTCCGCAATGGATTCACCGCTGGAAGAAGGACAGCCGACGCAATGCATCCCGATCTCAAAGAAATATCTGGCGGCGCCCATATCCTCAGCCAGGACTTCGCCGATGGTGGTGTCTCTTGTTACAACCATTTTGTTGCACCTCCTGTTCCGTTCTTAGTCTTTCCCCATTATACACGAACATGCCATACAGCGCAAGAGCACAGGGGAATTTTCTCACAGAGCAAGCAAAAACCGGGCCGCCAAAGCAGCCCGGTTTTGAGAATTTTCAAAGAAAACTTAGCCCTGCTGTGCTTCCTTCATCTTGGCGAAGCATTCGCTGCAATAAACAGGCCGGTCAGACTTGGGCTCAAAAGGCACTCTCGCCTCTTTGCCGCAGGCGGCGCAAGTGGCGGTGAAATACTCTCTGGGGCCTCTGGCAGCGGCCTTTCTGGCATCGCGGCACTCTTTGCAGCGCTGGGGCTCATTTTGGAAGCCGCGCTCTGCATAAAACTCCTGCTCGCCCGCCGTAAAGACGAATTCTTTGCCGCATTCTTTGCATACGAGTGTTTTGTCCTGGAACATGTTGAGTTACCTCTCTTTTTCTCCCATCGTCTGGGTTTGGATATTTATTGCGAACAGGAACGAAGCCTGCTATCGCCCTTTTTGGAGATACATGGAGAGCTTCCGCCGGATACGCCGGATGGCATTATCCACTGACTTAGGCTCCCTTTGGAGCATGCGGGCAATTTCAGAGGAGCTGTAACCCGCCAGGTAATGTTTCAGGACGGAAGTTTCAAAAACAGACAACAACCCAGATAACGCGTTTTGGATTTCAAGAGTGGATTCCTTGGCCAATAACTCTGTTTCAGGATCTTGCTGCACTTTAACGCCTGACAGCTGTTCGTGTTCTTCTACGCGTTCCGGCACCATGAACTCGATTTGCAGGTGCCCGTCTTTGCGCCGGCTGCGGCGCACGGCATCGTAGACTTGCCGACGGATGCACAGCGAAGCATAAGCCTCAAAATTGTCGTTCCGCTCCGGCGAATATCGCCGGATGGCTTTCAGCAGGCCGATCATCCCCTCCTGCACCAAGTCGTCGTAATCGTCCCCGGCCAAAAAGAATGGGCGTACACAAGATTGCACCAACCGGACATAACGCCGGGCCAAAGCATCTTCCTGCTCCGGGCTTTGCTCGAAATGGGGATCACCCGCTGCCATAGTAAACCTCACTGTGCGTCTGGTCATTTTGCACGATGCAAATATATCATATACCCTGTAGCTTTGTCAAGAATAATTATTGCAAATGACAAAAAACATCTTGCAAAGCCAATACAACTCTTATTTGAGAATTTCTTCCGGGTCAATGGAATGTTCGTTTTTTACAGTGGATAAGATGACAATGGTCTTGGTCATCTTCACACCACTGACGCTTTTCACCTGGTTGAGCACCCGTTCCAGGGTATGGGTGGAGTTGGTGACGACCTTCAGGATAAAATCAAAATCCCCCGTGATGTAGTGGCACTCCAAGATCTCCTTGTTGTCTTTTACAAAGTTGGTGAAGGGTTCAATGTATTTGGGGTGCTCCAGGCTGATGGAGATAAAGCTGGTCACATCCTTGCCCGCCTTGGCCTGGTCGATGATGGTGGTGTGCTGGCGGATCATCCCCGAATTCTCCAGTTTGCGGATCCGCTCGATGACAGCTGACACAGACATGCTCACCTTTTCGCTGATCACTGAGGCATTTTCCCGCGCATTGTTTTTCAAACATCGCAGGATCTTCACATCGATCTCATCCATGGTTTTTCCTCCTCTCTGGGGCGAAGAGGAACTTGCCCCAGCACAAAATAAGTCGCAAGTTTAATTATAAGTTATTTTTGCCCGAGTGCAAGGCTTTTTTGCGAGGAGGTCGAAAAAATTTTTTGTTTCCTGCTCTTTTTCGCAATTATTTCCGCTTGCGGCTGACAAGGAAAAAACAGGCTGCCCCAATAGGACAGCCTGTTTTGCGTGTAAAGGGAGATGCCTTAACTTACTCTACTGTTACTGACTTTGCCAAGTTTCTGGGTTTGTCGATGTCACAACCACGGAACAGGCCCATGTAATAAGAGAACAACTGCATGGGCACGATGGAAAGAGAGGCGGACAACGCCGGATCGCAGGTAGGCACCTTGACGACAAAATCACAGATCTCAGGGTCAGCTTCCACATCTTGGTCGGTCACCATGATGACACTGGCCCCACGAGCTTTGACCGATTTCACATTGGACAGTGTTTTTTCATAAAGGTCTGGGTCATTGGCCATAGCGACCACTAAGGTCCCCTCTTCGATCAGAGAGATGGTCCCGTGCTTGAGTTCGCCGGCAGCATAAGCTTCGCTGTGGATATAGGAGATCTCCTTGAGTTTGAGCGATGCTTCCTGGGTGGCGGCATAATCCACCCCACGGCCGATGAAGAACACGCTTTGGCGGTTATGGTAAAGGGAAGCCAGGTGTTCGATCTGGGGCCGGGTGCGCAGCGCCTCGGTGATCTGGTCGGGCAGCGCCAAGATCTGCTGGCAGTAATTGCGGGCTTGCTCTTCGGTCAGCGTCCCACGTGCCAGCCCTGCTTTGATGGCGATCAGGTACAGGGCGGCCAACTGGGCCGAATAAGCTTTTGTGGTGGCCACTGCGATCTCAGGACCGGCCCAGGTGTAGAGCACGCTGTCCGCCTCCCGAGCAGCCGAACTGGAGACCACATTGACAATGGCGATGGTGCGGGCGCCCTTCTTTTTGGCTTCCCGCATGGCGGCCAACGTATCAGCTGTTTCGCCCGATTGACTGATGACGATGCACAGATCTTCTTTGCCGATGATAGGGTTGCGGTAACGGAATTCCGAGGCCACAGATGCAGATACCGGCACCCGGGCAAACCGCTCGATCACTTCCCTGCCCACAAGGCCGGCATGGAGAGCGGAGCCACAGGCCACGATGTGGATATTCCGCAGCTCATGGAACATCTCGTCGGTCAGCTGGGCGTCATCCAGGCGGGGCAGGCCGTTTTCTATGCGGGGCGATACAGTATCCCGCACAGCTTTGGGCTGTTCCATGATCTCTTTGATCATAAAGTGGTCATAGCCGCCTTTTTCCGCCGAAGAAATGTCCCAGTTTACCGTTTGGATCTCTTTTTGCACCGGCTGCCCCTGGGCATCGAATACCTGGACTTCGTCTGCTGTTACACGGGCGACTTCGTTGTCATCCAGCACAATGTATTGCTTGGTCTTGGCGATGATGGCCGGGATATCGGAAGCGATCATATTTTCGCCCTGGCCTACGCCGATGATCAGCGGGTTATCCCGCCGGGTGCACAGCAGCTCCTGGGGCCGGTCTGCCGACAAGATCGCCAGCGCATAGCTGCCCCGCAGCTGCTTGACTGTGGCCAGCAGTGTTTGCACACCGTCGCCTGTATCGTTTTTCTCCAGCAGATGGGAGACGACTTCTGTATCGGTCTGCGAGCGCATTTGGTAGCCGTCGGCTTCCAGGGCGTGGCGCAGATCCAGGAAATTTTCGATGATGCCGTTGTGCACCACAGCAATGCGGCCATTCTGGCTTTGATGGGGATGGGCATTCACATCCGAAGGGGCGCCATGGGTGGCCCAACGGGTATGGCCGATGCCACAGGTGCCCTGCAGCCCACCCTCCTGCTGGATCTTGTCGTCCAGATTCTTGATGCGGCCTTTTGTCTTGATGATCCGAATGCCATCGGGCTGCACAGTTGCCACACCGGCCGAATCATATCCCCGGTACTCCAGCTTATACAGCCCTTGCAGCAAAACAGGAACCGCTTCTTCGCGGCCTACATATCCTACTATTCCACACATAAGTAATACGTTCCTTCCCCAAAAGTAAAGTCGATGTGTACGGCGCTTTTGTCACGCTGGTCACCCAGCCCTTTTGTCGCGCCGCTCTTATGGCACCACATCCATGCGCAGGGGGCATCCGCCGAATGGTTCGATCTTCCCCCACCTCGTCAGCTGCCCCGCAGGGCAGCCCCGGCGCTTTTTCACTTCCACACGTCCCTGGCCTCACCTCCCTTCCAGGCAGGCGGCCTGCACCGCCGCTGCCCGGAACGAATTTTTCAGTTATTGGGGAAAGAGCTGCCGGATCACACCGGCGGCTTTTTCTGCCATCTGGCGCACCAGCGCCTCTTCCTGGCCTTCCACCATCACGCGCACCAGGGCCTCTGTGCCCGAGGGACGGATGAGGATACGGCCTTTTTCGCCAAACAGGGCGGCGATCTCCTGCCCCACCGCCTGGACTTCCGGCAAGTCGCCCACCGTTTTTTTCTGGTCGTTGGGCACAGGGACATTGATCATCACTTGGGGGAACTTTTCGATCTGCCCCGCCAGTTCCGAGGCTTTCTTGCCGCTCTGCTTCAGCACCTGCAAAAAAGTCACCGCTGTCAGTTCGCCATCACCGGTGGTGGCGTGATCGGTCAAGATCACATGGCCCGATTGTTCGCCGCCGATGTTCCAGCCGTCGCGCTGCATTTGTTCCAGCACGAACCGGTCGCCCACTTTTGTGGCGGCCATGGCGATGCCGTGGGCTTTCAAAAACGTTTTCAGCCCCAAGTTGGACAGGACAGTGGCCACGACGCCGCCTTTCAGTGCGCCTCGGCGCTGCATATCCAAAGCCAGCACACCCATGATCTGGTCGCCGTCGATCACCTGCCCCTGTTCGTCCACCAGCAGGCAGCGGTCGGCATCTCCATCAAAGGCGACGCCAAGATCGTATTGCCCTTGGCTCACCGTCTGGCACAGCGCCTCTAAGTGGGTGGAGCCACAGCCGGTATTGATGTTGACCCCATCTGGCTGGCAGAACAAAAAGTCGCAGTGCGCCCCCAATTTTTCAAAAATATGGGGGGCTGTGGCACTGGCCGCACCGTTGGCACAATCCACGGCAATGCGCAGGCCATCCAATGGGCCCACGGCGGCAGCCACATGGCTGGCATACTCTTCACAGGCGCTTTTTTCCTCCCGCAAGATGCGGCCGATGGCGCCGTCTGTAGCCAGCGCAGCATCAGAGGGATCGTCGATCAGCGCTTCCACCTGGGCTTCCAACTCATCGGAGAGCTTGCAGCCGTTTCCGCCGAAAATTTTGATGCCGTTGTGTTCGAAGGGGTTGTGAGAAGCAGAGATCACAACGCCTGCATCGGCATGATGGGCCAATGTCAAAAAGGCTACGGCGGGTGTGGGGATCACACCCAACAGTACAGCATCTGCCCCGGCGGCACAAATGCCGGCGGCCAAGGCAGCTTCCAGCATCTCGCCAGAAATGCGGGTATCCCGCCCGATGAAGATCTTGGCCCGGTGGCTCAGTGCCCGGGTGAGCACCGTGGCAGCGGCAAAGCCGGCCTTATAAGCCAAAAGGCAATCCAATTCCCGATTGACGACACCGCGGATCCCATCGGTGCCAAAATATTTACCCATAATGGTCATTTCCCCTTTTCGTGTATTACAATGTCAGCTCCTGCTGGCCCATGAAAGGAATTTGCAAATGGTCGTATGCCCGCTTGGTGACGCAGCGCCCCCGGGGCGTTCTGGTCAAAAAGCCGATCTGCATCAGATAGGGCTCATATACGTCTTCCAGCGTCACCGCTTCCTCGCCGATGGTGGCGGCCAAAGTATCCAGCCCCACCGGGCCGCCGCGGAAGTTGTAAATGATGCTTTCCAGCATCCGGCGGTCGATGGAATCCAGCCCCAGCTGGTCGATCTCCAGCGCGTTGAGCGCTGTGTTTGCCACCTGTTTGGTGATGACGCCCTGGCCCTTGACTTGGGCAAAATCCCGCACCCGCTTGAGAATGCGGTTGGCAATGCGGGGCGTCCCCCGGCTGCGCATGGCGATCTCCAAAGCGCCTTCCTCTTCAATGGCGACCTCTAAAATACCGGCGCTGCGCTGTACGATCTGCATCAGCTCTTGAGCGGAGTACATCTCCAGCCGGAGCAGCATGCCAAAGCGGTCCCGCAGAGGCGAGGTCAGCTGCCCTGCCCGGGTGGTGGCGCCGATCAGTGTGAATTTCGGCAGATCCAGCCGGATGGAACGGGCCGCAGGCCCTTTGCCGATGATGATGTCCAGGGCAAAATCCTCCATGGCCGGGTAGAGCACTTCTTCCACGCTTCGGTTCAAACGGTGGATCTCGTCGATGAACAACACGTCATTTTCATTCAAGTTGGTCAGCAGCGCCGCCAGGTCACCGGCTTTTTCAATGGCCGGGCCCGACGTGATGCGAATGTTGACCCCCATTTCTCCGGCGATGATACCAGCCAAGGTGGTCTTGCCCAACCCCGGCGGCCCATAGAGCAGCACATGATCCAGCGCCTCGCCGCGCATCCGCGCCGCCTCGATAAAGACAGAGAGATTTTCTTTGACCTTTTGCTGGCCTACATAATCTTCTAGTTTGCGGGGGCGCAGGCTGGCTTCTGCATCGTCCTCCCGGGTCTGGCTTCTGGTGACGATCCGCTCCTCTTCTTCTTCGAAATCTTTTTGAAATTCAATTGCCACAAAGCACCCTTCCTATCCGCGCATCAACTTTTTCAGGCACAGGCGCACCAGCTCTTCCACAGGCAGGGAGACATCCAGCCCCTGCATGGCAGACGCCGCTTCGGCCCGCGTATACCCCAATACATTGAGAGCGGCCAACGCTTCGCCCACAGCTCCATCGCCCACTGCGACCGGCAGATCGGCTTCTTGCAAGGCGCCGCCGTCCAGATTGGCTTTTGCCATTTTGTCTTTGAGCTCCAAGATCACGCGCTGCGCCATTTTTTTGCCCACGCCTGCTGCCCGCGTCAACGCTTTTTCATCTTCAGAAATAACGCACAGCGCCAATTTAGAGGGCGTGACCACCGAGAGGATGGACAAAGCGGCTTTTGGCCCGACGCCCGAGACGCCGATGAGCATTTTAAAGCAGTTCAGCTCTTCGCCGTCGGCAAAACCAAATAGTTCAAAAACTTCCTCCCGCACATGGAGATATGTAAAAAATTTGGCTTCATCCCCCTGCTTGACAGAGGAGGCTGAGTAATAGGAGGTGTGGAGGGCGTAGCCTACGCCGCCGGCCTCCAATACCACCAGATTCTGTTCAGTGTGGGTCACTTTACCTTTGATATAGTAAAACATCCGTTAAACTCCTGTCTCCAGCAGCCGGGAGGAAGCCGAGTGGGCGTGGCACACCGCCAGCGCCAAAGCATCGGCAGCATCATCGGGCCGCGGGATCTTTTTCAACCCTAAAATACTGCGGGTCAATTCCATGACCTGCCGTTTTTCCGCCTTCCCATAGCCTACCACAGCCTGCTTCACCTGGGAGGGTGTGTATTCGTAAAAAGGACAGTTCTTTTGCGCCAATGCCAGCAAGATCACCCCGCGGGCGTGGCCGACAGCAATGCCTGTTGTCACATTGGTGTTGAAGAACAGCTCTTCGATGCTGGCCACATCGGGCTTGAAATGATCCAGCAGCGTCAACATATCTTGGTAGATCTCCACCAGCCTATGCTGCAGCGGCACACCGGCCTTGGTGGTAATGGCTCCGTAGCCCAGTGTGCGGAACTTGCCGCCGCGGGCATACTCCACCGCCCCGTACCCCACAATGGCATAACCGGGGTCGATGCCCAATATGACCATACAGCCATTTCCTCCCCGCATAGATATACATCATTATTATACTACGGAAGACTACACAACACAACGTCAAAATTTTTAAAAATGCTTCTCTTCCCACCCATGGGGCAAGAGAGGAAAAGGTCGATCATACAAAACAAATATTTTGTATCAATTCAATTCGTGCACTGTTTTTCAGGCCCCCATTGACAGGCTGTACAGCAGCTGTTACGCTTAATTACACCCGAGAGAAAACAGAAAGGGGGCGAAGCTATTGCCACATCAAACGCAACGCCAAGCCATTGTTCGAATCGTTCTGGCCCTTGTTTTGAGCATATTCTTTGGCACTCTCCTCGTGTCGGTACTGCTGGTCTATACAGACCCCATGGAAGAACAGAGGTTTGATTTTTCTGCCGGTCAGCCCCTTATGGAAGGCGGCGACTGGTAGGTGCAAGACGCCACAGGCGGCTGGACGGTATTCACTCAAGAAGGAGAAGAGCGCACCCGGTTGGAGCCCACTGGGGACGGCTCCTTTGCGCCGCTGCAATACCCGGCTCAGACCTTCTACTATTCCAGACAGCTGGCCGAATCGCTCCCGGCCCCTATGCTGGAGATCCAGGCGCTGAACCGCAGCATCGCCGTTTTTTTAGATGACGAGCTGATCTACACCGATTTCCCCGAGATGGAGAACAAAGTAGGCGCGATGCAGCTGCCTATGCAGCCGGAGGATCGCACGGAAAGCCTGCGCATTTCCTTGCCGCCCGATTACAATGGGAAGACATTGACCATCGCCCAATCTACACCGGGCCTGGAAAACAGCGAAAAGCCAGGCTATTTTGAAGAGAAAGCCTTTTTGTGTCCTGTCACCTTATTTTGCGGTTATTCTTATGAAAGCAGTATCGTGGCGGAATCCTTTCAAACGGCTTACCCAGCAACTGCTTTTGCCGTTCTCGCCGGGGCCACATTGTTCCTCTTCGTTTACCAAGCATGGCATGAAAAATTAGATCCGGCTTTTTTGTGCCTGGCCCTATTTTTGATCTTGCTGGCGTTACAGCAGTTGTTTTCCGCCTCGTTCGTCAACCGCTACTTCCCTTTTTTCTCTCAAGATCCTGTCTATTTTTTGGATGGAAGCGAGTGGATGCGATACCTCACCGCCATTCCCCTCTTGTGGTTTCTGACCATACGGGCCCAAGGTCTTCGCCGTTTTTTCTGCATAGCTGCTGTTTTGCAAATGGCATTGGCGGCGGCATGGACTTTGGCCCAGCTGCACATCCTCTTCCCCATTCTGGGTGGCTATGAAAGATGGAACCTTCTCTTGTTGTTGGCCTCCATTGGCCTTTGTTTGGCCGAATGGCGGCGGGGCAACCCATTTTTTACACAGTTTTGCAAGGGGATTTTAGGCGCCGCCGGCTGCAGTATCATGGCGTTGGCAGTGGTTTTGCTGTGGAACGATCGCCGGCAGGAAATTTTTCAGTGGATGGGCTCTTACTGGCCCAGCTCACGGCTGTTGTTTAACTGGGTACGCATTTTGCTGCTGGCTGCATCTCTGTGGGCTGTGGCAGTGGAATATGTGGCTGGGCGGGTCCGGCGCGGCAACGAAGTGCTGGCACTTCGTTTGCAGGGGAAGATCGCCTGGGAAAATTATGAGGCCATACAAAAACAGGCCCGGCAGACGGCGGTCATGCGCCATGATATTTCCAAGCACCTGGGCACGGTCCGCGCACTTTTGAGCGATGGGAAGCAAGAAAAAGCTATGGAGTATATCAACCAAGTCACCCAACAGGCAGCCCAGCTCCAGGCGGTGATCTCCTCGGGCAATTATATGATCGATACCATTTTGAACAGCCGGCTTTCCGGTGCGGAAGAACAAGGGGTCCAGATCCGCATCCGCCGGGCTGCGGTGCCTCAAAAGCTGGCCCTTTCAGATACTGATCTGTGCTCTCTGCTGCTGAACGCAGTGGATAACGCCATTCGGGCGGCGGCAACCCCCTCTGCTGCTCAGCATTGGCTGGAGCTGGATCTACACATCAAAGGCCGTTTTAGCTACATTAGCTTTACAAACAGCTGGGCTCCAGATGAAAAGCAGCCTGTGCGGGCAGAAGGCCACGGCTACGGCCTTTCCATCATGGAGCGCATTGCAGAAAATGCCGGCGGTATCATGGAGGTCACGCGGGGGAAAGACCGGTTCCAGGTGGTATTCCTCATCCCCTTGGCCGATCCGCCCTCCCCTGCTGCTGGGGAATAAAAAAGAACCGCGCACCTGGCACTGCTGCTCGCCAAGGTGCGCGGTTTTTTTATGTATCTGTCTTGCCGCCATTTGGAGGGTCTTTCTGCCACTGGCATTGCCCATGATGCGGGCAACTGTGGCATCCGCTGCCATTGCAGCCGCTCTTCCGCACTGAGCGAAAAGCCAGCCCGGCGGCACAAGCCACCAGGGCGATCAGCAACCAATCGACGCCACTCATCTTTTAAAAAGCCAAGGCGATATGGTAGACGATGAATGCCGCCAGCCAGGCTATCACAGTCTGATAGATCACAACAAACAGGGCATTTCGTCCACCACCCATCTCCCGCTTCACAGCGGCGATAGCGGCCACGCAGGGGGTGTACAGCAAGGTGAACACGAGGAAGGACAGAGCTGCTGCAGTGGGCAGCATGGCGGCAAGGGTGGCAGGCAGGTCGGCCACCGAAGAGCCTGTCAGCACGGCCAATGTGCTGACCACCGCTTCTTTGGCAGTGAAACCGGTGATCAGCGAAGTAGACAGCTGCCAGCTGCCAAACCCCAAGGGGGCAAACAGCGGTGCGATCCAACGGCCGATCAAGGCCAACAGGCTTTGGCTGCTGTCTGTCACCACATTCAGCCGGGTGTCAAAGGTCTGCAAAGCCCATATGACGATGGTGGCCAAAAAGATGATGGTAAATGCCCGGGTGATGAAGTCCTTCGCTTTGTCCCACATAAGGCGCAATACGCTTTTGGGGGCGGGCAACCGGTAGGCCGGCAACTCCATGACAAAGGGCACCGGGTTGCCGCGGAACAGCGTTTTGCCCATCAATAGACCGGAGAGGATCCCCAGCAGAATACCGAAGACGTAGAGGCCCATCATGACCAAAGCGCCGTTTTCCGGGAAAAAGGCGGCGGTGAATACCGCATAGATCGGCAATTTGGCACTGCAAGAGATGAAAGGCGTCAACAAGATCGTCATTTTCCGGTCGCGGTCACTGCTTAAAGTGCGGGTGGCCATCACTGCCGGCACCGTACAGCCAAAGCCGATGAGCATGGGGACGAAAGAGCGGCCTGAAAGGCCGATCTTGCGCAGCAGCTTATCCATGACAAAGGCGACACGGGCCATGTAGCCGCTGTCTTCCAAAAACGAAAGGAAGAAAAACAAGGTGACGATGATCGGCAGGAAGGATAATACGCTGCCAATGCCGGCGAATGCACCGTCGATGACCAGCGAATGGACCACCGGGTTGATACCATATGCAGTCAGCGCCCGATCGGTCCATTGGGTGACAGCGTCGATCCCCACCGAGAGCACATCGCTCAAGAAAGCGCCGATGACACCAAAAGTAAGCCAAAACACCAGCAGCATGATACACAAAAAAATGGGGATCGCCAGCCACTTGTTGGTCAACAGCCGGTCGATCTGTACAGACCGCTGGGTCTCTTTGGATTCATGGGGCCGCACCACAGTGCCGGCGCACAGCTCATCCAAAAAAGAGTAGCGCATATCCGCTAAGGCGGCGTTGCGGTCCATGCCGGTGGCCTGCTCCATTTCGTCCACCGTGTGCTGGATCAGCTCTTTTTCATTATCCGACAGGCGCAAAGTCGTCATCATGAGCTCATCCCCTTCCAGCAGCTTGGTGGCTGCGAAGCGGGAAGGCACCTGGATGGCAGCGGCGTGGTCTTCGATCATATGGCTCACAGAGTGGATGGCCCTGTGCACAGCCCCTTGGCAGAAGTCCAGCCGTTTGGGCAGAATATGTTGCTCCGCCGTGCGAAGGACCACATCGATCAATTCGCTGACCCCTTCATTCTTGCTGGCGGAAATGGGCACCACTGGCACGCCCAGCTCCTCTGACAATTTGGCGATGTTGATGGAACCGCCGTTGTTGCGCACTTCATCCATCATGTTCAGCGCCAGCACCATGGGAAGCCCCAGCTCCATCAGCTGCATGGTCAGGTATAAGTTCCGCTCGATGTTGGTGGCGTCTACGATGTTGATGATGCCATCCGGCTTTTCGCGGATCAAGTAATCCCGGGTGACGATCTCTTCAGATGTATAGGGAGAAAGGGAGTAGATGCCGGGCAGATCCACCACGGTGACATCGCTGTGGCCGCGGATGACGCCGTCTTTCCGGTCCACCGTCACACCGGGGAAGTTCCCCACGTGTTGGTTGCTGCCGGTCAACTGGTTGAACAACGTGGTCTTGCCGCAGTTTTGGTTGCCTGCCAAAGCCAGTCTCATCGTACCACCTCCCTGCTTTGCTGCAAGGGCGGCGGCACGGAATCACAGCTCGCCTGCCGGGGGCAGCTTTCACAGCCTGCGCCGCGGAATTGGTCGGGCTGAGGGCACACCCAAATAGTGCGGGCATCCTCCAAGCGAATGGTCAGTTCATAGCTGCGGATATGCAGTTCGATGGGGTCTCCCATGGGGGCCGTCTTGCGGATGGTCACCAAGGTCCTGGGGGTCAAGCCCATATCCAAAAGCCTGCACCGCAGGGCCCCCTGGCCCCCCACTGCCGTGATGGCGGCCGTCTGGCCGATGGGCAGTTGGTCCAATGTCATAGGTTCATTCCTCGTCTCATTCCCAATTTGGGTGCGGCTCTCTCACAAGCACACCCCTCTTATATTACCCCGTACTAACCGGCTTCGTCAAGGGGGAAGCATGGCTTCCCATCCAGCGGGTGGCAGACAAAGACCCAGGCAGTTCACAACCGCCTGGGTCTTTGTGATCCCGGTCACCGGGCCGATAAAATGCGCTGGCAGCCGGCCATGACCCCCAGCTTGCCGGCTTCATAGGTCAGGCCGCCTTGCAAAAAAGCGGTATAAGGCTCCCGCATGGGCGCATCGCAGGAAAGCTCGATGGAAGAGCCTTGGATGAAAGCGCCCGCCGCCATCACCACGGGGCAATCGTAGCCCGGCATGGCCCAAGGTTCGGGCACGGCGAAAGAATCCACCGGCGCGCCGGCCTGGATGCCTTGGCAGAAGGCCAGCAGCGGCTCCGGCTTGCCAAATTCGATGGTTTGAATGATGTCGTGCCGGTCTTCTCCGCTGGATGGGGAGACGGCAAAACCCATCTCTTCCAGCAGAGCGGCGGCAAAGACCGCTGTTTTGAGGGCTTGGCTCACAGTGTGGGGCGCCAAGAAAAACCCTTGGTAAAAAGCCCGGTTGACGCCTAATGTCGCGCCGCACTCCCCGCCAATGCCCGGCACCGTCAGGCGGCAGGCCGCCCGCTCCACCAAGTCGGTCCGGCCGGCGATGTAACCGCCGGTGGGGGCCAGACCGCCGCCCGGGTTTTTGATCAAAGAGCCTGCGATCAGGTCGGCCCCCTGCTGGGTGGGTTCGGTGTCATCGACAAATTCGCCATAGCAGTTGTCCACCACAATGACCGTGCCCGGGTTCACTTGGCGCACTGTTTGGCATATCTCCCCCACTTGAACGCTGGAAAGAGTTTGGCGGGTGGCATAACCGCGGCTGCGCTGGATGAACACCGCTTTGACCCGGGGGTCCGCAGCCGCCTGCTGGATGGCGGGCAGGTCGGGCATCCCATTCTGCAAAGGCACTTGGCGGAATTCGATGCCGTAATCGGCAAACGTCCCCCCCACCCGGCCGCGCTGGCCGGTGACGGTCTGCAATGTGTCGTAGACGTTGCCCGTGGCAGAAAGCATCACATCGCCGGCAGAGACGCAGGCGTACATGGCGGCGGCGATGGTATGGGTGCCGTTGACGAATTGGCTGCGCACCAATGCGGCTTCTGCACCGAACACCTGGGCGTAGATCTGCTCCAGCTTATCCCGGCCCAGGTCGTCGTAGCCATAGCCGGTGGTACCACCAAAGCAGGCGTCGCTCACCCGGTGGTTCCGGAACGCCTCCAGCACTTTGGCGGTGTTCTGAAAGGCCATCTGCTCGATGGCGGCAAACCGGTCCCGGCTCTTCTCTTCTGCCCGCCGGGCCAGTTGCAACAGTTCTTCGGCAAATGTAAACGTGCTCATATTTTCCTCTTGGCGGCGCAAGCCAGCAGGGCAGCCGCCTGCTCTGCGTCGTGGATACAGATGGTCTCGGCTGTGGAATGGATGGAGCGGCCCGGGATGCTGATGCACCCGGCAGGCGCACCGGTTCGGCTGACCAGCATGGAAAGAGTGTCTGTGCCGCCGTGCAGCAGCACTTCGTCTTGATAGGCGATGCCCCCTTCTTCCGCAGCTTTCCGCAGATGATCCACTGCGGCAGGCGAGCAGATCACCGAAGCATCCTTGATCTTCACCGTAGGGCCGGCGCCCAGCTTCATCTCCCCTTTGGCCGCAGCTGGGCAATCCCCCGCCGCTGTCAGATCTATGGCGATCGCCATATCCGGTTCAATGCCAAAAGCCGCTGTCTTCGAACCGTGCAATCCCACTTCTTCCTGGGCGGTAAAGACAAAATACAGGTCGTTATCGCTCTTGCCCACCTGTTCCATGGCCAACAGCAGGGCGGCGCAAGAGGCCAAGTTGTCACAATAAGGCGACATCAGGCAGCCGCCGCCGATCTGGCGGGCTTCGTAGTCATAAACGGCGATATCCCCGACCCGCAGCATCTGGCGGGCCTCCTCCTCGCTGCTGGCGCCGATGTCCAAATACACATCGGTCATTTTGCTCTGGGCCGCTGTTTTTTCAGCCAGCTTGGCGTCGGCCCGCTCGAACAGCACGCCGCGCAGGCCGCTGGGAAAGCGGACCCGCCGCCCACTCAAGCGCACGGCGGTATGGCCGCCCACATTGGTCACGCCCACAAAGCCGTTCTCTTCAAAATGGGTGACCATAAAGCCGATCACATCCATATGGGCGGCGAACATCATCTTTCTGCCTGCCCCTTTTTTGTGGCAGATCACATTGCCCAGGGCGTCGGTGCGGATCTCATCGCAATAAGGCTGGGCCAGCTGGCGGATCACTTGGGCCTCCGGGCCTTCATAGCCCGAGGGCGAGGCCGCAGCCAGCAGCTGCCGGAATGTTTCAACAAAATTCATGGCGAATCCCTCCTTTATAGCGCCTGGCCAGCGGCCAAAGCCATCAAACGGGCGCATTGCTCCACGTCCTGCAGGCTGACCATCTCATTGGGCGAATGGATGTACCGGCAGGGAATGCTGATGCAGCCGGCCAACACACCGGCCTTGCTCTGCTGCATCGCAGCGCTGTCCGTGCCGCCGGCAGTCAGTACTTCGTCTTGATAGGCGATGCCGTTTTCCTCCGCCGCCCGGCGCAGCGCCGCCACGGCCTGCGGGTTGCACAGCAGGGAGCTGTCTTTGATCTTGATGGCAGGCCCTTTGCCTAAGGCGACTACCATCTTGGCTTTTTCCGCCGGGCAGTCACCGGTGCGGGTCACATCCATGCAATAGCCATAGTCCGGCTCAATGCCGTAGGAAGCGACCTGGGCGCCGCGCAGCCCCACTTCTTCCTGCACGGCGAAGACGAAGTACAAGTCGTTTTCGCTGTTTTCCACCAGCTCCATGGCTTTGAGCAAAGCGGCGCAGGCGATCAGATCGTCGCAGTACGGGCTGATGACCTTGCCGTTGACCTGTACCGGGTCCCCTTCGTACATGGCCACATCCCCGATCTGCACCAGCTTCTGGGCCTCTTCCCGCCCTTTGGCGCCAATATCGATGTAAAGGTCACCTGCTTTCACCTGGCCGGCAGGTTTGGCCACCGCCTTTTCATCGCAGCACACGCAGCCGCACAGGCCGCTTTCCAGGCGCACCCGTGTGCCGATCAAGCGGTATGGGGTAAAGCCGCCGATGCAGGCAAAACGCAGGAACCCTTGTTCGTCGATGTGGGTGACCAGCAGGCCGATCACGTCCATATGGGCAACCATCATCAGTTTTTTGCCCGGGCCTTTTTTGTGGCAGATCACGTTGCCCAGCGGGTCAATGGCCACTTCGTCACACAGTGGGGCAGCCCATTGGGCCAGCAGCTTGGCACAAGGGCTTTCCAGGCCAGAGGGCCGGGCAGCCTGCTGCAGCTGCACAAAGGTATCAAACAGATCAATCATCGCATTCCGCCTCCTTTATTACCAAACGGGCCATCTTCAGCACTTCTTCCGCATCGGGCCAATAGAGCACGTTGCTGGCCGAGTGGATGTAGCGCACAGGCGCCGCCAAGCCAAAAGCCTGGGCGCCGGCCCCGGCCAAATGGATGGCGCTGGCATCGGTGCTGCCGTTCATGCTGGCCCGGTATTGCCAGCGGATGCCCTCTTCCCCGGCCCGCTTGGTCAGGCGGCGGACCAGGTCGCGGTTGTAGACCGAGCCCCGGTCGGCCAGCGAGACCACGGCACCGCCGCCTTGGAAGCAAGAGCGCTCGTGTTCCGCTACGCCGGGAATGTCGGCGGCAGTGGTGCCCTCGATGACCAGGCCCCACCGGGGGTGGATGCGGCCGGCCGCCGCTTTGGCGCCCCGGCTGCCGATCTCTTCGCCCACCACAAAGGCGAACCAGGTGTCATAGGGGACCCCTTCTTGGATCAGCTGGATCATCACCGCACAACCGATGCGGTCGTCAATGGCCTTGGATTTGATGCGGTCATCGCCAAACTCCACCCAACGGCTGTCAAAAGTGGCGTAGTCCCCCACCCGGGCATAGCGTTCCGCCTCTTTGCGGTTCTGGGCGCCGATGTCGATGTAAAGGGTGTCCAGACCGGGGGCCTGCTTGCGCTCTTCCGCCGTGGTCAAGTGGATGGCTTTCAGCGAGATCACCCCAGGCACTTTCTGGGGCCCAACTTCCATGCGGCGCCCCACCAGGATGCGGGGGTCGATGCCACCGGCCGCCACGATCTTAAACATGCCGTCTTCTGTGACGCGGCGGATCAAAAAGCCCACTTCGTCCATATGGGCGCAGACCATCATCGGTTCTTTGCGCGGCTTTTCCCCTTTTTTGAATACCAATAAGTTGCCCATGGCATCTGTGATCATTTCATCGGCATAGGGGGCCACATGTTTTTCGATGCAGTGGCGCACCTCGTCCTCATAACCGGGCACGCCGTTGCAGGCGCACAGTTCTTTCAGCAGTTCTTTCATGTGCCCACCCCCTTACAGATTCCCGTCAAATTGCTTGACGAATTCGCACAAAAGCCGGCCGACCTGGCGCACATCGCTCAATTTGATGACTTCCACCGGCGAGTGCATATATTTGAGCGGCAGCGAGACCACAGCCGTACACACGCCGCTCTCCACCGTTTGGATGGCCCAGGCATTGGTGCCGCTGTGGGCAGGCACGGCCTCCAGCTGGTGGGGGATCTCCTTGGCACGGGCCACTTCCACCAGCCGGCGAGCAAACAACGGGATGCTGTTGGAGCCAAAGGCCACCACCGGGCCGCCGCCCAGATCCGACACCCGGTCATCGGGCTTGCTGTCCCCTGTTTTGGCGTGGCATACGTCGATGGCGATGGCATAATCCGGCCGGTCCACATAGGTGCGGGCCTTTGCGCCGTGGCCGCCCACTTCTTCCTTTGTGCTGCCCAGGATGATCAGATCCACATCCAAAGGCGCGCTGCCCAGCTGCTCCAGTGCATACAGGATGCAGACAAAGCAGGCCCGGTCATCCATAGAGCGGCCGCAGATCAGGTCGTTTTGCAGGGCGAATGTCTCGCCGGAAAAGGCGGCATAATCGCCGACCCGCACCAGCTGGCGGGCCTGCTCCCCGCTCATGCCCAGGTCCAGCACCATCTCTTCGATGGGGACGGATTTTTTATTGTCCCCTGGGTTCTGCAAATGGGGTGGGATGCAGCTGACCACAGCGGTGATCGGGCCAGAGCGGGTCAGGACGGTCAATTCGCTGCCCAGCAGCATCCGCTGGTCTACCCCCATGCCAATAAAGCGGCAAAAGCCTTCTTCCATCACTTCGGTGATGACAAAGCCGATCTGGTCCAAATGGGCGTCCAGCATCAGTTTTTTCGCACCGGGCTTGCCACAGGACCGGTAGCCGATGACATTGCCCAAATGGTCCGTCTCCACCCGGTCTACATAGGGCTCCAGCAGCTGGGCTGCAACGGCAGATACGCTGAATTCATCTCCCGAGACGCCGTTGGCAGCAGTCAACCGGGCGATGGTCTCCATCAGTTCCACAAAAAACACCTCTTTCTTTTAAAGAGCATTTACGAAATCTTTATAAGCACGGCCCTTGGCCATGAAGTTGGGGAAGGCGTCGAAGGAAGCACACACAGGCGACAGCGTGACGATATCCCCCGGTTTGGCCCGTTTTGAGGCCAGACGCACCGCCTCTTCCAGGGTGCCGCACTGGGCCACGGCGATGCCGCTGCCCGGGAAGTACTTGGAGTGCTCCACCGCCTGACGCAATTTCGGCGCTGTGGCGCCAGTGAGGATCAGCAGTTTGACATGCTGGCAAGCCTCGTCGCCATATTCGTCAAAGGGGACTTTTTTGTCGTAGCCGCCGGCAATGACGATCAATTTCTGCTGGAAGGAGTGCAGCCCTGCAATGGCCCGGGCCGGGCTGGTGGCAATGGCGTCGTTGTAGTATTTGACGCCGTCTTTTTCCCGCACGAATTCAATGCGGTGCTCCACACCGCCGAACTCTTGGGCCACTTGCCGCACCACATCCGGCTGCACATATTCCGAAGTGGCGCACAGGGCGGCCATATAATTTTCCACATTGTGCATGCCAGGGATGCGGATATCCTGCAGCCGCATCACCGGTGTCCGCTGACCGCCCCGGCATTTGCAGACGCATCCGTCTTCGATGCAGGCGCCGTTTTCCGGCACTTCCTTCCGGGAAAACATCTGCAGCGAGCCCTTGGCCTTCTTGGCCATCTCCCGCGTCAGCTTGTTGTCGGCGTTGAGCACCAGCAGATCGCATTTGTGCTGGTAGAGGAATACATTTTCTTTGGCCTGCACATACTCAGCCATGGATTTGTGCAGATCCAGATGGTTGGGGGTCACATTGGTCACCACCGCCACATGGGGGCTTTTTTTCATGGTCATCAACTGAAAGGAGGAAAGCTCCACCACGCACAGGTGGTCGGGCGCCATCTGGCCTGCCATGGGCAGCAGCGGCTGGCCGATGTTGCCGCCTACCCACACTTTGTACCCCGCCCTGGATAAGATCTCGGCGATCAATGTGGTGGTGGTGGTCTTGCCATCGGAACCGGTCACCGCCAGGATCGGGCAGGGGCACACATCAAAAAACACCTCCATCTCCGAGGTGATCTGGCAGCCCCGGCGCCGGGCTTCTTCCAGCTGGGGCACATCCGGGCGGATGCCAGGGGATTTGAAGATCACATCCTGGTCAAGCCCTTCCAGGTAATTCTTTCCCAAGTGGAGCTCTACGCCCTGCTGGCGCAGCTGGTGGGCCACGTCTCCAAGCTCCTCCTCGGTTTTTTTATCGCAGGCTGTCACCACGGCGCCGGCCTGGCACAACAGCGACAGCAGCGGCCGGTTGGAGACGCCGATGCCCAGTACGGCCACCCGGCGCCCTTTCATTTTTTCCAAAAATTCATCCATCGATTGCATTGAATCCTTCCCTTCCGGCGGGAATTGGCCCGCCTGCCCCATGGGCTTTTCCAATACTTCTATTGTAGCCAAACTGCGGCCAATGTCAAATAAAATCCGGCGTCCTTCCCCTCTTCTTTTTTGCCGCATTTTCTCCCTTTCGTTGGTTGACAGAGACCTTCCCCGCTGTGTATAATAAATAACCGAGTAAGCTGAGCAGCCGCGTGCACAGCGCCGAAAGGCCGTGTATGAGGAAAGTCCGGGCTTCACAGGGCAGGATAGCGGATAACGTCCGCCGGAGGCGACTCTAGGACAAGTGCAACAGAGATATACCGCCGCGCCTGGCGCGGTAAGGGTGGAAAGGCGGGGTAAGAGCCCACCGGTCCCACAGGTGACTGCGGGACCCTGTAAACTCTATCCGAAGCAACACCGCAGAGAAAACAGCGCCTTTGGGTGCAGGGCTTGCCCGGCCCGTTTTCGGCAGGTGGCTCGAGGCGTGTGGCAACATGCGTCCCAGATAGATGGCTGCACAGACAGAACCCGGCTTACAGGCTTGCTCCTCCATAGGAAAAGGGAATGCATCATGCATTCCCTTTTCCTATGGGCTTTATGAATCTTGCGGTTTGTTTCCTGCACATTGGATCAGGCCGGCACACAGCTGGCAGAGGGCCCACAGGGCCTGTGCAAAGACGAAGAGAGCCACCGCCAGCCACAGGGGGCGTATCTTTTGAGCTGTAGCCGTCACAGGCAGCAGCCAGGGAAGGTTTCCGGAAAAGAGGAACAACAGGTTTTGCAGCAGGCCCAGCCCGCCCAAGGCCAGATAGCGGAAAACAGGCCCTTGGGCCTTGTCCCGCCATTGGGAGTCTGCAGAGCGGATCTGCAGTGCAGAGCCGTCCCAGATCCGATACAGCCAGAGCAAAAGCAACAGATTTTGTCCTATGAGGGCAGGCGTCCATTCCGCAGAGGCAAAAGTTGCAGTCCCCCAGTTGAGCAGACAAAGGGCAGAGAGGCCGGCGGCCAGCCACCAAAGACGCCGCAGCGGTTGGACGGCCGCGAGCAGCCAGCTTCCGGCCAGCAGGACCAGGCCGCCCACTGCCGCCAGTCCATGACGCAGCAAAGGCTGCTCAAGGGGGATCGGCAGGGCCAAAAGCAACAGGGCTAAGAGCAAAAGGGCGAATGCGCGCCGCAGTGCACCGGCAGACCCCATCCATATTTTCATTGTACAGCCTCCCTCCTTTTTTGGCTCGGCCCCCGGGCCCTTACCGGCCTGGCTGCAGCTGTAGATGGTGTGGGCCACAACGGACACACACACCAGACAGGCTGGGTCAGAGTTCGTGAGCGAGCTCAAAAGAAAACGATACAGTTCGAACAAAAAAGAAAGCGAATGCCGACGTTGTTTTATAAAATTTTACCACACCTTTCGACTGCTGTCCAGCTTAAAGGAGAAACATTGCAAGATATTTCTTGCTACCGCTGACGACCTGGGGTATAATCGTTACCAAAGAAACTGCGCTGCGGCCAGGCCGCGGCGATCGGGCAAGGAGGCAGGCCATGAAAAAGTTTGATGACTCTTTGAGCGGCAACCCGCTGCGCAAGCACGTGTATAAAGAGATCGAAAAGGCCATTTTGGATGGGGTATTCCCGCCGGGCTATTCTCTGACTGAAGGAAAGCTCTCCCACGAGTTGGGCGTCAGCCGTACGCCGGTGCGCGAAGCTCTGATGCAGCTGGAGCTGGAAGGGCTGGTCAAGACCGTACCCAACAAGGGGGCTGTGGTAGTAGGCGTCACCAGCCAGGATATCGATGACATCTACACCATCCGCACCCGCATCGAAGGGTTGGCCACCCGGCGTTGTGCCCAACACATCGGCGAAGAAGAGCTGGAAGAGCTGCGGCAAGTGGTGGAACTGCAAGAATATTTTGTAACAAAGCAGGACTATTTGCAGGTATGGCACCTGGACAGCCGTTTCCACGAGCTGATCTACGAAGGCTGCCGCTCCCGGCCGCTCAAACAGATCTTATCTTTGTTCCACAATTACATCCAAAAAGCCCGGGAATACTCGGTGAAATCCGGCAGGGCCAAGGCGTCGACCCAGGAGCACCGGGCGATCTTCGACGCCATTGAAGCCCACGATCTGGACCGGGCCGAAGCCGCTATGGCCCTCCACGTCAACAATGCCAGGGACGCTTTTTTTGAATATATGTAACAGGGCTTTTCAAGGGCCCCGCAAACTTTTTCCACGGTTTGCGGGGCCTTTCTGTTCCCATCCTCCCCACCGCCACATAGTATGGCGTGAAAGACAACAACGGGAGGAACTTGCCATGAATGAATCCATATCCTATCGGTTCTTTTTGGGCGCCAACTCCAGTCAGGGGTTTGTCTCCTTTTTTCCCAACGCCACAAGCGATCCGGCCATCGCCCACAACTATGTGTTCAAAGGCGGGCCGGGCTGCGGAAAATCCACCGCCATGCGCCGGGTGGTGGATGAGGCGGCACAGCGGGGGCTGCGCCGTGAGATCATCTATTGTTCATCGGATCCGGGCTCCTTGGATGGGGCACTGTTCCCCACCATCGGCGCCGCTGTTTACGACGGCACTGCCCCCCATACCATCGAGCTGGCCTTTCCCGGCGCCGAAGGCAGCTATGTGACGCCCCCGCCCTTCCAGGATGCCAAGGCTTTGCAAGGAAAAACAGCCGGTTTGCGTCAGGCAAATGGGCAACTGGGCCGCCATTATCAGCAGGTATTCCGCTTGACGGCGGCAGCCGGCAAAGTGCGGGAGAATATCCGGGCGCGTCTGGAACCCATCGGGGATTTGGCCCGTTTGACCAAACGGGCCCAGGGCATCATCGGCCGGGAATTGCCCCACGCTGTGGGACCGGGCCGCGAGAAGAAGCGCTTTCTCAGCGGCATCACGCCCGAAGGTCTGTTGTGCTTCTACGATTCGGTGGAAGCGTTGGCCAAAAAAGTCTACGACTTGCAGGATCCCTATGGCTTTGCTTCCGCATTGCTGGAACCCATTTGCAAAGCGGCTTTAGAGCGCGGCCACGAGGTCTATGCCTGCTATAGCCCACTCCACCCTGACCGGTTGGAACACCTGATCTTGCCAGGCTTGGAGCTGGCTTTTGTCACATCCAATTCCTATCACACATACCCGGGCGGTATCTACCGCCGCATCAACATCGCCGGCATCCTGGACCGGGCCGCCTTGCGGGAAGTGCGGGGCGAGGTGCGGCTGCTGCAAAAAATCGAACGCTCCCTGCTGGAAGACGCTGTGGAGGAGCTCCACAATACCAAAGGGATCCACGACCGGCTGGAATCCTATTACCGTCCACATTTGGATTTTGACGCCATGGATCGCAAAACAGAAGAATTGCTGCAAACCATCTTTGACTAGGGTTTGACAAAGGAAATTTCACCATCCCTCCAGAAAAAGGCCTGGGTCGCCCAGGCCTTTTTCTTATGGGGTGAAGTATGGAAAAACCGGGCGGCCCATGGGTCTCCACAGGCCGCCCGGCACAGCATACCTCTTTCAACTGAGGCCAACTGCCATCAGCACTTGGCGCCGGCCACAGTCTCGATCTCCAAAATTTCTTCTTTGCGTTTCAGCAGGTTGTCCGAAACCAGCATCTTCTCCACTTTATCCACGCCCAAGCGGTCCACCGTCTCGCCAAAGCGTTCGCCCGAAATGCCTTTGTACTTGAAGAGAAGGATGGCTTTTTCCACCACGCGGATCACTTCTTCCCGGGTGAACAGGTGGTTCAGCGGTGTGCCCATGCGCACTTTTTTGCCCCAGCGGCCGCCGACATAAACTTTGTACATCGTCTCGCTTTCTTCCAGGGCGTCAAAGCGGCAGGTTCCGGCGCAGCGGCCGCAGTTGTTGCATTTTTCCCGGTCGATGACCGCCTGCTTCCCTTCCATGGAGATGGCATCCATGGGGCAAGCCGGCACCATGGAGCAGGAAGCGCAGCCTTTACAGCCGCCTTCCTTCAGCTTGGGTACCCGCTGGCCGACGATGCCCAGATCGTTTAGGTCGGGTTTGACGCAGTTGTTGGGGCAGCCGCCCACGGCGATCTTGAATTTGTGAGGCAAGATCACATCGTGGTAGCCGTTGTAATACAGCTCGTGGAGCTCTTTGGCCAAAGCCTGGGTGTCGTACAAGCCAAAGACACAGGTAGTGCCTTTGCAGCTGACCACCGGACGCACTTTGGAGCCGGTGCCGCCTGTGACCATCCCCGCCTGGGCCACGTATTGCTGGAACGCTTCGATGTTGTCGTAATGGATCCCCGGCAGCTCCACTGTCAGGCGGGAGGTAAAGGTGATTTTGCCATTGCCGAATTTTTCAGCGGCTTCGCTGAGGCATTTCATCTGTTCGGCCGTCAGGATGCCGTTCTCTGTGATGATACGGCCGGAAAATTCCTCCGTACCACGGTTGAGCAGGAAACCTTGTCCTTTGACACGCTTGATGTCACTTGCTGCAATTGCCATAATCGATCCTCCACATTTTTCTCATTCATTGTCCACGATTCTTTCCAGTAATCCTATCATACCTCTTGCAGTTCATAAGGTCAAATAGTAATATTGAATCAAGTTCATAGGTAAAATACGATCAAAGAAGGTGCAACAGTATGACCATTCGCCATTTGCGCATTTTCATCGCTGTGGCTGAAACGGGCAAAATGGGCTTGGCAGCCAAGCAGCTGTTCATTGCCCAACCCACCGTCAGCCAAGTGATCGCCGATATCGAAGAGAGCTATGGGGTCCAATTGTTTGAACGGTTGTCTAAAAAATTGTATATCACCGATGCCGGCCGTCAGCTGCTCAGCTATGCCCGCCATATCGTCAGCCTGTTCGATGAGATGGAGTGCAGCCTGCGCAACGCTTCGGCCCAAGTGCGGCTCAAGTTGGGAGCCACCATCACAGTGGGCGCCTGTGTGCTCACCCAGGCCGTCCGCCGGTTTGAGGCCAGTTATCCGCCGGCCCAAGTCCAGGTGTTCGTGGATAACACCCAAGTCATCGAGCAAATGCTGCTGCGCAGCCAGCTGGACTTGGCCTTGGCCGAAGGGACCATCACCCACCCGGACCTGGTGGTCCGGCCGGTGATACAAGATGAACTCGTGCTGGTGTGCGGCGCCGGCCACCCTTTTGCAGAACGGGCCTCCCTTACCGCTGCCGACCTGCAAGGGCAAGCATTCGTGCTGCGGGAAGAAGGGAGCGGCACCCGGGCCATGCTGGAAGAATACCTCAAAGAAAACGGTGTCACCATAGACCCCAAATGGGTGTGCCATTCCGCCGACTCCATCCTCAATGCTGTGGCCGACGGCCAGGGACTCACCTTGATCTCCCGTCTGCTGGCCGGGCCACTGGTGCGGCAGGGGCGCCTGCATCAACTGCCCTTGCAGGGCGCCGCCCTTGGCCGCACCTTCAATTTGGTGTATCACAAAAATAAGTACCTATCCGACCCTCTGCGCCACCTGATGGAGACCATCGCCGGAAGCGATCATTTGGGGTCATAGCAGCCATGTTCCGGCGTTTGCCGGTCATTGGCTGCCAGTTCGTAAAAGCGCCAGCCGCCGGAAAGGTTGTAGCAATCGTACCCCAAGCCGGTGAGCATGCGGCAGGCCAGGTAGCTGCGCAGGCCAGAATGGCAATGAATGTAGACCGGCTTTTGGGGGTCGATCTCTGTATAGCGTTGGCGCAGCTCATCCAGCGGGATATGGATGAAGCCTTCGATATGGCCTGCCTCCCGCTCGGAAGGGGTGCGCACATCCAGCAGCGTGACGCTGCCATCCCGGGGCAGTTTGGCCACATCGTCCCAGAAGAAATTCTTGACTTTGCCGGTCAGCGTGTTTTCAATGACATAGCCCACAAAGTTCACCGGGTCTTTGGCCGAACCAAAGGGCGGGGCGTAGCACAGTTCCAGCTCGGTCAGATCCGTTGCGTTCAAGCCGGCGCGGATGGCAGTGGCCAGCACATCGCAGCGCTTGTCCACCCCATCGTAGCCCACCAGCTGCGCGCCCAGAATGCGGCCGGTCTCCTTTTCATAAATGGTCTTGATGGAAATGCCGTGGCCGCCCGGGTAATAGGAGGCGTGGGACTGGGAGTAGGTATATACTTTGTCGTAGTGCAGCCCGGCGGCTTGGGCGGTGCGCTCGTTGACGCCTGTCATGGCCACCGTCATGTCGAAGATCTTCAGCACCGAGGAGCCCTGGGTATTCTTATAAGAGGACGGGATACCGCAGATGTTGTCCGCCGCAATGCGGCCTTGCTTGTTGGCCGGGCCTGCCAGGGGGACATACCCTTTGTTCCCGGTGACGAAATCGGTGATCTCAATGGCATCGCCCACTGCATACACATCGGGGGCCGAAGTCTCCATGTGCTCGTTGACGATGATAGCACCTTTGGGGTTCAGGGCCAGTCCTGCCTGTTTGGCCAGCGCGGTATCCGGCCGCACGCCCACGGAGAGGATCACCATATCGGTCTCCACTTCCCCTTCGGAGAGCCGCAGGTTCAGCTTGTCGCCAGTGCCGTCGATGGCCTGAACCGCCTTGCCCAGCAGCAGATGGATGCCCTGGTCCCGCAGGTAGCGGTGCACTTCGGCCGCCATATCCCCATCCAGCGGGGCGATCACATGGTCGGCCAGCTCGACGATGGTCACATCCAGGCCGGCTTTTTTCAGGTTTTCCGCCATCTCCACACCGATGTAACCGCCGCCCACGACCACAGCGGTCTCCGGGAATTCCTCATCTACATAATCGCGGATCTTTACCGTATCCGGGATGTTGCGCAGGGTGAAGACCCGCGGGTCATCCGCCCCTTCCATAGGCGGTACCAAGGGAGCCGCCCCAGGGGAAAGCAACAGCTTGTCGTAGCTTTCCGTGTACTCTTCCCCGGTGTCCACCCGACGCACGGTGACTGTTTTGGCCTGGGTGTCCACCGCCACAGCCTCCTGGTTGACCCGCACATCCACGTTGAAACGGGAGCGGAAGCTTTCCGGTGTCTGCAGCGTCAGCGCAGAACGCTTGGTGATCTCACCACCGATGTAATAAGGCAGACCGCAGTTGGCAAACGAAATATACGGCCCACGCTCCAGCATCACGATCTCCGCTTGTTCATCCAGCCGGCGCAGCCGGGCTGCGGCAGAAGCGCCGCCGGCCACACCGCCTACGATTACAGTTTTCACAAAAACCCCTCCTTCTCATTGGTCGTCATTGCCTATTTTGACTGTTACTCCTATTGTAACATACTGTCTGTCGATTGTAAAATAGCATCTTCAGATCGTTTTCATAGGCAAAGAACTATGCTTTCTATTGACCATCAGGTAAATGCACTGCAGCATAGTGTCCCCTCCCCTGTTCTCCTCTCCCAATAAGATGCACTGGCCCCGGCGGGCTAGCTCGGGCAGCCAGGGATGCTGGAGCAGTTCTTTTGCCAGAAGCCCTGGCAGAGGGAGCCCGACGAAACACTCCCATTGCCGGGACTGAGCCAGTGCACGCTGGAAAAAGGGGTGCAGCGCGTCCCCTTGGCCTTGGGTGTGGAGACTGTAAAAGCAGCTGCCGGCCAAAGTCTGTTCTCTCATCTGCCGGGCGGCGTGCAGGCAGCCGTCGAACAGCCGGTCTTCCGGCTGCTTCCAACGGTCCCACAGGAGGAGCGGCGCTTCGCGAAAGCCGCAGCAGTGGTAGCCTGCAAACTGCCCGTCCACCGATAGAGCAAACAGCGAGCCGCACAGCTTGCGCAGCAAGGGCGCGGCTATGGGTAGGAATCCGGGGTCGGCCTGTTCCTGAGGCGAAAGCAAAAAGGCCAGCTGGAGCCGGGAAGGCTCTTGCCCCAGTGCTTGGCGCAAGGCGGCATCGTAGAAAAAAGCCCGGAAGGCAGGGGCGCGGCACAGTGCCTGTTCCGCCTCAGACAGGGCCATCTGCCCGGCGCTGTTGCGGCAAACCAGCGGCCCTGCCTCGGGCGACGGCGTGACCAGCCGCCGCAAGACCGCTTGGTCGGTGATCGGTTCGATTGCATTCATACAGTCAGCTCCTTTTCTGGCGGGCGGTTCTATCGCGCAGCGTCATACCGCCGGTAAAAAGTAAGGGGAGATCCGTTGTAGGTGGGCCATCCAAGTGGTATACTGGCATCAACAAAAGAGTCATCTCAAGGAGGAATGAAACATGAAGGTATTGGTCACAGGTTTTGAGCCTTTTGGCGGCGAGACAGTGAACCCGGCCCAGCAGATCGTGGAACGGCTGCCCCAGCAAGTGGCTGGCGCCCAAGTGGTGCGCCGCATCGTGCCCTGTGTCTTTGGCAGATCCATCGAAGCTGTGCGGCAAGCTGTGGAACAGGAGCGGCCCGATGTGGTGATCTGCATCGGCCAATCGGGCGGCCGGGATGCCATCTGCCCCGAGCGGGTGGCCATCAACATCTCCGATGCCCGCATCCCAGACAACGCGGGCAACCAACCCATCGATGAACCTATTTTTGCCGATGGGCAAAACGCCTATTTCTCCACCCTGCCCATCAAGGCCATCGCCGCTGCCGTGCGCCAGGCGGGCATCCCCTGCCAAGTATCCAATACGGCGGGCACCTATGTGTGCAACCACCTGATGTATGGCCTGCTCTACCACATCCAGCGTTCGTTCCCCGGCGTGCGGGGCGGTTTTATCCATGTGCCCTTCCTGCCCCAGCAGGTAGAGCAGAAGCCGGGCACCCCCAGCTTGCCGCTGGACGATATGGTGCAGGCCATCCTCATCGCCATTGAGACCTGTGTCAACACCCGGCAGGACGTTCACACCGCCGAAGGGGCGGAACACTGATCTTGCCTTATGCCAGAAGAGACGGCCCGGCTGGTTTTGCCGGCTGCCGTCTCTTTTTTTATAATCTTACAGATCAGCCTTTTTGAAACAGCCCTGCCTGCTCGATGCGGTCGAAAGCCTGTTCCAACACCGGGATCGCCTGGGTGCAGGCAATGCGCAAGTACCCTTCGCCGCAGGCGCCGAACTCGTCGCCGGGCATGGTGAGCACATGGGCCTTTTCCAACAGCAGGGCTGCGGCCTGCCGGCTGCTCAAGCCGCTTTCCCGAATGGAGGGAAACAGATAGATGCTGCCCTGGGGCTTGTGTACCGACATGCCGGGGATGCGCCCGATGCGCTCTGCCGCATATTCCAGCCGGCGGCCAAATTCCGCGGCAATGGCCGGCGTGATCTGCTCCGCATCCCGCAAGGCATAGATCGCCGCCCTTTGAGAGATGCTGGGGGCGGTATACATCAAAAAGCCGTTGAGGTAATCCACCGCTTCGATCACATGGGGCGGGGCCACCAAATTCCCCACCCGCATGCCGGTCATGACGAAGTTTTTGGAGAACGAGTTGACACAGATGGTCCGGTGCCGCATCCCCTCTATGGTGATCATGGGGACGAACTGGGAGCCGCCATAGACGAAGCCGGTGTAGATATCATCGCAGATGGCGACCAGGTCGTGGCGGATGCAGATTTCTGCCACCTGCTCCAAATTCTCTTTGGTGTAAACAGCGCCGGTGGGGTTGTTGGGCGTGTTGAGCAGGATGGCCCGGGTCTTGGGCGTGATCAGGCTTTCCAGCCGCTGGGGGTTCAGGGCGAAACCCTCCTCCCAGCAGGTGGGCAGAGGCACAGGCACGCCGCCTGCCATGCGGATCTGGTCCGGATAGATCATGAAATAAGGGTCCGGCACGATGACCTCGTCCCCCGGATCGATGACGGCCAGCAGCGCTTCTGTCATGCCGATGCAGCCGGCTGTCGTGACAAAGACTTCCTCCAAGGCAATGTCTAGCCCATAGGCCCGTTGGTAGTAGCGGCAGATCTCCTCCCGCAGGGCGGGGTCGCCCTTAGTGGCTGTGTATTTGGTGTGGCCCTGCCGGGCATCTTCAAAAGCGGGCTCCAAGATCTGGCTCGGCGTAGCCAGGTCAGGGTCGCCGATGGTCAAATTGATCAGATCGGGATATTGGCTGGCGCCTTCTGCAAAATTGGGGCCGCTGGGCGGCAGGATGCAGCGCTGGGCGATGCGCATGGTCTCTTGCATGGTCTTTACTCCCTTCGTGTTCCAACTAAATTGGGTATCGGCAATCAAAGCCTCATTGCTTTTCATTGTATCACAACCCCCGGCGGATGAAAAGCGCTCTGACCCGGCCAAGAACGCAGCCCAACCTTCTTTCTTTCGATGAAGCTTTTGTGAAAAGTTACAAATCACCCCTTCCCTCTTGGACGATTTTGGTTCATAATAGAGGTGAGATCTCTGAAAATGACTGGAGGAGTGTAGACGATGTCGATGCTGATCATTTGGGCCAGCCCCAACCAAGATGGGTTGACGGCCAAGTGCAAACAGGCTGCAGTGGATGGCATTTTGGAATATGGCATGGAGTGCAGCGAAGTACACCTCAACCGGCTCAACATAGGCCGGTGCCAAGTGTGCGGCAAGGGGTTTGGCCTGTGCAGCACCCAGGGGACCTGTGTGATGGATGACGACTTCAACCGGCTTTATGCCTTGATGAAACGGTCCGACGCCATCGTACTGGTCACGCCGGTCTACTGGCACGATATGGCCGAGCCCATGAAAGCACTGCTGGACCGGGTGCGCCGCTGTGCCACCAAAGCGGAGCGCGGCATGGAAGGCAAAAAGATCCTGCTGGTGGCCTGCGCCGGAGGGACGGGCAACGGCGTAGTCGAATGCCTGCAAAGCATGGAAATTGTCATGAAACACATGCATGCCAACGTGCGGGACCGCCTGCCTGTCACCCGTTTTTCGGCGGATTATATGCCGCGGGCCATCCGCTCAGCCGCTTGGCACCTGTGTTATGAGCTGACAGAAGACCGGAAAGGACAGGAGGAAGACCATGGCTAAAAAAGAGCTGGCCCCCACGGTGGCCCTGGCGCCGGTACCCGCTGTGTTGGTCTCCTGCGGCGTTGTGCCCGAAGAATACAACATCATGGCAGCTTCTTGGTGTGGCACTTGCTGTTCCCGGCCGCCCATGGCTTATGTGAGTTTGCGCCCCGCCACCCTATCCCACGGCATTTTGTGCCGCACAGGGGAATTTGTCATCAACCTTCCCACACGGGACCAGCTGGAATTGGTGGATTGGTGCGGCACGGCATCGGGCCGTGAGCACCGCAAGTTTCAAGAAAAGGGGCTGACCCCGGTGCCCGGCAGTCAGATCGCAGCGCCGGCCATTGCTGAATGCCCGGTGAATATCGAGCTCCGTGTCGTGCATCAGATCCACCTGGGCTCTCACGATATGTTCGTGGGTGAAGTGCTGGCCGTCCATGCCGAAGAAGGCCTGGTAGACGCCAATGGGCGAATCCGCCTGGAAGATCTGGAAACTGTATGCAACATGGGCAGCCGCTATGTGGCGCTGGGCCAAGTGCTGGGCGCCCAGGGGACGATCTGCCCGGGCAAATAAAAAGCGGCACTGCCGCAAGGAGGAGTCAAAATGGTACATTGGATCTGCATTAGCCGGCAATTTGCCAGCGGCGGCCGTGAGATCGGTCAAAAGGTCGCCCAGGCGCTGGGTATTCCCTGCTATGACCGAGAGTTGATCACCCAATCGGCCGAAGAGCATCAACTGAGCGCCGACGTGGTCCGGGACAATGAGGAATTTGCCAGCCGTCATCTGATGTTTTCTTATCCACTGGGCAGCATGAAAGCCTTTCCGTCCAGCTACAAAGAACCGATGTCTTTGCCGGATCAGGTGTTTTATGCCCAGGCCGATACCATCCGGCGTCTGGCGGACAAAGGCCCCTGCATCTTTCTGGGCCGCTGCGCCGGCGACGTGCTGGAAGGGCGGCATGGCATGCGACGCATCTTTTTGTATGCCGATTTTGAAGACCGGTGCACCCGTGTGATGGAACAGACAGGCTGTACGCTTCAAGAGGCCCAGGCCCTGGTCAAACGGATGGACAAACGCCGGGCCGCCTATTACAACTGCTATGCCAACCACAAGTGGGGCGAGGCCGACAGTTTTGATCTGGCCATCAACCGCTCTACCTGCAGCATAGAAGGGGCGGTACAGACCATTTTGGCCTACCGGAACGCCCTAGATTGAACCGCTGTGGCCGGCCTGCCTTCTGCGGAATAGAATGGAAGGAATATTCCACAGGAGGTTTGCCATGCCCAGTTTGTATTTGAGCCCCTCCACCCAGGAGGGCAACCCCTATATCACCGGGGGATCCGAAGAGTACTATATGAATTTGCTGGCCGATGAATTGGTGCCCTACTTGGGGGCCAATGCCATCGCCTACACCCGTAACACGCCGGATATGACAGCCGTTTCTTCGGTGGCCCAAGCCAATGCCGGCTGTTATGACCTGTACTTAGCCCTTCACTCCAACGCCGCCGGCCCTTCCAGCAGCGGCCAAGTGCGGGGCGTGCTGGCTTTTTACTACCCCACCAGCGCCAACGGCCTGCGGGCTGCCGAGCTGTTCGTGCAGAATTTGAAGAACATCTATCCCCTTCCCAATCTGGTGCGCACCATTTCTACCACCAGCTTGTATGAAGTAGCCCGCTCCCGGGCGCCGGCCGTGCTGCTGGAACTGGGATACCATGACAACTGGGAGGACGCCCAGTGGATCACCGGCAATCTGCCGGCCATTGCCCGCAATTTGGCCCAGGCTTTGGCCCAATATTTCGGTGTGCCCTTCTTTGAACCGGTGGGCCCCTGGTGGGGCACGGTGGATATCCGCTGGGGTTCGCTGAATATCCGGGCGAGGCCCAGCACCGAAGCCCCGATCATCGGCCGGGCTTATGCAGGGGAAAAGCTGCGCGTGTTGGGTGCCGGCCCCGGCTGGTACAGTGTAGACCACGATGGCACACTGGGTTATGCCAGTGCGCAATACATCCGTTGATGTAAAAGACCGCTGGATTTACTCAGCGGTCTTTTATACGTTCATGTATGAAAGAGAGGCAAATTTCCATGAAATCATTGGATGTATTGTGCAAAAAATACAGCTAAAACTTATTTAAAACGACTATTTTAGAGAAAATGTCCTTTTTGCGCTTGACATTTTAACGCACTACTGTATAATAGTAGACAAGAAGAACGAGAGAGCAACCACACAGAGAAAGGGGGGAGCCCCAATGTACGATTCAGCGCAGCAACCGGCTCTCAGTTCCAGAGAAGAGGAAGCGAAGGGGCAAAACCTTTCTTTCCTTTGTTGTACATTTTAGAAACGCAGAACTGTCCACCTGGTTGAGGTGATCCGTATCCTTCCATAAGCAGCTCAGTGATGCCGGCGATGGGAATACCCGTTCCAAGGAGCAGAGCTTTGTATGCAGCAGAGGGAAAACAAATTTGAGGTATGCGAAAATGGCAACGAAACGGAGCTGAGAAGGCCGGAATGCAATTTTCCTTTGTTTGAACAGCACCTTGAAAAGAGAATGGGTTTCATTTGTACGGCAAGAGAGCCGTGATGCGAAAGCAGCTGGGCGCAAATGGAGCTTGGAGCCGTTCTTCTTTTTACATAGAGCACACCAGATAGAAAGGAATGGAATACATTGATCGGTACATGCTAGACCGCTTGTTGGATGTTGGTTCAACAAGCGGTCTTTTTTTATCTCTCCCTTCTTCCCTGCTGTGATTTTTCTGGACTTTTGCCAGGCTGCAGGCTACAATGGTATTACATATCCAGTCCGGTGTCCCTGCACTGTGGGGCCGCCGCATAGGAGGAATCACATTGAACCAACAGGAATTCGATCAATTTTTTGCCATTTTAAAGCCGGTGGTGGACAGCGGCCGCAGCGATGACTTTTTCAAACGCCACCCGGTGGAAGAGATGGACCTGACCCGTGAACAAGGGGTCCGGCTGCTGAAATATTTGGATGCCGGCAAGTTTGCCTCCCTCTGCAAAAAAGCCTATGGCTTTGAGATGGATTACACACCGGAAAATCTCTTGTATTTGGACATTGTGGTCAGCAGTTTGTGCGCGTTGGATCTGGATGACACCCAGATCACCCGGCTGTTGTGCCGGGATGCCAACATGCCCCACGACTGGGACGAATCGGCCATGCAGCTGCTGCTGACCTATACCATCAAAGCCCGTTATGAGGAACTGAAAGACAAGCTGAAAAGTGAGGCCTTTGGCCCCCGCCAACTGCTGGCCTGTGTAAACGACCAGGTGCTAGCCGACCTGATGGAAGGGATCAACGCCTATTTGTGTGAGACGTTTTTGAATTGTTATGGCGGGCAATGGCAGTGCGATGCCATCCGGGATGGCCATGCAGACGCCCTGGGCATTCGCACAAAACAAGGGGAGTACATCTCTTTTTGGGATGCGGTGCTTCACCGTTTTTACGAAGAGGACCTGCCCCTTTGCTATGTGTTTTGCGCAGTCTGCCACCTGGATTACAGCGAGATGCCCCATTTGCTGGGGGAAAAATACAAAGAGCAGCCCGAAGCGTAGCATTTGGTACTGCAACAGCGGCCGGTGGCAAGGCAGTTTCCCAACTTTGTTTGGGGGCTGCCTTTTGTTGCGCACATGCCCACGGGCTGCTGTGTCTTTGTCCCGTGAAAGATGCGGTATCATGACCGCCGTTCAGCGGCCTTCTACAAACCACAGTCCATCGTTTTCGTGAAACAGGTATCGCACGTTGCCGCGGATATCACAGGTGTAGCGCATCCCCTGCCCGCCTGCCCGCAGGCTGGCGGCCGGCCGCACATCCAACACTTTGTCGATGGCAAACAAGCGGCCATCTTGCCAGATGATGGCTTCGGGGTGGATCTGCCCTTGCCGGTCATGCCGGGCAAATACTTCCACAAAGATCTTCTCCATCGGGCTTCCTCCTATCCAAAATAGCTGACGGGGTGTATCCAATGCTCCTGGGGGTCCAGCGAAGCCAACTGGGCGTCTTCCAGCAGCAGTCCCCGGCGGATCACCCCATTGCCAAACCGGCGGCGCAAAGCGTCTACGGTTTCTTCCAACGCGCCCTCGTTCTGCTGGTCAAAAAGGCTCATCTGCCTGCTCACAGCAGGCAACAGGCCGCAAGCGCGCAGCCCCAAGCTGCGCAATGGCCGGTCTCTTTTGGCCTCCCGATAAAGGGCCAGGGCCACATTCCACAGTTCGCCGGTATGGCAAGTGGGTCCCGGCAACTTGGATCGGTGGGAATAGGAGAGCAAGTCGGCATCGCGCAAAGAGAGCTGTACTGTGGTGCACAACAAGCCCTGCTGTCGCAGGCGCTGTCCCACACTTTCCGCCAAGATCCGCAGGACGATCGCGGCCTCCCGGTCGGTGTGCAGATCCCGTGGTACTGTGGCGCTGTTGCCAATGCTGCGTATGGCCCTCCCTTCCCCCATGGCCTGCACGGGGGCGCCGTCATAGCCGTTGGCCCACCCCCACAATACCGTGCCCATTTTGCCCAACCGGCTGGCTAAAAACCAGAGGTCCGTCTGGGCCAACTGACCAATGGTGTAAATGTTGTAACGTGCCAACTTCTGCTGTGTGGCGCGGCCCACATAGAGCAGGTCTGCCACTGGCAGCGGCCAGACGATGGCGCGGAACTCCTCTTTGGGAATCACAGTGGTGGCATCCAGCTTTTTTAAGTCACTGCCCAATTTGGCAAAGATCTTGCAGAAAGAGACACCAACCGAAACCGTGACCCCCAGTTCCTCCCGTATGCGCTGCCGCAGGGCAGCGGCCACCGCTTCCCCGCTTCCCCACAAGTGTTCGCAGCCAGTCAAGTCCAGCCAGCACTCATCCAAACCAAAAGGCTCTACCCGGTCGGTGTACTCGCTGTATATCCGATGGGCATGGCGGGAATAGTGGAGATAGCGGCTGTAATGGGGCGGTATACACACCAATTCCGGGCACTTCTGCCGGGCCTGCCAGATCGCTTCCCCAGTCTGGACGCCTCTTTCTTTGGCCAAATCGTTTTTGGCCAACACGATGCCTTGGCGCAGGCCAGGATCCCCGCAGACCGCCAGCGGCTTGTCCCGCACTTCTGGGTGGTACAGGCATTCCACTGCTGCATAAAAATGATTCAGATCACAGTGTAAAATGGTTCGCATGGGATCACCTTGAAAATCGAACAAATGTTTGTATCTTTATCATACAATGAAACGGAGACCCAAAGCAAGGCATTATCTTTTGTCAATGGAGGGATTTTTTACATGTGTGGACGGTATTCACTGCTGGAAGAAAGCGACGATCCGGTGATCCGCCAGATCATTCGTCAGGTGGGGCGATCGGTGAAATACGGGGAGATCTGCCCGACGAACCAAGCCCCCATTCTGGCAGGCGAAAGCCTGCAAGCGCAAGCGGCCTGCTGGGGATTTGCCCGCCCAGGCGGCAGCGGCGTCGTCATCAACGCACGGGCGGAAACAGCGGCAGAAAAACGGATGTTCAAAAATAGCCTGTTGGCCCGGCGGTGCATCATTCCTTCTACCGGCTTTTTTGAATGGGATGCTACCAAGCGGAAACATTGGTTTGGTGTGGAGCAAGGGCCACTTTATATGGCGGGCCTTTATCAAGAGGCTGCCGGCCAGCGTCAGTTTGTCATTTTGACTACAGCGGCCAATGCCTCCATGGCCCCTATCCACGATCGGATGCCCGTTGTGTTGCGACAAGAACAATTGGTCCCCTGGATCCGTTCGGTCAGCCAAGCCCTATCTATTTTGCGCCAAGAGCCGCCCCCATTGCTGCGGCAAGCGCTATAGCCGCCTTTTGAAATATGGTCAAGAAAAGGTGCTGATATTTCCGATCAGCACCTTTGACTAGAGTTCTCTTATTGGAAAATACAGATAGTTCTTTCCGGTTGCCGGGTCGGTATAGTCGTGCACTGCCCCAGCCAGGGAAATACCCTCCTCATTCATTTGCCCAATGGTATCTTCAAACGCTCCATCCTGGTTTTCAACAACGATATACGCATAACTTGGTATGATCCATTTTGTCCATCCATCAGGTGCTTCTGCATCATCAACGCATTCCACCCCTGCCAAATACAAACCCTTTCGAAAGCCATCTTCCCAGGGTTTCAATGAGTGAGAAAGGTCAGACATAGCACCCCATATCCCCACGAGGTTCCCCTTTGCATCTTTTTTGCCAGATGCGCTATTTCGCAAAAGTGGCCGTTGGCATCATTCCACAATTTCGGAATAAAACCTTCGCCATCGAATGTTGAGCCCTCTTTTCCAATCACAACAAAGGATCTTTTTATTACTTGAACCATCGTTAGCCCCCTCGATAAATTTAAAGTTGTTGCTTCGTATGGAAATAGTTTCTGTTGACATCTGTGTTGCCCAGAGATGTATACTATAATATTAGTATGTACTTTTGTGCAGTGCAAACACAAAAAATATGGCGGCGACCGACTTTGATGTGACGAACGGTCTTGAATCAGAAAAAATGAACACCTCCACATAGGAAATCATGAGGACAGAGGAAATGATAACTACAACAAAGAGATTGATAAAAATCTGCATATTACTTGCATGTGCGGTTCTGCTGACAGGCTGTGTTAACAGTTCTAGTGCAGAAGAAAAACAAGAGTCAACAGAGGATCAGGCGATGGGCGATCCTGTAAAGAAAGAGACGGATCATCCTGCTGAAAGCACAAAAGCAGTGCCGGAAATCGTGGAAGCAGATTGGTCAAGCTATTTCAATGGACGAAATGGAACAGCCGTTGTGTATGATACCGCAAGCCAAAAATACACCATTTACAACCGGGATCTTGCTGCTACAAGAAGCTCCCCATGTTCCACATTTAAGATCGTCTCTTCCTTGATCGGGCTAGAAAACGGCATCATTGATCCAGAGAACTCCACGCGGACATGGAGCGGCGAAATATTCTGGAATGAGGATTGGAATAAAGATATTGATTTTCGGGAGGCTTTCCGGACCTCGTGCGTATGGTATTATAGGCAGGTCATTGATGAGATTGGCGAAGATTTGATGCAAAGAGAATTGGATAGCAATTGCGATATTTCCGATTGGGAAGGAACGTTAAATACGAACAATAACAACAGGGCTTTAACAGGCTTTTGGCTTGAATCCTCTTTAAAGATCTCACCAAAAGAACAAGTGGAAGTAATGGAGCGTATCTTTGGAAAAGACTCAGAGTATTCAGAAGAAACACAGGATGAACTAAAACAAGTTATGCTTCTGCCAGAGAGCGATAACGCCGCTCTTTCCATATATGGAAAAACGGGAATGGGAAAAGCCAATGGTGTGGTTGTTGACGCATGGTTCACAGGGTTTGCGGAAAGCACAACAGGAGAGATCTATTTTTGTGTGCGCCTTGGAAGAACGGACGATATGGATGTATCGAGTTCATTGGCAAAAGAAATAGCGATTCAAATCGCATCGGATTATTGTGCATAGTTACTTCCCCAGTGGATCTTTTATCAATTGACCTATTGTGGAAGGCCGTTGTTTGACGGTCGGAGAATACAGAAAGCCTGCAAATAAAAAGTCAAGCCCGAAACAGGACTTGACGGAAGAAAATTTTGCAGTCAGCAGGTAGAGAAAAAGGGTAAGACAAAAAAGC
>JABLTT010073688.1_pt1 | contig 54707 bp, 53 predicted proteins | sample 7160061 | NCBI WGS metagenome assembly JABLTT01 (sample SAMN14651232, study PRJNA627086) | human gut metagenome | isolation source: feces | host: Homo sapiens
GTAGCCAGGCTTTTCAGGAGAAGGTATTTCGTTTCTTATGGGGTGTAGCAAAAACTATATAATGTATTGGGGGGGTTACGTCTATTATAATAGCACAGGCGGAGAAAAAAGTGTGCACAAACATGCATTTTTTTCTCCGCCCTTTACAGTCAAAATAACGATTGAATTTCGCAAATACGAATCAAGCTCCGTTTTTATGCTCAAAATGTTTCTGTTTTTTCTCAAACAAATGAAATCTGTCCTTTATGCCCTTACTTCGGTCTCAGCAAAGAGGCCCTCAAACTCATCCTGTCCGATCTTTTCCTTCTCGATCAGAAGAGCCGCACAGGAATGAAGCACATCCTCATGGTCGCAGATGATCTGCTTTGCCTTTGCATAGCATTCGTCTACAATCCTCTTTACTTCCTCGTCAATGACATCTGCAATTCCATTTCCATAGGACTTGGTATGCGCCAGATCACGGCCGATAAATACCTCATCCTCATCACTGCCGTACTGGATCATTCCCACACGTTCGGACATACCGTACTGGGTCACCATAGCTCTTGCCAGCTGGGTGGCCTGCTTGATATCCTGAGAAGCGCCGGTTGTCACATCCTTAAAGATCAGCTCCTCTGCAATGCGTCCGCCCAGATCCACCATAATGCTCTGAAGCATACGGCCTCTGGTGTTGAACATCTCATCCTTTTCCGGAAGAGGCATGGTGTAGCCTGCAGCCCCCATACCGGTAGGAATAATGGAAACCGTATGAACCGGCCCTACATCCGGAAGCACATGGAACAGTATCGCGTGGCCTGCCTCATGGTAGGCTGTAATCTTTTTATCCTTTTCGGAAATAACCTTGCTCCTTTTTTCAGCTCCGATCCCCACCTTTACAAAAGCCCTGTCAATATCATTTTGACGGATAAAACGGCGGTTTTCTCTTGCAGAAAGGATTGCTGCCTCATTCATCAGGTTTTCCAGATCTGCTCCTGTAAAGCCGGAGGTCGTCTGAGCTACCCGGTGCAGATCCACATCCTCTCCCAGAGGCTTTTCCTTGGAATGAACCTTTAAGATTTCTTCTCTTCCCTTTACATCCGGCCGTCCCACAGCAACCTTGCGGTCAAACCGGCCGGGACGCAGAATTGCAGGATCCAGGATATCTACACGGTTGGTAGCCGCCATGACAATAATTCCCTCGTTGATTCCAAAACCATCCATCTCTACCAGAAGCTGGTTTAAGGTCTGCTCTCTCTCATCATGACCGCCGCCCATACCGGTTCCTCTGCGGCGGGCTACTGCATCGATCTCGTCAATAAATACAATACAGGGAGCATTCTTCTTCGCTTCCTCAAAAAGGTCGCGGACACGGGATGCGCCCACACCTACAAACATTTCCACAAAATCAGAACCGGAAATAGAGAAAAACGGAACTCCGGCTTCTCCGGCTACCGCCTTGGCAAGAAGGGTTTTTCCCGTTCCCGGAGGGCCTACAAGAAGAAGTCCCTTGGGGATTCTGGCTCCTACGCTAGTATATTTCTGAGGATTCTTCAGGAAATCAACGACCTCTTCCAGTTCTTCCTTCTCCTCCTCAAGTCCTGCTACCCGTGAAAAATTCACCTTGCTGTCACGGCTGAGCCTTGCGCGGCTTCTGCCGAAATTCATCATCCTGGCATTTGCTCCGTTTCCGGCTGCCCCACGGTTCATCACCGTAATAATCACAATTACCACAACAATGGAAAGGAGAAACGGCATCACAACAGTAAGCATGGTATTTTCCTGCGGTACGCCTTCTACTGCATAATCAATGTTGCGATCCCTGAGCAGCTGTTCTGCTTCCTTTACGTCCGAAACGTTCTGACGGGCGATCCGATCCCCTTCCAGAGTCAGGGTTACTGTACCCGTAGGCGCCTGGGGATTCTGGCTGATTACCGCCTCCTCTACCTTTTCCGTATCGAGAACCTGTAAAAACTCCTGATAAGTAAGCCTGTCTCCTGACCCTGCCGTAGACGTAAATTTAAACGCAAAGGCCAGCAGTACCAGCATCATAATGAGAAATACAAATCCTCTGAATGTCTGCTGCTGTCTCAATGTCTGCCTCCTTCAATCAAATGATGTAATACTCTGTACATACCAAAGGACATCAGTCCTCCTGCTCTACTACTCCGATGTAGGGCAGATTCCTGTACTTCTGGTCAAAATCCAGACCGTAGCCCACTACGAACTCATCCGGAATGGTAAAACAGGTATAGTCTACTTTTACCTGCTTCTTCACGCGTCGCTCCGGCTTGTCAAGAAGGGTGCACAGACGGATATCCGCCGGGCCTCTCTGCTTTAATACCTCGATCAGATATGCCAGTGTCTGGCCGGAATCAATAATATCCTCCACAATGAGAACATGTTTCCCCTCCAGCGGCTCATCCAGGTCCTTGATAATGCGCACTACACCGCTGGATACAGTGCCTGAGCCGTAGCTGGATACAGACATAAAGTCCATGGATACGGGAACGGTCAGTCTCTTAGCCAGTTCACAGGTAAAGAACACGCCTCCCTTTAAAATACAGATCAGATGAACGTGCTTTCCCTCATAATCTCTGTTAATAAGCTCTGCTACCTCATTGATTCTCTCGTCTACTTCCTTCTCTGTGAGCAATACGCGGATCTTATCTGCCATGATTTTATCCTCCGTTTTTAATCTTTTCTTTTTGCAGGCAGCTTCCTTTCCTCACTGTCGGGAAGTTCTGCCTGAAATACTCTTTTTGTCGCTTCGTCTATCTTGTAATCGCTGCTGATGCGGTATCCGATAACCCACATCACACGGCTTCCGTCTGCCAGAACAGGAATCCGGTCACGAAGCTCAGAAGGGATTTTTTCATCGATCATATACCTTCTGAGAGGTTTGTGAACCCCTGGCGAAAGGGCCAGCTCATCTCCCGGCTGTCTGGTTCTGATAACGGGCGTACCCTTTATTTTATCACAGTCAAACCATTTCGTATACATATTTTTAGGAATTGAAAGGCCTTTTTTGTAAGAAAATACAGTAAAAACCGGCTTTGGAAGAAAATCCAGCCCTTCTGCTGCCCCGTCTTTCTCCCTGTTCTTCTCAGAAAATGCCTTCATTCCCCCAATCCGTATCCCCCCATATTCTCTCTTGGCCTCAAGACCATACGGAAGATCGATCCGGCGTCCCGGCTGACGGTCAAATAGTTCTGCTGCAGCCTGACCGTGGACCAGTCCCAGATTTTTTGATGAACCGGCCAGCTCCTTTAAAACCTCCATCACTGCATACAGCTGTAAAATGGCCTCGGCCTCTTTGAACGGTTTTTCCGGCAGAAAAATGCTTCGGGCCCCATTATTCTCATCCAACGCCCATGTCTCAAGCCACCGTCCCGCCTGCTGTCTTAAATAGCTGTCCGCCATTGCTGCCAGCTTTCCCATGCGGAGGATATTGGCCCCGGCTCCGGGATTGATCCGTTCCTCCACCGCCGGAAGGATCTCCCTGCGGATGCGGTTTCTGGTATAATGGTCTGTATGATTGGTGGAATCCTCCTTCCAGGAAAACCCTCTCTCCCTCAGATATTCCCGTATTTCTTCTCCGCTTACATCCAAAAGAGGACGGATCACATTTCCACGCACATAGGGCATTCCCTTTAACCCTCCCAGACCGCTGCCGCGAAACAGGTTATGGAGAATGGTTTCTGCCTGATCCCCGCTGTGATGGGCCACTGCAGTTTTCACGAAGGATGCGCCTGCCTCTGGCTCCTCTGATTCCCACTTTTTCCCTTCTGCCTCAAAGCTTTCATATCGCAGGATACGACCTGCCTCCTCCTCTGAAATCCCCTCTCTGGCCGCCAGTCCCCTTACATCTGCATAAATAAGGGAAAAGGGTACGGAAAGCTCCCGGCAGAGTTCCTCTGCAAACCGGCTGTCCCGGTCCGCCTCCTCTCCCCGCAGCCCGTGATGGACATGAACGGCCCTCAGCCGGATTCCCAGAATATCTCTCAGCTGAACCAGGATCCGCAGCAGACATACCGAATCTGCGCCGCCGGACAGCGCTGCCATCACCCGGTCTCCCGGCTTCACCATATGATGTTCTTCTATCGTCTTTCTGACCCGTTCTGTCAGCTTATCCATTGTCTTCTCTTTCTACTCCTTTTTCCAAATTCCTGCTGTAAGCACGGTCATATCGTCTCTGGCTCCCGGCACAAAAGAAAGAGCAAATTCCAAAATCCGTTCTGCCATCTCCTGAGGCGGCATAAAGTCCAAACTTTCCAGAAACTGGCACATGGACTGCTCCTTATCCTCTCCCGGAAGGGCGTCCAGCACCCCGTCTGTCACCATGATAATATGATCCCCGTCCCACAGCTTTCTGGACAGCATCACCGGCTCTGCTTCACTTAAAATCCCTGCCGGAACCTGTCCTGCTTCCAAAACCTCTGCCCCTTCCTGTCCCATCACAAAGGTAGGCGCGGCCCCCAGCTTCATCACATCCAGCACTCCTGTATACAGATCCACGCAGCTCATGTCCAGAGCCGCCGGATGCTGCTCCGTTCCTGCCAGCAAAAGCACGGTATTTACCAGCTTAAAGGCTGCTCTGGGTCCAAAACCTGCTTCCAAAAGATTTTCCGTCAATTCTACCACTTGTCCGCTTTCCTCACAGGCCGGCTCACCGCAGCCCATTCCGTCGCAGAGACTGATCATGGCCTGACTTCCCGGACTTTCGCAGAAGGTATAATTATCCCCGGAATACCGTTCCCCCTGCTTCGGCACTCTGGCTGCCCCGTAAAGGAGCTGATACTCCCCGTCCTCCTCAAAACGCACGGTTCCGCTCTGCCTTGTGATAATGCTGCGGCTGTCCCTTGCAGGGTTCCACCTCGTCCCGGGAATCACCTCGCTCATAAGCTCTGAGGCATCCTTTGCAGTCATGCACCGTCCGTTGGTGGTGTGGGCTGTAACATAGGCCTCTCTTCTTCCGCTTTCATACTCCAGGATCAGCATATTTTCCACCGCCACATGGCACCTGCGGAACAGCTTTTTCATTATGTATCCGTATTCCTCCGTTATATCCGCCGCCTGATCGATCTGATGGGAAAATTCTCCCAGAATCAGGGACAGCTCGCGAAACTGGGATACCACTGCGTCACGGCTTTCCAGAAAACGGTTTTTCCAGGACAGATTCATGGTAGCACGGGCCAGACTGCGGTTTAACTGAGCCAGATAATCCTCTTTTTTGCGGCAGCCGGCCAGAAAAGGACGGGGCATGTCCTCCTTTTCAATCTGTCCCTTCTGTTCAAATGCCCGGAGAAGATAATACAGATAATAACTGTCCTCCCGCTCACTCTCTGCATAAATACCGCACTGGCTGCAGTCCTGGCACACCATGGATGCGGAGGTCTGCATAGCTGCCAGCCCGTCATCCCTTGTCAGGCTTCCTGTCTTGTGCATCCCTTCGTCAAAGGCCTTTGCCAGCCGCTCCATGGACCTTGCCATATCCTCCAGTTTCCTGGCTGTATAATAATTTACATCTGATCTGATTCTTACTTCCCGTCTTCCCGACAACAAAAAAATCCCTCCAATCTGCGCCGACGGACTTCCAATGCCAAAAAGCCCGCCTCTTATCCAGTATACGCAGACCGGAGAGGAAATATCTGTCATATTCAGTTAAAGGGTACAAAAATCCCTCGACCCCATTCGACACACTGCTTACTGTCTGGGCTTTAAAAGGATCTCATCCGGATTTACCAGACCCAGCTTTTCCTTTGCTACTTCTTCTGCATACTGCTTGGTCTGTACATAAATTTTGTATTCCTCAAGCTCTCTGGTCCTGTTTTCCTCATCCTGAACCTGGCGGGCCAGATCCGCTTCCTTCTGCCGGTAATCCAGGTCTGCCTGCTTTAAAGAAGCCCCTTTTGCATTTACAGCCACAGCAAGGGAAATGACTACCATAGTTATACCTAAGATTGCCATCCGATTTTCCCATTTGCCGCGTCTTAAACGCTTTGACCTCCCATAATATGCCATCCCTGTTCTCCTGACTCCCGCTCTCTACGATCCGGAATTACCCTTTCTTTTTATTTTAAACCATCTGCTAAACTTTTTCAAGCACCGGAAGAAGATCCGGCTCACAAAACGATCATATGCCGCCATACCTAAAAATACACCTGCTACTGCATAAAACCGAAAGCTTCCGTCATTCTGTTCATACAGCAGCATAAATACCGCTCCCCCGGCATAAATCCAGTAAAAAAAATCTTCCATTCCCATAAAAAGGGAATTATGATGGATCAAAAGGCGTAGCAGCCTTAAGCTGTCATAGACGATCATAAGCCATCCTCCCGTAACCAGGCTCAAGCCTGTAAGAAGAAGCTCATAGCGGATACGCTCGCTCATCTGCCCCCACCTCCTGTCACTTAAAGAGGCGGGCAAACAGGGATTCTCCCGACCGCCGCAATGCTTCATTGGAACTGTAGGCAAAGCTTTCCACCGTTCCGTCCAGATCCACCTCCCCCTTTTCCAGAGTCAGACGGTTCACATGGAGATCCTTTCCCCGAATCGTCAAAAGTCCCATATCGGTATCTAGCACCACCTCATTTTCATCAAAGGACACGCAGTCTGATACTCCGGTAATTCCGGCAGTCTTGCGATCCTGAATGGTGATCCGGTGGGGCCGGATGCTGCCAAGCGTTTCTTCCATACAAAAACCTCCCCATATATTCAGTTTAAGGGCAGTCCCTAAACCTAATATATGGGGAGGCGGGCCATTGTATGCCACAGCCTGTTCCGAACCCTGGCCGTCAGACCTTTGACCTACAGATAACGGAACAGTTCTTTTGCTTCATCCTTTTTTACGGTTTCCTGTACATCCAGAACCTCAGCTCTTACAGCCTTTGCTCCGAACTGGATCTCGATAATATCGCCTGTTTTTACATTTAAGGACGCCTTAGCGGGTTTATCATTGACCAGGACGCGTCCTGCGTCACATGCTTCATTCGCTACGGTTCTGCGCTTAATCAGGCGGGAAACCTTAAGAAACTTGTCCAGTCTCATGAATTATTTATTAACCTCATCCTTTAATGCCTTGCCAGCCTTAAACTTCGGTGTCTTGGAAGCTGCGATGGTCATAGCCTCGCCTGTCTTGGGGTTTCTTCCCTCTCTTGCAGGTCTCTCAGCAACCTCAAAGTTACCAAAACCAACGATCTGTACCTTGCCGCCGTTTACTAACTCCTCAGTTACAACATCTGTGAACGCTTTAACTGCCTTCTCAGCATCCTTCTTGGAAATCTCTGCCTTCTCAGCAACTGCTGCGATAAACTCTGTCTTATTCATCAATTTTTCCTCCTAGATGACGGGAGTCCTGAAATGAAAGCGCCGCCCGGCGCAGACCCGTTTTCAAACAGTCCTTCAGGAATCCGCTTCTTTCGATAATGTCAGTTTTTACCTTATCATTTATATCTGTTTTGTTCAGATTTGTCAAGGTTTTTCAGCCTTCATCCTCTTTATTACTTTAAGTCTTGTAAATTCCTCTCTTTCCTTCTCCTCAAGGGCATTGGAAATAGTTCTGGAAAGCTCTTCATAATGGGGAATTGTGATGTTTTTTAAGGCATTGGCTCGCTTCTGGGTTTTCTTGATGGAATTAGCCAGGCGATAGGCAGAATTTTCCACCATGGAAAGCTGGATCGTAAGCTCCTTCACCCGTTCAAAGTGCTGTCTGGCAATATCCAGGGACTCTGAAGTGTTATTAAAACCGTAAGCCACTTTCATAGGCCCCTGTTCATGACGCACCAGAGGGATTTCCGTTCCCATAATGCTTCGGGCCTTGATCCCTACGCCGTCATCTACAGGCATGGACATGCCGATTTCCTGGACATAGTTGATCCCAAGCTCAATATTCGCTTCCTGGAGAGCCTGGTAAGCAGCCGTAAACACAGCGTCGATCTCCGACTGGATTCCCTTTGCCTCATCAATCAGCCCCATAAGCTCACGAATCAGGATGTTTCTCTTTTTATCCATAAGCCCATAGCCCATGGTGGCAAGCTTCAGAGAATTTTTAGCTGCGATCAGATTTCCTTTGGTGGGAAATGTATTCGGATCCATGCTGTGTCACCTCACCTTTTTTCATAAAACTGATCCAGAACCTTTGTATCAATACGGTCCAGCTCCTCTCTGGGAAGCATCCGCAGAAGCTCCCAGCCGATGTCCAGCGTCTCTGTTACCGACCGGTTCTCATAGTGGGTCTGGCCGATAAAACGGCTTTCAAACTCCCTGCCAAATTCCAGATATTTTTTATCCAGAGGCGAAAGCTCGTCCTCTCCGATTACCGAAGCTAACGCTCTGGCGTCTCCCACCTTGGCATAGCAGGAGAAAAGCTGGTTCGCCACATCCTGATGGTCAGCCCTGGTATAGCCCTCTCCGATACCGTCCTTCATCAAACGTGACAGGGACGGAAGGACACTGATGGGCGGATACACAGACTGGCTGTTTAACTGCCGGTCCAAAACGATCTGCCCCTCTGTGATGTATCCTGTCAGGTCAGGGATGGGATGGGTAATATCATCATTGGGCATAGTCAAAATAGGGATCTGGGTCACAGAGCCGTGACGTCCTGCCACAATGCCCGCTCTCTCATAAAGGGAAGCAAGATCACTGTAGAGATAGCCGGGAAATCCCTTTCTGGAAGGAATCTCTCCCTTTGAAGAAGAAACCTCCCGCAGCGCCTCTGCATAGGAGGTCATGTCTGTAAGGATAACCAGAATGTGCATCCCCTTTTCATAGGCCAGATATTCTGCCAGGGTCAGGGCGATCTTGGGAGTAATCAGCCTCTCTACCACCGGATCATTTGCCAGGTTAATAAACATGGCAACATGCTCGGAAACACCGCTCTCCTCAAAGGTTCTGCGGAAAAAGTCCGCCACATCATGCTTTACGCCCATAGCTCCAAAGACAATGGCAAAGGATTCGTCCGACCCTTCTCCCAGAGACGCCTGCTGTACAATCTGGGCCGCCAGCTGGTCATGGGGAAGGCCGTTTCCGGAAAAAATGGGCAGCTTCTGCCCCCGGATCAGGGTGGTCAGCCCGTCAATGGCTGAAATACCCGTTCGGATATAGTTTCTGGGATATTCTCTTGACACCGGATTTAAGGGCTGTCCGTTGATATCCAGGCGCACATCGGAAATAATGTCTCCCAGACCGTCAATAGGCTCTCCGATTCCGTTAAATGTCCGTCCCAGCATCTCCTCAGACACGGCAATCTCCATGGGATGTCCCGTAAGCCTTGTATGGGTATTCCGTAGAGCCATACCGTCTGTTCCCTCAAAAACCTGAATAATTGCCTTATCTCCATTTATCTCAATAATACGGCCGATCTTTTTCGTGTTTCCCGCTACAGTCATTTCCACGATCTCATCATAAGCCGCATTCTGAACGCCCTCCAGAACCACCAGAGGGCCATTGATCTCACTTAAACCTAAATATTCAACTGCCATCTGAATCCTCCTTATGCGTTTCGCTCCACTACATTTTCATAGAACCGGTCTACCTGGGCTCTGTACTCGTCAAACAGGTCCAGACGGTCATTGGGAACATCATACTTGATAGAAATGATACGGTCAAAAATGGGATCCTCCTTCAATACCGACATAGGCATACCCATGGAGATCAGGGTTTTTGACTTCTTATACAGATATAAAATAATCTCCATCATCTTAAACTGCTTTTTCAGAGGTACGGATGTGTCATCCTTGTGGAAGGCGTTCTGCTGCAGAAAACCCAGACGGATGACTCTGGCGATCTCCAGAACCAGCTTCTGGTCATCCGGCAGAACATCTGAACCAATCAGCTTTACAATTTCCATCAGGCTGCTTTCCTGAGTCAGAAGAGCCATGAGGCGGTTGCGGTAGTCCACAAACTTCTGGTCCACATTGTCCATATACCAGGAAGACAGGTCATTTACATACTCTGAATAGCTTGTAAGCCAGTGGATCGCCGGGAAATGCCTTGCATATGAAAGACTCTTATCCAGTCCCCAGAAGCAGCGCACAAAACGCTTGGTATTCTGGGTCACAGGCTCGGAGAAATCGCCTCCCTGGGGGGATACGGCTCCGATAATCGTCACAGAACCTTCTGTTCCGTTTAAGTTGCGCATCATACCTGCCCTCTCGTAAAAAGCAGACAGACGGGACGCCAGATAGGCAGGAAAACCTTCCTCGGCAGGCATCTCCTCCAGACGTCCGGACAGCTCTCTGAGGGCCTCGGCCCATCGGGAAGTAGAATCGGCCATAATAGCCACATGATAGCCCATATCCCTGTAATATTCTGCCAGCGTCAATCCTGCATACAGACTGGCCTCGCGGGCTGCTACAGGCATATTGGAGGTATTGGCAATCAAAGTTGTCCGGTCCATCAGTGGATTTCCGCTCTTTGGATCGATCAGCTCTGAAAACTCCTCCAATACCTGCGTCATCTCATTTCCACGCTCACCGCAGCCAATATAGATAATTACATCCGCATCCGACCACTTTGCAATCTGATGCTGGGTCATAGTCTTTCCTGTTCCAAAACCGCCGGGAATTGCTGCCGTTCCGCCCTTCGCCAGCGGGAACATGGTATCCAGAATACGCTGGCCTGTAATCAAAGGCCGGGTAGCTGCAAAACGCTTCGCCGCAGGTCTGGGTACCCGGATCGGCCACTTCTGCGTCATGGTCAGCTCCTTCTCAGAACCGTCCATCAGCTGAAGCCTTACCAGCATCTCGCTGATGGTATACTGACCGTCCGGAACCACATCAATCACATAGCCTTCCATATCCGGCGGGACCATAACCTTATGGACAATGGCTCTTGTTTCAGGCACCTCCGCAATGATAGTTCCCGGCATCAGCCGGTCGCCTTTTTTTACCGTAATATGGGTATCCCATTTTTTGGAGGTATCCAGAGAATCTACACTGATCCCCCGGCTGATGGAATAGCCGCTGTGTTCCGCAATCTTGCTTAACGGCCGTTCAATTCCGTCAAAAATATTGCTCAGAATACCCGGAGCAAGAGTCACGGACACAGGCGCTCCCGTTCCTGTTACGATCTCTCCCGGCTTTAAGCCGCTGGTCTCCTCATAGACCTGAATGGTTGTCTTTTGTGAGGTAAGTCCGATGACTTCGCCTACCAGATTTTCCTTTCCAACGTACACCATTTCGTTCATCTGGAAACCGGGATCTCCCTCCAGAGAAACGACCGGGCCGTTGATCCCGTAGATCACACCTGTCTTCGTCATTTACTTACCTCCCAAATGAAATGTAAAATCATGTCTGGCTTCCTTTAATTTTGTTTCAAAGGAATTGTCAATCAGCACCCGTCTGGATGGGATCACAGCCCGTATTCCTCCGCCAAAGGAATACTCGCTGATCTTTACCGTCACATTATTGTGAAGGGCCAGCCTGCGGGCCTTATCCTCGTCTGAAGGGTCCATATAGACGATCAGCGCCTCATCCCCTGCAAATTCCCTTGCGCTGCGGATCTGCCGTTCCAGCAGCTCCTGATACTCTCTTGTCTCCATAAAGTTCGCCAGCATATCCCTCACTTCCACGAAGAGCTTATCCTTAAGCTCCTCCTGCCTGCGGCTTACTTCACGCTTTAAATCCAGCTGTCCGATGGAAAGCTTTTTATTTTTTTCACGCTCCAGCTTTTCCTTCTGGGCCTCCTCCTGCATGGCAGCCCTGCGCTCTGCCTCTGCCTTATGCTCCTCAAAGGCCGCGTCCAGCGCCCGGACGCAGTCATCCAGCATACGGGCGCTTTTTTCTCTGGCATCTGTCATGCAGATTTCCTGAAAATGCTTCAGTTTTTCTTCTGTTGTCATGCGATTCACCTGCTTTCTCTGCAAAAATGTGCCTGGGCAGCTGCGCCCTACAGCTTCAGTCCAATGGCTTCGTTTACATAAGAGGTGATAAAGTCCGGCTTGCGGCCGGTACCATGGCGGTCCGGAATTTCCACAATTAACGGAAGCCTGCGTTCCAGCCTTACGTTATCTATGATCTCCGGAAACTCCCTGCCGAACTTTTCTGTCAGCAGGATAATGCCTATATCCTTATCGGCCAGGACTTTATCCAGTTCCTGTTTCAGTTCCTCTCTCTCATGTACTACAGCCCCTTCCACACCCGCCAGCCTCATACCGGTCCAGGTGTCGATATTATCGCTGATCAGATACATTTTCATTACAGCTTGCCAAGGATCATAAAGGAAATGATCAGACCGTACAGACACACACCTTCGGCAAGACCTACGAAGATCAGGGATTTACCAAGAATAGAGCTGTCCTCGCTGATAGCTCCTAACGCTGCGCTGGCTGCAGCAGATACGGCAATACCGCCTCCCAGACAGGAAAGACCGGTTGCAAGAGCTGCAGACAAGTAACCCATACCGGCTGCAGAGGACGCTGAACCGGCTGCGGAAGCCGCTTCCTCTGCCGCAAATGCATTTCCGTTAAACATCAGCACAGCCGCAATCACCATGGTGCCGAAGAAAAGGAACAGATTGGCCCCCAGAGCCGTCTTATAGCGTCCTCTTGTCTTCTCTCCTACCGCAAATGCCCCAAAGGGAACTCCAATGCTTAAAATAAGTGCTGCGCTCAATGTGATCTTAACTAATAAACTCATAATTTCATTCTCCTTTTTTTCTGTAAAATATTTCCATCTTCCTATCTTCCGTAGGGTTCAAAGGCCCGTCCGCTGCCCCGGTAGAAGCGGCTGAACAGCTCATAATACTCCAGGCGGAGGACCTGGATTCCCACGATCAGCCCCTCCATACCGCAGACAAAGAGGTTTCCGCCGATGATGATGCCCCAGTTAGGCGTTCCTGCCTCTGCGCCTGCAAGCATCAGCACCACCTGCATCATAGCCGCATGGCTCACTGCGAAAGCACCCACACGGACAAAGGAAAGGGTATTGGAAAAATAGCTTAAAAGAACTTCAAAGAGCTCGAAAATTCCCTGTGTGATAAACATTCCCACACCGCCGGATATCTTCTCGGACTTCTTTTCCACCATAGCTGTCAGAGGCTCCTTAAAGAACATCACAGCCAGAGGTATCACAAACATAATAACCAGAACCATTGTAGCCGGCAGGGCTTTCCCGCTCATATACAGCACGATCACGCTTGCCAGAGCCGCATAAAACACAAGGCCCGCAGCGCCGTTTGTATCAAACCAGAGCTTTTCCGTATCATGGGCTCTGACACTGTTTATGATATTAAGGATCATGCACAGAAGAATGATACCCATACCGATGGCAATGGCGACTACAAACACGGTGTTCAAACGGCCGATAAAGGGCAGGTCTGTCATTGCCTCCTGAGGACGCAGCCATATGGCGTCTATGATATCCTCAAAACCGAAGATGCTGCCGAAAAGGAAGCCGAAAATCGTTGAGAAGAAACCGCAGCAGGAAATAATGCCCGCCAGACGCACCTTCTTAAATCGATACAAAAGAAAGCCTCCTATAAGAAGACAGAGTCCCTGTCCCGCATCTCCGAACATAAATCCAAACAGGATGGAATAAGTAATTCCAATGAGAATAGTCGGGTCGATCTCATTGTAGGAAGGAAGTCCATACATCTCCACATACATTTCGAAAGGCTTAAACAGCCCCGGATTCTTCATCTTGGTCGGAGGTGTGCTGGTAATATTTCCCCGGTTGTCCTCTACAATACAGAAGGTATTCTCATCCCCTTCGATTTCCTTTCTGAGGGCTCTGGCGTCGCTTTCGGACATCCAGCCACAGAGAATATAGAAGTTATTGGAATTATGCATGGTGCAGGCTGCCAGCTTGCGCACGTCAAAATTGATCCCGAAGCGCTCTAGCCGCAGCCATGCTTTTGTAAGCTCTTCTTTTTTATCCTCCAGAATCGCTTTTACCGCCTGTTCTGCCTCTAACTTCTCTGCCTCCAATGCCCGAATCTTTTCTTCCAGAACATGCTCTGCCTCCAGCGGTGTACCTTCATATTCATCCGGAAGGAACACGCGCTCAAAATGCATGGAAGCATAGATTGCATCGATCTTTTCCGAAAGCTTATCCGGCACAAAGTACACAATCCAGACATATTCTGAATCCTCCAGACACTTAAACATAACGGTGTCTATTGTATCATATACATAATTATTGATCTTATCGTAATACTCTCTGGTAACGCGTCCGAAGCGGAACTTGATAAACTTAAAGCCCAGGATCTCCCGCAAGCTATAGTTCAGCTCCGTAAAGGGAGCCACCCGATCCTTAGACTTTTTCAATGCCTCGATCTGGACCAAAAGCTCCTCTCTGCGGTCTGTCAGTTCCTTTAATTCTCCGCTTAACTCCACTGCAAAGGCAGCTGCTTCCCTGATATCCGGCAGCACTTCATCTCCTGATTTTTTCACATCAGGAAGCTGCCCTCCAAACCGCTCCATCAGGTCTCTTGCAGCAGTCAGCTGCTCTTTGTATGGATTGGCTTCAATATACGGTCTTAAGTTTTTTACCGTTTTCAGCTCAGAAAGAGCATTTTCCAGATGGATCTCATATCGGGACAGGTACGTATCCGCCACCCGGTCAATATCCTCTCTGGGGCCGGTAATACTTAAGAATTTCATCTTTTCAATCACGTTTTAAAACCCCCTTTATGCACCGGCCGCCACTCCGTAGCGGATCCGCTCAATGGTAGTAATAATTTTCTCAATTTCCCTCTCTTTAAAATACAGATAGGAATTGAGCACAGCCGCAGAATAGGGCTCCTTTCTGCTTGTCAGCTCATAAACACGGTCAATCACTTCCCGGCAGGATTCCTCCAGATGCTGCTTCTTTTCCAGATTTCCCATGTTCAGACGTCCGTACCAGCTGTTCCAGATCACTTTGTAAACCTGCTCCTCATCCTCTGCCTGAGCCATGGCCCGGATCTCATTCTTTGTCAGATGAAGGCTGATCGGAATAATCAGGGCATAAATCTCCCCTTCTGACAGATGATAATACTTCTTGGCACGGCAGATCCACTGTAAATTCAGCATATCCATCCGGGTTCCAAAGCACTGGGTCAAATCCCTTTTTTCCTTCCCGGAAAGATATTTTTCCTTTATTTTCCATATTGTTTTAAAATACAGCATATCTACCGCTGTTTCGCAGGCAGGAAGCACAGCCTGTCCCTTTTTATGCAGATTTTCCAGGGGGCCGTAATAAATGGTACCCTTCAATCCTGCAATCACCTCGTCAATGGAACGGCACTGAGAAAGCCGTGCCAGATCTACAGAGGAATGGCGGTTAAAAAACTCCTGAAAATCGGACAGATCCTGGACTGCCTCGCGCCCTCCTGCCCCATTTCTCAGACAGGTCTTTACAATCCCGATCTCATAGTGCATGAAATACAGATCCAAAAACCGCCTCTGCTTCATATTGGCAAACTGGTACAGTCTGGCAAAATCCTGGTACTGAGCCAGGTTTAAGAGCTGTTCAATCCGCCCACGGTGCAGATCCTTATCCTCAACATCAGCAAAAATCTTCTCATAAGGCGGCAGGGAGCGCAGAAAACGGACTGCCTCGGAGACGCTTTCCAGAGCAGCCATCTGTTCAAACTGTTCCGGCTTAATACGCCACCGTTCCATGGCCCTTATCTTGGTGGAAATGCCGCTGTAATGAATCAGGCTTCCCATAGACTCACTCCTTTATCATGCTCTGAAAGAGGCTCTCTGCATACATTTTATGCTGCTTCTCGTAGTTTTCCTCCAAACGGGCGATCATACCTCTGGCATCAGCGGCCTGTTTATCCAGTTCTTCCTGCATTTCCTGCTCCATCTGTTTCTGGATTCCGGAAATACGCGCAGCTGTCTTTTGTTCCAGTTCTCTGTCAAAAGCCGCCGTCTTCTCTTCCATTTCCTTTGCAAGTTCCTTCTTTCTGGCTCCTGCATCGTCCATCACAGAATTGGCGGCTTTTTCAATGTCAGATAACCGGTCGATTACTTTATCCATCTTTATGCCTCCTTTTTTATATCCCCTTATAATACTCCTTTTTTCCGAAATTACCACTGGCATTTTGTAGAATAAATAAAATTTTAACAAAGTTTTTTATTCAAGTATATACAAATGTGGTTCCGCAGACCGATTTTTTATGCAGCCTTTTTTAGAAAAAACGCTCAATCACTTCTGCAATTCCGTCATGGTCATTATCATGAACCGTGACATAATTCGCCACCGCCTTAATCTCATCTCTGGCATTTGCCATGGCTACGCCTACGCCCGCGTACTGAAGCATCCGTATATCATTAAAGCTGTCGCCGCAGCACACCATGCGTTCCGGAGGAATCCCAAGGATTCTTAACAGATATTTCAGTCCATATGCCTTATCCACATTTTTGGGAATGACTTCCAAGTAAAAAGGCTCAGAGTGGAACACCTGAGCCTCATGAAAATATTTATGAAATAATGCGGGTTCTATGATTTCCAGAAGGTCAGGATCCCCGGTAATCAGACATTCATTCACCGGAGTTTTCATATGCTGTTTGAAATTTTCAGATACCTCCAGCCGCATCCCCGTAATACGGGATTCCAGTTCCATATACTGATCCGGCTCTGTTCCTGCCACAATAATTCCCGGCGTATACGCTGCAATTCCTACATGATTTTCCTGCGCATCCTCCCACAGCTTTCCCGGAATATGAAGCGGCAGGCACTTTTCAAACACACATTCTCCTGTCTGAACGTTCAATATCCTTCCGCCATTAAACGAAAGGATATAATTCTCCCGGCGGTCAAGCCCCAGCTCATGGGCCACCGGAAATACTCCCTCCGGCGGCCGTCCAGAAGCCAGAACCACTCTAACCCCTTTTTTCTGAACCTCAAGCACTGCCTTTCTTGTTTCCGGCAGCACTTTTTTCCTGGAATCTGTCACTGTCCCATCAATGTCCAAAACCAACAGTTCGCGATCCATATATGTCAACCTCTTTTATCATAAACCCATTTTAATATAAGCGTCTCTTACATCCTGAGGCACCATGCAGCCTCCTGTTGCCCATGCAATATGTGTTGCCTGATTCATCTTATCTGCCAGTCCCATTTTATCAATGTAGGCCTGAAGCTCTTCCGGACGGATCAAAGCGGCAAAAGATGCGCAGGAGCTTGGCTCAATGAAGATATCTTCACTGTCAAGAAGCCCTCTCATCAGGTCATACAGCTTTTTATCCTCCATGGTAGCAATTCCGGAAAGCATGGGCTCTACTACCCTGCCGACAAAAGCGGAAGGCCGTCCTACTGCAAGGCCGTCTGCATCTGTTTTTCCGTCAATATCCAGATCCTTTACGCTGATGCCGTCCTGCAGGCCGGTCGCCATGCCAAGAAGCATACAGCAGGCATGTGTAGGCTCTGTAAAGAAGCAGTGTACATGATCTCCATATACATTTTTAATGCCATAGGTCACTCCGCCCGGAGCGCCGCCGATACCGCAGGGAATATATACAAACAGCGGATGATCTGCATCAACCGGTATATTCTGCTCCTCAAGCTGTGCCTTAAGACGCTCTCCGGCTACACTGTAGCCCATAAACAGATTCTGGGAATTTTCATCATCTACAAAATAGCTCATGGGATCTGCATCGGAATTTTTTCTTCCCTGCTCTACAGCTGCACAGTAATCATCTACATACTCAATTACCTCTACGCCCCTGCTGCGCAGCAGATCCTTCTTCCACTGCTTTGCATCTGCAGACATATGGACGATTACACGAAAGCCAAGCTTTGCGCTCATGATACCGATGCTCATGCCCAGGTTTCCTGTACTGCCTACCTGTACGGTATACTTTCTGAAAAACTCCTGAAACTCCGGCTCTGCCAGCACGCTGTAATCATCTGTTTCCTTTAATTTTCCGGCTTCAAATGCCAGATCCTCTGCATGCTTTAAAACCTCGTAAATACCGCCTCTGGCCTTTACGGAACCGGATACGGGCAGATGGCTGTCCATCTTAAGAAGCAGGTTTCCCTTGATATCTGCCCCATATTTATCATTGAGAAATGCCTTCATAGCAGGAATTGAACGCAGCTCGGATTCGATGATTCCGTTCGTTGCCTCAAGCTCCGGAAATGCCTTTTTCAGATACGGAGCAAAGCGTTTTAAGCGGTCGCTGGCATCCTTAATCTGCGCCGGGTTTACCAGCGTGATATTCTGTTCTGCCTCCGGCTTCATCTTATTATTCAGCCAGAACGTCTCCTTTAATACAGCAGCATCTGCCACTGCCGGAATTGTATCGATATACTTCTGCAGATCCTTATTCATCTCGTTTTTTTCCTTTCTTTAAATATCCATTTTCCGGATTAAAAAATTCCTTTGTCATCCGTCTTACTGACGGAGCCAGACACCATAGGGTTATAATGTTAGGGATAATCAAAAGCCCAAGGGCACAGTCCTGAATCGACCATACCAGCCCGGTGCTTCCCAGACTGCCAATCAGAATCAGTACCGGAAACAACGCCTGGTAAAGCCTTGCCAGCTTCGGAGATTTCAGATAGGTCAGACTGACATGTCCAAAATACCACTGGCTCATCAGAGAGGTCGATGCAAACAGCAGCAGGCTGACATAGATCACATACTGCATTCCGGGTAATACGGTCTGAAATGCAGCAGCAGCCAGTGTAGCAGCATTATCATGGGTCTGATAAACACCCGTGATCAGTATTGTAAAGCCGGTGGCACTGCAGATCACCATGGTATCAATAAATACTTCGATTACTCCATAAAGTCCCTGACGGACCGGATGATCTACCTCAGCGGAAGCGTGAAGCACTGCCGCAGAGCCTTCGCCCGCCTCATTGGAGTACAGTCCTCTGGCCACTCCATAGCGCATGGCTTCTCGGATCGTAATTCCCGCCAGAGCACCAGTTCCTGCTTTCACGGAAAATGCACCTTCCAGAATTGACTCAAACATCACGGGAATCTCAGCTGCATGAAGCAGCAGAACCAAAATTCCTCCTGCCACATAAAATCCGGCCATCACCGGAACAATCCTCTGTGCCACGAAAACAAGGCGTTTAAAGCCTCCGCTGATTACAAAACTCATAAGCAGCGCCAGAACGATTCCCGTAAGCAGCGCCGGACCGGAAAAAGCTTCTCTGACCACATTTGAAATCGTATTGGACTGAATCAGCGTTCCTCCTGCGTTCTGGATAAAAAGCATACAGGCAACAAAAATCCCCCCTGCTTTCCAATGCAGTCCCTGTTCAATATAATACATCGGTCCGCCGCAGATACTGCCATTCTCATCCGTTCCCTGGTACTTTAAGCCCAGCACGATCTCTCCGAATTTCGTCGCCATGCCAAAAAGGGCAGCCACCCACATCCAAAACAGTGCTCCGGGGCCTCCTGCAAGAATCGCTGTGGACACACCCACGATATTGCCGCTTCCTACACAGCTTGCAAGAGCGGTGCAAAGTGCCTGCCAGGAAGAACACTTCTTTTCATCCTTTGCCGCTTTGCAGCCGGTTTTTAAACTGAATCCTTTGTTCCATAAAAGCTTCAGGCACTTAAATTGTATGCCGCCTGTCATTACTGTATAAAAAATTCCCGTTCCAACCAGAACATACAGCAGCCAGTCACTCCACAGAGCTTCTGATGCGGCGCTGAAAAATGCCTCTATTGTCCCCATATATTTACCCTCACTGAAGCAGATTTCTTCCCTGAGCATCCGGAAGTTCTGCTCCCATAACAGCTGCCAGTGTAGGTGCTACATCAATCAGATGTGCATTCTCCACATTTCCCTTTCCGATGCCTTTTCCCGTAATCATAAAGGACGCCCGCATCTCCGGGAATTTTTCACTGTAACCATGCTGTGCCTTCTGTGTCAGTCTGGTGCGGCAGTATTCACCGTCCACATCATCCCTCAGTTCATATCCCTTCTTTGACACAAGCACATATGCTGCCTCCGGGAAACCGCCTCTTGCTCTGGCTTCTTCCCCATTTAAAATCTCCAGAATACCGCTGTCAGGATCCTGTTTTAACTGTTCCATCACAGCTCCCAGAGCCTCTGCGGCAGCTTTATCCTGAGGATCTGCCAGACGGATCTCTGCAGTTCCTCCTGCTCTCTGGCTGAATGCTTTCCAGGATGTCACTTTTCCTCTTTCGTCCGTCTCAATCAGACCAGCCTTCTTTAAAAGAACATTGGGTGAAATATTGTGGGTATTATCTAATGATCCATGATCTGATACCACACAGACAACCAGGTCTCCATCTGTAATCCGCTCAGCCTCTTCGATCAGTTCACCCAGCATATGGTCAATCTTTTTAAGGCTTTCTCCTGCCTCTTTGCTGTAAACGCCATTCTGATGAGCGCTTTCATCAAAGCTTGCAAAATATGCTGACATGAAAAATGGTTTTTCCTTTACCAGCGGAGCCAGCTTATTCTTAAGAATCCACATGGCTGCCTTTCCTCTCTGAGCGTCTCCGCCATCGGAAAGATCCAAACCGCCTGCATAGGTGCCGATCTCCTTTTCCATCTCAAGGATCATTCCCTGAGGCTTTGCTACAGCATCAATAAACCGGCTGTCCAATTCACTGCCGTCCCACCAGAACTCAGGTGCTATGAAGTCTCCCTTTGCTCCTACGGAAGTAGGAAATGCAGCGCTGGCAGACCAGTATCCGCATTCCTTTGCTGCTTCCCATAAAGTTTTTACACGGGTATTGGCAAACCAGTGCCATGCTCCCATATGCTTTCCTTCCGGATCAAAAATACCGTTATTTACAATCCCGTGAACCGCCGGATTTGTTCCTGTAATCATACTCTGATGGCAGGGATAAGTGAAGGTAGGGAATACGCTTTCCATTCCCTCTCTTGCTGTCTTTCCGTTCTCCACAAAGTATTTCGTAATATTAGGAAGCTTTACTCCCGTTTTCTCCTGTTCAAATACATAATCCGGCTTTAATGCGTCTACAGAAATAAGCAGTACACTTGGTCTTCGTTCCATCATTTTTATTCGTTCCTTCCTTTTGAGACTGAGACTTTCACACCTGACGCTTCAAAAGACCGTATCTGTTCTTCGGAAGCTTTTGAATCTGTTATAATCCGTGAAATACGGTCCAAACCGCACATTTTCACCAGAGAATTAACGCCTAATTTAGAACTGTCTGCAATTACAATCGTCTGTGCAGCAGCCTCCATCATCCGGTTCTGAACAACGATTTCATCCATTCTCTGATATGTAATGCCGCGTTCTGCTGAGATTCCGCAGGTTGTAAGAAAAAATGTGTCCACATTTATCTTTGAGAAAATCAGTGTAGCAATATCAGATACAAAGGCTTCCTCATCCGCACGGTAGATACCGCCTGTAACTACCAGCGTAATCCCCTCACAGCCAGCCAGTTCATTTGCTACCGCAAGGGAGTTTGTAACAACTGTAAGGGAACGAAATGTCTCACGGATCATCCTGGCAAGCATCAGGGAAGTAGTTCCCGAATCCAGGGCAACTGCCTGGCCTTCATGGATATACCGGATCGCTTCCCCTGCCACCTCTTCCTTTGACTGGAAATGTTCATTTTTCCGGTTTTCAAAGGATGTATACGACTGCCCCCGGTTCATCAGAGATTCGGCCTTCATCGCACCGCCGCGAATCCGCCGAAGCATTCCCTTTGCTTCCATTGTTTCCAGATCCCGCCGTATCGTTTCTCGGGATGTTCCAAGGATCCGGCACAGGGTACTTGCTTTTACGCTTCCCTCCCGATCCAGAACATTTAAGATCTCTTCATATCTTTGTTCTGATAACATACATTTTCTCCTTATAAACTCGTCAAATCCGTTCTGAACAAATAATAACACATAATTACACATTTTTCAAGTGCGTTTTTATGTAAAATTACACACTTTTACAACTTTTCCTTAATATATACATTTCTTTTTACCCATATTTACTTTTTTATGCTCATTTTTACACATTTTTACTTGACATTACACACTTTTGCAACTATACTTATATCGTCAAATCCGTTAAGCATAACTGTTGATTAAAATCATTAAGAGGTATTTTATCATGGCTGAACAGGCAAGAAAAAAACTGGACAAAAAATGGGTTTCTTTCGGCGCGCTGATGCTGGGCGCAGGAACAATCTATAAACTGGGATTTTTAAAAGATGCTTTCTATATACCCATGCAGGAATTCATGGGACTCTCCCACACCCAGATCGGTACGGCGATGAGTGTGGCCGGACTGATCTCCACCTTCGGATTCCTGGCTTCTATTTATCTGACTGACCGTGTTTCCAAAAAGATTATGATTCCGCTTTCACTGATGATAATCTGTCTGTGCGGAATCTGGCTTTCCACCTTCCCATCCTACGGCGTATTCCTTTTCATATACTGCCTGCTGGCAATATGTGCGGATATGCTCTACTGGCCCACTATGCTGAAAACGGTTCGTCTGCTTGGAAATGAAGATGAACAGGGCCGAATGTTCGGTATTATGGAAGCCGGACGCGGACTGATGGATACACTGATCGCTTTTGGCGCTCTTGGAATTTTCTCTGCCTGCGGCAGCAATGCCTTTGGTCTTAAAATGGCGATTCTCTTCTACTCTGTCGTTCCCGGAGTAATCGGTATTATCCTGTATTTCCTCCTGGAACCGGATCCAAAGCCGGAAAAAACATCCGACAGCGGAGAAACCATCAGCGCAAACCGTCAGGCCTGGGAAGGCGTGGTGCGCGCTCTGAAAAACAAAAACATCTGGCTTGTATCCTTTAACGTATTCATGGTATACAGCGTTTACTGCGGACTTACCTACTTTATTCCTTTCCTGGAAGAGGTTTATGCCCTTCCGGCAGCTCTTGTGGGCGTCTATGGCATCATCAACCAGTACGGATTAAAGATGCTGGGAGGACCTGTAGGCGGTTACATTACCGATAAAGTTCTTCATTCTGCAACCAAATATTTACGCCTCGCCTTTGCCTGCGTAGGCATTATCCTGGTTGTATTCACCATGCTTCCTCACCAGAGCATGGGTATTGTCCTGGGAATGGCGATCACACTGACCATCAGTGCATTTGTCTACAGTATGCGTGCCATCTTCTTCGCTCCTATGGATGAAGTAGATGTTCCCAGAGAGATTACCGGATCCGCCATGTCTTTAGGTGCCTTTATCGGTTATCTTCCAGGAGCATTTATGTACGCCGTATACGGCGGTATTCTGGATAGCGTTTCCGGAATCGCCGGCTACCGGATCGTATTTATGATCATGGCTGCTTTCGCTCTGGGCGGTATCCTTTTAAGTACCTACATTCTTGGCATCATTAAGAGACAGAAAAAACAGTAGTAATACAACAATAAAACAGGGTGCGGAAAATCGGCATTCATCGCTGATTTTCCGCACCCTTATGTTTTATAATCGTATTTTATTCTGCCTCAGCTTCCCTGGCTCCGTCTGCGGCCTCCTCAGGTTCAGCCTGCCCCTCAGGAACCTGCTTTTCGATGTACTGGCTGGAAACGTATGCCTCCTGTCCATTATAGTTAATCACAGTCCAGTCATTATTATACCGTTTTACATAATCCACTTCTGTACCCTTGGAAAGCTGTACCAGAATACGGCTGCTGGTGGACGGTTCTGTACGAACATTTACGCTGCTGCCTGTCACTACATAAGTGTCAGCCTCCGGCTGTGTCTCCGGTTCCGTTTCCGGCTCTGTTTCCGGCATGCTCTCAATCGTCTGTGAGCTCTCGGTAGGAGCTGCGGTATCTTTAATCTCATCCTCTCCGGGACGGAGCATCTGAATCACTACGATCAGAAGAATCACTGCCAGAATCGGAATCAGAAGACGCCACAGATAAAACATCGGCGATACTCTCCTGCGCTTTCTCCGTCTGACATTCGGATTTCGCTGTCCGGAGCTGTAACCAGAACGACCGGTTTGGGTTCTCTGCCCCTGTCCGGGACGACTGCTCCCTGTGCGGTTTCCGGCAGAAGCAGGTCTCTGAGTTCCTCTCTGCCCGGTACGTTCCTGGCCGGATCCGGAAGACGGCCTCTGGCTGCGTCCTCCCCTGGAAACGCCGCTGTCATGAGAAAAAGCATGAACCTCCTGCGTTAAAAGCTGATATGCCTGATTGGCATTGTAGGCCGTATTGTCATTTTCATGCACTGCCTTATTTCCCAGAATGCGGATCGTATGGTAGTTATCCTTTGTCGTCTTATTGATCCAGCCGCCCTCATAGAGCTGGTCAATGGTATCTGACAGATCGCCTTCCACCAGACAGGCCTTCTCTGCCATGCAGCGAACCATACACTCCAGTGTCTGTCTGGCCTTTACCATCACAAGATTATAATTTTTATTTACAATCAAACGTTCTGCCTCTTTGACCCCCTGCTGGATCTGCTGCCAGCTGGTGGTATGTTCCAGGTTTGACATATCCCCTTCCTCCTTTGTGTAAGCAGATTTCCTCAAAAACTGTGTGTGTTCATATTATACCTTATTTTTGTTGGAATTGCACTAGGAATTCAAAGGATTTTACAAGCATCCTATTTCAGTTTTTCCCATACTTCATCCAAAACCGGGATTCCCTCTCTGAGATTCTCCTCCCGTGTTCTTAATGCACGCTCTCCGGGATATAATACCTCTTTGCCCTCTGCGTCAGGCTGTGAAGCTTTTACGTCTTCCACAATCTGATTTACAATCTCATCCGTCGGCTCACTATTATTAAATTTGGAAGGATCAATGGCAATCATTATCTAGGACAGGCCCGTCTCATTCTCAAACATCCCCACCTTTGCAACCGAATTTCCATTCGTGAGAACGGTGGCGATCAGATCTAGGGCAATGGAAATGCCGGAGCCCTTCTAGTATCCCATGGGAAAAACTCTCCCTGATGCTTCAATCTCAGCCGGATCTGCAGTCAGATTTCCCTGCGTATCATAGCCTCCGGGAACCGGGAGCTTTTGTCCCTTCATGCGTGTTTCCTCTATCTTTCCATAGGAAAACTGTGAAACCGCGCAGTCCATCACAACGTGCCTGCCGTTGGTTCTCGGAATCGCAAGAACAAAGGGATTATTGCCTATTCTGTTGTCTTTTCCTCCCCAGGCCGGCATATTCGGCATTGTATTTGACCAGCAGATACCGATGCCATACTCTTTTGCCAGTTCACAGGCCCGATCCATGGCCCGCTTTGCATTTAAGGGGCCAAATCCCCTGTGCCCGCCCCACCGCTCAATGGCTCCCATGGACAGCACGCACTCTGCATCGGCATTCGGGTCAATATCTCCGCTGTCCAGATAACCGACCACTCTGGGAAAGCGGTTCACTCCATGAGAATACACACCATCCAAGCTGTTTCCTGCAAATACAGCAGCTACAGCCTCTGCCATTTCCTCTGTAAAACCTCTGCTCATTAAAATTATTTTAAATTTGTTTAACAGCTCATCATACGAAACTCTCATCCCCCCGCTCCTTCCTGCCGGGCAAAATGCCCATTCCTTCTGTAATCATACCATAAAATGTATGTTTTGAAACCCTTTCTCAGGTTTTCAGAGGCTTTCACAGTTGCATTTCCCCCATTTGAATGTTAAAATAAGTCCGATCATTCTTACAAAAACCGCAGTCTGCGGACAAAACAACTACACTTCCCTGCGGCTTGACCGCAAAGAAAGACGAGGACATACATCTATGCGTTTAAGACATATTCCCGGGGCAGAGGAGACCATCGCCTCAAGTCCCTATGTGATCCAGGAACCGGCCCTTCACAAAGGAAGCTGGAACCAGGTATTCGGAAATGACCATCCCATCGAAATAGAGGTAGGAATGGGAAAAGGGCGCTTTATCATGGAGCTGGCTCAGAAAAATCCCCATATCAACTACATTGGAATCGAACGGTATTCCAGCGTACTTCTGAGAGGCCTGCAGAAAAGAGCCGGACTGGAACTGGATAACATTTATTTCCTCTGCATTGACGCAAAGGCCATGGCTGACTATTTCGCTCCCGGCGAAGTAAATCGCATCTATCTGAATTTCTCTGATCCGTGGCCTAAGGACCGCCACGCCAGACGCCGCCTTACCTCTCCCGATTTCATGGCTGTCTATGACCAGATTCTTGCCCGCGACGGCGTGATCGAGTTTAAAACAGACAACCGGGGACTTTTCGATTATTCCCTGGAAGCCATCCCCCAGGCCGGCTGGCAGATCAAGAACCATACCTTTGATCTCCACCACAGTCCCATGAATGAGGGAAATGTAATGACAGAATATGAGGAAAAATTTTCCTCTATGGGAAATCCCATCTGCAAGCTGGTAGCAGCCAGGGAAGTCCCGGCATATGATAAAGAATAAAGCGCAACCTGAAAAGCCCCGGCGGCCGGATCTTCACACAGATAAATCCGGATGCCGGGGCATCCATATAATTATAGAAAGAAGGCTGATGACTTTTATGCTTCTTCCTCCATGTTTTATAAAAAAACTCCAGCGAGCCACCTGTGACCGACGGGATCTGGACCGTCGTTTCCTTCATCTGAGCAAATGCTTTAAGGAAGTGGAAAAGGCATTAAACTGCAAAAAGAAAAAATAACCCTGCGGCCTGTTCATGCTTATTTTTCAGACACAAAAAAAGTCCGACCCCGCAGCTTCCATTATCTGCAAAATCAGACCTTTTAGTGCGCCTCCAGGGACTCGAACCCTGGACAAATAGATTAAGAGTCTACTGCTCTACCAGCTGAGCTAGAGGCGCGTTCTCTTGAACACAACGAGTATTATAGCTCAGACTGGAAGAGTTGTCAACTACTTTTTTATTTTTCGACAAAATATTTTTATCCTGCTTCTACGCCTCTTGTCTCATTCGCTCTATGATTGCATTGGCTCTGCGGTATACCTCTCCGGGATCCTCTCCGATAAAGAATGTTCCATCCTCATATCGGACTGTTCCATCAATCATAACCAGCTTTACATTCTGCTTGCTGCCGCTGTAAACCAGATTTTTTACGATATTATTAACAGGCTGCATATTAGGCTGCTGCAGATCAATCAGAACCAGATCTGCCAGTTTTCCTTTTCGGATACAGTCGCAGTCTGCAAGACCCATGGCATACGCGCCGCCCACGCAGGCCATCTTAAGCACTTCATCCGCAGGCATGGCAGAAGCATCATTTTCACGAAGCTTCGTAAGGCCTGTAACCAAAAACATTTCCCGGAACATATCCAGACAGTTATTGCTGGCAGGTCCATCCGTTCCAATGGCAAGGCGAACTCCCTTTTCAAGCATCCGATTCAGCCTGGGAATTCCGCTTGCCAGCTTCACATTGGAGCCGGGATTGGTAACAATGGTCATATCATGCTTTTTAAAGATATCCATATCCTCGTCTGTGATGTGGACACAATGATAACCGCCTCCGCCGTATTCAAACATTCCCAAAGAATCTAAAAATGCAGTGGGCGTCATTCCATAGCGCTCCAGACATCCTTCTGTTTCGCCCTTTGTCTCTGAATTGTGGGTAAACACAGGAGCCTTATACTTGTGAGCCAGATCTGCCACAGCTTCCAGAATCTTCCGGCTGGTAGTATACTCTGCATGAAAGCCCAGCTGATAGCTTACCAAAGGATCATAGGAATTGAATTTCAGATAATCTTCCTCCAGTCCCTCAGGAGATGATACAAAATCATTCAGCCCACTGACCAAAACGGTTCTGAAACCGCTTTCCACACAGGCTCTCGCCATTTCCTCCGGCCAGGGATACATATCAAAAGCTGCTGTCATGCCGCTGGTCAGGTACTCCATTACAGCCAGTCTGGACAGCCAGAATGCATCTCCCGGCTGCAGCTTTGCTTCCATAGGAAATACCTGAGTATGGAGCCAGTCCATAAGCGGCAGGTCATCTGCATAGGAACGCAGAAACGTCATAGCGGAATGAGTATGGGCATTTTTAAACCCCGGCATGAGAAGATTACCATTTCCGTCGATTTCACGATCCCAGACAGGCGGGGTGATAGCATCCGTATTGGCATGTCCCATAAAAGCGGACGGGCCTGCATAGGAAATCCTGTTTCCTTCCACCCAAACCTCTCCCGGCACCACATCCATAGTTCCATCCATTGTCAGAAGACGGATATTGTAAAAGCGTGTATTCATAATCCTGCTCCTTCTAAAATATTCTTATTTGGTGAAAATATTATATCACATAGATAATTTTATGCTATAATGATTTTTACACTATCAGACAACAGGAGACTGCCAAATGATACATTTTACCATACAAACGCCCTCAATCCCTTCTATAGAAGAAACCCAGGCCATTGTTCAGGAGGTTCACGAAGACCTTCAGCAGTTAAGGCCCAACGCGATTTTAGAAACCATACGCTCATGGGCTCCGGGACTTTTGGCCTTCAGCTATCGGCTGCTTTATGCTGCCATCATTATCATCATCGGCAACCGGATTGCATTCTATCTCCGCCGGTTTTTAAAACGCACCTTTGACCGTATGAATATGGATTTAAGCCTGAGCAAATTTCTTATTTCTCTTGCAAATGCCATTACCTATGCTATTGTTATCTTTATGGCACTGGAAAAAATAGGAATTCCATCGACCTCCATCATCGCATTGCTGGGCTCCGCCACTCTGGCAATCGGCCTTTCTCTGCAGGAAAGTCTGGGAAACTTTGCCGGAGGTATCCTGATTCTGGTCATGCGGCCCTTTGGAATCCATGACTATATTGTATCCGAGGGGGTAGAGGGGCAGGTTTTAAATATCGGCCTTGTATACACTACCCTGCTCACCGTTGACAACCGGCGCATCACCATCCCCAACGGCACCCTGTCAAATGCTGTGATCACCAATGTGACAGCTCAGGAAAAGCGGCGGATTGATCTGACTATAGGCATCAGCTACTCTTCAGATTTAAAACAGGCAAAAGCGATTCTGGAACGCATTTACAGAGAAGATCCTCAAATCATTCAAGATGAACCCATTACTGTTTATGTAAGCGAGCTTGCTGAAAGCTCTGTAATCATTGGTTCCCGTGGATGGGCCGCCACAGAGGATTACTGGAGCGCCCGTTGGCGGATCATTGAACGGACGAAACTGGAATTTGACGCTGCCGGCATTGAAATTCCTTATAATCAGATGGATGTAAATATTGTACAAAAAACGGAAGTACCACTCAACAACCGATGACTGAGCGGTACTTCCGCTTATTTAATTCAAAATTCAGTTATACTTGCCAATCAAAATCCGCTCCTTATCAATAGCCGGAGGATTTCCTAGATAATCCCCTTCTCCTTATCCTGGCGAATGATATCCCTCATTGCCTCGATGCCTACCTCAATGGCTCTCTCTTCCCAGCCGGAAGGGTAATCTTCCGCATCATTGGAATATTCGCCAAAATTCGTAGCACTGATCATAACGCTGGAGGTACGGATTCCCAGAGAAGCTCCGATCAAAAAAAGCACCGAACATTCCATGCTGGTATTGGTAGCGCCTCCTGCCAGATAAGAATCCCATTTTGCCTTTAATTCATGATAAACCGGCTTTGTCTCAGGCTCTGCCTCTGTATAGTAGGAATCCTTTGTAATGGTCACTCCAACATTGTATGGGTATCCCAGCTTCATTGCAGCCTGCTCCAGAGCCTTTAACATCTGAAAATCAGGAACAGCCGGGAACTCAAAGGGAAGGTAATGGTTTCCCGTTCCCTCCATACGCACAGCGCCGTTGGGAATCACCACATCTCCGATCTTTACCTTTGGAGAGGTGGAAGCCGCCGAACCGATCCGCATCATGGTGTGGGCACCGCAGGAATGAAGCTCCTCGATGGCAATACAGGTAGAGGGGCCGCCGATTCCTGTACTGGTCACAGTAACAGGCACACCGTCCAGAGTTCCTGTATAGCTTAAATACTCTCTCTTGTGGGCAATCTTTACCGGATTATCAAAATGCTTTGCAATCAGGGACGCCCGTTCCACACTGCCCGGCAAAAATACATATTTTCCGATCATCTCTGATGTAACGTCCACATGCATGGTTCTCTCTTCTGCCATCTCTAATCTCTCCCCTGTTCTTTTGCTCCCATTTCCTTCTCAAACCGGTAAATGGCTTCTAAAACAATCTTAATCTCCTCGTCCCAGCCAACTGCCAGCGCCTCGTTCGCTGTCTCATAGATCACTTCCCCAGTAATCAGGTTTCCGGACACAGCACTTATCATAGCAGCTTTCTTTTTGCGTCTGTGGCATACGGTATAAAGAGCAGAGCTCTCCATTTCCACATTCAGACAACCCAGATCAGACAGTTTTTCGATCCACTCCTGGGTCTCTCCGTAAAATGCATCATCCGAAGCATTGATACCGTAATATACCTTTCCGGAAAGATTTGGCTCCATCTCCTTTGCAGTATCAATAATTGCCCTTGTAAGGTCAAAATCCGGCACTGCCGGGAAGCAGTCCGGCACATAGAACCGGCTGGTCCCCTCATTTTTCATGGATCCTGTGGAAATCATCAGATCTCCAATCTTAATTCCGTCCTGAAGGGCAGCACTGCTTCCAATACGGATCAGACACTCTGCGCCAATGTTCATCAGCTCCTCCGCCGCAATAGTTGCAGAAGGACATCCCATACCGGTAGATGTAACGGAAATCTTCACACCCTTATAATAGCCGGTAAAGGTTCTGTGCTCTCTGTTGTTTGCTACCAGCTCCGCCTGATCCAGATACTTTGCCACTCTGTCAGAACGGGCCGGATCTCCCGGAAGAAGAACGTATTTTCCAATATCACCCGGTTTTAAATGAATATGATACTGCTTTTTACCTGCTGTTTTGCTTTCCTTGTCAAGTGCCATCAGCTTTTTACCTCCTCTAATTTCTTTGTCTTCCGGCTGGCTGCCGCTGACTTCTGAATAGAGTATACAGTCAGACCGGCGATGGTCGCCAGATATGGCAGCATCTGAATAAATTCAGACGGAATTTTAAGTACCTGAAGAATATTGGACAGGCCGTCAAAAAAGGCGAAGATCATGGACGAAATCAGCGCTCCCACCGGTGTCGCTTGTCCCATGGAGCAGGCTGCCAGAGCGATGAAGCCGCGTCCTGCCGTCATATCGCGCACAAACATGGTCAGATAGCCCATGGAGAGATACATTCCTCCAAGGCCTGTCATAAGGCCGCATAATACAATCGCTAAAAACTGAATCTTTACTACATTCTGTCCCACACTGGAAGCTGCGTTAGGATTCTCTCCCACAGCCCTCATACGAAGTCCTGTAGGTGTCTTATACAGGAAAAACCAGATAACCACCACCATTGCAAGAGCCAGATATGTAAGGGCATTGTGTCCTGATAAAATACCGCCTAAAACGGGAATATCCTTGATAATGGGAATATCTACATTTGGAAAGGAAAAGCTTTTCAGTGAAGAAGAATTTCCCTTTTCTCCGGTAGCCAGCTGTAATACGAACACTGTAAGGCCGGAGGCCATGGTATTAACTGCAGTACCGCAAAGCACGTTGTTGGCCTTTAATACCAGATGGAAATATGCAAACACTACACTTACTGCCACAGATGCCAAAAGCCCCACCAAAAGCCCAATCCAAAGGCTTCCTCCAAAAGCACTTCCCAGCACTCCCGCCAGAGCAGAAATCAACATGATGCCTTCCAGACCCAAATTTACTACTCCTGCCTTGGTACAGATCACGGCTCCCAGGGAAGCCAGCAGAATCGGAGTTGCAACTCTGATCCACATATACAGAAAATCTGTGCTGAAAATCAATTCGATTAAATTCATGCCTGTGCTGCCTCCTTTTCCTCTGCCTGTGCTGCTTTAACGATCATACGCTGTCTCCAGCCCTTTAACAGAGCATCGGCAGCGATAAAGAACATCATAACAGCCTGGATAATATCAACTACCTCACGTCCCACATCACTGCTGCGGGCCATAATATCTGCTCCTACATTCAGATAGCCGATAAATGCTGCTGCCAGCGGAACTAAAAGAGGATTGCTTCTAGCCAGCAAAGCCACTACAATACCCGTCCAGCCATAACCCGGGCTTGTGGTCCATTTAAACCGGTTATACATTCCAAGAAGCTCTGCAGCGCCGCCCATACCGGCAATTGCTCCAGCCAGAACCTGAGCTGCAACCATGATCCCCGTCACCTTAAGACCTGTATACTTTGCAAACAGTGCATTATCTCCCGTGATCCTAAGCTTTGTTCCATAAGAAGTACGGTACAGGAAGAACCATACCAGCACACAGATCACGATTCCCAGTACAATACCTGCATGGATTCTGGTACCCTCAACCACTACCGGAAGACGGGATGTATCGGCAAATTCCAGAGAAGCCAGACTGGAGCTGCTGACCTCACGGAAATGGTAACTGACCATATAAATGGCAAAAAACTGAACTACATAGTTAAACATAATGGACGTTACCAGCTCACTCACGTTCCATTTCATTTTCAGAAAAGCAGGAACCATCGCTACTGCCGCTCCGCAAAGACCTCCGAACAGGATAGCCACTGCTGAGTGGATGCCTGCTGGAAGCTTGCATGCAATCGCAACCACCATAGCGCCTGTAGTTCCGATAAAGAATGAACCTTCCGCAATCATGGAAAACTGGCCGGAGCCAAAAATAATGATTACTGCAAGAGCTGTAAACATAAGGGGCGCTGCCGCCTCGATGATGTTTCCAATTCGCCGAAGAGAGGTAAAGGGGCCCAGGAAAAAGCTGGTGATCGCCGTTACCGGATCATCACTGACCAGAAATACGATCACAGATACCGTGGCGCAGGCAATGAGAATGATCAGGCCCAATTTTACCATATCCACTAATAAGTTAATCCGTTTATTACTGTTCATGCCGTGCCTCCTTAATCTCCTCCTCCGACTGGAGCTGGATTCCCAGCATATAGACGCCCAGCTGCTCCTCTGTCATCCTGGAAACGTCCTTGATATATGCGGCAATCTTTCCTTCGTACATAACAATCAGGCTGTCAGAAAGACCCAAAACCTCGTTGAGATCAGAGCTTATAACGATAACGCCCTTTCCCTCATCTCTCATCTGCACCAGACGCTGGCGGATAAATTCCGTTGCTCCTACGTCTACGCCTCGGGTAGGCTGATCCGCAACAATGATTTCGGGGGAACTGGAAAGCTCTCTTGCAAGAACCACCTTCTGGATATTTCCTCCTGACAGGCTGTTAATGGAAACTTCCTGGGATTTACAGAAAATCAGGTATTCCTTTACCATTTCATCTCCGTATTCCTTTACAGCCTTTATATTGCGTACTCCTTGCTTAAAAAAACGCTTCCAGCTTAACTTGTCCGCAATCATATTTTCTGTAATAGAAAGTCTGGGAGCCATTCCCATGGTCATACGGTCTGCAGGAATATGAGCAAGCTTCAGTTTTCGGATCTTTTCAACGGAAAATCCCTTAATATCCTGGCCATTTACTTCAATAGTACCTCCGCTGTAGGATCCCATTCCGGTAAGAGCGGATACCAGCTCATTCTGTCCATTTCCCTCTACTCCGGCAATTCCCAGGATCTCGCCCTTTCTCAGGGTAAAGGAAACATGGTCTACTGCCTTCTTTCCATTTTCATTAATCACAACCAGATCTTTGATTTTCACCAGAGGAGCGCCGGGATGAGCCTCCTTCTTCTCCACGTTCAGCACTACATCTCTTCCTACCATAAGGCGTGAAATGTCCTGCTCCGAAACCTTAGCCACATCGTGGACACCCATGGTCTCTCCTCTGCGGATAATGGTGATGCGGCTGCAGATCTGCTTGATTTCCTGGAGCTTATGAGAAATAAAGATAATGGTATATCCATTGTCCTTCAGATGAAGAAGCTCGTCAAAAAGTTCCTGGGTTTCCTGGGGAGTCAATACCGCTGTAGGCTCATCCAGAATCAGGATCTTTGCCCCGCGAAACAGAGCCTTTAAAATCTCCACCTTCTGCTTCTGGCCTACGGTCAGATCCTCTACATGCTTATCCGGCTCCACAAAGAGATTGTATTTTTTACCCATCTCCTCTACCTGCTTTCTTGCGAAATTCAGGTCTGTCATAATGCCTTTTTTCGGCTCCATTCCCAGAATGATATTTTCTGCCACCGTCAGGGAGGGAACCAGCATAAAATGCTGATGAACCATTCCAATTCCCAGCTTAATCGCCATTTGTGGAGATGTCATATGGACAAGCTTTCCATTTACATAGATTTCTCCGGAGGTGGGCTGTTCCTCTCCAAAAAGAATTTTCATCAGAGTCGATTTTCCCGCCCCGTTTTCACCGGAAAGAGCATGAATTTCCCCCCGCTCTACAGACAGGGTCACATCCTTGTTGGCCATAACGCCGTTGGGGTATACTTTCACAATATGCGACATCCGCAATGCTTCTTCTGCCATGATCATACCTCTTTATCTTCGTTTTCATTTCCTCGCTGCCATAACAAAAAGGAGACCGCCCTAAAAGCTTGGCAGCCTCCTTCCAGTCACTTTAACCATGCGCTCCGGCTCTGCATCAAGGCTTCATTCCATCACGCAGAGCTGCCACTTCCTCTGTTGTCATATCAAAGGCAGTTCCCACTGTGATTTCACCACCGATGATTTTCTGCTCTGTCTCTTCTATGAATTTCTGAATCTCTTCTGGTACAATAGCCTTATAGTTGTCATTCTTAGCCAGTCCAACTGCTCCGCTGTCCAGTCCCAGGATGTAATCCTGATCCAGTGTCTTGGTTCCCTCTGTCCAGTCCTTAATAGAGGTGTAAATAGACTCGCCTACATTCTTTAAACTGGAAGAAAGCACATTAGCTGCCAGCCCAGGATCGGACTCCTTTAACTCTCCATACAGATCCTGATCGCAGGCGATAAGGTACTTATCAGACTTCTGTGCAGCTGTTACAGCTCCTAAAATAGACTGGGAAGCAGGTGCATATACGATCTGAGCACCCTGGTTGTACAGCTGTGTAGTCATCTCCATACACTTGGACACATCCTCAAAAGAACCTACATAAGAAGTAACTACCTTGATCTCAGGATCTACATATTTAATACCTTCCAGATATCCTACCAGGAAATCATTGATATTTGCTGTATCCATGGAACCTACAAAGCCCAGAGTCTTCTGGGAAGCATCAATCTTCGCATCACCGGACTCCAGCATCTTTGCTGCCAGTGCTCCGGAGAGGAAAGCGGCCTGATTGGAGTAATAATTTACACCCATCATATTTCCCTCAGTTACCACATCTCTGTCAACAGAAACATCGAAGATCAGATAATTCTTTTCCGGGAACTCTGCTGCGATATCCTGAGCCAGCTCCTTTACAGACCAGGTTCCGGATACGATCATATCCCAATCCTGCTCGGAAACATCCAGATAATTTCCTTCATAGCTGGTCTCGTCTCTTCCCATCTCAATTGTCTTAACCTCAGCTCCCATCTCGTCAGCCAGCTTCTGCATACCGCTTGCTGCGGAATCGTTAAAGCCCTTGTCACCCAGGTTTCCGTTGCACAGGTAAACTACCTTTAACGGATCATCGGAAGAAGCCTCTGCCTTTTCCTCTGTTTTTCCTTCTTCTTTGCCCTCAGCTGCCTCTGCCTTGGTTTCTTCCGTCTTAGCTGCATCTGTGGCTTCCTGACTGGAAGATCCGCATCCTGAGATCATGGAGGCTGCCATCGCGGCCGCCAGTACGGTACTTACGATTCTTTTCTTCATTTCTTTCTCCTCCTTGGATATGTAAATGTATCTTCATAGCACCGGTTCTGTTTTAAAACCAGTGTCTATTTCTTTCGTTCCAGGACAAAACGGTACCAGTTGCTGTCCATGCGGTACTTGTGGTAACTTAAGGGTTCTTCATTCTGGAACAGAACCTCATCCATAATAATTACAATGGGACACTCTGGCTGATCCACCGCAACCTCTGCCCATTCCACAGCACTCATAGACACTCGGGAACGCTCTGCCTCCTGGTAAAGCTCTCTCACAGCAAATTCCTTCAGCTGTTCTTCATCGTCAATTTCGATTCCTCTTTTTTCCAGCTGCATAATAGGAACAATCGTCACAGAAGAAGCCACATATGTTTCTCCTGCAAAATACCGGATATCCACCACAGCTGCCGTAAATGACTGACCATGATAGCCCAGCAGGTCTCCCACCAGACGTCCGCCATTTTGAACGTGAAACGCATACTCGGTTCTGGTAATCTGGTCAACGCAGCATTTAAGACATGGGTTTTCTATATGCTGAAATCCCTCTCTGTCTCTGGCCAGCTGACCCGTGATCATGGTCTTCTTACCCTGCATCTTGTAGATGTATCCGTCCTCTTCCAGCTTGCGCACAGCCATCCGCACCGTGCTGCGACTTACATTCCAGTATTCCGCCAGGATGTTCTCGCCCGGAAGGGTATCTCCCTCCTTCAGCTTCTCCTCCTGGATCAGCTGGTAAATGATATCATAAATCTGAACATAATAGGGTATGTTCAGTTCTGCCAGCTTTGGCATCTCCCGGCAGTCCATTATTCGCCCTTCTGGTCTTGTCTGATAATAATCTTCATAGCTTCAATAGCGGTGCGGATCGCTCTGTCTTCTACATTCACTTTTTCTGCGCCCTCTTTGACCTTTCCGCTTTCATAATTCGTAGCGCTGGCCATGACACAGGATGTACGGATTCCAAGAGAGGCTCCCACTGCAAAAAGAGGTGCACATTCCATGCTGGTGGAGGAAGCTCCTCCCTTTTTATAAGCCTCCCATTTATAGATCAGTTCCGAACCTACAGGCTTTGTCTGAGGAGAGGTCTGAGTATAGAAGGAAGCCTTTGTAATAGTAACTCCCACGTCATAGGGCAAGCCCAGATTAATAGCTGCCTGCTCAATCGCCTTTAACATCTGGAAATCCGGCACAGACGGGAATTCCACTGGAAGATAGTGACTGCTTACTCCTTCCATCTTTACAGCGCCATTGGGGATTACAATATCTCCAATGGATACCTTGGGAGATACGGAAGCACAGGTTCCCACACGCATCATAGTGTCTGCACCGCACTGATACAGCTCCTCCACAGCAATCGCAGCCGAGGGGCCTCCGATTCCCGTACTGGTTACTGCTACATCAACGCCGTTCAGCTGACCCACAAATGTGCGGTATTCACGGTTGTAGGCAATCTCCTTTGGATTCTCAAAGTAAGCAGCAATCTTCTCTGTCCGCTCAGGACTGCCCGGAAGAAATACATATCGGCCGATCTGTCCCCTCTCCAGCCCAATGTGCATCATTTTCTTGCCCATAGTGACTCACTCCTTAATTTATATTTTTTGTTAATTCTTCTTATTATATCGTCCCGGCTCCATATCCTGAAACACACTGAACAGCCTGCGGACAGCCTTCTTAGAATCTATCTGGGTGCAAATGGCAATCTCATCTCTGTCCAGAACTGGGACAAACCCGTTATCCGTGGTAATCATACCGGAAAATTTCTCTGACTGATGCTCCACTCCTGCTCTCACCATTTCGTATACACCTAATGAAGGATCTTCTGCAACCAGCATCGCCAGAGGATCATGAACCACACTGGCGTGTGCCATTCCCATGGTTACTCGATGGAACTCAAAATAGAATCGAAGAGCTTTTTTAATATACTCGGCAATCGGGCGGCATTCCTCCAAACAATATTCACACAGGTTATCCACATCCGCCTGAGTGATAAAGGTCTTCATCGTCACATCCAAACCTACAACTGTCAAATGAAAACCTGCCTTAAATACCATATCTGCAGCACGGGCATCCCCATGAATATTCGCTTCTGCATACGGGCTTACATTTCCCGGAACTTTATAGCAGCCGCCCATGGACACTACCTTTTTCACCTTTTGGGGTAGATCAGTATCCTTCTCCAGAGCCATAGCCAGATTGGTCATACGGCCCGTAGTAATCACAATCAGCTCACCCTTTAATTCATTCGCCTTCCGTATAATAAAATCGCAGGCAGCCTCATCAATTGGCTTCTGACTGCTTTCAGGAAGCTCTGCATTGCCAATACCATTATCCCCATGGATATAAGCTGGTGCTGAACTGAATACACCGTCCAAAGACTCATTTGCTCCCACTGCTACCGGAACTTCATATCCACATTTTGCCAATTGAATCAATCTCAGACAATTATCTGCAGACTGCTCTGCACAGTTATTTCCAAAACAGGTTGTAATGCCTTCCACATGAAAATTAGGAGATCTAAGAGCATAAAGAATCGCCAGGGAATCATCAATTCCTGTATCCGCATCGATCAATATATGTTTCATAATTTTTTCTTTCCTTTCCCCTTCGACTTATATCTACATCTTATAACATGGCCGCCAAGCTGTCAACATGTCAAACCATTTGTTTTGTATAAAATGCATATATTTTGCTGTTTTATAGTGCAAAAAATATTTCATATTACCTAAAAATTTTTGTATGCGTATTTTTGTCAAAAAACTCTTGACAAATAATCATTCATCCCCTATAATGTCTATCGTGTCACACAACAACACATAGACATGCGCCTCTAGCTCAGCTGGTAGAGCAGTAGACTCTTAATCTATTTGTCCAGGGTTCGAGTCCCTGGAGGCGCACTGAGAGGTCTGATTTTGCAGATATTAGAGGCTGCGGGGTCGGACTTTTCTATTTCAAACATATGAGCATACATTTTCCATTTATCAATGGCATGCAAGCCTTCCCGCATCAAAACAGGCGGGAGGGCTTTTTTTGTCTTTACAGGAGGTTTTATTATGGAACAGAATCAACGATTTTTGCTGGAAAAACCTGTTTTTCCTCTTCTTGTTTCCATGGCAGTGCCTGTGATGCTGTCCATGCTGATCAACTCCCTCTATAACATTGTAGACAGTATCTGGGTATCACGTCTGGGTACCAATGCCATTACTGCTGTTTCACTGGCATTCCCTCTGCAGAATATTATCATGGCTCTTGGAGTGGGCCTTGGAGTAGGTGTCAGTTCCTTAATCTCCATAAGTCTTGGAGCGGGAAACAGGAAACGGGCAGACCATCTGGCGTCTGTGGGCTTTTCTCTGGCCCTGATCCACTGCCTGTTCTTTATTGCATTAGGTATTTTCATCACAAAGCCGTTCCTTGGTATGTTTACAGATGACCCTGAAATTTTTGAATGGGCCTGCAGCTATACCTCCATCGTACTCTGCCTGTCCTCCGGACAGGTTCTGCAGATGTATATGGAAAAGCTCTTTCAGGGTGTAGGACGGATGAAAACTACCATGTTCCTGATGGCAAGCGGCTGTCTGATCAACATTGTTTTAGATCCGATTCTGATCTTCGGCTGGTTCGGTGCTCCCGCCATGGGTGTCTCCGGTGCTGCCGCCGCAACGGTAATCGGACAGTTTGGAGCACTGCTTCTCTATATCCTTGTATATTTAAAAACCAATCTGGGAGTATCCATCCGGCCCCGGCTCATGGCTCCGGACCAGAAACTGAGCCGCTCCATTTACAGCATTGCCATCCCATCCAGTCTGCTTTTAGCTATGCCGTCTCTTTTAACCGGTATTTTAAATGGAATCCTGACTGCCTTTGGAAGCGTCTATGTAGCAGCCTTTGGCCTGTATTTTAAGCTCCAGACCTTTGTAAACCTTCCCTGCAACGGCCTTCTTCAGGGGATGCGTCCCATTATCGGGTACAACTACGGAGCAGAACGCCATGACAGAGTCCGAAGCACCATTCGATGCAGCCTTGGCCTGGTAACTGTAGTTACACTCACCGGAACCATTGTTTCCGTCTTCTTTCCCGGCCCGATTCTGCGTATTTTTGATGCAGATCCGGAGCTGATGCAATATGGAACAGAAGCCCTGCGCATGATAGGTCCCAGCTTTTTGATTTCTTCTGTCGCCTTCATAGTAACCGGCGTTTTTGAGGCTCTGGGACAGGGACGTCCTTCCCTGATCATCTCCCTTCTGCGCCAGCTTGTAATCATTGTTCCTCTGGGATGGATCCTCTCACGCTTTATCGGGCCCGCAGGCATCTGGATCTCCTTCCCCATAGCAGAGCTTGTGGCTGCAGTAATTGCCTGGAAAATGATGGGGAAAATTTATGCGGACCATTCAGCCTCTCAGACCTCTTCCTGATCTTATACTGACAAACAAGAGCCATACCAAACAGCCTGTAATAGCAGCAAATGTTTGATATGGCTCTTTTCGTGGAGTTTCCGCATTGACAACATCCCTATTACATGATATAAAATAAATAATTTATGCGTTTTTTTAATAGTTCATGCAGCCCTTAGTGATTCATAAAGGTGCGCTCAAAGGTCGGACTCTGCAGATCGTCAGCAAGCTGCGAAGTCGGGCTTTTTCTTTTATGTGAACCAAAACCATACCCATCCCAAAGGAGGACCCCCTGATATGAAGTATTTCCACCGCCTAGCCGGCATCCTGATGGCTTTCTGCCTGATGATTTCCCTGTTTATCACTTCTGTAGAAGCTGTGGTATACTGGACACCAGGATATTTTGAAAAAGAATACACAAAATATGAGGTACTGGACGATCTTCCTTCTATGACTATGGAAGATCTGTTAGAAGTAACGGATGAAATGATGGATTATCTGCGGGGAGACCGGGAGGATCTCCATATCATGACCGTCATGGGCGGACAGGAACGGGAATTTTTCAATGCCAGAGAAATTGCCCATATGGAGGATGTTCAGGGCCTCTTTCTGGCAGCTATCACCATCCGCCGGGTATGTCTGGTTCTGTGCGCCGCTGCTCTTGTCTTTATGGCAGCTGCAAAGGCTGATATAAAACGCCTTCTCCCATCTTCCATTTGTCTGGGAACCGGGCTGTTTTTCGGCCTGATTGCAGCTCTGGCTGCCATCATTTCCACGGATTTTACAAAATATTTTATCATGTTCCACCATATTTTCTTTGACAATGACCTGTGGATCCTGGATCCGGTCACCGATATGCTCATCAACATTGTGCCGGAAGGCTTTTTTATGGATACAGCCGGACGAATTGCATTTACCTTTGGCAGCCTGTCCCTTATTCTGTTTATAGTCTGCCTAGTCTTAACCTTAAAACACAAGCACCGCCCATAGGAGTGTAATGTATGAAACGATTTTTTTCTCTTCTTATATGCCTTAGCCTGATTCTGGGCCTTACGCCCATCACAGCTGCGGCAGCTGTTCCCTGGCCTGCCGGCGTTTCCATTGAAGCGGACGGAGGTATCCTGATGGATGCCGATACCGGAACTATTTTATATGGAAAAAATGAAGACCAGGCTTATTACCCGGCCAGTATTACCAAAATCCTCACTGCCCTGATTGTGCTGGAGGAGTGTGATCTGGATGAAATGGTTACTTTTTCCCATGATGACGTGTATAATGTAGAGGCAGGAAGCAGTTCTGCAGGAATCGACGAGGGTGATGTGCTAACAGTGCGGGACTGCCTTTATGCCCTGCTTCTGGCCTCTGCCAATGAAAGCGCCAACGCTCTGGCCTGCCATGTGAGCGGTTCCAGAGAAGCCTTTGCAGAGCTGATGAACAAACGGGCCGAAAGCCTTGGCTGTACGGGAAGCTATTTTGCCAACCCCAGCGGCTTAAATGATGAAAATCACTACACCACAGCTCATGACATGGCACTTATTGCACAGGAGGCCATCAAAAATCCTGATTTTGTGGAAATAAGCGGCACCCGCAGCTATCAGATGGCGCCTACCAAAAAAAACGCCGAGGGAGGCTATGTTGCCAACCACCACAATATGGTAAAGCAGAATACCTCTGTCACTTATCCGGGAGCCTTTGCGGGCAAAACCGGCTACACCTCCCTGGCAGGAAATACTCTGGTAACCTGTGCCCGGCGCGACGGCATCACTCTGATCGCAGTTGTCTTAAACGGCCACCAAACCCATTATCAGGATACAAAAGCGCTTTTTGACTTTGGTTTTTCCAATTTTCAGTCCTTAAAGGCTGCAGATCATGAAACGACCTACCGATCTCTGGAAAATGATATGACGATTGCCGGAATGACTGCCAAGGACAGCATTTCTCTCTCTCTGGATCCGGACAGCCGGGTAATTCTTCCAAAAGAAGCTGTATTTTCCGACCTGACCCCCAGCCTGTCCTATGATCTCGATCCTGATGCTCCGGCAAATGCCATTGCCCGCATTTCCTATACCTATGAAAGCCATGAAGCAGGTCAGGTTTATCTGTGCACCGCAGCCCGAACCAATCGGGTAAGTCCGTCTGCTGCGAACACTTCCTCTGATGACGCTCTCCCGGCTCCGTCTGAAGCGGCGATTCCGTCTAAAGAGACAGTCTCTGATCCCGCTCCCAGGCTCCAGAACCATTCCTCCCAGCCGGCTGAGCCAGATAATACAGATAACAGTACCCTTTTTGGCCTTCCTCTGTGGCTGGCAGCCTCCCTTGCAGGCGGATTCGCCATTATCCTCGGCGCAGGAATTTTTCTCTTTCTTTATAACAGGCAGCGGGAGCAGGAGGATTTGATGCGCCGCCGTCAGAGACGCTTAGAACGACTGGAAGATATGGGCTTCTCCTCCTCGGATTTTGACCAGATGCTGTCTAAAAAGAGAAGTTCCATGCCCTCCTACCGCCCCCGCAGGCGGACAAAGCGGCGTCCGTTCCGAAAAAATCGCCGCAAATAGCACTTAGCTTTACTACATCTGAGATAAGGACTTCCGACCATGATCCACTCCCATTCCTCTCTCCCCAGAGAGCCCTTTCATCTGAAGCAGTCCGTTCTGGAAACCGTCCAGACGCTTCCTACCACCATCATTTATATGGCCGCTGCAACCCTGGTTTCCAGCCTGATGTTTCATTTCACAGACAATCTGATCAATGTATCCATTGTCTACATCCTGGCTATCATCCTCCATGCCCGGGCTACCAGCTGCTACGGCGCAGGCATTATTGCCTCTCTGTACAGTGTTTTTTGGGTAAATTATGCCTTTTCCGTTCCCTACATGAAGCTGAATTTTACTCTCAGCGGTTATCCGCTCACCTTTTTTGGCATGGCATTTATCTCCTGTTTCACCAGCAGCATCTGTATCATGATCTCCCGTCAGACGAACCTGATCCGGGAACAGGACAAAAAGCTGATGAATGCAGAAAAGGAAACCATGAGGGCCAACCTTCTGCGTGCTGTATCCCACGACTTGAGAACGCCTCTTACCACAATCATAGGCTCCAGCGCTACCTACCTCGAACAGCAAAATACCATGACAGCGGAAGAACAGCGTCAGCTGGTTGCAAATATTGAAGAGGATGCGCAATGGCTCTTAAATATGGTCGAAAACCTCCTGTCCGTTACCCGCATTCAGGATTCGGGCGGTGCACCTGCTGTGGTAAAGACAGAAGAGCCCTTAGAGGAGGTCATTTCTGAAGCAGTCCAGAGGTTCCGCAAACGCTTTCCTCAGGCTGCGGTCCGGGTAAGCGTTCCCGAATCCTTTATCATGGTTCCCATGGATGCAAAGCTCATTGAGCAGGTTATCAACAATCTGCTTGAAAATGCCGTCTTCCACGGAAACAGTCAGTATCCCATTGAACTGACTGCAGCAGTTTTGGACAAAACCCTTTCGGTCACAATCAAGGACTATGGAAATGGAATTGATCCCGACCGTTTTCCCACTCTCTTTGACGGCGCAGGTGCCTGTCCAAATCCCAAGGGCGACGGTCATAAGGGAATGGGAATCGGACTTTCTATCTGTAAAACCATTATAAACGCCCATGGCGGCTCGATTGAGGCTGCCAACCATTCCAAAGGCGCTATGTTTACTTTCACACTACCTGATTGGAGAGAATACTGATATGTCAACGAAAGCAACCATTGTTATCATTGAAGATGAAAAAAATATCTGCAGCTTTATCAGCCGCATATTAGAACCTGAAGGCTACCGGGTCATCACATCTGACACCGGAAGAGACGGACTGCAGCATATCAATTCCAGCCATCCGGATCTGATTCTCCTGGACCTGGGACTGCCGGATATGGATGGACTGGATATTATCCAGAATGTGCGTACCTGGAGTACCACTCCCATTATCGTCATTTCTGCCCGAACCATGGAAAACAGCAAGGTAGCAGCTCTGGATATGGGGGCCGATGATTATTTAACCAAACCCTTTGGTACAGGAGAACTCTTGGCCAGAATCCGCACTGCCCTGCGCCATGCCCAGAGAGGCCATGCTCATGCATCCCATCTGTATGAGGTCGGCGATCTCTCTATCGATTTTGAACGCCGTCTGGTAAAAGTAAAGGGCCAGGAAGTACACCTGACCCAGATCGAATATAAGCTGGTCTGCCTGCTGGCCCAAAATGCAGGCCGGGTTATGACCTATGAATCCATTATCACAAAAATCTGGGGCCCCTATGCGGACAATGACAACCAGATCCTGAGAGTCAATATGGCCCATATCCGCCGAAAGCTGGAAGAAAATCCCGCTGAACCCCAGTACATATTTACAGAAATCGGTGTGGGATACCGTATGCGGGAAGAATAGTTTCGCTGCCATAACAAAAAGTCTGCCCATTACTTCTTAGGCAGACTTTTTCTCTTTCTCTTATTATCTTCCCGTTTCTGAACCAGCAGTTCCAGATCCTCTTCCGAAGCAGCCTTAACAGTCTTTACTCCATAGTAAAGATCCCGCTCTGATTTCTTTACCCGGATCTTTCCCTTCATATATCCATGCTCCGGACAAATCCCCATGGCAAAATAAAACCGCTGTCCGTGAGAAAACCAACGGATCTTTTTTCTGAGCATCCGCCTGCATCGGATACAGACCAGATCACTGACTTCCTTATTTTTAAGCAGCGCCTCTTTTGTCTCAAACTCCGCAGAAACAAATTTGGAATATTCCGGAAAGGACAACTGATAGCTTGTTCCCTGTCCAGGCAGCTGGTAATAATCTACAGACACATATACTCCAAACTGCTCTAAATCTATGTTTGCAAAAATCTCTGCTGTATAACGAGCATCATTTAATGCCTGATGAAACTCCCCATCCTCTGCCAGCTTCTGCTCTCCTGCAGCCTGATCCAGGGCGATCCGGCTTCTGCCGTCCCCATATGCCAGTGCGTACAGCTTCTGTATATCGTAATACAGCAATGGTTTCTCAAAGGGAATTTCCATCCCATAATAGGAAATATTCCGCTCCAGCTCTGTCAGATCCATAGGCCCCCAGGAGCAAAAACGGTATTCCTCCGGGCCGCACCATTCTAAAAATTCCCGGATTACCTGCTCAAAAGGCTGTCCTTCCCTCAAAAGCAGCTCCATATCCAGCCCCGTTACTTCCTGTATCTTAAAATGAAGCTCATCATAAACCTGCGGTTTCACCAGACGACGAAATTCCCCCATCGGCTTCCGGTCCTGATCCAGCTTCACCGCCCCAATCTCCACGATCTCAAAGGGCAGATGCCTGTCCAATCGCTCCTTCCCCTCCGGACTCTGGTTCCATTCCAGATCAAATACAATATAATTCATTTCCATCATCCTGTCATTTTCTAGTGCGTCTGATGGGACTGTTCAGACGCCCTATTATCTTACCATATGACAGGAGATATGGAAAGGGGGGAAGTTAAACTCTAACTTTTTCCGGATTTTTTCCTCCTGGACAAATAAACATCTTTATTAAACGGAGTAATATAGGTACACTCATAATGGATTGCATGAATATTACTGTAAATAAATACAGTTCCATCCTTGAGTACCCCCCGTGAAGTCAGATGCATCACAGGAGTACCTTTCTTACAATTCAGCAGCTCTGCATCTTCTCTGGAAAGAAGGGCCGGCTGGTAATTGGTCATAAAATGGGAAATTCTGTATTTCTTTTTTAAGGCGTAATTCTGGATCGAATCCTCCAGCACCTCTTTCGTAAGCTCAGGAAACAGACGGCAGGGAGTCCATCCTGTTTCCAGCTGGCTGATTTCATACCGCACAATCCTGAGACGGCGAAATTCCCATACCGGCTCCCCTTCCGGCAGATTAAAAATATGCATAATCTTGGGATCCGGCTGTACTCTCTTCAGATAGAGCAGTTTAGACTGAAGCTCCTGATAAGGAACCTCGGTTATGGAATTGGAAACCAGAGGATTTCCAAGAGCCCGCTCCCGGACATAGATCCCGTCTCCCTGTATGGATTCGATCAGTCCAATGGCTTCCAGACGGCTTAAGGCCTTTTGGATTGTAAAACGGGATACCTCATACGCACAGGCCAGATCCCGCTGAGTAGGAAGCTTATTTTGCCAGAATTTCTGCTGAAAAATCTTGCTGATAAGATCTGATACAATAAAATCCGTTTTCTTGGAAGCCATATCTGTCTCCTTTCTTCCGGCTGTAAAAGAGAAGCGCCCGGTCAGGGGGTTACAAGAGTGCCGTCTGGAATCCGGCTTTGAGTCCATTCATGAGGCCGGTAGATCACTGGATATCTGGCCGCTTCCTCCGTATTGATATCTACGCCGATTCCCGGGCGCTCAATGGGATAAAACCACCCATTTTCCGCTTCACTCCAACCGGGAAATACAGCCTTTAAACGATCCTTCAATTCAATATTCTCCTGAATTGCCGCATTGTGCAGATGAATATTCAGGTGTGTATTAACTGCCAGTCCGATGGGGGAAATATCGGAAGGAGTGTGCCATGCAATGCGTATGCCATAGGCTTCGGCAAAGGCTGCCAGCTTTAAGGCAGGAGTGATTCCTCCCAGCTGGGATACATGACACCGCAGGAAATCAATTCTGCGCTCCGAAATCAGCTGCTTCCATTCCATAGGATTATTGAACAGCTCCCCTGTTGCAATCGGAACCGCACACTGACTGCGGAGCTGATCCAGCCACTCATTCTGATCCGGCGGAAGCAGATCCTCCAGAAAATACGGTTCATAGGGCTCCAGTGCTTTTGCAAAGCGGATTGCCTGGTTCGGAGAGAGCCGTTCATGGACATCATGGAGAATGTGAAATGCATTTCCATAGGTACGGCGCAGCTCAGAAAACATATGGATCGTATTCCTCATATAGTCATCCGGGTCGAAATAAGCGCCGGGAACGGGATCTGAAGGCGTCTTCAGCTGATCCGGGATTCCACCGTAAAAACCAAGCTGACAACGGATATGGCTGTATCCCTTTTTCCGGATCTGCTCGATTTCATGATACAGCTCTTCCATGGTATCTGCCACTGCATGAGTATAGGCCGGAATTGCCGTGCGGGAACGACCTCCCCACAGCTGATACAATGGCATATCAGCCAGCTTTCCCTTAATGTCCCACAGAGCCATGTCCACACCGGAAACTGCATTATTGATCACAGGGCCATTTCTCCAATAAGAATTTACCATCATGAGATTCCACAGATCTTCAATATGATTCGCATCCCGGCCCAGAAGAATCGGTTTGAGATATTCCTCCACAACAGTTTTTACAGCCAGAGGACGCTGCTGAAATGTAGCACATCCTACGCCATAAACATCCCGATCCGTCAAAACTTTTACAATCACTAAATTATGGCGTTCCGGATTGGTGACAAAACACTGAATGTCAGTAATCGTGGTTGGTTTCATTGCAAATTGCTCCTTTTATGTAAAATATAATATGTCCGGTTGCTTCGAAGTCCGATTCCTGAGTCCATTTAAGCATAGTTAAACTCAGAAGTCAATGTGGCTTTCCGATTTGTGCAGCAGCGAGAAAATAACAGTCCAATTTTCCAAAAAACCATCTGAAAACCCATATAAATAAAGGTTTTCTGCGTGTAGAGAGCCAAAAATGGACCAGTTTACAAACAAAAACAGGTATGCTATATTCAAATTGTCAAGCACGTGCAGAAAACAAAAAAGGAGGAGCCATTTAAGAGATGGAAAAGCAGGATGTTGTAAAAAAAATTATAGAGTATGTAGGCGGGCAGGAAAATATCGTTAATGCATGGCACTGTATGACACGGCTGCGTTTTGACCTGAAAGATCGGACGCTGATTCAGGAAGACAAAGTTAAGGAGCTGGACGGTGTTATGGGAATCCAGTATGCCAAGGATCAGTTTCAGATTATCATAGGCACCAGCGTTCACAAATATTATGAAATTCTGATGCCGCTTTTAGATACTCATACAGAAACAGAGTCAAAGTCTGGTCTTGTAACGGAAAAAGAGGAAAAAAAGGATGCTGTCACCTGGTTTATGGACATGGTTTCCGGCGTATTTGGTCCGATCGTACCGGCAATAGCAGGTGCAGGTATGATCAAAGGTCTGATTGGCGGTCTGGTAGCCCTGGGGCTGATCTCCAACACCACAGATACCTATAAAATCATTGATATGCTGGCCAGCGGTGTATTTACCTTCCTTCCATTTTTTATCGCTGCTTCTGCTGCGAAAAAATTTAAAACCAACCAGTATATCGCCATTGCCATGGCCTCCATTATTTTATATCCGACTATGACAGATGCAGCCAAGGCAGGGGAGATCAGCAGCTTTTTATTTGGCGGCGTTCTTCCGATTCCGGTGTTTAACTATTCCGGATCTGTAATCCCCATCATTTTCTCTGTCATTGCTCTGAGCTATATTCACAAATGGGTGGATCGAATGGTACCGGAAGCAGCAAAAACAGTAGTAACACCTACCTTATCTATCTTTATTTCCGGATTCTTCACTCTGACTGTCATCGGCCCTATTGGAATTTATATGGGTAAAGCGCTGGCCTGGGTACTGGACGGCGTATTTGGAATTTCACCTATTTTAGCAGGCTTTATTATGGGCCTCATCCGCCCGGCTTCCATTCTGGTTGGAATGCACCATGCCATGACACCGATTGCACTGGAAAATTTTGCTACAAAGGGCTGGGATATGCTGATGCCCATGATGTTTATTGCGAATCTTGCAATCGTAGGCGCTGCCGCAGGATGCTATTTTAAAGAAACAAATAAAAAAGATAAATCCATTGTTCTGTCTGCTGTTTTATCCGGTATTTTGGGAATCACAGAACCGGCTCTGTTTGGAGTCCTGACAAAATATAAAAAAGGATTTTTCGCCGCAACCATTGCAAGCTGTATTGGAAGTATGTTTATCGGTGCATTTGGCGTAAGATTATACGGCTATATCACCTCCAGCGTATTCAGTATTCCGGCCTATATTGGACCGTATTTCATCTGGGCAGCCATTGGCTGGATCATTACTGTCGCATCATCCTTCGGACTGTCCTACTTATTTGTTGTGAAAATGGATCACTAAAATTTTAATACCCGTTTGGATGCCAACGGCAGAAAAAGGAGCAGGTCATACATATAGTATGGTCTGCTCCTTTTCCAGTGCATCTGCAATTGGCTGATAATGAAAAATACGCTCAATCAATAATTTTCCGCATGGATCTCAAAGTAACTCTGAGGATGATTACAGGCCGGGCATACCCTGGGGGCACTCATTCCAACCATAATATGACCGCAGTTGCGGCATTCCCAAACCTTTACCTCGCTCTTTGCAAATACCTCTGCCATCTCAACATTTTTAAGCAGTGTTCTGTAACGCTCCTCATGATGTCTCTCAATCTCTGCTACCAGACGAAATTTAGCTGCCAGCTCCGTAAATCCCTCTTCCTCCGCAGTCTTTGCAAAGCCGGCATACATATCCGTCCACTCGTAGTTTTCACCCTCTGCTGCTGATTTTAAATTTTCTGCAATATCTCCAATACCGTTTAATTCCTTAAACCACAGCTTTGCATGCTCTTTCTCGTTGTCGGCAGTCTTCTGAAACAGCTCAGCAATCTGCTCATACCCCGCTTTTTTAGCAGCAGCGGCAAAAAAGGTATACTTATTTCTGGCTTCTGATTCCCCTGAAAATGCAGTCCGTAAATTTTGCTCGGTCTTGGTTCCTGAATACTTATTCATAGTATTACTCTCCTTCTCCAAAATATTTATATCCCTATTTTTGCCAGATTCTGCTGCGTTTATTCTGCTTTGCACTTTGGAGAATTTTTTGCTAATAAAGCTCCTCGTAGATTTTCAGGACCCGGTCCGCATCTAAGGGAACAAAGTTATTTCCCATAAGCCGTCCCTGAGTCTCCATAACACTCCTGGTAAAATCCTTCAGTTCCTCTCTGGTTACACCGTAAGCACGAAGAGGCTTTTTAGGAAGAATCTGGTTCAGCAGCTCCTCTAAACGTTCATAAACCTCATCTGTGCCGCAGCCAAGAAGATTTGCCAGAAAATCATTCATAACCGCAATTTCCCCGTCCTGCCGGATTTCCATGTAGTTTTTCAGAACACCGGTAAACATAGCGTAATTGCTTTCGCCGTGGGGAACATGATAAGCTCCTCCCAGGGGATAGCTGAGGGCATGTACAGCAGCGCATCCGGCTGTTCCGAAGGCCAGACCGGCATAGTTAGAGGCCAGAAGAAAATCATTTAACAGCGGCCGTACTGCCTCCTTACCCTCTTTTACAATGGTCTGGTATCCCTTTATAATCATCTCAATGGCTTTATAGCCAAAGAGCTTTGTGTAGGGAGTTGCTTTAGGGGATAAGCTGGATTCCACCGCATGAACGAGAGCGTCAATGGAGCTGGCGGCAAATACAGAAAATGGAAGGCCCTCCAGCAATTGCGGAATCAATACAGCTGCATCTGCGTACATGGCAGGGCCTACAAGCCCCATTTTTGTACCCAGCCGTGTTCGGTTTAAGATAGAAATATTAGTAACCTCACTTCCGGTACCGCAGGTGGTCGGAATGATGATGAGCTGACGGCGTTTGGGAAGATCCGGCGCCATATCATAAAGGGCGTCAATGGATTCGCCGCCGGCTACCGCCAGAACCTTTGCAATGTCAATGACAGTTCCTCCTCCAATGGCAATGATGCGGGTACAGCCCGTTTTAACCATGTCCTGGATAATGGCCTCCGTCATTACATCTGTAGGTTCTCCCATACCATAGTTTTCCTGGTACAGAACCTTGCAGTCCAAACCCATTTCACCAAAGTAGGGATTAAATATATATTCGTTGGTCAGAATTAAATCGGATGAACCGGGGTTAAATTCCCGGACAAACTCCTCACAGTCAGAAAAACCATACAGCTGCGGTTCCCAGATAATTTGTTTCATATGTGTCTCTCCTTTTTATGCTCTTGCAGCATCCTCTTTATCCTTTTTGATCACTCTCGGAATGGAGATAAACAGAGGAATAATAACAGCAAACAGAGCGATATTTCCTAACAGAGTGTAGCCCTTCTTTACAATAACCATCAAACCAACCTGTGAAAGGATTCCGCATGCCAGCAGGAAGCCTAAGGACAGGATAAAGAACTTCGTTCTGTGGGACAGCTTTTCTGTCTTCCATACAGCAGCCCAGCGGTTGGAGAAGTTAAAGGTAAAGCTTGGGGCTGTGGATACAACGGAGAAAATAACAACAACCCAGTAAACAGCGGTCAAAATGGGCGGCAGATAATTCTGACAGATCATCAGAATCGGAGTTCCCTCCATTACTTCCGGCATGAACGGAAGAACGATTGCTCCGGTAACTGCAAATAAAATAGTCACAAGAACACCGATCATAATGCCGGAACCAATGGCATCCCGCTTATCGCGGATCTGATCTGAATAATTACTCAGAGTAGAGCCCCAGGCAGAAGTATTGAAGCAGTAGGACAGGAACATTAAGAAATGTGCCTTAACTGTAGTCCCTCCCCAATCTAAACCTTCCTGGAAATTTCCTATGCGGCTGGCCAGAACATCTCCCTTAATGCCGATTACGGCAACAAGAATAGCGGCCAGGCAAACAATCAGGGAAATAGTCATAACGGTATTGAATTTGCGCAGAAATCCCGCTCCATAGATCGTCAGCACAGCAAAGAGCAGAATGCCCATGATGCTGGCAATCAGAGTCGGAATCTTTAAGAGAGCATTCATCAGCTCTGTAAACAGAGCCACCGTAGCCGCTACATTTACCAGTCCCTTTAACATAGTGAAAATATCAAAGAAAACGGTTACTCCTCCCTTTAGTGCAGGGTTGGAATCCGGCTTATGTACGCCATACAGAGCGAGGAAAAACTGGTTATAGTTGTTGACGCGGTAAGCGCGGATAAAGTTTAAGCTGATGGCGCAGAAAAAGCTCATAAATGCACAGAACATAAGAAGCCATACAATGGCCCAGCCGCCGCCCAGAGTAACAATATAGGCAGATGCATAGACTCCGGAGGCCATATTTGCACCGCAGTAGGTACCAAACATCAGAGCGCCCAATCCGAACCAGATGGAAAAGGTCTCGGCAAAACCGCTCTTCTTTTTCTTATCCATTGAATTCATTTAAGGAGTTCTCCTTTCATAAAACAGATGACTTTAACGGTACAGCCTTAATGACGGATTTTATGTACGGGCTGCTCTGCGTACTTTACTGCGGCCTGGCGTACCCACTCCAGACGTGAATCGTCAATGTCGGCAGGAACAGTACAGTCAGCACCCAGCATAATACCTAACTGCCCGGCCTCATCCAGGATCTTGAACGCACATTTCTCAACTTCTTCCCTTGTTCCCTGATATAATGGGCCTCTCTGCTCGAAACCGCCGAATACAGGTTTACCCTTAAAGAGTTTTTTGCCTTCGCTCAGAGATACCTTTTCTGTATGAACTGCCCAGTTATAAGCAGCTGCATCAAAATCTGTAAACAGACTCAGATCATTTCCCTGTCCGATAAAACCGCAGATGTGGAGCATATTGACATTGCTGAGTTTATTGGCATCATCCAGGACTGCTTTCTCATAAGGGGAGATATAACGGCGGTATACTTCCTCAGGGAAGAAGCCTGACTGATTGTTAACACTTAAATAGATACCGTCCACACCGCCTTCTCTGATCAGGAGACGATTGAGTTCAATAATTCCCTCGCTTACTGCCTTACAGGCTTCTCCAAGCGCTTCCGGATCCTCTTTGATAAAACGTTTGATAAAGGTTTCCGGGCCGCCCAGTCCGGGCCTTCTTCCCTCCGGCAGAGCACTTCTGAGCACCAGGGTAGGAGAAAAGCTTGTAGCGTATACAGGAGCATCGCTGTCCGCATAGATTTCTCTTACTCTCTTGGTCAGTTCGAGCGTTCTCTGAACAAATTTAGAATCCAGAGATAAGGGCTCGATTTTTCTGAGATCTGCAGAAGTTTTTACAAAAGAAGCTTCTACCGGCATGAGCATCAGAGAATCATTCATAATTTTTGCCACATCGGGATCAAAAATCTTACGGGCAATGCGGTGGCCCTCAATATTTTTCTCAAAGGTCTCATCATTTTCAATACCGGAACCGAAGTCGTTCCAATCCTCTAAAAAATGATGGAAGAATGCCACAGGAACCCTGTCTACAGGCTTGCTGGCCAGAAAATTGAGAAATCGTTCACGTTTTGTCATGGTAATGACCTCCTTTTGTCGAGAAGTAATTGACATGTTTGATATAAATAGGTTATCATATAGACGCAGATTTGTATAATACATATAAAAAATAGGTATATGAAAAAAAGCTATAACCTTATAGTTTGACAGAACATAAACAAGATACTGCACTCGCTTCGTTTTATAGGAGCAGGAGGGAGGTATTTTTTGAAAATCCAGATTTTAGAATATTTTATCACTCTGGCTGAGTCCTATTCCATCAATGAAGCTGCAAAAAAGCTGTATGTATCTCAGCCCAGCCTGACAAAAGCACTGCAGCTATTTGAGAAGGAAATCGGAGTACAGCTTTTTGTTCGGAAAAAATCAGGAATCCAGCTGACAGAAGCCGGTGAAAAGATCCTGCCTGAAGCAAAACAGATGCTAAAATATTACAACGGATGGCTGGGACTCGGAAAACAACAGCCCTTAAAGGGGGTCAACATATATATTCAGGCATCTTTTCCAAACTGCATCCTGCCGGAGGCTGTTATGCAATTCAAAAAGCAGCATCCCAGCATACAGATCCACTGTGAGGTAAGTTCCACGCCGGAGCAATATATCTCTCAGGACACAGAGCAGCCTGCTCTTGTCCTTTTTGTCTGCGGTGAGGAAAATCATGCAGGAAAATATGTAAAGGTACAGGGAAATCCTCCGGAAACTCTTTTGAAGGGAGAATGGTGCTGCCTGGTAAATCGGAACAGCAGTCTGGCAGAGAAGGAGGCTGTGACACCAGAAGATTTAAAAAATCATTATCTGGCGTTCAAATCTCATCCCGATCATCCGCCAGCCGCTTTTATCCCCATTCTGCACCGTATTTTTTCTGCAGTTCCCTCATCCCAAATCATCCAGATGGAATCCGTAGAGAGTATTGTCGGTCTGGTCCAATCAGATCCTGATGTGTATGCCCTTTCCTATTATCCTCTTTTGAAACGGTACGAGGGAATTAGAAGTGGTGAATTGGTTTATGTGCCCTTTAAAGGCAGTTATACCAAGGGGGATTTCTGCCTTTTCTATTCTAAACAGGCCTATAACCAGCAGCCAATATTACAGGAATTAGTACAGGCCCTTAAAAAAGAAGTACAGCGTTTTTACTAAAACGGTAATTCCGCACAGAAAAAAAGAAATCCGAAGATTTTAGTAATGATTACTAAGATTTTCGGATTTCTCTGATTTTACCGATTTTCTCAAAAAAAGGAACCACATTTCTGTGATTCCAAAAGAGGCGACAACCGGAATCGAACCGGTGATAGAGGTGTTGCAGACCTTTGCCTTACCGCTTGGCTATGTCGCCATATTAACTTATTTATTTTAATGACCCCAAGGGGATTCGGACCCCTGTTACCGCCGTGAAAGGGCGATGTCTTAACCGCTTGACCATGGGGCCTTAACGCTAATGCACTTGTATATGAAAATAAACTCCCCGAGTAGGAC
>JABLTT010082225.1_pt1 | contig 53673 bp, 68 predicted proteins | sample 7160061 | NCBI WGS metagenome assembly JABLTT01 (sample SAMN14651232, study PRJNA627086) | human gut metagenome | isolation source: feces | host: Homo sapiens
CGGAGGCCTTGCGGCCTCCGCGCATCTTTTGGCTGGTCAGCGGTCAAAGCTGGGATTGACGGCATAAAAATTGCGGCTGTCCAGGGTGTCCTTGACGGTTTCCAGCGCCTCGCCGAAGCGCTGGAAATGGACGATCTCCCGTTCACGCAGAAAACGGATGGGCGCGATCACGTCCGGGTCGTCCACCAGACGCAGAATATTGTCATAGGTGGTGCGGGCTTTCTGCTCTGCTGCCATGTCCTCGTGCAGATCCGTGATGGCGTCGCCCTTGCTGGCAAAGCACATGGACGTGAACGGCGTACCGCCCGCCGCCTGGGGCCACACGCCGGCCGTATGGTCCACAAAATAGGTGTCGAAGCCCTGCCGCCTGATCTCGTCCGCGGAAAGGCCCTTTGTCAGCTGGTATACAATGGCGCTCACCATCTCCAGATGGGCCAGCTCCTCGGTTCCGATATCCGTCAGCAGGCCCGCCACGCCGCGCCAGGGCATGGTGTAGCGCTGGGACAAATAGCGCATGCTCGCGCCCAGCTCGCCGTCCGGGCCGCCGTACTGGGTGATGATCACCTTTGCCGCCGCCGCGTTAGGCGTTTTGATCCTGACCGGGAATTGCAGGCGTTTCTCATAGCTCCACATCGTTTTCGTCCTCCGTTTCCCACGGCCAGGGCGCGCACGTCCAGTTCCAGGTACACGTGCCGCCTGCGTCATAGAAGTTTACAGGCCCGATGAGCCGTTCGTACTGCTTTACCGCGATGCCGCGCCGGGCGCGCACTTCCTCGTGGGCCGCAAGGGCCGCTTTGTCACAGGGGTGCGTGTCCAGAAACAGGCGCAGGTCGTCCATTGCAAAGCTGAGCTGGGCAAGTTCGCGCTCCACCTTGGATACACAGGTGCATTCAGTGTTCATACCGCACCTCCGGAGGACAAAACGGCAGGTCCAGCGCCGCGAACAGCGTGCCGCGGCACAACGCCTCGGACACCGGATAGATCTGTTCAAAGCGCTGCATCGGCACTGTGGCAATGGCCAGATGGCAGCGGCAGCTCTGCCCTGCGTTTTGCAGGTCGTTTTCGTTCATGGTCTTCAATCGCTCCTTTCTGTTGATCGCGGCGCGGGCCGCAAGCACCCGGCCGCCTGCTTTATGGTATGACGCCGCACGCCGTTCCCGTGCGCCCCGTTCGGCGGCCGGATCTGCCCGTTTTGCTTCCGGAGCGCTTTTTTGAACGCTCTGACGCTCTGTACCGCCGCGCGCCCCGGAAAATGGCTGAGAAAACGATCTGTAAATTTTTTTGCGGGGCGGTCCTTCCTCTCCGCAGGAAGGAGGGTGCGGCCGGCAGACCGGAGGCATCCCGCCGCGCCGCTGTGCGTCTTAATACAAAATTAATCTGTCAGGGGGGCTTGTACGCCCCGGTCAATGCCGTATAATGAAACTTGACCGGCCGGTCAAACCTGCGGCGGAACGGGAGGGACTGCCTTGAACGAAAAATTTTTCACACTGTCTCCGGAAAAGCAGGCGCGCATTACGAACGCCGCGCTGGAGGTGTTCGCCCGCAACGATTACAAGCACGCCTCCACCGACGATATCGCGGCTAAGGCAGGCATCTCTAAGGGGCTTCTGTTTTACTATTTCCGCAACAAGCAGTCGCTGTACCTGTATCTGTACGACTATGCGCTGGAGCAGGTGCGCGGGCAGGTGCTGCGGCAGAAGCTGGACGGCGTGACGGATTTTTTCGAGCTGATGCACATCGGCGCACGGGCCAAGCTGGAACTGCTGACGCGCTGCCCTTATCTGTTGGAATTTTCCATCCGCGCCTTCTACTCCCGGGGCGAGGCTGTTTCCGACGCGGTACAGGCCAGGCTGAACGGGGACCTCACCGGCAGCTTCGCGCAGTATTTTTCCAACATCGATTTTTCCAAATTCCGTCCCGGTGTGGATCCTGCCCAGCTTCTGCGCATGCTGACCTGGATGACCGAGGGCTACATGAACGAAAAGCAGCGCGCCGGCGTGCCGCTGCGGCTTGAGGATATCCTGGCCGATTACAGCGGCTGGGAAAAAATGTTCCGCAAGATCGCCTACAAGGAGGAATATTTATGAGCGTGATCGCGCTTTCGCACATCACAAAGGATTACGGCGGCGGGCACGGCGTGTTCGACGTTTCGTTCGCCGTGGAGCAGGGAGAGGTGTTCGGCTTTCTTGGCCCAAACGGCGCAGGAAAAACCACCACCATCCGCCAGTTGATGGGGTTCCTTGCGCCGGATTCCGGCACCTGCACGATCAACGGCCTTGACTGCCGCACACAGACTGCGGCCATTCAAAAAAATATGGGCTATATTCCGGGCGAGCCCGCCCTGCCCGACGATATGCGCGGCGGCGAGTTCATCCGCTTTCTGGCCGCCTACCGCGGCATGCGGGGCACGGGCCGCGCCGGAGAGCTTTGCGAGCACTTTGAGTTGGACGCCTCGGGCCGGATACGGCGCATGTCCAAGGGAATGAAGCAGAAGGTGGCCATTGTATGTGCGCTGATGCATGACCCGGCGGTGCTCATCCTCGATGAACCCACCAGCGGATTGGACCCGCTGATGCAGAACCGCTTCATCGACCTGATCCTGGAGGAAAAGCAGCGCGGCAAGACCGTACTGATGTCCTCCCATATGTTCGAGGAGGTGGAACGCACCTGCGCCCGCGTGGGGATTCTGCGGGAGGGGCGCCTGGCCGCCGTGGAGGAGATCGGCACACTGAAGGCGCGTCGCAGCCGCACCTATTCCGTCACGCTTTCCACACCGGATGCCGCGGCAGCTTTTGCGGCCGCGCCCGGCCTGCGGGTGCAGGCTGCGCAGGGCTGCACGGTGACGGTGCGCGTGCGGGACGGCATGTCCGCTCTGACCACCGCGATGGCCCGCTTTCCGGTGACGTCCATCGACGCGCCGCGTCAAAGTCTGGAGGACGTGTTCCTGCACTATTACGGAAAGGAGGCGCAGAGCTGATGAACGGTGTGCTTTTCCGGCGCAGCGCAAGATCGCTGTGGAAAACATGGGTGGTTTTTGCGGCCGTGCTTTCGCTGTATGTGTCCATGATCACAGCCATGTTCGACCCCAAGCTCAACGCCACACTGGACGAGATCGTGACGGCCATGCCTCAGCTCATGAATATGGTGGGCATGCAGGCGGGCAGCAGCTCGCTGGGCGGGTTTCTCATCAACTATCTGTACGGCTTTCTGCTGCTGCTTCTGCCTCTGGTATTTTCCATTCTGGCGGCGAACCGGCTGGTCGCGCGCTGGGTGGACACGGGCAGTATGGCCTATCTGCTGGCCTCGCCCAACACCCGGGCGCGGGTAGCGCGCACCCAGGCGCTGGTGCTCATTGCGGGCGGTACGCTGCTTACCGCCTACTGTACGGCGCTGGCCGTGGGCTGCGCCGCCACGATGTTTCCCGGCGAGCTGGATGTCCCCGCCTATCTCGTGGTGAACGCCGGGCTGCTGTGCCTGCATCTGGCGCTGGGCGGGTTCTGCTTTTTCGCCTCCTGCCTGTTCAACGAGAGCCGCCTTTCCGTGGCGCTGGGCGCGGGCGTTCCCGTGCTGTTTTTCCTCATCCGCATGCTGGCCAACATGGGCGGCCGGCTGGAAAAATTGAAATACGCCACCGTGTTCACCCTGTTTGACCCCACCGGCCTTTTCCGCGGCGACAGCGCCGCGTACGCAGGCGCGGCCGTGCTGCTGGCGCTGGGGCTTGGTTTTTACGCGCTGGGCACGGCCGTGTTCAGCCGGCGGGACCTGCCGCTGTAACGCCTAATGCCGTACTGAGCCGCGCTTCGAGAGCCGGCTCTCTATACGCCCCGGCGTCAGCCCTGCAGGGTGACGCGGAGTTGTTTTGAATGAAAAAAGGGCGTGTTTGCACCAGAGGCCGTGCTTTCGGCGCGGTTGTCTGCACCAGAACCCCTACACAGCATCTGCACATGCCCGCGGGCGCGCCGCCATCCCGTTTCGCGGCACCCTCCGCGTGGCTTGCACTTTACTTCGCAAAGGCACAATGGCTTTTCTCCGAGCGTTTTTCCTTTCTGCTTTTTCTGCAATACGTGCCGCGCTCTTTCCGGGCGCGGCTTTTTCTGTGTGCCGTCCGGCCTTTTCTATGGCCGGACCCCGGAAAAGACTGTTTTTTCGGCAAGTTATGTAAAGGAAATGTAAAATCATGTCCTTCCCCTCTGGCTTTTGTCAGGAACTGCCATTATACTTGTAAAGGTATAGTAAGTTTTTTGTAAAAAGAAAGCGAGGGCTTTGCTTGACGATCTCCCTGAGTGAATTTCTGGCGCAGCTTGCCGCGAACCCGGTTCTGGCCGTCACAGTGGCGCTGACGCTGGGCGTGGTGCTGGTGAACGGCTGGACGGATGCGCCCAATGCCATCGCCACCTGTGTTTCCACCCGCGCGATGAGCGCGCGCAGCGCCATTTTAATGGCGGCTGTCTTTAACTTCCTGGGCGTTCTGGTGATGACCATGGTGAACGCCAGCGTCGCGGCCACCATCTACAACATGGTGGATTTCGGCGGCAACACCGCAGACGCGCTGACGGCGCTGTGCGCGGCGCTCGTAGCCATCGTGGCATGGGCCACGGCCGCCTGGTGGTTCGGCATCCCCACCAGCGAGAGCCACGCCCTGATCGCCGGGCTGTCCGGTGCGGCCATCGCGCTGCACGGAGGCTTTGCGGGCATCAACGGCGGCGAATGGATCAAGGTCCTGTACGGCCTGGTTCTGTCTACTCTGCTGGGCTTCGCATTCGGCTGGGCCGCGGCCAGGCTGGTGGAGTTCCTGTGCAAAAACATGGACCGGCGGCGCACCACGGGCTTTTTCGGCGGCGCACAGATCGCGGGCGGCGCGGCTATGGCGTTCATGCACGGCGCACAGGACGGCCAAAAGTTTATGGGCGTTTTCATGCTGGGCATCTTTCTGGCCAACGGGCAGGACAACGTCACCAATTTCCAGATCCCGCTGTGGCTGATGGTATTGTGCAGTGCCGTAATGGCTCTGGGCACTTCCATCGGCGGCTACCGCATCATCAAGGCTGTGGGCATGGATATGGTGAAGCTGGAAAAATACCAGGGCTTTGCCGCCGACATGGCGGGCGCGGCCTGCCTGCTGCTTTCCTCGCTGACTGGCATCCCTGTTTCAACAACGCACACCAAGACCACCGCCATTATGGGCGTGGGCGCGGCGCGGCGGCTGTCCAGCGTGAACTGGGGCGTGGTAAAGGAAATGGGGCTGACGTGGGCGCTGACGTTCCCCGGGTGCGGGGCCATTGGCTTTTTGATGGCACGGCTGTTCATGTGGCTGTTCTGAGAATAGGAAGGAGAACGTGAAAATGGCACGAAAAAAGGAAACGGATTATTTTGAGGCCTTTGTGGGCGGCGTAAATTCCGCCTGCGCTGCGGCGGACATGCTTTGCACGGTGTTTGACCACTATGAGCCGGAGGCGCTGCCCGGGCATATCGAGGCTATGCACAAAATCGAGCACTCGGCCGATATCGCAAAGCACGGCACGATGGAACAGCTTGTGCGTGAGTTCCTGCCCCCCATTGACCGGGAAGATATCATGGAGCTTTCCGGCACCATCGACGACGTGACAGACAGCATTGAGGATGTTCTGCTGCGGCTGTATATGTTCAATATCCGCACGCTGCGGCCCGAGGCGCAGGCTTTTGCACAGGTCATCGCAGACTGCTGCGCCGCACTCAAGACCATGATGGAGGAGTTTCCCAATTTCCGCAGATCCAAGACCATCCACACCCAGATCGTTGAGATAAACGGCCTGGAGGAGCAAGGCGATAAGCTGTACACAGACGCCATGCACACGCTGTACGCGGATGCCAGCACGCCCGTGGACGTGATGGCTTGGACGGCGCTGTTCGACCGCCTGGAAAAATGCTGCGACAAATGCGAGGATGTGGCCGATGTTGTGGAGCGCGTCATCCTGAAAAACAGCTGAGGCTGCAGCTTTATGATAAACGGAAAGGGCCTGTGCGGTTTTCCACCGCACTACACTCTTTTATGTGATTATTTGGCAAGCTGTTAAAAAGGCTTAAAAAACGGCTGTGTTATGCGCTTTTTCGAGTGTTCTTTAATCACTCGCATGCGTAGCATAACGCCATATTGAGTAATCTAACCATCGAAAATACAATGCAAAATACAATGCAAAAAAGTCTCCGGGAATCCATCTCGGAGGCTTTGTGTTTGCGTATTTTTCGTCAAAGGAAACCAAATAAAACCATTTTCGGCAGTGTGGCAGTCTGTTCTTTTTTCGTGACCCGACACGCCGAAACCATTGCTATTCCCTGCGCAATATACTATTATTTGTATAAAACGTGTAGGAGGAAGCATATATGAAAATTCTCATTGTAGAGGATGACAAAGCCGCAGTTGAAGCAATCAAAGATGCCATGTCCTATACGGAGGACATGCAGGTCGTTGGCACTACGGACAGCGCCACACAAGGATTAAAATTGGTAGAAGCAGTAAAACCGCACGCCATTATCCTTGATTTGGAGCTGAACGAGGGCGACGGCCTCAATTTTTTGAGAAATCTCTCAACGCTGATGCTAGATTACAAGCCGTTTGTGCTCGTTACAACGAACACTACGTCAAAAACGGTCCACGACATTGTGCGCAATAATGGCGGCGACTTTATCTATACAAAGAACACACTCAATTATAATCCCCATGCCCTGGTCAGTATCCTGCAATCAGTGGGCGATTATCTGGAAACTGCGCCTCCCAAAGAAAATTTGCGTTGGGTCTCACGCACCGAACTGAGGAAGGCAATCGCAAAACTCCTTTCCGAAATATCCTTTATGCCAAGCCAGCGGTCTGTGAATTATATCATCGACGCAATCCTGTTGATCGTAGTATCGCACGAAACAAATCATCCCGTGATGGACCTTGCAAACGATATTTACCCGCATTTAATGAGCAAATACACCAACTCTGCTGCAAACATTGAAAAAGCTATGCGCGGTGCGATCGACAAGGCCTGGACGTTTGGCGACCCCAAATTACTCCAAAAATATTATCCATTCCCCATCAACTCCAGCACCGGAAGCCCTAAACTGAAGGACTTTCTTTTTGGGTTTGCGCAAAATTTTTATTGAAAACATGCAGTATCTGCCGCCGGGACCTGTTTCCGGCGGCTTTTTTTGAGTTCGTCCGGATACGCGACCAACTTCGACTATTTTCGACCGGGTTACATACCTGAACCCGACCCCTCCTCCTTGGTAAATTAAGCGTGCAGCTTAAACAGGGGGAGGTGTGCGGCGTGAGCTTTTGGGAAATTCTCTATGAGTGGCTGATGAATCACGGGCGTCCCTAATTTTTTAAAGAGCACTCTTTTGTGTGAGTGCTCTTTTCTTTTTCTTTCTGTGGTTTAATAAATACAAACTATTTACCATGGAGGAGAAGAAATGCGTATTTTAGAAGAATGTGTAAGATGTTTTATTTCCAGCCTTTTCATGGGGATTTTTCTTGCAAAGGCTCACTGTAGGTATATCCCTTTAATCCAGCGTTTCAAAATTATTGTTTTTAGTTTAATTTATACAATAGTTAACGCCTTTTTCGGCACCTTTTTAGATTCTTCATTATTGATATTTTTCTCATTTTGCATAATTTTTATATTCACTAATGTAGTCTATCACGATAACATTTTACTTGCTCTATGTCTTACTATAGTCGTTTTTATTCTTCAAGCCGTAGTCTATTTAGGCTGGGCGTTTGTTGGCGCTGTTATACAATATATATTATCCGAGCCAGATGATTTTCTCCCATTCATTCTATCACTTCCTCTATTAATCATTGGTGAAATAACCATCTCTTTGAAAATCAGCTGGAGAAAAATAAGGAAAGAATTAAATAACAAACATAAACAATATCAATTCCTTCTATCGGGGATTACTCTTTTGTCTATATACTTCGGCATAAGAAATATTGGAGCACACGGTGTATACGGTGCCGTACCATTTTTCTTTTTAGCCTTAATTCTACTGATCCTTATATTTATTTCAACGGCGAAATATAATCAATTCATCGAAGCCGAGACCCGCCGCCTCGCCAAGGAAAACCACGATTACAAAAAATACATTCCCGCACTCACAGCGGCTTTCAACAATGAAGAAAATATGCCCTCCGAAAACACCAGCGCCTTACAGTATGAACTTGCGCTCCTGCAGGAAGAAGCGCACCGTAATACCGCCAGTACTGCCATTGAGGCCCAGGCCTATCCCCCCACAGGGCTTATTCTTCTGGATGTCCTATTGGAAAGGAAAGCCAAGGAATGCCGGGAGAATCATATTTTATTCTCCGGCTGCGTGTTGGAGTCTCCACGTTTTCTGCTCCACCATCATAATATAGACTTGCAGCCCCTGCTGGCAATCATCGCCAACCTGATGGACAACGCTATCCGCGCCGTGAACCAGCCCTGCGTAAAAGAAAAGATGATCCTGCTCCATTTCGGACAAGCTGCCGGACGGATATATCAAATTACAATCGCTGACAGCGGGATGCCTTTTACGCTCAGCACGCTTGAAAATCTGGGCGCAGTTGGAAATACCACCGGCGGCAGTGGATATGGAATCGCTTCCATCATAGAAACTTGTCAAAAAGCCCATGCATCTGTCAAATTGACAGAATATGGCGAACAGGTCACAGGGTTTTCAAAAAAGATATGCATCAGTTTCTCGGGACAATTCAGAATAGAAATTATCTCTCCCCGTTGGAAAGAGCTCCACCCTAAATACGAATACATCACGATTGTCGAACCATAAAGAAAACGCTTGCCGCGTGATCCGCTGACTGAAGCCGTCATTTCTCCCACAGATGGATACAGCCAGCGTTTCATATTCTCCCGCCTCTGTCCGCTATCCACGGACAGGGGCGGTACTTTTAGGAAAGCCAAAAATGCCCCCCGGCTATGAATTAAAATCTCCTGAACCGGGGGGCTTTCGTCATATATTATTCAGTTTTCGCCGCGCCCAACGCCTGCAACTTCTTCACAAGGTCGCTCACATAATTCGCGCCTCGGCTGGCAAAGACGCCCGTAAGCGCAATGCCCAGCCACGCTACGCTGAAGTTCACACCCAACGCGGCGTAAAAATCCGCGTCGACGCCAAAGCACAGCAGCACGCCCAGAGCAACGGCACCCGCCTGCGTGGCGGCGGTTTTCCATTGCTTTTCTATGATTGCTTTGCCGAAGGTCTTGGCGTATTCGATCAACGCCTCTACCGTTACGGCCATCATAAGTACAAGCACGATCATGTTCATGTTATTTACCCTCCATCAATTTTTCAAGGTCGCTGATACGGTGATTTGCGACCTTGATTTGTTCCTCCACAACGGGCATGCGCCGGGCAAAGCCGTTGTGCTCCCGCACTTCCCGCGTCAGCTCGTCCAGCTTTGTGTCCGTCACGGCCTGCGCTGTGGTAATCTTGTTCTCTGTTCGCCGGGCGGCCGCCGTATTGGTAATTACCACGCCCACCAGAGACAGCACGCCCGTGATAAGCGCGACGATGATGCTCTCCATCGTTCCTACACCCCCAACGCAGTTTTGGCCGATTCGATGCGTTGCAGGTACGCACCCGCCTGCTGCTCGGCTCTCTGTGCGCGCTGTGTGGCTGTGTCGCGCTCTTTTGTGAGCTGTTCGACCTGAGATTCAAGTTTGGATGTATCGCCGCCTCCCTGCGCCACGCAGGCCGTGAACGCGTCGCCCGGGGAAAGCGTCACAAGCTGGCAGCGGTCGGCCAGCACCACGGCGTAACGCTGCACTCCCGCCACGAAAATACGCACCCAGCTGTACCCGCCGGAGCTGCCCACCTCGGCCTGCACCGGGTAGCACACTCCCTCGGTCAGCTTCCCGCCGTTATAGTGCTTGTCCACCGCATTCACATCGGGCGCGGTGAACACCTCACATTTGCCGCTCGTCACTTTCAGAAATTTCATGTCGCTTTCCTCCTGTATATCTCGTTTCCACGGGCGACCGCCGCCGTCCAGTACCTGCACATCCGTCCCCAGCCACAGCGCAGACCACACATCTACCTGTTGCGGCGTGCAGTATGTGCCCTGTGCGTTGCGCACCTGGTATGCGATATTCCGCCCCCGGCTCACCTCAAGGTGAAGATGCGCGCCGAAGCGCCCCGGCCTGCCGCTGCCGAATCCTCCCTCGTCGCCTATCTTCTCGCCTTGGTGTAGCACCTGCCCGGCGCGAACGTCCAGCACGTTGTCATGCATCAGCGTCACGGTCATGTAGTCCACGGTTCCGTCAGCATACTCCACAGGCTCCAGACTTTCAAAATAGGTCTCGTGGCTGGAATCCGTGCGCACACGCGCTACGCGCCCGGTAAAAGGCGCATAGACTGCATCGCACCCGGTGTCCTTGCCGCCGAAGTCCATCGCCTTACTGCCTGCATGGCTTCCTACATTTGGGCCTTGAGTTACCCGTAGGAACTCCATAGGGAATCTAGCTCGTTCCATATACTACGCCTCCCCGGTGATTTCTTTGTACTGTGCCTCCGTGATAACTCCTTTGATGACGGCCTGCCGCACCTGTGCTGCCGACCACAGGCCCATGGCGTAGCACTTTTTAATGTTGTCGTACATGCTTAACCCTCCAGCATCGTGTTCGTCATCATGGCTGTGTAGGCAACCTGTGCCTCCACCCGGTCAAGCGGCGTCGGATCCGGCGCGGGCCGCGCGGCGATCTCTGCCGCTTTCTCCGCATCTGTGCGCTCTACGGGTGCGCCGTCTGCCAGCTTGTAGTTCGCGCAGCCATCCGGCCCGTACAGCGGCAATGCAAAGTAGTTGCCTTGCGCGTGGTGGTACTTATCGCTGTAGCCCTCATCAATGGCCGTCCAACCCGCCGTGTCGGCCAGAAACGCGCTGCTGTTTATCTCCACGATGCGCCCCGCCTCATCCGCACTCACATAAACAATATATTTTTCATCCATACTGTTCACTCCTTTACAAATCGGCCGACAAATCGCATTGCAGACCATAAGCAATACCCGGATAGTTGTTAACGCCTGATGCTGCCATACCGATATGCAGGTGTACACCGTTGCGTTGCCGCGTTATGTTCGAAACTGTCGTATTCAGCGCTTTAAACGTACCGTTATACACCACGTTGTCGGCAACCTTGACCGTAACCGACGGAGCGGTGCACATAGGTACAGGGGTTGGAATGAGCACACGGAACGTGGAACCCGATACAATACCGGAAGCACCAATACCCACACCGCCGACAAAATACCGCAAGCACTCCAAAAACTCGTCGCCAAAAGCCTTTGGCACATACGGCGTAGCCACGCTGCCTTTTTCCAGCTTCGTCCATGTAAGTGTGCAAGCCTGCTTTATGCCGATAAAAACCGCGATTCGGTCTGTATTCCCTGCCGGGATGTATACAGCAGTGCGGACCTTGTCCGTATCAACCATACTGTCCGCGTCTGCCGCCGCAGATTCGATTTGCAAGGTTGCAGAACCACTGTATACTGTACCGTCAACCCTGACAGTCAAGGTCACCGTGTCGCCCTCCGACAGCCCTGTATCCGTTAGCAGCTTGTACTGCATAAGCCATGCGCTGGCCCCTGACGGCGTGAGCAGCATCCCCTCATTTGTCATGCTGCCCGTAACAGTGTATTTCCGCCATCGGTCGCACAAGTATCCTGTGCTGCCGTGTGCGCCGTTGTACCCAGCCTGAGCAATTTTATAACCGCTGTTGTCCAGCAGGTTCGGATACACCGCACCGTTCACCAGCTTATTCACCTGGTTGATATCCTCCGCACCCCAGGTATCGCCGACCTGCTGATATTGGGTAATATCTTCAACGGATGACGAACCATCGGAATTGGCCGTAATTTTATACTTGCGGCCCCCGGACGGCGGGATGTAATCTTTGTAATCCGTTTTTAACGCCATCAAAATGCACTTCCTTTCAGTTCAAATGCCAGCTTCGGCAGGCACGCAGATTGCCGTTCAAATTGCTCAAAAAGCAGCAGGCATGTGTTCTCGATGCGGTTCCAGTCGTCGGCCCCAGGCGGCGGCTGGTTGCCGCGCCACTGCTTCACAGGCAGCATGTCGGGCGGCCGGAATGTATTCGCTGCAATGGCCTCCAGATTCGCGTCCAGTGCGTCGATGGTGGAGGCATATCCATAGCTCTCCACCGTTACAGCCACCATGCCCCGCAGGGTAAAACCGCCATACAGAAAATACGCATACTCCCGCAGGTATTCGATATTTTGCTTGATGCGGTCGTAGTCCTCCGCATTGAAGAAATCCCCCGTATATTCTCCATCGGGGCCGTACGTTACTTTCCAATCCGTTTTAGGCGCTGTCCAGGCCATCCGCGCCACGCTCCTTCCGTATCGTCATCGTCCCGCGAAACGCGCCGCTGAAGCGCGTCTCGATGCTCTCAACAACGCCCCATGTGCCATCCTCCAGCGGCAGCACGTCCAGCACGTCATACTGCGGGTCGCCGCGTGTCTCCAGCGTTGTCACCACCCGGGCCGCGTAATATTCCCGGATCTGGTTCAGAAACCCGGGCCAGTTTGCGTCCACCCAGTGCACGAGCACCGGGTTCTCCCAGTCGAACGTCTCCCCGCGCGGATTCGCATCCAGCCTGCGTTCCAGTGTCGTCAGGTTGTACCCGTTGCTCCAGATGGAAAACTCTACGTCATGCACCGTGGATGCGGTAAACTTCACATAGGACACATACCCGTAGTGCCTCGCCTCCGCCGTTACGCCGGTATCACCGGTGCGCAGCTGCGGCGATATCGCCAGATCATGCTCGATGCGGTTCCACTGCCCGTCCGACGGCAGCTTTCCCGAATAGATCTCCCTGCGCTGTGCGTCCGAGTCCGCCGTTGAAAAATAGGACACCAGCGGGACATATGCCGAGATGTCTTTCAGCAGCGGCTTCATCTCGTATTTCGGGTCGCCGTATGCCTCGGCCCTCATATCCACACCGTTGAGCCGCCACGTCAGCAGCCGCGCCCTCCGGTTCGGCGCGCATTTTCCGAAGGTTATCTGCCAGGAACACGCGGGCACGGCCGGGAACTCAAACGTCTCCGTATGAGCTGATGGCGTATATTCCTGCGGCTGTGCCCAGGCTTCTCCCGCCCTGCGGGAATACACATATATTTTTTCAGGCAGCGGGCCGGGACCAAAGGTCACCGTCACGCTGCCGGCGCAGTTGTCCGTCTCTTCAATGTTGTTTGCATCCCGTCCTATGTATCCGAACGCGGCCGTTTTCCCCTCCGGGAACGCCCCGGACGCATCAGCAACGTCCTCCCATACCCATTCGCCCGGCAGATAGCCTCCGCTGTCCGGTACCATCCGCTGCGTCCCGTCCAGCCGCATGAAGTCCTGCTCGAACGTGGCGTATTCCGCGCCCGGCGCCCCTGTCAGCGCATCGCTCGAAAACGCCGCCTGCTCCGACAAATGCGCGGGCGCGGAAAAGGTCAGCGGCGCCAGCGTGATCCCTGCTCCGGGCGCCTTCGTCACGATAGCGCCGTCCCTTGCTTCGCTCAGTGCTGCAAGGTTGCTGTTGGCGAGCAGCTGCACCGCCTCGGCGTGTGTTGCGACAGGCAGCGGGAGCATCCAGCGCGTCACGGATTTGCCGAGACGGTAAGAGTACCCGCCCGCATCGGCCAGTACCTTCTCCAACTCCTCCCGCCCCTGGACATACGGCGTTTTGCCGCCGTCGCCAAACACGCTTTTTTCATACGTCGTCTTTCCCATCCGTTCAAACAGCGCAAAGGCCGTGAAAGAGGCGCGGATGCCGTCCACCTTCCAGCTGTCCAGATACCACGGGTGCGTCGGCACCCACTCCACACGGCCGTCCTCCAGCGTCTGCCCGTAGGACAGCGCAACGTCCTGCCCCTCCGCAAGAAAACGCTGCAGCGCCGTGCTGCCCTCCACAGAGAAGCGCCCCTCCTCGTTGTACAGCGTAAAGGACAGCGACGCCGTAGGCAGCGAGAGGGAAAGCGGCGAGGCCGTGTGCTTCTCGGCCAGTTCGATGATCTCATCGTTTCCGAACGTATAGCCCACGCCATACCGCAATTCGTTCAGCCGCGCACGGGTGTACGGCGCGCGCATCCTGTCGAAGCTTATTTCCAGCGCGTCCACATCCTCCAGCAGGAACTCCCCGCGGTAATACGGCTCCAGCGCGTCCGTTACAACGAATGTGTCCGCAAGCGCGCCGGCCGTATAGGCCCGCACCGTGATCTGCGCGGGCACGCAGTCCCCAAAATCCAGCGTCAGGCCTGCCATGGAATGCACCGTACCAAATGCCACGCTTACCACCGGAGGCGATGCAAAAACGCCGTCCGCGCCGCACAGCGCCGCGCTCACAAAGCCCTGCGCCGCAAGCTCCGCGCCGCTCTCCGGCAGCAGCCGCTGCGTGCCGTCCAGCCGCATGCGGTCCCCCTCAAAGGTTGCATAACTCACGCGCACCGGGCTTTCTCCGCCATCCAGCACCGAAGCGTCCGAGTACCATGTGCCCGGCGGTACCGTTACCGCGGCGTCCCCCGGCGCGCTGGCATCGAAAATGCCGAACTGCAGCCGCACATATCCCTGGTCGCGCACCTGCCGGCGCATCGCGTGCCGGTATGCCGCAGATACTGGATACATCCTTCCGCCTCCTTTTACACCTGGATCAGATTCGCCTTGACGCTTTTCCATGCACCCGGAAGCCACCGTGCGGCGTCGATACGGACGGGCGTACCGCTCCGGTCCCCCACATACATGTCCATGTATACGAAATCATTCACACGGGGGTCGAACACACGAAAGGTGTTGATGAACTTCCCGCCGCGCTTGCGGTCGAACAGGGAAAGCAGTGTTTGCATCTCCGACGGTGTCAGCATACCGAACGAGACCTCGATTTTGAGCTTGTCGTCGCCCACCACCTGCCCTATGAAATCGCCGTTCCCATTGCGTGCGCCGTCCACCATTGTGGAGATCGTAACGCCGCAGCTCCCGAGCTCAGGAGGCGGCAGAGCAATGCCGCCCGCTGTTTCGATCCATGCCAAATATACCGCCTCCTTATAACAATGCAGGGTTTCCCACAACGCGCCGTCCGCGCGCCTGCTTTCCCCGCTCGTAGCTTCGATAAATGGTGTCGTCCCCGATGGTGATTCTTTCGTCTTTTTCAAGCAGCGCCCGAAGAATTTCCAGCATCTGCCCCAGCAGCGCCAGCAGCTCCGCGCCGTTCAGTCCCCCGGCCATTCCGGCGGCGACGGCCTCCGCGATCTTGCTCTCTGGAGCCACGATCTCGCCTTCGCGCTTGTTGTCGCCGATAAGGGCAAGCTGCGGCGTATTGGCTGCCACGTACCCGCCCTGTGCCAGGTGCGGGATCTGCGGCGGCGTTACCTGCGGCAAGATATCAAATCCAAGCTTTCCGGCCACACTGCTCACGGCCCGCAAAATCGCGTTGATGCCCGCGCAGATGCCCGCTATCATGCCGTTCACGATGTCAATGATCCCGTTCACCGTGTTCCGGATGGCGTTTTTGATGCCGTCCCATACTTTTACGACCGTGTTCTGCACCGCTTCCCAGGCGCCGTCCCAATCCCCACGGAATACTGCGGTGAAAAATTGCAGCAGCCCGCGGAATAGAGTGATGGCGATGTTTATACTGTCGCCGATGCGCTGCACAACGTACTTCACCACATTGACAACGCCCTCGAAGCTCTTTTCCCAGTACGGCCCGAACACTTGAACGATCCAGTTGATAAAAGGCAGAAGAACCTCATTCCACCAGGTAAGGATGTACTGGATGATATCCGCTGCCATGCCCACAAAGTTATCCCACAGCGGTTTGAGCGTTTGGTCCCAAAGCTCCGTGCCTTTTTCAATGCAGTACTGCAGGAATGGCTTTACCGCGGTATCCCACAGGCTTTGAAGGATGGTCAATATCCAATTGAACGCCTCTACCACGCCGTCGCAGATCGGCTCTCCGTACTGCTCCCAGGTGGCTTTGATACCGTCCATCAGGCCGGTCCAGATATGCTTTACAAGGTTCAGCGCGGGGAGCAATACACTGTTGACCGCATCCGTCACGATACCGCACGCCCACACAAAGAAATCAGCAAACATCTGCAGCTTCGCGCTGATCGCATCGCCCGTAATGGGAGCGAACGCCTCGGAAAAGGCATTCGCCACGCTGGGCGCGAAATCCGTCAGCAGATAATCGCCCAGCGGTTTCAGTCCGGTATCCCACAGGTTTTGCGCAGCGGCCTGCACCCGCGGCCATACCTCCACGGCCTTGCCTTGTATCTGGTCCCATGCGGCGCTCCACGCGGCAATGGAAGGCGCCATAAGCTCTTTGAAACGCGCCCAAAACGCCTCCAAAGGCTTCATCAGCCCGGTCATTTCCTCGCCGGTATCTGCGATTGCGGCGGAGGCCCCACCGCCACCGCCGCCCCCGCCCGGATCAACGACGTTCAGCTCGTCAATGCCAAGCGTGGCGTTTGCCTTTTTGGCAGCGCCGCCCGCCGCGCTGCTCACGCTTTGGAGCTTTTTGCCCGCGGCCTCCGCCTGCGCAAAGGTCTGCCCGAAAATCGAAGCGATAAAAGCGGCCACGGCGCGCGTGGCGTTCGCAAGCCCCTGCATCAGGGCCGTCAGGGCCGGAAGGACGGCGTCGAGAATGGGGGCAAACGCTGTGCGGAGATTGCTTTTGACGCCCTCCAATGCGGCGCTGAACTCCTTGCTCTGCCCGGCCGCGCCGGACATCAGGCTTTTCATTGCCCGGAAAAACGCGTACAGCCCCGCCGTAAGGAAGGTCGCCTTCATGGTGCTGCCGACGGTTTTGAACAGGCCGCGTATGCCCTTTGTGGCTTTCTGCCACTGCTTCTCGCTCTCCCTTGCGGCCTGCGCCTGCGCCCGTTTTTCCGCCGCTGCGGCGCGTTCAGCGGCCGCAGTCTTTTTTGCTTCTGCCCGCTCTGCTGCGGCAACAGCACGCTGCCGCGCACGTTCCTCCGCCGCGGCTGCTTTGGCTTCGGCCGCCTCCTGCCTGGCCTTGGAGCGTTCTGCCGCTGCCGCCATTTTTTCCTGCGCGCGCTGCTGCGCCTGCGCGGCTTTCGCCGAGGCCGCCTCTGTCTCAATGCGCAAAACTTCCTGTGCCTGAAGAAGCTTCTGGCTGACAGCCTCCTGCTGTGCGGTCAGGGCATTGAACGCTTTGTCGTTCCCCAAAAACTGATCGGCCGCGCGTCCGGGGTCTTTCAGCCCTTTGAACATTCCTTTGGCGCTCTGCCGCATGCCGTCCATCTTACTGCCCAGGCTGTCAAACTGGCTTTCCAACTCGCGCACCTTGACGCGCGCTTTCTCCAGTGTCTTGTTGTATCCCCCGCTGAAAGCGCGCTGCATGGCGTCGCCGGAGGCTTTTCCGGCGGCCTCGAACCCCTTCTGTGCCTGTGCGGCTGCCTGGCTTGTGATATCCCGTATCTGCTGCGCCACCGTGTTGCGCACAACAAAGTCAAGATATACGCTGCCTACGCCTGTGCCCTCCGGCATATCACTCACCTCCAAACATCTTCGCCATCATGCGCTCCAGTGCATCCATTTCACTTCGCACCCCCGCCGCGCCCATGCGCATCATATCCCTCTTTGCACGGAACGCCGCCCACTCCGTACGCAGCTGTTTCTGCCATTGCGGCATATTGCGCACAAGGCTCGCGTCGCTCTCGCTGCGCACCGCCACCACGCGCCCCAGCGGCGTGTCATCCATCAGGCCGCCGACGAGCTTTACCCATTCGGCCCAGCCCAGCTCTCCCTGCGCAGCCGGCAGGATGCCGTACTGTTTGGCGATGCTCTGCTCGATCAGCACGGCGTCATAGTCCAGGTCATACCACTCGTCAGCCTTTTTCTGTCTGAAATCGGGCCTTGTCCGGTTCGTCCTCCTGCCCGGTCACTGCGTTCATCACAAGCTCAAACAGCCGCTGATAAGCCGGGAACGGCATGTCCATCCGGTCGATTTCAACCGCGTTTTCATCGCCCAGCGCAAGCTTCAGCGCCTCGTCGATGCGTTCGCCCATCGGCACACTTTCGTCATCCGACAGCGCAAGGATCTTTTTCACGGTCTTCTGCCGGCTGTCTACCGGATACACCTTTTCACCGATGCGGATCTCCGGCGTCTCGGTCAGCAGCTTACCGTCCAGCGTGTACAATTTTCCCATGTCGTTTTCTCCTCTCATTTCAAAGAAAGCCCCCGCCCAAAAGAGCGGGGGCCTATGCATATCAGGCGCCGGCAGCGGGGGTAAACGTCGGCTTGCCGTTGGACATTACGTCAAATTCCAATCCCGCAACATTGCGGCTCTCGCCGCCGCCCGGGTTGGTCACGCTCAGCACACAGGGGAAAGCCAGCTTCGCGCCGCTGGGGAACTCCCATTCGAAATGCGCTTCGCAGTCGGAACCTGTTCCCCAGGCGCTGGCCTCGACAAAATCGTTGCCCGGGTCGCCGATACAGCGCTTCCCGGACAGGCTGATGGTCAGGGCCTTGCCCGTCACCATCCGTTTCAGCCAGCCCTCCTGCTCCATCGGGCTCCATTCCTCCACGTTTCCGTCGATGGATACACTGAAGTTTTCCATCTCGGCAATGGTGTTCAGGCTTTCGGCAGAGGTGCCGATCTTAAATTTGTTTTCAAATACGGGATATACGCCCGTCTTTGCCGCCATACTCTCACTCCTTCATATAAGTCATTTTCAGGTTTATCACGAACTCGCACACGCCCCGGCCGTCCTTTCCCACAGGCACGGGCCCGCCGCCGGGCTCCACAGCGCACACGGTGCAGCCGTCCATGTCGAAGGCCCCGCGGGCATAAAATAAAGCGTATACCGCATCGGCTTTGGCCTGTGCGGACCGCATGTTCCTGCCCCAATGCACCAGCACCGTGGCATAAAACTCGCCGGCGCGGGTCTGTTCTGCTCCACCCAGGCACACGCGCTGCGCAGCCGGCGGTTTCCCGGGATATACGCCGATGTATTTCTCCGTATTCCCGTCGATGCCGCCCAACTGGATGCCCTCGCCCACGTCGGTATTCGCTTTGATGTAGTTTTTCAACCTTTCCAGCATCATGGTATTTTCTCCTTCATCCGCGCCGCAAAAGTGTCGGGGATAAATCTTTCTTTCGCCCCGCCCGCTTCATAAGGCCCGTACCAGGCGGCCCCGGCGTTTGGGTTCTTCCCGCGCTGGAAATTGTACTCGGGATGAAAATACAGCCGCCGGGCCTGCGGGCCGTCCGTCTGGAGCACCGTATGGCTTTCGTCCGCCGCGTCAAACTGCTCCGTGTGCAGGCTGCCCTGCATCGCGCCTGTGTCAAACGGCATTGTCTGGCTGCTCACAAGGTCGGTCTTTACCGCTTCCACCGTCTCCAGCGCCGCGGCCTTCGCCGCCCCGTCCAGCCGGGCCAGCGCCGCCTCATCCAGCTTGATCTCGACCATACTACATCAGCTCCAAACGGGTATAGTTCACCGTGCCGTCCGGGTTGCGCGCACGGTCTGCCGCGTGAATGGTAAGCCGTGCGCCCAGCACGTCAGCCCATCCGGTCAAATGCACAAGTTCCGGCGCAATATCGCCCGGGAAAAGCGCGGACGCCGTGTATCGTACAGCCTGGCGCCGCTCGTCCACGCTCCATCCGCCTTTGCCGTTGTAATTGCACATTGTTTCCACCACCACAGCCACCCTCGGCGCACCGTCCTCGTCGTTTCCGTTTGTCAGCGTTACGGCAATCGGCACCCTGCACACCGCCGGCGGCACAAGCTCCGGCCACTTCATTGCTGCACCCCCAAAAACGTAAGCCCCGTCTGGCGCAGCAGGCTCATCACATGAGCGGGCGCTTTCACGCCGCCGCGCTCCACGATGCCCGCACCGTCAAACTGCATGGCCACGCCGTTGATGCTGTAAGAGGAAAACGGGCTCGCCAGCAGCTCGGCATATACAGACCGGAACTCCGCCTGTTCGCACACGGCGCGCTTCACCAGCTCCTGCTGAAACGCCGTCAGGCGGTCGAATCCCACCGCGACGATACGGTCAAAGGTCAGCCCGTCGATGTCACGGCTGGCAGCGTCCAACGCTGCGTCCTGCTCCTCCGGCGGCACTGTGCCGCCCGGGCAATATTTTGCGTAGTCCTCGCTGCTGGCGTATTGCATCCGTTATTCCTCCTTTGAAGCTTTGCCTTTGCGGGTCTTTGCCGGCTCCGGTTTAGGCTCAGGCTCCGGCTCTGGTTCAGGTGTACAAATTGCCCACATCGGGTCGCGCGCCAGCATCGCGGCCACGCTCTCCTGCGCAGGCTGGAGCAGCACGCCGGTGCTCCGGTTCACATACTTCTCCATGCGGTCCGCCCCTCTCTTACGCCGTGGTGGACGTCTGCAGTTTGAAGATCAGGTCCGGCGTCAGCGCCTTGGTGCCGTAGTCATAGAACAGGCTTACGGCGTAATCGTTGGACAGCTGAATTTTTTCCGGGTCGCCGTACTGGTTCACCACAACGGGCTGTGCCACAGCGCCGCGCACCATCAGCAGCGCGTCAGTCACAGTGGTCTTTGTTTTGCTTTCCTCCACCGTTTCGGTGGTCACGGGCATGCGCGTGCAGCTGTATACGCGCACACCGTGGTACATCCCGAACTCCTCACCGGCCGTATCCACATTGGGATTGCTCTGTGTGTCCAGGAACGTGCGCAGCAGGCCGTACTTGGCCGGTGTCAGCACAAGGTCCATCATGCTGCGGTCCACGCCGTCCACATAGTCGTTGTGCACGGTTTCCAGGGTCTGGATCATGCTCTCTACAATTTCCTGAATGGCCGTAACGCCGCTGGCTGGAGAAAAAGCCGTTCCATCTGCTGCCGCCTGTGCGAAAAATGCACGGTCAAGCTCCGCGCTCATGCTCACCACATGATTGTCGGCCCGGCGCTGCATGACGCCCGCCACGCCAAATGTGTCAAGGTCGAATTTCGCAACCTCTTCCACGATCTCCTTGTGCTGGTTCAGGTTCACCGTGGTGGGCGGAGCGGTCACCTTATCGCCCTTGGCTGCCGCGCGTGCGGTGCCGTAGGCCTTGGACGCGCTGTTCACAAAGCGCTTGAACTCCACGCTGCCGGCGGCGGGGTTCCCCGTGTATAGCTGGCTTTTCAGCGTGGTGGAAAGCGTGCTTTTCTGCACGTTCTCAATGACGCGGCCGTAAATCTCGGCCAAAGTCGCCGGGGTGCTGGCGCCTGCCAGCAGGCTGATTGCATTTGTTCTTGCCATAACTTCAAATCATCCTTTCGCTTACAAAATCACCGTGCCCGTAGGCAGGGCACGCTTGCCCGCGCCGTCTTTTCCATCGGCGCCGGTCGTATCCACCCCAACCTTGAAGCCGTTCTTCGCGGCTTCCTTTTTCTGGGGCTTCCATTCCGGATGGCGCTTGAGCACTTCTTTCAAAGCGTCGCGCACGCCCTCCTCATCCGCCTCTCCGGCCTTTTCGGCCTGCATCACAGCGAGGCAGACGGCGTCCTCCACCGCGCCGGGGACGATCCCCTCACGATAAGCGTCCAGCTGCGCCCGGGCAATCAGCAGTTCGCGGTCCTTTTCCGCCAGAGCCGCAGCGTCCACGCCTGGCTGCGCGCTCTGTGCCTCAGGCTGTGCCGCACTGCCTTCCGCCGCCGGAGCGCCGGATGCCTGCGTTCCCAGCGAAGCTTTTGCCAGTTTTTTTCGCTCCCGCGCCAGCCGTTTTTCAATCAGTGCATCCAGTTCCTCCTGTGTTTTGGGCAGGCCGCTGTCCTGCTCGGCCGCAGGCTGCTGGCTGCTCTCCTCGGCAGCCGCAGGCTGCTGGACAGCCTTGTTTTCATCGTCCTTGTTCATTGCTTTTTCCCTCCGTTTATAGCCTGTCGGCTTATTTCCGCCGGGTGCTTTTTATGCCGTCACCGCGTTTTGGGCATAACAAAAGGCCCGCCGCCGAAGCGTGGGCCTTGTGCTATTGAATTTTGGCATGAAAAAACCACCGCCCGTGAGGTGGTGGTTTAGTCTCAGCGCTTCCCTATGAGGGAGCGGCCTTAGCTCTTGATAATGAATTGGTTAAGCTCACGAAGTGTCATATCCAGAGGCTCAATGCCTTTTTCCTTACAGAACTTCGCAATAGCTCTCAAATCATAGTGAATGTCACTGGGATGTGGATCCACATATCCACCTGCTTTCTCAGCAGCTTCCTCTAAAGCATCCCAATCCTTGCGTTCCTGCTCAGTCATGCCGTTCAAACCTCCTCCAGCGAATATTTTTCGATTAATTTAAAAGCGCTCTCCTCGTCCACATACATACGGTATTGATGCGGGCGTCCAAGCAAACGGGCGTTCAGAAGATTTTCATAATGGTGAACTAATTCAATATTTTTGGCGTCGAGAAAGAAAAAGCAAGAATGCCCCAAATCGTACGACCGCCTCGCTGCAATCGCGAATAGATGACCGCCAACACCGGCATATTTTTTATTATGCCCAAGATTCTGCGGCGAGCTTTCCGCGAGATTGACGTAAACCGCGCTATCGTGTGGCATGTCGCTGATTGCAATCAAGCCCTGAATTTCCTCGTCTCCAGCCAGCGTTAATTTGTAAATTTCGCACCCATTCAAATCCGACGCTGTCCAGTCGAATTTCCAGCCTTTCAGCCCCGCTAAATCATCGGCAGATGCCAACGAATAAGCAGTTTCCAGAATTTCACCTGTCCGCGCATCCTCAAGGCATGGCGTAAACTTATCAATTTCTATGTCCACACCATCACCCCGCAAATTTATTATACCATTTTTTGAAGCAGAAGTAAATGAACCTGTCCCATCATACCGCTCTCTCCAGTAATCCCGCCGCAGAACGTCCCCGTGTTCGTCCACGAACTCGCGCACATCCTTCTGCGCGGCCCGCACGGCCCGGCGGTATCCGGCCGCCTTTTCCGGCTCCAGCGTGCCTTCTGCCAGCCGCTTGTATTTGCGCACCCGGCGCTCCAGCTCCCGCTGCCTTGCCTCAAGCCTCGCCGTGCGTTCCACCGCGGCCCTGTCCATTGGTTCGGGCCTCACGCTCACACCCTCTACCCATGTTGTCAAATGGTGGCGGCAGTTGGGGTGGAACAGCCCGGCCCGCACCGCCACGCTCAGCAGCGGATAGCTGCGGCCGTTTCGGCTGTACCCATATGTGCCGCCGAAGTTCCTGCCGCCGCCACGGTATGGCTGCCACACGTCGTCGATGTATACGAGCCCCTGCCAGGGCAGGCATGTCTCACTGCATCCGCCGTACTGGCTCACCAGCACCGTGTCGATGTTCATGCGTTCGCGCAGCTGCGCCTCGCCCAGCAGCATCGCCCGGGTGCTGTTCGTCCGCAGCGCCATTTCAGCATAGGACGCAATGTTCACCATCCGGCCGTTCTTGTACCGCACGCAGTTGATGCCCTGCGCCAGAAAATCCTTTGTTGCAAGGTCCGTGGCCTGCTGCACCGTCATACCGCCCGCATCCAGCGCCGCAGCTGCACGAAGAATTGTTTTGCGGTACACATCGTCCATATACCGCAGCGCCGCGCGCTCCACCCTGGCCTCGCTGTGCGCGATCCCATCGATCAGCGCATCCAGCTTGCGGGCATTGACGCCGAAAAAAGCACCGGCGCTGCCGTCTGCCTCCGCAAACTGCCGGCGCATCAGCGCGCGTGTCTCCGCATCGATCTGGTCGGAATATTCAGCCATGATCGACTTGTTTTCACGCCGGAAGCGCTGCAGGCTGTGCAGCTTCTCGGCCTGCCATGCGGGCCAGTCGAAACCCTCGTCCTTTTCCTCGGCTTTGTGCCGCGCAAGGTTGCGTTTGAGAGATGCAATCAGCCGAAGCTCCAGGTCCTCAAACAGTGCGGCGATCTCCCGGGCCGTCATACGGCGTCATTGCCCGGAATATCCGTATCCTGCCCGGCCGGCAGGCTTTCCACGATACCGGGTTCAGGTGTATCCTCGATGCCGCGTTCGGTCAGGATGCGCTGCACCTCCGCTCGCTTCCAATCGTCGTCCTTGCTCGCCCCCCAAAGCTCGTCCACCTGCGCCTCCACGCTCATCACGCTGGCAGTGGCCGCACTGGCAATGGTCTGCACACGGCTGTCAAAGTCCGGTGCGCCGTATTCGCCGAAGGTCACCTTCGGCGAATATGCACCCGCCTGGTTTGAGTGCATCAGGTCATACGTCATCAGCATGGAGCACACCACCTGCGGAAGCACCTTTTCCAGCGCATCCGTAATGGCATTTCGTGTCATGCCTGTAATATCTTTCTTTTCGCGCTGCGCCTCGGCGCTGCTCATTTTTCCGACGTCGATGCCAAGCGTGGCCGGGCTCACAATCCCTTGCAGACACATATTCAGCGTGGCGGCATAGCTTTCCACAAACGCATCATAACGGATCTCGGGTTGCACGGTGTCGATCTGTGCCGTGGCGTTTTCCTTGTTTGAACTTTGCACCTGTATAAAGTTTGTGCCGAAGCTGTCCACGCTGCGCAGCTTCCCGGTTTCCGGGTCGCGGGGGATCATGTCCTCGGGGATATAATTCTTCACGCGCCCATGCCTCACCGCGTCGATCCACTGGCTTATTACTTCGTCATGCGCGTCAAAGGCGTCGGTCTTGCCGTCAAACACGCTGCGCCCGCGCCCCGGGTACCGCTGGCTTTTGAACACACACAAGGGTACGGCCAAAGGAAAAGCGGCGTCATAATGCACCGGCTTGTAGGCGGAAAGCTCCGGCACACGCCCCAACGGCACAACCTTCTCGCCCTCCCAAAGTTCATAGCGGATGCTTCCGGGCTCGTAAATCTCCCGCAGCTCATATTCTGCCCCGCCCTCGTGATACAGGCTCTTGAATACCACACCCGTTATACGGCCGTGCCTCCGGATAAAGTCTACACGGTCTCCCGTCCAGAACTCAAGCAGCGGATACTCGCTCACATGCGGATCTATGCTAATCTTAAAAGCCCCGTCACCAATGGCCAGCACGCCGGATACTGCGTCGCCTATAATTTCTTCCCAGCCGCAATCCCTCGCGATGTCCGGCCATACACCGGCGCCGTCCGGACTTTCAAAGTCCACATCATTGAGGTCGCTTTTGACTAAGTATGCCAGCGTGTCCACCAATATGGCCGGGATGCCGCTGTGCGCCTTGCGAACGTCGCTCGTGGCCGGCGCAGCGGCCCAAAACCGGGCACATCCAACCGCGTCCTGCCCCAAGGCCTTGAACAGCTGCTCGATTTCGCTCGCGTCCCCACGATACCACACACGGTTTCGCATACAGTTCACGTCAAAGCTCGCGGTCTCCCTTATCGTGATGTTCTGGCCTGTTGCCGGCTGGATCTGCAGCCAATGCCGTATCATGTCGCGCACCCTCTCTCCAATCTTCACGCTGTTCCTCCTATCCGGTCCTTGAACGGGAGCCACGCATACTGTCCGCTGTTGATGCAATGGTCGTTCCCGTCTTCCGGCTCGTATTTGTCCTCTTTCCAGCTGTACACGTTGAGCTCATCAATAAGCGGCCGGCACGCTTCGCGCACCAGCAGATAATATCCCTGCGCCATCCACCCGGCCTGCAGGTTGATGCGGTCGATAATCTTCGTCTTCTTCCAGGCGTCCAGATAATTGTACACACTGCCATGCAGCTGCTTGTACTTCCGGCACTCCAGCAGAGTGGCCTGGTCTGCGCTGTCCACAAAAGCGTCGCGCGCAAATCCCCACCGGCTCCGGTTCGCCTCCAGGAATTGTTCAAACAGCGGCGGGATGTCGCTTGGCGTCAGCGGGCGGGACAAGTCGCGGTTGTTGTACACGCGCACGTCCAGCCCCACCAGGCGCCGGCATGTGGTAACGCCCCAGAAGGTAAACGCAAACGTGTCCGCCGAGTTCTGGCTGTAAGCCGTATCAAGCCCCGCTGTAAACAGCAGATACTTAAATTGCCGCGCCTGCTGCACCGTGATAAGGCTTTTGTCCTCTAAGTTGAACACCAGCCCTGTGGCCCGCCCGCGCAGGCCAAGAATCTTGTTTTTATACAGCTTTGTGCCGGGAGGGACCATGCTGATGATCTTCTCGACTTTATCTGTGGAAAGCCCGGCATTGTGCTCAAAAGAAAAGAACCAGTGCGCCCATCCCTGCTTGGGTTCACGGTTCAAAAGCTCCAATATTTCACGCGGCGTGTCGTTCTCCCATTCCGGCATAGGCCGGCTGTGGTTGATGTATTCCTCGTACACGGGCAGGCCCGGGTCGTCCGGGTTCAATGTAGCCAGCAGATAGTCGCAGCGCATGGACGCCTCCCGCACAAAATCCATGTCCGCAATGTTTATTTCGTCAATATACAAACATCCGTACTGTCCGCCCAACGCCTTTTTCCAGCGCGCCTTGTCCGCGTAGCCAAGCACATAAATCTTCTTGTCCTCGTCCGTGGTATGGAGTATCAAATGCGCCATACGGTCGTCGCCGCGTCCGCTGGGCCAATACTCCACCAATCCGCCGAAGTCATCCAGGATGCCAAGTTCCTTTGTGATAATGTTCTTTTCGATGGTCCCCTGATCCAGGCCGCTCAAAACATGGATGCGCTTCTCGCTCTCCGCACACCGGAGAATAAATTTGAACAGCCCCACGGTCGTTTTGCCTGCGGCCGTCGTGCCTTCCAGAAACTCCACTGGCGCCGTGCAGCGCAGGAATGCCTTATACTTCTCCGAGAGGATCAGGTCAGCCATCCGGCGGCCCGCCTCTCAACTGCGCGAGAATGCCGTCCAGTTTGCCTGTGTCCACCTTCGCGGCCACTTTCAGCCGGTCCTCGAACATGCCCAAATGCTTGCCCAGCAATTCCAGGGCCTTGAGCTTATCTGCCATTTTGATCTCTCGCTCCAGTCCGTCCTCTCCGAAAGTTTTCACTTTTACCGATTGAATGGCCGCGAGATCCTCGGGGGCGGCATCTTCTCTCAACGTGGCGTCGCTGGCGTCGATCACATCCGCGGCATTCACAAAAGCGATTTTTGCCAGCTCCGTAAGCACGCGGTCAGCGTTTATACCTGTTCGCTTCGAACGTTCAGCCATTGCCCTGCTGATACGCGTATGCAGTTCAGGTTTCTTCAGGTTTTCCTGTCCAATGGAATATGCCGTTTCCGGGGAATAGCCAGCCCGTATGGCGGCTTGTGTGGCGTTCAGGTCGATTAAATATTCTTCACAGAACCGCTTCTGCTTTTTCGTCATGTTGCCTCCCCCTTCCCGACGTGCAAATACAAAGAAAGCGCACCGGTTTCCCGATGCACTTTCTCAATTCTAAGTATAACGCATCAAAAACGAACATTCCGCTACAAACTACCGATAAGAATTATTTTCTTTGAAATATCGGTTTACGACCATCCTCACGGTTTCCGCATCTCGAGACGGGCTAAGCTCCTGCGCAACCTCCGCCCAGCTCCAGCCGTCAAAGCTCCTGCGGCTGATTGCCACACGCACCTCGGGATCTGTGATATCCTCTATCTCGATCAGTGCCCTGCCGTACAGCCGGTCGTATTCATCGTTGAGCTTTTTCAGTCTTTCCTGCATGGCCAAAACGTCGGCATCGGTTTCCACCCCGCGGATAATGACCGTATGCTTTGTGTACGGAAAGTTTTCCGCACTGCCATGCACTGCGTCCTGCGCAATGGTATCTTTCCGCCGGAGCAGTTTTTCAATCCGGCTTTCCCGGGCTTTTATGTCAGCAGGGAGAGCCCACAGCTTTTTGTACTCCTTGAATGTCACCCGAACACCTCCCGATAACAAACTCCGCAGACAACAGGGTCCTCCTTGTTCATTCGCCATTGACAGTGCTCGCACGGACGCTTTTCACGCTGTACGCCAGCGCCCGGTGGCCGATACCGCACAAGCTTATGTATCATTGCTTCGATTTGCTTATCCTTCCCGCTGCTTGCCAGTGGCCGTTCCACGCATGCGGTCGCGTTTGCTACGCTGGAAGCTGAATATCCTGTCGCCTTGGCGATATAGTCCAGTGTAAAGCCAAGCCTGCGCATTCGGCACATTTCGTTTTTATCGGCCTCGCTTATCATCGCCCATCCCTCCCCGCGGCAATGCAGGCCAGCGTGGCCACAACCGCCAGTGCGACGGCCAAGACCGCCAGATTTATCAAGATTTGCATGGGTCATCCTCCCACTCTACGCCGATATAGTCCAACACACGTCCCCAACCGTATTTTTCACCGGTAACGGCATCTGTGACACAGCCCCTCATCCAAAATTCCCATTCGGCTGGATTGCTTTCTCTCAGCCGGTCAAAGCGATGGGGCCGTTTCTCAAGGTGGATACCAAATCCGCACATACTACATCCTGTGCGTTGGGCCTTTGTTGTCCTTAATGTTCCGTCCGGGTCTCGTACGATTTCTCCGTAAATTTCGGGTACCGGGACGTGGAGATCAAGCGCAAGCTGTAACAAATCATTGCGGCTGAATACGGCAAAAGGCGCGCTTCTGGTAGCGCTCGGGCTGTAATAATTGCAACCGTTCATTGCGAGGCTTTTTGCACGCCGACCACCTTCACTGGCCATCAGTCCCAGATAAGGGTGACTATGGTGTGCTTTGGCCCATAAATCGCAAGGCCGCTCTTTGAGGTAATAGCAGCATCTATCACTGACTTTGAATGGCGCGGCAGAATAACCCAATTCCGCCCCCTCTGCATCCGCTCCGCCGAATTTGTCAAGCCACTTTTGGCTCATACGCATACGGCTCCCGGTTCGGTTCCCTCCATATGCACCTGTTTCACCTGTAATAATGGCATGTCGAACCGTTCTGTTTTTCTCACTGGGATTTTGCAACAGCTTAATTTTCCCCGCGATCTCTTTCGATAGTACCGGGAAACCGCATTCATTCAACACCTCTACCTTGCTTTTCAACGGCTTTAAAATTTCCACCCCAAGTTGTCGGTGGATTGCCTGAATGCTCTTGTCCTCCAAAGAAGACACCGAAATTGCCGGAACTTCAAGATGGCAGACTTTCCGCAGGAACATCAACAAAGTGATGCTGTCAAGTCCGCCAACGGAAACATGGACATTTTCTCCACGTGTGCCCACAATCTCGTTGTAAAATTCAATTGCCCGTGCTTTTGCATGTATGACCTTTGCTTCATACGGTAACGACTGCTTTTGCATAAAGACCGCACGGTTAAAATCTGCATTTTTTTCCTGCATGATGTCATATACTGTTTTCATATACGTGCCACTCCTTTCGCTATTTCACTCCTCGGCGCCATTTTCCTCCCGTCGCCGTCCAAAGCTGCAAAAATCGTCCGGATTTTCTCTGTCCATGTGATGGGAACACCATCCTAATCGAGGTTTGTTATAGTTTCGGCACTCCCGGCAGTAGCACGCGCCGGCCGCGTGCACCGGGTCGATGGCGGGGGCATTCTCTGCCATCCCATAGGCCAGATCGATTGCCTTGTCATATCCATCGGCCCAGCTTTCGGGTGGCGCTCCGCAGCCTCCAACATCATGTAACCGCTTCAACTGCGCTTCGCGGTCTATCAAATCAGACATAAGCTGCTCCTTTCACTTTTTCGATTCTTGCCTTGAGAGAACGCAGCAAAATTTGCTGCACTTCGTCCTTGTCCCCCAGGGCGGCCACAACGTCCTCGTCCACGCCGCCCTGTACGATAAGCCTGTGGACGATCACCGGCTCCTGCTGGCCCTGCCTGTGCAGTCGGGCATTGGCCTGCAGTACAAGCTCAAGGCTCCAGTTCAGCCCGAACCACACAATGTGGTGCCCGCCCTGCTGCAGGTTCAGGCCGTATGCACAGCTTGCCGGATGCGCCAGCAATATGTCCACCTGTCCGGCGTTCCATGCGTCGGCGTCCCGCGGCCCGGTGAACGCCCGCACCCGCAGGCCGCTGCGGGCAAGCGCGGTGAGGATGCGTTCCCGGTCATGCTGGAAGGTATAGAACACCAGCGCATGCTGTCCGTTCAGCTGCTCCACCAGTTCCAAAAAGGCTTCGATTTTGCACGAATGCACCTCGTGTACACCATGTGCGTCGTCATAGACCGCTCCGTTGCAAAGCTGCAGCAGCTTGTTCGTCAGCACGGCGGCCGTGCCGGCCAGTACCGTTTCGTCCGGGCTCACTTCAAGCAGCATGTCGCGCTCCAGCTTAGCGTAGGCCCGCGCCGCCGGGGCGTCCAGCACAACGGGGATATCGTGCTCCACCATATCGGGCAGCGTCAAATAGTCCTTGGCCTGCATGCTGATGCAGATATCCGAAAGCAGCGCACGCACGGCCTGCTCCGTGCCCTCCCGGGGCTTGTAGGTAAACACCGTCGTGGCGTTGCGCTTGTCCGGCAAAAAATACTGCTCCCGGAAACTGCCCACCGTGCGCCCCAGCCGCTGCCCGCCATCCAGCAGGAAGACCTGCGGCCACAAGTCCAGCAGTGCCTGCGGCGCGGGCGTGCCCGTCAGTTCGACGATGCGCCGGATATGCGGCCGCACGGCTTTCAGTTTCTTCCACCGCTTGCTCTGTTGGTTCTTGAAGCTGCTGCTTTCGTCCAGCACCACCATGTCAAAAGGCCATGCGTGTTGGTAATAGTCCACCAGCCACGCCACATTGTCCCGGTTGATGATGTAGATGTCCGCCGGCTCAGCCAACGCCCGGATGCGCTTCTGCGTGCTGCCCAGTACCGTGGAGACGCGCAGCATCTCCAGGTGGGACCACTTGCAGGCTTCCTGCTGCCAGGTGGCTTCCGCCACCTTCTTCGGCGCAACGATAAGCACCTTGCCTACCTGCAGCAGGTCATACCGCAGCCGTGCGATGGCCGAAAGGGTTATAACGCTCTTGCCAAGTCCCATATCCAGCCAAAGGGCCAGCGCCGGCTTCTCAATGATCTGTCCGATGCAATAGGCCTGATAAGGATGAGGTACAAAATTCATATCGGCAGCACCTCATCCACAAAAGCCTTCACTGCATCCAGCCCTTTCAAAACGCGCACGTCTGCGTGCCGTTTGCGCAGCGCGCCGATCTGGTATTCCTGAATGCGCTGCAGGCTGCCCACCTCTGTTTTCAGCTCTATGAAATAGATCCGCCCGTCGGGCGTAAGTACGATCCGGTCCGGTACGCCGGGGTTCCCCGGCGAAATGAATTTATAGCACAGCCCCCGGCGCTCGCATACCATGCGCACAAGCCGCGCTTCGATCTGGCTCTCCTTCAAAACATGTCTCTCCTTTCTTGAAAACCCGCCCGCGTAACTCGCGCGCGCACGCGCGTATATGTCCGCGTATTAGGCGTATTAGGCGTTTAGGCATGTACATATATTCTCTAATTCCCCTAATCTATATATCTCTAAGGAAAAAAGGTTACAAAGTTACAATAGCTGGTTTTTGGCTTCACGCTGCGGAAAATCGGCGCAACTTTGAACGTTACAAAAGGTTACAGCGGTTACAGGCCAATGTTACGAAAAAGGTATTTGTTACGCCAAAGATTACACCAATCGTTACGGCCCTTCGGGCCTTTTTCCACGGGAAGACGTCTATTCCTCGGTGTCCTCCGCCGCCTCCCGTACAAGGCCTTTCTGCACGCCGTATGGCCCGAACCGCATCGCTTTGTCCACGCGTTTCCACCCGTCTATGCGGGCGATCACATCGTTGATCTCCCGCGCATCCTGGTACTTGATGCTCTTCGGGTCGCCGTCCAGTGCTTCGCACCACACCTCCAGCGGGCACACACGGCTGCGCGCTACAAGGTCTGCCGCCGCGTCGCCTTTCATGCCGCCCGCCCAGAACATACGCCGCCGGGCGAGATCCCACTTCATCCAATCCCGCGGCACCGGACGCTCCACAAAATCGTGGATCAAGCCCTCACGGGCGCCGCGTTCGCGGTGGCCTTCCTGCACTTCTTTTGCCCGTTCGGCGGCCTCGTCAGAGACGAACAGGGGTTCGCCCAAACGCCAAAGCAGCACAGCCTCGGCCCATAACTGGTCCACTTCGTTGCTAAGGTCCGCCCAAATGGATTTTGTCGGATGGTGTATGCCCACGTCTACGGGCCAGAAGCGCCGGCTCCCGGTACCGTCGCGCAGGTATTCGCTGTTGTTGCTGGTGCCGAAGAATACGCACCGGCGCGGGTATATATCTGTGCGCCGGCCGTAGGGCACGCGAAAGATGTCCTCGTTCTGAGAAAGAAACTGCTTTACGCGGCCCACTTCGCTGCGGTTCATGGCTTCCAGCTCGCCCACTTCGACGATCCACACGCCCTGCACCAGCTCGCAGGCTTCTTTGCCCTCGAACGTTTTCAGGCTGTCCGAGAACCAGCGCAGGCCCATTTTGCGCAGCAGCGTGCTCTTGCCGATGCCCTGCGCGCCTGTCAGCACGGTCATGCAGTCGAATTTCGTGCCGGGCATCAAAGCCCGTGCCACCGCGGCGCAGAACGCTTTGCGCGTCACTGCGCGGGTGTATATGTTGTCGTCTGCGCCCAGGTAGTCCACGTACAGGGTCTCCAGCCGGGGCGTTCCGTCCCATACAAGGTTCTCCAGATATTCGCGCACCGGATCGCTGGCGTGGGCACGTCCGCATAGGGACAGGGCGTCCATGACCTTTTCCTTTCCGGTGATGTCGTAGGCCCTTTCGATGTACCAGCGGATACCCGCGTCGTCGTTGTCGCCCCAGATGCGCCGTCCTTCACGGCTGTCCCAGGGAAAGGGCCCCCGTGCCACGGCACGGCTTGCAAATTCGTCCAGCGCGATGCGGTCCCTGAGCCGCGGGTCATTGTTCAGGATAAGGAGAACATTGTCCACGGTGTTGTCGTAACGCCCGGTGTTGGGATGACGTTTCAGGCCGCGCATCCAGTTCGCGGCTTCTTCCGGGCTTTCCCCCGCGGGCGTGGCAAAAGCTGCCGCCGCTTCGGCATAACGCTCTGAATCCAGTAGCGCCGTGACGCTCTCATCCGCCACCGCAAGGCGGCGCATGGCCGTGTAGCTGGGCAGCTTGTTCACCGGCGTACCCGGGGCAGCATCGTCGTCCTGGCCGGCAAAAAGGTGCAGCCGTACAAGGTCAAACGAGTTGCACAGCTGCCCGCCGGCCGGGTCCGTGGCGTGGTGGGAATAGAGGAACTGCCCGCCCTCGTAGATGATGGCACCGCCCGTCGTGCTGCCGCCGGTATAGGTGTACCGCTCCGGGATATCCGTAGGGACGTACACGCCCGGGATGAACTTATCCATGGCGGCATATACGTCATAGGTGCGGCAGAAGGCACCTATCACGCCGTGCTTGGCCGTGGGGGCCTCCTGCTTGCCTGCGGTTTTCCCGGGCGTCCTGCCCGCGGCCCCGGGGCACTGGGGCCACTGTGAAACGTCGCCCCAGTTCCCGTACAGCGCGAGCATGCCGTCTGCCGAAAGCAGCGGCTTGTCCGCATATTGGAAAATATACTCGCTGTCCGCACAACAGCTGGGGAAGTACATGAGGCGCACGGCCTCGAACGTCGTCCGGTCGAACAGTGCCAGCGTGGGGTCAATGAGCTGCGCCAGCTTGCGCGCTGCGGGCTCGTATTCGTCCGGCGCGAGCGTCCGGTCCGTGGGTACAATGGCGCGCAGGCGCGGCGCGGCAGGGCTGTGCTTGCGGGTGGAGTAGACGGCATACCCGCAGCCCAGCCCATCCAGACGCGCAAGCACGTTCGCCGTGCCCTCCGCCGGCACATGGTCCATGTCCAGTGTTATGACGTCGCGCCCCTCGATGGCCCCGGCCTTACGCACGCCGCCGCGCAGCACGCCGCCTACGAAGCCGCCCACGTCCTTGAGCTCATCCTGCCTGGTTTTCTTCATGGACAGATACTCCGCCATGGTCTCCGTGCCGCGCGCCGGCACGCGCAGCCGGTCATACAGCTCGGAGATCCAGAGTTCCTGCGCGGGCCACCGTGCGGCGCGGCGGCTGCCCGCGGAACTGATCTTTATTTTCCTGTCATTTTGCAGCACGTTTTGCCCTCTTTTCGTCACGCAGATCTACATACAACCGCGTCCCGCTGTTCCAGCTTCTCACCGCTGCGTCCACCGTGAAAGCAAGCGAGCCCTCGTCGAATTTGCGCCCAAAGCTTCCGCATCTCGGGCAGACCACCGCACGGCGGGCGCCCCGGCGCCAAAGCACGGGCTCTGCGCCGCATCCGTTCCGGCACGGAACGGCATCCTCTATCGTAAGTACTGTTTGCCCCTGATATTTTTTCATATCGCTGCGCCTCCTTAGTCTTTCGTGTAGAACCCGCCTGTCCAGCCCTCGGCCTTCAATGGAAGATCGGGCGCCCAGGGGATAGGCCGGGCCATGATATCGCAGACCGCTGAAAGGTCCGCGTGTTCTGTTCCTGTCTCGATCACGACTTCATCGTGCACATGGAATACCACAGGGTATCCCGCCGCTTCCAGCCGCTCGATGTTCTCCGCCAGACAATCCCGCGCCACGGCCTGGGTGATGTTCTCCACCAGCTTGCCGCCGTAGGTCTCCTGCACGCCCCATTTCTTTGAGGTCTGGTTCATTCCGTAGTAGTGCAGCTGTTCGAATCCTTTGGCATTTTGTGCAAGAAACGGCTTTGCGTAGAACAGCACACGCCCGCTGGGCAGCGTTACCGTTAAAAACCACTGCCCGGTATCCGCATCGCCCTGCAGTGCAAAGAGCAGGCGCCCCACAGCCTGCGGCCGTCCGGTGCGGACCACATCGGTTGCAGCGGCCTCCACCGCGTACCAGAAAGCCACGATGCGCCGGTTTGCCTGCCGCCAGCGCTGCACGATACCGGGCAGCTCATCCTCCGGGATGCCCATGGACAATGCGCCCATGTTGATGAGCGCCCCCACACCGCCCTGATACCCCAGCGCCAGCGTGGCGACCTTGCCTTTCTGGCGCAGGTCGTACTCGGGGTTGCCCTTTTTGATGCGCTCCAGCGGAGCGCCGAACATCTGCGACGCGGTGGCCTCGTAGATCTTGCCGTGGGTGCGGAACACGTCCAGCACCCATTCCTCACCGGACAGCCATGCAATGACACGGGCCTCGATGGCGGAAAAGTCGGCGTCAACGAACCGGTGCCCGGGGGCGGGCACCAGCGCCGTGCGGATCAGCTGCGACAGCGTATCGGGCACGCTGCCGTACAGCATGCGCAGCGTGTCCACGTCTTCGGCCTTTACGCGCTCGCGGGCGAGCTCGATGCCGGGGAGATGCGTCCGGGGAAGATTCTGCACCTGCACCAGCCGGCCGGCCCACCGCCCCGTGCGGTTCGCGCCGTAGAACTGCAGCAGGCCGCGCACGCGTCCGCCTTCGCCAGCGCCTGCGTCCATAGCCGCATACTTTTTGTTGCTGGTCTTGCCAAGCTCCTGGCGGATCTCCAGCATACGCTGCACCGCCTCTGAGGGCGCGCCGTCCGCCAGCATCCGGGCCACCGTGTCCTTGCGCAGGTCGGCCACCTCCGCGCCCGTTTCGTCTTCCAGCCAGCGGGAAAGCTGCGCGACGCTGTTGGGGTTATCAAGGCCGGATATCTGTACGGCTTCCTGTGTCAGCTCCTGCGTAACACGTGCGCTGCAGGCGAGCGCTCCGCGCACAAGGTCAAGGTCCACCGCCACGCCGCGCGCGTTGATGAGGATATCCGTCTCCCATTGTTTTTGTACCGCATCGGGTACCGGCCAAACGGACAACCGCCGCTCGATCTCCTGCTCCGTCACTACGTCCTGCGCATTGTACTCCTTGAACAGGCGCCATTTTTCCGGCTCCGCTGCCGGGCGCACGCGGGTGCTCGGGTTTCGCGCCGTCGGCTTGCGGGGCACGCAGAACGTGCGGATCAGCGCGCTGCCCGCAGACAGCTTGCGCTTGTCCTGCGGCAGGCCCAACGCCTCGCCTGTAGCCGCAAGGCCGGCGGTATACCCGCAGTACAGCCCATGAAGCATCGTGTCCCGCCATTCCGTCAGCCACCCGGCGTCAAAAGGAAGATGCTTGAAATGCCGGCAAAGGCAGTACCACTCGAATGCGGCGTTGTACGCATGCTTCAGGCAGTCTTTGCAGAACAACAGGGAAAGAATGCTGTCGGGGATGGCCTCGTCCTGCGCAAGATCGACGACGTGAGCGGGTCCCCCGTCCAGCGACCAGGCGAACAGAAGTATTTCAAAGTCGGGGGCCTGCGCGTATTTGTACAGGCCCCCGGTTTTGATGTCTACGGACGAATATGTTTCTATGTCAATGTTGAGATGGTGCATACCGTCCGGCCTCCCCTTACACAGGCAGGCCGGTGATGGGGTCGATCTGCGGCCCCGCGGGCTGCTGCGGGTAGCCGGCGGGTACGGCGGCAGGCTGCTGAGCGTAGGCCGGATAGGCCGGTGCCTGCGGCTGCGGGGCGTAAACCGGGGCCTGCGGCGGCACCGCGCCGTATGCAGGCGTGCCGGGCGCGGGTGTGCCGAACGCATCCTCCGCGCTCACGCGGCCGCTCAGTGCCTCGCCGTCGCGAAGCTTCTGGATGCCGTTCAGCGCGCAGCCGACGCCCTTTCTGCCGTTGCTGGCATACGGGAAGAGCGTGATGCTTGCGCGGCCGTACATACCGCTGTACACTTCATTCTGCTGCAGGATGGGCTGCACGTTGGCGTCCACCACGAAGGGGGCGTTTTTGTTGCTGGCGGTCACCACCCAATGGCCTTTGCACTCGTCGCCGAACGGCATGCCGTCGCTGGGGCGGCCGCCGTCGCCGTCGTGTACGCAGATGAACAACTGGGGCGGGCGGATGCCGTTCCATTTACTGCTCACGCCGTTGTTGGTTGCGGCGTTGATGGCCGCGTCGATCAGGCCCTTTGTCGCAACGTCGGTTTTCGGGATGAGCAGCGTCACGCTGTACTTCGGCTCGGCGCCCTGCTGCTGTGCATAGGGCTGAAAAACATGCAGGTAGGAAAAACGGACTTCTCCGGTGGTGAGTGTGCAGGGATTCGTGTTCATAACGTCATACTCCTTTTATTGTTGATTTTTAAAAGCTTCTTCCGCCGCGTTGAGCGCGGGGCGGCGGTCGGTATCCGGCACAAGCGTGGGCGCTCCCGGAGGGGTCACCACATGCGCGCCGGCGGCGTCCTGGAACGCCTTTTTTCCTAAAACTTTTTCAATGGCTGCCAACGTCAACGGCCTGCGCTCGTACAGCAGCGCTTCCTCATAGCCGGCCGCTTTGATATCCGCAAATGCCTTTTCCATGTCGTCGAATTTTCGGACGCTGCGCCCGGCCACGGCCTTCCAGCCGGGGACGGTCCGGCCCGCAAGAACCTGGGACAGCGCATATTCTTCCAGGTCCTTTACCCATGCCGCCAGCCCCTGTGCCCGGCGCAGGATGCCGCCGATCTCTTCGTCGCTGTACGTTGGCGCAGGTTTTTGGCCGAACGCCTCAAGGGCCAAATGCTGCCCCCGGGCCCTGCAGTTGCCTTTCAATTTGCAGAACTGGCACCAGCTGCCCGGGATCTGTTCGCCTTCGCCTCTGTATGCTTTTTCCGCCTGCGGCCGCACGGTATTGGCGCCCCAGTCCAGCAGTTCCGCATAGCTGGTCTCCCAGGTCTTCACGCCGCCCGCATGGGGCTGCACGATGGTCATGCGCACGGTCTGGATATCGTACATCAGACAATAGCGGGACGCCGCGCCCAGGGCGTACAGCATCATCTGCGGGTTGCGCTCTGCTTCCACGGGCTTGCCGGCGCCGTTCTTGTAATCAACGATGTGCAGCATGCCGCCGCCGATCATGATGCAGTCCGCCGTGCCGAATCCCTCCGGCACATATTCGCTGAAATCCACCTGCTGCTCGGCGGTTATGTACGGCCGCGCGGGGAATGCGAGGAAAGTTTCGTTGATGAAGTCCATATATTCGTCCGTGGCGGACAGCATCTCGGGCTCGAAGTGCGGGTCTGTTTTCAGTTTGTTCAGGGCAGTGGTGAACTTTCTCGGCCCCATTGCTTCAAGATACTGCTTGCGCAGCTTCAGCTCCGCGATGGCATGGGCCAGCCGCCCAGCCTCGGTGTACTGGGTGCTTTTATCCGGCATGTCCTCGGCCAGCCGTGCGGACGGTGTGCAGTTCAGCCACCGCTCCGCGCTGGATGCGGACAGCAGCGCGTGCTTCTCAGGTGTTGGCATATTGCGGAACCTCCCCGTCCCAGTGTTCGCGGCAGAAATCAATGCACTGGTCGCAAAGGTTGCCGCGCGGCAGGCCACCAAATTTGACGCTCATCGTTTCCAGCCACAGGTAATTTTCCATGGATATCCGTACAACCGGCTGTTTGTTCTTGGCCGGGAACGGATAAGGGGCGCGGATTCTAAATTTATCAGCCATCAGATCTTCGCCCCCAGTCCGCGCAGCTCGGTGGCAAAAGCTCCGTACTGTTCGGCGGGCAGCGCGCTCAGTGCCTGGATGCCGTACTTCGCAAGCAGCGCCAGAACCTCCGCGCGCTTGCCTGTGTCGCAAAGAGAGGTCGCCGCCAGCTGGATGTCCTCAAACCGGAACGCCCTTGCTGTCGTAGGTGCGGCCGCAGGCGCCGGCGCGGGGGCAGCAATGGGTTGAGCCACGGGCGCGGGAGCCGCAGCGGGTTGAGCCACGGGCACAGGTGTAACAGGCACCGGAGCGGAGGACGGCTGCGCCGCCTGAACTGCGGGGCCGGACACGGCGTGCCCGGTTGACAGACGTTCCAAAAAGTCCAGCACCGCAGCCGGCAGATGGATGTTGACGTCAAGCGTAAAATTCGTATTCATTTGCTTTTTTCCTCACTTTCGGTTAAAATGAGGGTAGCTTGTGGGCTACCCTTTGGGGTTGCGCTTGTCCGATGTGCAAGATCGGGCAGGCGCTTTCTTTTTGTCCGCCAGAAGGCAGACCGCCGTGAAAGCTGTTCCGAGTACGAACCCGAAGCAGATGCATGCAAGGCCCGTCATTCGATCGCACCCCAGTCGATTGGCTTCGGCCCTGCCGGCGCTGAGATGTGTGTGTTTTCGAGGATGCTGTCCATGTGGTGCGTCACCATCCAGCCGAGCGCCTTGTCCATCGGGCGGCGCATTCTGCGGGCCATGTTGTCCAGCCGTATGTACTGCTGGGGCGTGATGCTCACTTTGATCTCAATTTCCATGCGTGGTCCCTCCTTCTATGCGTACAAATTTTCTTTTGCCCCAAGATAAGCCATAAGGTCAGTTTTCAAAATCCGCCATTGGCCCGCCACCTTCTTGGCTGGGATTTCCCCGCTGCGAACCAGATTCAGCGCTACCGTATCGCACACGTTCAGCACATCCGCGATGTCTTTCACCGTTAAAGTGATTCGCACTTCGTTCCAGTCAGCATAATGTAATCGTTTCAAAAAATCATCTCCTTTCTGTCCGGTTTATGGGACGTTATTTGTCGCATAATGTTGGCACAGGGATTTCCAGAATTTTGCTGATGCTGGCTATTACTTTTTGGGGGTTGCGCTGGCCTGTGAGGATTTTGTACATATATCCATTATCTATATATAATCCAGAATCTTTACTCACAAGTTCTTCTAGGTGCTTTTGTTCCCAACCGCGCTTTAAAAGCTCCGTCTTTACGCACAATCCAAAGTCCGTATATTTGCAGGTCTGCACAAAAAATCTCCTTTCTATAAATTTTTGTTGACAAGTACGCGTTCAAGTACTAACATATAGTTGCAAGTTAAATATAAGCACTTGAAAAGGTACCTGGCGTGATTTTATTTTAGTACTTGAAAAAGTACAAGTCAATCCTAAAATCACTTTTCTGAGTACTTTTGTTGATGTGCACAAAGGTGGTACTTAAAAGTGTACAATTTATATGATAGGATTATAGATTTATGTGATAATATGGGTATTAAGCCCGGAAAAATGTGTAATGATCTAAGTTTTAGCCGTGGCATGATGACGGACTTGAAGATGGGACGCAAGCAATCCTTATCCACAGATACACTCTCAAAAATTTCAGATTATTTTGGAGTAACAGTTAACTTTTTAATAGCGCGTCCGCCGTTCGATTATTGGACTCAAATCAATCGAGACCGCTCGTCGTTCATGCATTTCTTCCTACAATGCTGGGAAAGGCCTGTTGAAGAGATTCAAACATTGTGGAATGTTAATCCTGAAAATCCTGAGGGGTCAAATCTCACGGATTTTATTCGTTTTCTTGATGAAAGTGTGGAGAAAGTTCTGTTGTCATCAAGCGGTGAATGGACAGTTTTCGCAAAAGCGATTTGTCAGCATCAAAAAGAAAAGCCCGCCGCCCCGAAGGACGGCGAGCCGGATGTAAAAGAAGCCCTGACGGATATGGCCAAGCGCGCCGCACAGGGCGCGCTGCTGATGTACGACGGAGAACCGCTCGACGCCGAAACGCAGCGCGCGTTCGAGGCGTCATTACGTGTCGTGATAGCCGCTCTTGAGGGGCGACGCGGAAAGTAAGGTGATATTTGTAGATATCAAGGAATTTGCGCAGAAGACCATTCAACGGTTCGGGACGCACGACCCCTTTGACATCTGCAATCAGCTTGGTATTGTAATACTGTACCTTCCGCTGGGGCGTATGCGCGGTTATTGTTACAGCAACGAAAACGGCAAGGCTGTTGTGCTGCATGATGGCCTTGCCGAGCATGAGGCCCGCGTTGTGTGCGCGCATGAACTGGGGCATGTGCTGCTGCATCCGAACCTCAACCGTATTTATCTGGATACCAGCACTTTTGTATGTGAGCGGAAACTGGAAAATGAAGTGAATGCTTTTGCGGTCTGTCTGCTCTTCCCCGACGACAACGAGCTTCTGGAAAATTGCAGCACGATATCAGAGCTGTCCATATACATGGGCGTGCGTCTGGAACTTGCACAGCTTCGTTCGATGTATATTGGTGTGTAATTACGCTGAAAGGCGTGAAGTACAAGGAGGCGGTTTGATGAAATGTACAAACTGTGGAAATGATTTCGAAGGTAAATTCTGCCCTGAATGTGGGACGCCGGCGCCGCGTTCGGCCACTTGCCCGAACTGTGGTGCAGAAGTTGCAGGAAAGTTCTGTGCTGAATGCGGCACGCCTATTACATCCGATCCGGTCGCATCAAGTTCTGCTGCAGAAGAGCCGTCCGTGGAGTTTCATGCAACGCAGCAATGCGGACAGCTTCTGATAGATGCTTCCAATAAGCTATGGCGTGTGATTGGCCATGGTGGTGCAAAAGCGCCTCGTGCGAGCGCTGGAAAATTTGCAAAAGGCGCACTTGCCGTCATGACCGGAGGGTTATCCCTTGCTGCCGAGGCTGCCGCAAAAGGTGTATCAAGCATTGCCGGGAAGAAAGATATTCCTACATACACATTTGACCAGCTGCTAAATTATGATTTGCTGGAAGATGATGAGACGATTACAACAGGCGGCGTAGGACAGGCTCTTGTGGGGGGTGCTCTCTTTGGCGGTTTTGGTGCTATCGCAGGGGGCGTAACGGCCAAACGCAAGAATAAGCGCGTCGTAAACAGTATTACGATCAAACTCACGCTAAACGATTTTAATGAACCCTGTATCATGATTCCATTGCTGGAGAAGCCCGTGAAGGTGAAGAGCAAGGAATACGAGATAGCATATAACACGGCACAGAAGATGTTATCCATGTTGGATGTCATCACGCATAACAGCTAAAATAAAAAACGCCCCGGTGCTGGAACACCGAAGCGTTTATATAGAACAGCTTACCTAAAGAGGATATAGCCGCTCGACACGGATATTATACCCTCTTTGGGTGGGCTTTGTAAAGTGCACCAAAAGGGGGATTTTTTATGGCACGATTGAAAAAGCGTAAGGACGGCCGATATTGCAAACAGGTGTATATCGGCATGCAGGACGGCAAGAAAAAGTACAAACAATTTTTCGGAGCTTCCGCACGTGAGGCCGAAACGAAAGCTATCGAATTTAAAACCGCTATGGGGCGTGGGCTCGATCCATCCCGCGGGCGTGTGACTTTTAAGGATGCGGCCGACGCATATAAGGCAATGAAAAAAGCTTCTGGCATTGGGCATAGTTGGCTCCGTTCTATCGGAAACCATATCGACCATCTGGAGCCGCTCTGGGAAATGACGCCGGATAAAATCCGAACGTCGCATATTCAATCCATACTGAATGGCTTGGCAGAGTGGCACATGACCGTTCCGCCTCTTACACACAAAACAATGCGTGAGATACTGAATACCTGTTCCGGAATTTTTGAAAGTATCATTCCAGAAGTCGTACAGTATAACCCATGCGCCAAAGTAGTCGTGCCGGCCGGAAAGCCTTCGACATCGCGCTCCGCAATCCCGGATATACAACAGAAGTGGATTCGTGACACCCCGCATAGGGCGCAGCGAGCTGCAATGCTTATGCTGTATTCCGGCCTGCGGCGTGGCGAGGCGGCTGCGCTGACTTGGGCGGATATTGATTTTGATGCCGCCACGATCACGGTAAATAAAGCTGTGGATTATGCACGGCCGAAAATGCGCATCAAAAAACCAAAAACCGCCGCCGGTATCCGCACTGTGAATATCCCGTCAATTCTCGTTGATTTTCTGCGAAACGAGCGTAAAAAAGATGATTGTCTCTATGTGTGCCATAATACGCGCGGTGAAATCATGACCTCTTATTCGTGGGATCATCTGTGGGAAAGCTACATGATAGACCTAAACGTAAAATATGGCTACGACGGCAAGGAATCCAAATACGGGCATCGAAAAAAGGATAAAGACGGAAAGACCCGCGGTGCCCTCAAAATGCGCATACAGACCTTTACGCCTCACCAGCTCCGGCATACGTTCTGCACACTGCTCTATTTCTCTGGGGTCGATATTCTTACCGCGCGCGATCAGATGGGACACGCCAACATCAAGACCACTCTGGAGATATATACCCATTTGGATAAGCAGTACAAAAAACACAGCATGAACAAGCTGGATGAATACCTGTACAATGCAGATACAATGCACGGTTGATGAAAAAGCCTGATAGAATGCGGCCTGAACGGGGAAAGCTGTGCGGTTTTCCACCGCGCAGGCCTCTTTTGTTGAAAACTTTTCATTCCTTTCATCCGGCTTTCCGCCGCATGCATCAGTATTCTCCCCGGCTGTTTTCATCCCGTGTACGGGAAGCGCGGTACTGGCCCAGCAGGCCGTCGTATTTTTTACCGCTGATGCGGTAATACAATTCGAACCCCAGCGTCATTGTCAGAAGCACCGCCAGGAAAATCAGGAAAAACAGCGCCCATGCGCCCGGCTGCGCTGCGGGCAGCCAGCCGAACCCGGCGGCAATGGCCGAAAGCACCGCCAGATACGGCACTGCAAATACGAACAGCCGCAGCGTATAGCGCAGCCTTTTGATAACAAGCTCTGTAAACGCGACGATCTGCAGCACGCCGCCCGCCAGCGACAGCAGCAGAAACGAAAACAGGTAGTTATCGGGCAGACCGCCCCAGCCGAAGACCAGATCCAGAACGGCATACACGCACATGGTGGCCGTAAAAATATAGCATGCGGCCGTCTTTACAGGCATTACGATATCAAAAAATTTTTTCACAGCAAACACTCCTTTTCCGGTATAGGGCTCACAGCCCCAGCTTTGCCTTGAGGGCAGGCACATACTGGCGCGACGCCACCACCACCTCGCCGTTGGACATCGTCACCCGCATTCGCCCGCCGAAGTCCGGACGCAGCGCCGCCACATGGGCAAAATTCAGCAGCACCGATTTACCCGCGCGCACAAAATCCCGCGCGGCAAGCTGCTCCTCCAGTTCGTACAGGCGCAGGGGCGTTTCATATACGGCGTCCGCTGTATAAAGAAACGTCTTTTTGTCCGCCGTGTCGGCATACAGCACGTCTGCCGCCGCCAGAACGTAGGTGGCGCCGTCCCTTTCTCCGGTGAGCTTCGCGTCGTAAACGCGCAGGCGCGCCAAAAGTGAAAGCACTGTGTCGTCAAGCTGCCTGCAGCGCACCACCACCTCGATGTCCGCGCAGGCCGGGTCCTCACAGATACGGATGTTCAACAGCCCCTCCCCCTTTGTTTGTGTTTATCCCGCGGCCGCATCTTTATGATACACACCCCGGCCCGCCGCTGCAAGCGCTCCGGAGCAAGCTGCGCAAAACAGGCCCTCACCTGCACAAAAAAGGCCTGCCGCGCAGGCTTGCCGCCGCAGAACAGATGTGTTACCATGAAGAAAACATGCAGGGGAAGTGCTTTTTTGAAAGAAAACAAATACGATGACAGCGTATTTTTCGAGCAGTACAGCCATATGCCCCGTTCCGAGCAGGGGCTTTCCGCCGCAGGCGAATGGCCGGCACTGAAAGCGCTGCTGCCGGAGCTCGCCGGCAAGCGCGTGCTGGACCTTGGCTGTGGTTTCGGATGGCATTGCCGGTATGCGGCCGAGCATGGCGCGGCCCGTGTGCTTGGGACGGACCTTTCCCAACGCATGCTGGAACGCGCCCGCGCCATGACCGACAGCCCCGTCGTGGAATACCGGCGCGCGGCCATTGAGGATATGCGGCCCGCCCCTGCGGCTTGGGACGTCGTTCTCAGTTCACTGGCGCTGCATTATGTGGAAGATTACGCGGGCGTGTGCCGCATGGTCTGGGACGCGCTGTCCCCCGGCGGATGGTTTATTTTTTCGGCGGAACATCCGGTGTTCACGGCCCAGGGGCCGCAGGACTGGCAGAGGGACGCAGGCGGCGCCCCGCTGCACTGGCCCGTGGACCGATACTTTGAGCAGGGACCCCGGGACGCGGTGTTTTTAGGCGAGCATATGCGCAAATACCACCGCACCGTTACGGGCTATGTGCAGCCGCTTCTGGCGCGTGGCTTCGCGCTGGAGGCGCTGGTGGAGCCGCAGCCTGCGCGGGAGATGCTGGACGCCGTGCCCGGTATGGCCGACGAGCTGCGGCGGCCGATGATGCTCATTCTCAAAGCGCGCAAGCCGCGGCGGAACGGACGAGAACAGGAATAAGTCATCTGCCGGTGGTTTCCTTACTCAAGAAAAATATGCGGCGGCCGGGTTCCGGCCGCCGCATATTCATATCTCTTTCTGTTCCGCCGCCAGCGCGCGCTGTGCTGCGCGGTAGGCGCTGGGCGTCTGCCCCGCTTTTTTCTTGAACACCTTCGTAAAATAGTTCACGTCTGAAAAGCCCACCGCCGCGGCAATCTGCCCAATGGGCAGCTGCGCGCGCCCGCGCAGCAGGCGCTTGGCCTCCGCAATGCGCTTTTCCGAAACATATTCCGGCAGGCTTTTGCCCACCTCGCGGTTGAATTGGCTGGAAAGATAGCTGGCGTTCACACCCAGCTGCCGGGCAATGGCCTCCAGCGAAATGCCCTCGGCCAAATTGAATTGCACATAAGTGAGCATGCTTCGCACATTGGGGGAATAGCTGGCCATGGAACGCGTCTGCGCCAGACGACAGTAATCCTCCACGATCTCCCGCCGCATGGGATAAAGGTCGGCCTCCTGCTCCACCGCCTCGATGCGCATGGCCCATTTGGCGCTGATTGCGTCGATATAAAACGGATGCACCTGCGCGGCCTCCACAGCCTTGCGCATCAGCGTATTGAGCACGATGAACAGGTTTTTCCGGTTGCGCAGCTTATTGGGCACCCGCTCCAGCCGCAGAGTTGTCTCCTCCACCATGTCGGCGGCGCGCATATCGCCGCGGGCCACCGCTTCCATAAGCCTGCGCTCTCCCTCATACCGCCGTGCAATGGCGTCTGCGCGCACCTGCATGGAATCCTCCTCAAATACGGGACAGGGGGACGGGTCCTCCGGGGAGATATCCCGGCTGCTGAAAGCGCTGGACGCAAGGCTCTCGCCGTACATGCCCGCCGCCAGTACGCCCAGTGCGGCGCGCACCTTGCCGCGGCTCAGCGTGGGAAGGTCTCTGTAATAAACGCCGTACTGTTCTTTCAGGCCCAGCGGCACGCCCTGGGACGCCAGGATCTCCTCCAGCTGCGCGCCGTCCGCCCGCTCGGGCAGATAAGGACCGATGAGCACGAAGCCGTCCCCTTTCCAAAGCGCCAGCGCCGTGAAGCATATGCCGAAAGGGGTTTTGATCTCGCACGGGATGCCGGGAACACAGTCGAACAGAACGCCGCCGAACAGCACCTCGTCGTAGCTTTTTGCCACGGCGGACGGGATGCGCGCGCGGTCCAGCGAATCGCTTGGCGCCAGCTTGCGCGTCAGATAAGTAAAATTTGTATTGAGCAGAAGATGCACAAGCTCCACATAAGGGGGCAGACGCTCCAGCACTTCCATGCACAGTTCCTCCCGATATTGTATTTCGTGGTTTCAGTATAGCACAGTTTCGCAAGATATGTCATTGACTTATCCGATTTTCTTTGTTAATTTTAAATAAAATCGAAAGATTTTGCAGGTTATTTTTTAACAATTCGCAATCACTCTTCTTTTGGTGCAAAGCTGCACAAAATAATCAATCGGAACAAAACAAAAAGAAAGGATCTGATCGAATGCCCGTGGATATGCGTGCAAAGCCCTATTACCTGGATGACGAGGCTGTGCAGTGGGTGGAGGACACCATCGCCTCGATGTCGCTTGAGGAAAAGATCGGCCAGCTGTTTTTCAACATGGGTTCCTCCCGCACCGAGGAATATTTGAAAATGACCGTTGACAAATACCACATCGGCGGTATCCGCTACAACCCCGGCACCGCGGCCGAGGTGCATGAGCAGAACCGTATTCTGCAGGAAAATTCCAAAATTCCTCTCATCATCGCCTGCAATACCGAGAACGGCGGCAACGGTGCGTGCAGCAACGGCACAATGATCGGCGCACAGACAAAGATCGGCGCGACGGGCGACGCAAAATACGCCAAAGCTCTTGGCAAAATGGCCAACACGGAGGCCGCGGCCATCGGCTGCAACCTCAGTTTCGCTCCGGTTTCCGATATTTACTACAACTGGCACAACCCCGTCGTCGGCCTGCGCACCTACGGCAACGATCCGCAGCGCGTGATGGAAATGACCCAGGCCTACATGGAGGGCGCGCACGAGGTGCCCGGCTTCTGCTGCGCGGCCAAGCACTTCCCCGGCGACGGCCTGGATGACCGTGACCAGCATGTTGCCAACAGCGTCAACACCTTTTCCTGCGAGGAATGGGACGCCACCTTCGGCAAAATCTACGCAAACCTCATCGACAACGGGCTGGAGGCCATCATGGCCGGACATATCATGCTTCCAAGCTATACCCGTGCCATGAACCCGGACATCAAGGACGACGACATCATGCCGGCCACGCTGTCTAAGGAGTTGCTGACGGACCTGCTCAAGGGCAAAATGGGCTTCAACGGCATGGTGCTCACAGACGCCAGCCATATGGTGGGCCTCACCTGCCGCATGAAGCGCAGCGACATGATCCCCGCCGCCATTGCCGCAGGCTGCGACATGTTCCTGTTCTTCAACGACATGGACGAAGACTTCGCCTCCATGATGAACGGTTACAAAAACGGCGTCATCACCGACGAACGCCTGGACGACGCCCTGCACCGCATCCTGGCGCTGAAAGCCCACATGGGTCTGCACAAAAAGGCACGGACAGAGCTTGTTCCCCCCGCCGCCGAGATGGAAAGGGTTATCGGCTGCGCCGCGCACAGGGCCATGCAGAAAGAAATCTCCGAGCATGCGCTGACGCTGGTGAAATACAAGGACGCGGACGTGCTGCCCATGACGCCGGAAAAGTACAGGCGCATCATGATCGTGTACGTCACCGGGCTGGAGGCCAAGGGCCTGGGCGGCGCGATGAAAAAGTTGATGGGCGGCGGCAAAAACGCAGCCGAGAGCCTGAAAGAAAAGCTGGAAGCCAAGGGCTTTGAAGTAACGCTGTACGAAAGCCCGATGGACAAGATCCAAAAGCGCATCGCCGCGGGCGAAAAAGTGGATTTCAACATCTACTTCGCAGGCAAGGATACCATTGCGGATTTTGTGGGCGCACAGGATCTTATCATCACACTTGTGGACGTGGCCGGCGGCTTCCAGGCCGTGGCGCGCCCGGGCTTCGGCATGACAAAGGGCGGCGGCGAGATCCCCTGGTATGTGTTCGAGCTCCCTGTTATCGTCATCGGCTGCCAGCAGCCGACGATCCTGGCGGACATTCCCCAGGCCCGCACCTATATCAACACCTACGATTCCGCTCCCGCTACGCTGGATGTGCTGGTGGACGAGCTGATGGCCGGGCCGGAAGCTTTCAAGGGCAAAGACCCCATCGACAGCTTCTGCGGCATGTGGGACACGCATCTGTGAATCTTTTGCAAAAAAGCGCGCGGGCATAATGCGGCCCGCGCGCCTTTCCTGCTTTCCGGCCCCTGCAACCATATGAACCTTTCAAATCCAAGGAGGAAGCTTATGTCTGAAAATCCGTTCTCCGCGTTCACTCCCAAAAAAGAATGGCTTGTGTGCGTGGATTCCGACGGCTGCGCCATGGACACCATGGATTCCAAGCACCATCAGGCCTTCTGCCCACAGCTCATCCGTGTGTACGGGCTGGAGGAATACGCCGGGCTCATCACCCCCCACTGGATGGAAGTGAACCTGTACAGCCGCACCCGCGGCGTGAACCGCTTTAAAGGGCTTGCCGCCACGATGCGCATGCTGGCGGAACACGGCGTGCGTGTCCCCGGCGCGGACGAGCTGTGCACCTGGGTGGAAAAGGCCCCCAAGCTTTCAAACCCGGCGCTGGAGGAAGCCGTTGCGGCCGGCGGCGGCGCGGGCCTGCAAAAAGCGTTGGAATGGAGCCGCGCCGTCAACGCGGCCATCGCCGCCATGGGCGATGATTCGCGGCCGTTTCCCGGCTGCAGAGAGGCCCTGGCGGCGATCCATGTGCTGACGGACACCGCCGTTGTTTCCAGCGCCAACAGCGAGGCTTTGGCGGAAGAATGGACGCGCCACGGCCTTGTCCAGCATATGGACGTCGTTCTGGGCCAGGACGCAGGCACCAAGGAGGCCTGCCTTTCGGCGCTTTCTGCCAAGGGCTATGCGCCGGGCCATGTGCTGATGGTTGGCGACGCCCTGGGCGACCTTGCCGCCGCGCAGCACGCAGACGCGCTGTTCTATCCCATTCTCGTAGGCAAGGAAAAAACGAGCTGGGAGCGCCTTGTCTCCGAAGCGCTGCCCCGTTTCCTGGCGGGCACTTTTGCGGGTGCATATCAGGAACAGCTTCTGGCCGAGCAGCGGGAAATTCTGAAATAAGCCTTTGACTCCGCACCGCAAAGCCTGCGCTTTCCGCGGCCCGGAAAATATGGCTCTCAGGCCATGTATCGTTGAAAACAGGCTTAACACAGTATTTCCTCTGTTCCTTCTCATAAAATATTCAACCCTGCTTCACTAAATTTTTAAAGGGTCATTCGGAGAAATTTTTATTGCGGAATAATGAAGAATGCCCGGCCCCGTGCTGCTTTACGGGGCCGGGCATTCTTTTTTTACAGTTATTTTGGGCTGCTTACGCCCGGTCCGCCGCTTTCCGCGCGCAAACGGCCGCCGCGCACAGCGCAAGGGCGTTCAGCGCCAGCGTCACGCACAGCAGCACGGCCGATGCGAACGCAGCCGCCTGCGCCGTATCCAAAAAAGCTCCCACATCCTCAATGCGCGAAAGATGCGCATGATAACGCAATTGAAGATACAGCGCCGCCGCACAGGCGGCAAAGCTGACGCATACCAAAGGCAGCGCCGGATGCAGCGCGCGCGGCCGGGCCGCCGTGCGGATCATCGCCGCCACGGGCAGCATCCAGGCCAAAAGGCCCAAAGCCAGGCTGGCAAGGTTCATCCAGCCCGCGCCGATCCCTGCAAAAAATTCCATTGTGTGCTCCTTTCCCGCGCCGCAGGAAAGATTGCACCGTCACCGCTCCTCAATGGTATAAGTGAACTCGTACTGCTCCTGCAGCGCTTTCACCTTATCCTCGTTGTCTTCGATGAACGTGGGCGTATAAACGGATTTTCCCTCTTTCTTATACGCCTCCATGATCTCCTGCAGCTTGTCCCAGCATTCGTCTTTCTTTTCGTAATCCTCCGCGAGGTTGATGATGAATTCGCGGTGTTTGGGAATGCGTGCCTTCATGTCGTTTCCTCTCCTTTGTCATTCAATGAAATGCCAAAGGAAATTGTACGCAAAAAGCGCGCCTGCGTCAAGTGTGCGGCCGCCGCGCGGCCGTCAGAAATGCATTTCGTAGTAATACCAGCCGCTGCGCAGCCTCTCGGTGTAATACCAGTTGTCCCCCTCCGTTTCTTCCCAGCACCAGCCCGCGCCCGACGGAGCGAGCGTCATATCCCCTGTGCCGCCGAAGCCCAGCGGAACATCCCCGGACGAATAATAGAAACCATTATAGCTTGTCTGGGATGCAAAGCCCGAGACCCCGCATTCAAACTGTACCTGTCCGGTACGGCTGTCATAAGAGATGCGGTCCACTCCCGGATATTCTGCGTCACCGGCGGCGCCTGCCAGAGCGATCTCACCCGCCAGCGTCTCCAGCGCCTGTACGTCCCGCTCCACCAGAGCCGCCACCGACGCCTGTGAAGCAAGCCCGCAGGCCGTAAGAAAAAGCATCAGGCAGCAAACAGCCGCAGAGCAAAGCTTTTTCCTCATATTTCTTTCCCCCTTTTTCGCGCATTGTACATCCAAACCCGATGGGGCATGTCCCGGCGGCAAAATGTGGGCCATGATTTCGGCCCGCAGGCGTGCTTGACGATGCCATGCGCAAAACTGCTCTTTTCGGAGCGGTATTTTGTTACACGAGGGGGCGCATCTCCTGCTCCATCACATCCGGATCCAGCGTGCCCGCCTGTACACGGGCGGCATTATAAGTGCTGATGCCGTCCCCCACCGGCAGCACACACAACAGCGCAAACAGCACTGCACCCAGAAACACCGCGACGCGCACCAACGCCACAGTGCGGAACTGCCGCAGGATGACGCACACGAATACGCAGGCCATCCAGACCAGAAACACGCTTGCAAGCACGCGCTTCACTGTCAGGCCGTAAGCCGCGATATAAAGCGCCATTTTTGCAGCTGCCGTGGCCAGCAGCAGCAGCGTCAGCGCCGAAAGCGCGGTATTGCATACCCGCAGCAGACAGTTTTCCGCAGCCTGCGCACGGCTCATCACATTGGCGGCCAGCAGAATAACGATGTTGATGGCCGCCACACGGCACAATTCAAAAAAGCCCTGACGCGCATACTCGGAATAAGAAAATCCCTCAGGCAGTGCGCCCCAAAATGCGCCGAACAGATATTTCGCCTGCATGGAGATAAACAACAGATACACCGCGCACAGCACGAACAAAGCCGTAAGGACTGTGGAGCGGGGCGCGAACCGCAGGCCCCGCTGCACCGCGCACACCTCCTTTTTGTCGTAAACACAGGCGCGGCGGCCGCGCACGGCGCCATATACAAGGCCATACAGGTACAGAGCCGTGGGCAGCGCAAAAAACACTTTCACGACAAACTCCGTCCAGGAATCCCTCCAGCCGGAAAACCATGCGGCAAGGCGGCCTACAAAACCCGAAAGCAGCGATGCAAAGCCGTCATCTGCCGCCATCAGCAGCGGCAGCACGAAGCACAGGCACAGCAGCGCCAGCGCCACGCCGCCCAGCACCCCCAGCAGGCGTTTGCCCCGGCTTCGCTCTCCCGGCTCAGAACGGGCCGCGCGCACACGGCGGCCAAGCCCTTTCAAGCCAAAAACAAACGCCGCAGGCAGACGCATGAAGTTGCCCCAGGGCAGAACAAACAGAGCGTTGAGCACGTCCAGCGGCAGCCAATTAGAGGTCTTTCCACTTTTCAACAGACGGCCCGTGGCGCTCAGCGTCCAGTATTCCGCTGTGAACAGCAGCGCGCCGTAATGGACGGCTCCCAACAGTCCGCCGCCGTAGGGCAGTGCATAGCCAAGCCCCAGGCAAAGCAGTACCGCCAGCCAGAACCAGCTTTCCCGGGGCGGGCGCAGCTTTGCAAGATACACATAAGCCAGTACCGCGCCCGCAAAAAGTGCCGTGAACAGAACGGTGCCCGTGCCCGCATTGCCGAACCACCGCCAGCCGCTCCAGAGCTGAAGCTCCCAGAACAGCCAGCCCACGGCCAGGAAACCACAGGCAAACGCCGCGTCCACTCCGGTGAAGCCGGGCGTCTTTTCTGTCCGGCCGACGGCGGAGCCCCCGTACTGACAGGGCGCACCAAGCGGTGCGGCGGCCTCCTGCACGGCATTCTCCTGCGCCGCGGGCTTCACGGCCCTTGAAAACGGCGCACTTTTACAAGGCGGGCACGGCATGCCCGCCGTCTTTTTCTCCTGTTCCATTTTGTCAGTCCTCCGTGTAGTCTAAAATGTCCGCCGGCTTGCAGTCCAACGCCTTGCACAGCGCCTCCAGCGTGGAAAAACGAATGGCCTTCGCCTTATTGTTTTTGAGGATGGAGAGATTCGCGGGCGTGATGCCGACGCGTTCGGCCAACTCTCCCGCACTCATTTTCCGGCGCGCCATCATCACGTCGATGTTCACCACAATGGGCATTTCGGCACGTCCTTTCTCAAATCGTATAGTCGTTTTCATCTTTGAGCCGAACCGCCTCGGCAAAGACATTCTTCACCACGCGCAAAATCAGGCCAACAAATGCCGCAGCCGCGCTGACGATGAGGAACGGCATATAGTACAGCGCACTGAACAGACATACCAGCCCGGCCGCAATGCAGCACCAGGACAACAGGCGCAGGATGGAGACGTTCTCCGGGATAAAAACCTCGCCCTCGCTGATGTTGCGCAGCAAACGCCACAGGCCGTACAGTGCCGCAGCGGCGGGCACGGCCGCCGTATAGGTGCTGACGAGGAACAACTCGAATTTTCCGGCCAAATCCTGCACGCGCAGACGGATGAGCAGCCGGAACAACCATGGTGCACCGATGCAAACTCCTGCCAGAATGAGCATAAAAAGGCAGACGCAGAATTTGGAAAGCTTGACACTTTTGTCTTTGTTCCAGTTCATAACGATTCCTCCACCGATTGTCGTTGGGGACAGTATATCATAGTATTTTCTGAAATACAAGTATTTTTTATTGTTTATCAATATATTTTTATTCTTGTTCGATTTTTTGACGTTTTTTCTGCCCGGTATACCGGAGCGCAAAGATCGAAAAAAATTCTTTTAGGCGAAGTGTTTTCCACACAGCAGCGGCCGCATGTTGAAAACTTTCCGAACATTTTCTGCGGGACGTCCTGCGCTTTCGCCGGTGCTGTTGTGCGAAGAGGAGGCCCGATTGAATGGAAGGGGGTGTTCAGTCTACCATTATTTTTTCTTCAACCGTTTCTGATGCTCTTTGCTCCAAAAGTAAATAAGCAGCGGCCAATAAAAAAGCCTTGTCTGTTTCACAAACGAGCGCGGTCTTTTGGGAAGAAAAAATTTTCAGTTTCAGCGACGATGGCCTGAGTTTGTTTCCGTGTCCGGCGGACGCGGAAAAACGAAAGTTTTCAACATGCGGCCGCTGCTGTGTGGAAAACCTTCCCGGTACGAAAAAACGCTCCTTTCTGAAAACAGAAAGGAGCGCCGATGGCAGTTATATGCGCTTACAGTTCGATTTTGCCGTACAGAGGCAGATCCGCGCCGTCGTTGATGGTCTCAGTGCGCTTGGGTACCGTGGGCGCGGCGCTTGGGTCGCGCGGGCGGTCCGCAAATTCACGGGCCGGAGTGCTGGTGCGGGCCGCGTATTCCCCGTCTTTGCTGGTCGGGCGCGGGCCGCGCGCGCCG
>JABLTT010014425.1_pt1 | contig 53567 bp, 49 predicted proteins | sample 7160061 | NCBI WGS metagenome assembly JABLTT01 (sample SAMN14651232, study PRJNA627086) | human gut metagenome | isolation source: feces | host: Homo sapiens
TGACCAGCTCTTCTCCCGGATCGGAAATACCCGGTGTTACCGCATCTGTAATCAGGGCAATATTTACCCCCTCCTTCAGCTTTTCCACCAGATATTTTGCCTTGTCTACCTTATTGTATTCGTGATAGCTGGTCATAGGCGTCTTTATCCCCAGATGGTTTAACAGCTTAATGCTGTGACGGGTATCCTCTGCTGCAATCAGATCTGCCTCTTCCAGCGTCCGCACAACCCGATAGGTGATATCCTCCAGATTTCCAATAGGCGTTGCACACAAATATAATATTCCTGCCATGGTTCCAGCTCCTTTCAGTACCCGTAGGTAGTCCGTATTTCTTCGGAATATTCTCCGTTTTCGTCAAACACGATCACTGGCGCTTCTGCCTTTAAGAGAGCGCCGCCGCCGCGGACCGCCTCAATCAGCACCATATTGGCCTCCCTGTCCCTGTATGGATGGACAAACTTCATTCGTTTGGGCTCCAGACCGTGATTTTTCATGGTCTGGATAATTTCAATCAGCCGTCTTGGCCTGTGAACCATATAAAAACGGCCCCCCGGACGCAGCAGACGGGTTCCCTCCCTCACCACGTCCTCCAATGTACAGAGTACCTCATGGCGGGCGATGGCCTTGGCGTCTCCGGGATTTTTGATGCCGTGAGCGTCATTCATATAGGGTGGATTGCTGGTCACCACATCAAAAGAAGCCCGGGCAAAGAGCGTCCCGGCCTCCTTTATATCACCTGTTACAATATCCACCCGTTCCTCCAGATGGTTGTATGCCACGCTTCTGCGGGCCATATCTGCGGATTCCTCCTGGATTTCCAATCCTGTAAAATGTTCTCCCTCCGTTTTGGCGCTTAAAAGAATAGGGATAATCCCGGTTCCTGTTCCCAGATCCAGAACCCGCTCCCCTTTCTTTACCGCCGCAAAGCCTGAGAGCAACACCGCATCCATTCCAAAGCAGAACGCTCCCTTTCTCTGGATGATCCCATAATGATTCCTCTGCAGATCATCAATCCGTTCATCGTCCCGCAGGCGGATTCCGCCTGTTTCCGTCCAGGTATGCTCTTTATTTATCATTGAGCTTTGACTTTCCTTCCTTTTTCTCCAACGCTTCCAGTTTTTTCAGCTCCGTATCTGAATTTCCGCCTTCCTTGGCAGGACGCTCTCCGTTTTTGCCTTTTTTCTTTCTGGGCTTAAACTTCAGCTCCTCTACCTTGTACTCACGAATCTCCTTCTCATCCCGGTCAACAACCACCACAACCTTTACAAGCTGACGCAGCACATTGACGCTGTGTACCTCTCCCTTTAAGCCGTCTGACGTTGTCACATAATCTCCAATCGCCGGAAGCCTGCTGTTTAACACCTCGTAGGTTTCTTCCTCATTTTTCAGGCAGCACATAAGACGGCTGCAGACACCTGAAATCTTGGTGGGATTTAAGGAAAGATTCTGCTCCTTTGCCATCTTGATTGATACGGGAATAAACTCGGACAGATAGGAATGGCAGCACAGGGGCCTTCCACAGATTCCGATTCCGCCCATGATCTTTGTTTCATCCCTCACGCCTACCTGACGCAGCTCGATTCTGGTCTTAAATACACTTGCCAGATCCTTTACAAGCTCTCTGAAATCAATCCTTCCGTCTGCTGTAAAATAAAACAGCACCTTGTTGTTGTCAAAGGTATATTCTGCATCAATCAGCTTCATATCCAGCTTATGCTTGCGGATCTTTTCCTGACAGATCTTAAATGCCTCTTTTTCCTTTTCCTTATTCCGGGTTTCCACTGCCCGGTCCTCATCGGTAGCCATCCGAATCACCGGCTTTAACGGAGGCACAACCTTTCCTTCCTCCACCTCACGGTTTCCAAGCACCACATAGCCATACTCAATCCCTCTGGCTGTTTCAACGATCACATGATCGCCGGTCTTTATATCACGGCCCGCAGGGTCAAAATAGTAGATTTTGCCCGCAGTCCGAAAACGAACGCCGATAACTGTCAACATCATTCCTCCTGTATTTACGCTTACTCTCAGTTCTCTTTCATGGTAAGGAGCATCAGCTCCATCACAAGCTCCATATTTACATTGGCATCCAGACGTACTCTGGCCTTCTCAATGGCTGCCAGTATCCGTTCCAGCCCCTCATATCCGCTTAAAGCCGCAATCTGCTTTACAGTGGAAAATTCATCCTTAAAGATCAAAAGGTTAATGTCCTTAGTCGTCTTATACATCAGAATATCCCTGTACCACATCTGCATAAAATCCAGGCAGTCATGAAGATCCAGATTGTCATCCTTTAATTTACGGATATAATTTAACAGCTCAGAGATATCCATATCCTTCAGATGCTTTAAAAGATGAAGAATTTCCTCATACATAATCTTAAAATCCTCCGAATCTGCCAGATGAATAGCTTTTCCCAGATTTCCCCTGGCAAATGCAGCATAGATCTCAGCCTGTGCTTCTTCCACCTTCAGCGACTGGATCAGATATTCCTTTACCACCGAATCACGCAGGGGCTTTAACTTCAGCTGTACACATCTGGAAAGAATGGTGGGAAGGAAGGCGTCCGGATTCGTGGTAAGAAGCAGAATCACTGCATAGGAGGGCGGCTCTTCAATGGTTTTAAGAAGGGCATTCTGAGCCTGAACCGTCATTTTTTCCGCTTCATCTACGATGTAAATCTTATAATAGCTGCTGTAGGGCCGGACCATAATCGTATTATTAATCTGTTCCCTGATGTCATCCACGCCAATACTGGCAGGTTTTTCATGGGTCACATAGATCAGATCCGGATGATTGCCCGAAAGCACCTGCTTACAGGCATGGCACTGCATACAGGGCTCCTGTTTTCCCTTTTCACACAAAAGGCTCAGCGCAAAGGCATTTGCAAGGGATTTACGTCCCATTCCCGCTTCACCGCTGAGTATATACGCATGAGAGACCTTCCCTGTTTCCACTGCATTTTTAAAATGCTCCTTAATCTGCTCATGTCCCAGAATATCCTTAAAAACCAGCATCTGCCATACCCCCTTTGGTTGCTTTTTATGCTTTAACCAGTATAGCATAACTTAATTTTGATGTATAGCCTTTTAATATGGCAAAAAGCCTGTACAGGCCGCGTTTATTTGCATCCTATACAGGCTTTCCAAGTGTTTTTATTAACTTTAAACTATGCCAGATATTTCTTCAGAACGTTTCTGACAGCGCCTGGTCCAGCAATTTCTTCTAAGAACATCTCTTCAATCCGCTCTCCGATACCGGCTTCATAAAGATCAATACCAAAAATATTTGCGTTTGATAAAATGCTCTTTAACTGACCGGTATAGGTCTCCGGCTTTCCTACCACAATTCCCTCCAGCTGCTTTGTCAGTTCAGGAACCATAGGGTCGGCAGACAGCTCAAATGCCTTGCCTTCATCATCTACTGCCAGAAGGTAACGGCACCAGCCTGCGATTGCCAGAGGAATTGCAGTCAGCTTCTTCGCATCGCCGTACTGCGCTACATAAGACTTGATTGTCTCGCCATAGCGGATACCTACCTTCTGGGATGTATCCGTTGCGATACGCTGAGGTGTATCAGGCATAAATGGATTCGGAATTCTTACCTGAATTACTTCATTTACAAAATCTACAGGAGAAAGAATGCCCGGATCTGTAACAACCGGCATACCCTCTACAGGACCGATCTGATGTACAAGCTTATTCAGCTGCTCATCCTTCATCTCATCTGCAATCAGGTCATATCCCAGTACGCAGCCATAAACGGCAAGAGCGGTATGGAGCGGATTCAGACAGGTTGTTACCTTCATGCGCTCTACCTTATTTACCGTATCACGGTCTGTCATATATACGCCGGCCTTCTCAAGAGCAGGTCTTCCATTGGGGAATTTATCCTCGATAACCAGATACTGGGGTCCCTCTGCATTGACAAAAGGAGCAATGTAGGTCTTTTTGGAAGTAATAACCGGCGCCATATCCTCAATTCCGGCCTTTTCCAGCTCCTGGCATACAGAGTCAGCAGGTCTTGGGGTAATTTTATCAATCATGGACCATGGGAAGGAAACCTGTGCCTCATCTGTGATGTAGGCTACAAAATCATCCTCTACAAAGCCCTTTTTGCTCCACTCTTTTGCCATGGTTACGATAGAGCTCTGGAGCTTCTCGCCATTATGAGAGCAGTTATCCATGGAAACCACTGCCAGAGGATACTTTCCTGCCTTATAGCGCTCATAAAGCAGAGCGCACACAACTGCCATGGCAGAACCTGCCTTCTCCGGTCCGTTATCAATATCAGCCTGAATGAACGGGAAATAAGAGCCGTCTGCTCCCTTTAATGCATATCCCTTTTCTGTAATGGTAAAGGAAATCATCTGCAGGCCGGGATTTACAAAAATCTCTTTCAGGCGGTTCCACTGGGATACATCGTTAGACTGTGCCTTGATAGCCTCTGTTAAGGAACCCAGCACTCTCTTATCGGTTGAACCGTCAGCCTTTAAGGTTACTGCCAGAACCAGATTGTCATAGGGTGCATAAATCTTGTCAACAACGTCAAAATCGAAGGTTTCAACACAGGTAATTCCCTTTGAAGCTTCGCCATTTGCAATTAAAGTATCTGCAATGCCGCCGATAAAGATACGGAAGATATTTCCGGCTCCAAAATGAACCCAGACCGGAGACTTCTTTGTTTCTTCTGCAACTGCTGCAATGTCATATGCAGGAAGAGCGACTCCCGCTTTCTCCCACTGTTCTTTTTCTTTTAAGCCGTTTAATGTTAATTTCATTCTTAACCCCTCTTTGCGTTCTTGTCAATTGCTTCCCAAAGACCCTGAAGATAGCAGGCTCCCAGCGCTCTGTCATACAGACCATATCCCGGCATAGCAACCTCTCCCCAGATCATTCTTCCGTGGTCAGGACGGATGCAGCCGTCAAATCCGGTGTCGTATAAGGTCTTCATGATCTCATACATATTCTTGGAGCCGTCAGAGGACAGGTGAGCAGCCTCCTCGAAATCTCTGTCGCTGTTATACTTTACATTTCTTACATGGGCAAATGGAATTCTGCCCTTTGCCATACGGATAATCTCACAGATATCATTTTCAGGATTGGAGCCCAGAGAACCTGTACACAGAGTTAAGCCGTTGTATGGCTTGTCCACTGCCTTTAACAGACGCTCGATTGTTTCCTTATTTCTCACGATTCTTGGAAGTCCGAAAATAGGCCATGCCGGATCATCCTGATGAATTCCCATATGGATGTCGTATTTCTCACATACCGGGCCGATTGCCTCCAGGAAATATACCAGATTGTTAAACAGTTTCTCTGAATCTACATCTTTATATGCATCAAATAATGCTTTCAGCTTTTCAAGACGCTCTGGCTCCCAGCCTGGCATTACAAAGCCGTTGGACATCTTTTCAATGGACTCTCTCATATGCTCAGGATCAATCTGGTCAATCACATCCTGATTATATGCAAGCACGGTAGAGCCGTCGGGTCTTTTTCTGGCAAGGTCAGAACGGGTCCAGTCAAATACAGGCATAAAGTTGTAGCATACCATATGAATGCCTGCTTTTCCCAGATTCTCAAGGGTTGTAATATAGTTCTTAATGTGCTCGTCACGCTTTTCAGTTCCGATTTTAATATCATCAGAAACATTTACGGATTCAATACCCATAATAGACAGGCCGGCATCCTCAACCGTCTTCTTTAACTCTGCGATCTCTGCCTCTTCCCATACCTCTCCGGGCATCTTTCCCATAAGAGTTGTGATAACTCCCTTTACTCCGGGGATCTGACGGATCTGCTCCAGAGTTACACTGTCATAGCCTGGTCCATACCAACGTAATGTCATGTTCATAATGTTCTACCTCCATATATTTAATTTTGTTGCTTCATCATTTTGGGCCTGATAACGCTCTTACTTGTATGGTAGTATAAAATTGCAAATTGTTCAATATGTAATTTTTTATAAAAATTGACCATCTGATTTATTTATTCTGTACATATTATTTTTTATACCTCTCATATATTGACTTTTGTCCCGTTGAGTTTTAGTATAGGTAGTATGTAAGTTGTTCAATAAAACCCGTTATCGGCAAAAGGAGTGTGTATTTTAATGAAAGCTGTACAAATTGTAAAGCCTGAGGATCTGAGAGTAATTGATATTGAAAAGCCTGTTATTGACGAAAAAAACAATGTTCTTGTAAAAATGACTGCAGCCGGTATCTGCGGTTCTGACATGGGAATCTACCATGGTACCAATGCCGCAGCCACCTATCCCCGGATCATCGGCCACGAGATGGTAGGCCGTGTGGATCAGGTTGGCCCAAATGTTAAAAACCTGAAGGTTGGCGACCGTGTAATTATCAACCAGGTAACCAGCTGCGGCCACTGCTATCCCTGCCGCAAAGGGCGCGGAAATGTATGTGATAATCTTGCTATCCGCGGCGTCCATATTGACGGCGGTTACCGGGAATTTATGGCTGTTCCTGAAAGCGACTGCTATATTTTACCGGATTCCCTGTCTGATACAGACGCCATTATGATCGAGCCTACTACCATCGGAATCCAGTCCTGTACACGGGCTCAGCTTGAAAAGGATGATATGCTGCTGATTTATGGATCCGGAGCGCTTGGAAGCACGATCTTAAAGGTAGCCCGCCTTCTCTGCGACCATATCATTGTAGCAGATATTATGGATGACAAACTGGAAATCGCCAGACAGAACGGCGCTAAATATACGATCAATCCACTGAAAGAGGATCTCACAGAAAAAATCAAGGAATATACCGAGGGCCACGGAAGCACCGTTTCCATCGATTCCGCCTGCACTAAGGATTCTCTCATTACGCTTTTAAAAGCAACAGGAAATGCCGGCCGCGTAATTACCATGGGCTTTTCCGTAGCTCCTACCGAGGTAAATCAGTTCCTGATCACCTCCAAGGAACTGGATGTCCGGGGCTCCAGACTTCAGAATAAGATGTTCGGCAAAGCCATTGAACTGATCAACGAGGGCAAGCTGGATCTGAACGGCACCGTGTCACATACATTCCCGCTGATCCGTGCTCAGGAAGCATTTGACTTTAACGACAGCCATGATCCATCTATTCGCAAGATTGCCCTTACCTTTGACTTCTAAATTATCACGTTTAAAGAAGGGATACATCATGAAACTTTTAGAACGGCGGCCTTCTGAAAAGGCCCGGTCCTATGCCATACGCGTACTTCTCCACAACATCACTGCCCTGGAGCTTCCTCCGGGCAGCTCTGTCAGCGAAAACGAAGTATCTTCTGTCATGAACATATCCCGAACTCCCGTGCGGGAAGCCCTTATCGAGCTTTCCCGCATGGATCTTGTAGATATTCTTCCCAAAAGGGGCAGTTTTATTTCCAAAATCGATTATGGACTGATTGAAGAATCTCGTTTTATGCGTCTCGTACTTGAAACAGCGATTGTAAAGCTTGCATGCGAGCAGGGAATTTCACCCTCCTATATGGAGCAGCTGGAGGAGAACCTCAGACAGGAATCCTCACTGTCCAATTCACAGGACTTTTCCGTCCAACTGGAGCTTGACAACCACTTCCATCAGCTTCTTTTTGAATCTGTAGGCAAATCCCGCACCTTTGACGTCATCTATTCCCAAATGATCCATTTTGACCGTCTTCGGATTCTGTCCTTAAAATCCTGGCAGGATGCACGGGTAGTGAAGGACCATCAGAATATTCTGTATGCCATCAGCCAAAAGGACTCTGAACTGGCGGAAATGCTTATCACCCGCCATTTAACCCGGTTTCAAATCGAAAAAACAGAGCTGACCAAACGATATCCTGATTATTTTGTGCTTTAATACAGCATAAAGAATGCCGTTCAATCATCAGTTTTTGATGACGAACGGCATTCTTTTCTCCTCAATTTATATCTGCCAGTTTTTAAACAGACTTATCTACTTTTACAACTACCTTCATGTAGTTACCCGGATTCTTTTCAATATCCCGAATTGTCTCAGGCGCCTCATCCAGAGAAATCGTCTTTGTCAAAATCTTAGCCACATCTACCTTCTTTGTATAGATCAGCTCGATCGCCTCTTCAAATTCTCCTGCACTTGTACGCGCTCCGCGAATATCAATTTCCTTACGTGTTATGATATCGGTAGGAATTGAGGTCTCTCTTGGCGGCCAGCCGGTAAGAGTAATCCTTCCTGCGTTGCTGACAAGATCAAGGCTGGAGCGAATTGCTGCATTGGACCCGCTGCACTCCATAACCTGCTGAGCCATCATTCCGCCTGTAATTTCACTTACTCTGGCAGCTGCATCTTCTTCTCCGGAATTAATTACATACTCAATACCAAGCTCTTTTGCAAAGTCCAGACGCTCCTGTACAAGATCCAGAAGAATTGCATGTGCTCCGTAAGCCTGCGCAATCATACCTGCCAAAAGGCCAATGGGACCTGCTCCGATAATCGCACAGTACTCTCCTGCCTTTAATCCTCCTCTGTGGATTCCGTGAAGAGAAATAGTCAGAGGCTCTGCCATTGCAGCATCTGTCCAGTCCATATCCTCCGGCATTTTCACTAACATATCTGCCGGATGGCAGAAGTACTCCGCCATTCCGCCGTCAATATGTACGCCCAAAACCTTAAGGCTTGTACAGCAGTTTGTACGTCCGATGGAACATGGATAGCACTCTCCACAATAAATATAAGGATCTACAATAACTTTATCGCCCGGCTTTAATCCCTTTGGATTATCTGCTGGAATTTCCTCTACAATACCAGCCAGCTCATGTCCAATGATTCTGGGATAGGATACCAGCGTATTAGTTCCGCGGAAAGCTCCTATATCGCTTCCGCAGATACCAGCTGTAACAATACGGATCAGCGCCTCGCCCGGTCCCGGAACAGGCTTTTCCAGCTCTACGCAGTCTACATTTCTTGGCTCTGCCAGTTTAATCCCTTTCATCTTTTCTCCTCCATTATTAAAGTGCAACCTTTACAACTACCTTTTTAACGAAGCATGGCCCACCAGCCTGGCATCTTGGCTTATGAGCATCTTCAGGAGCAACAATGATCAGATCGCCCTCTTCCAGAAGAACGGTTCCGCTCAATTCCGGCTCCTCGTAGAAAATCAGGTCATTTTCCTCGATGCGTTCCTTTACTGCAAGACCTTCTCTCTTGCAGATGCCAAACTGCTCCTTTCCCTTTGCAACGTACTGAATATCAAAGTACTTCTCATGGGTTTCAAAAAAGCCTGTCTCTGCCGGAATCGTAGTATATTCCTGAATATTAGCCACTACTGTGTCACCCATGATCGGATAGCTTCCCACTGGCAGCGCGTTGATATCCGTCTCTGCCAGCCACTTATAGGCACAGGTAAATTTCTCTTCCAGATAATTATACTTCTCTGCAATACTTATATTTGAAAAAAACATAATTCTTTCCTCCTGTTCGTTATTTGCTCGCTATATCCGTCGTGGACATATCCCCCGACGCCAGGGAACAAAGCTGCTTCCAGATTGCCTCATCTACGTGAATACCCTTCTTCATGCTTTCTTCCCGTACCGCCAAAGTCCTCTCTCCCGGATAGTTTACGCTTCCACCTTCCCGTTCCGGATGAGCTTTTTTAACCGCATCAATCCTCCGGTTCAGCATAGCCTGAATTTCTTCTTTGGAACCAAACAGATAGGGATCATATGCAATAAAGATCTGGCAGCAGTTCGTACAGCTGCCTTTTGCCTGTATATCCATGTCTGTTCCGCTCATTCCATTGGCCATAAGTGCTGCAGCCATATCCAAAGCCAGAGCCATACCGCTTCCTTTCCAGTATCCCATAGGAAGCCCCCGCATGGTTTCCTCTATGGCGCCCGGATCGCAGGTCAGATTTCCATCCTTATCAAATCCTCCCGGATAGGGAAGCTGCTTTCCCGCCAGACGATAAACTCCCAGCTTTCCATAAGCGTACAGACTCATAGCCATATCAAGGATAAGCGGGCCATCCTCTCTTGGAATAGCAATACAGAATGGATTGTTGCCAACACTGCGTTCATCACTTCCCCACAATGGCATACAGCTTTCCGCATTAATCCAGCTCATACCCATAAAACCTGCTTCAGCCATTTTCCATACATAGGTTGCGCCTCTCATCCAGTGAGTGGTGTTTTTCAGGGCAACACAGCCAATTCCATGTTTTTTCGCCAGCTCTACAGCTCTGTCGGCACAGAAGAGCGCATTGGTAATGCCAATTCCCAATTGTCCGTCATAATTTTCCACTGCGCCCTTTGCACCTACAAGCTGAGGCTCGCCTTTAATGTTAACCCATCCCTTTTGAACATATTCCACAAATCTGGGAATGCGGTTCAGTCCATGGCTTTCTACCCCATCAGCACTGGACTGAATATGAATGGATGCGCAGATCTCTGCCTTCTCCTCTGTAAGCCCCAGATTCAGGAAAATCTGCTTTACATCCTTTTTTAACTTATCATAAGGAATACGAACCCCCATAGCTTATCCCCGCTTTACTTGCTTGCAATATCCTTTGTTTCCATATTTCCTGCAGCCAGAGCGCAGATCTGCTCCCAGATAGCCTCATCTACAGAAACTCCGTCCTTCATGCTCTTTTCACGAGTGGCGATTGTTCTCTGTCCGGGACAGGTAACATGACCGCCTTCACGCTCCGGATGAGCTGCATTTGCGGCTGCAACACGCTTATTGAGCATGGACTGGATCTCTTCTTTTGTTCCGAAAAGATATGGATCATATGCGATAAAGATCTGGCAGCAGCCAGTGCAGCTTCCCTGATTCTCATTGTCCATATCTGTTCCGCATCTGCCGTTTGCCATAAGAGCTGCTGCCATATCCAGTGCAAGAGCCATACCGCTTCCCTTCCAGTATCCGGTAGGAAGAATTCTCTTGCTGTCCTCAATAGCTCCGGGATCGCTGGTCAGATTTCCCTCTTTATCAAAGCCGCCCGGATAAGGAAGCTGCTTTCCTGCCAGACGGTATACGCCCAGCTTTCCATATGCATACTGGCTCATTGCCATATCAAGCACAATAGGGCCATCCTCTCTTGGAATTGCCATGCAGAATGGATTGTTTCCAACGCTTGGCTCGTCGCTTCCCCACAATGGCATACAGCTTTCTGTATTGATCCAGCTCATGCCCATAAAGCCTGCTTCAGCCATTTTCCATGCATAGGTGCCGCCTCTCATCCAGTGAGTGGTATTTTTTAAAGCAACGCAGCCAATTCCATGCTCTTTAGCCAGCTCTGCAGCCCGCTCTGCACAGAAAAGAGCATTTGTAATACCGATTCCCAGCTGACCGTCATAATTCTCCACAGCGCCTTTGGCTCCTACAAGCTGAGGCTTTCCTTCCAGATTGATCCAGCCCTTCTGAACATATTCCACAAATCTGGGAATACGGTTCAGTCCATGGCTCTCAACGCCGTCTGCGCTGGACTGAGTATGAATTGTGGCACAGGTCTCGGCCTGCTCTTCTGTAAGGCCCAGATTTAAGAATGCCTGTTTTACGTTTTTCTTTACTTCCTCATAAGCAACGCGAATACTCATATCGTTTCTCCTTTACTTTTTATACAGGCTCCCCTTCTTCACAGCAGGGGACTCTGCCTGCGTATTCCATTATCTCTTCATATAAACCGCTGGCTTCCTCCGGCGAATAGCCATATACCAAAAACACATCCATCACATAAGGGGAGTATGGAATTCCCGTGATGGCCTGTGCAAAGGCCATTGCGGCAACTTCACTTAAAGCAATAATCGTCGAGTCGTTATGCAGGGGTCCCAATGACCAGAGCCGGATCTTTTCCTGTTTTGTAAAAATTTCATCCTTATATTTTTCTTCTACAAAATGAAACAGCTCATGAGCCAGCAACAGGCCTTTGATATCCAGCTGTTCAGTTAAAACCTCTTTCACTTCAGGACGCTCTGTAAATTTGTGTGCCTTCTTCACAGCATCCATGTAAATCTTTATATTGCCCGGTTCCCGGAATTCTGCAAACAGAACCCTGTCTGCATTTTCCGGAAACGTAGGATACTCTACCTTCAGCCCCATAGCTGCCGATAATTCCTCAGGGCTTTGGACGCCATAAAGACCGCAAACCTTCTCAGCATATTCTCTGCCGCAGCAAACTGCCTGCTTCATCCAGCATTTTCGCTGCCCATCATCAAACTTTCCATTCAGCGGCTCTCTGGAAAAAGCATATGCATACATATCCTCTATCGGAATGGATGTCAGATCCTGAAGCATACGGACCAGAGGACGTACCTTAAAATGAGGACGTTCGTATCTTACCGGTCTCTGCTTTCCAAAAAGTCCGTCTGTAATGGGCTTTAAAGCTTCCTGAACCTTATTTCTGTCCATAACTGCTTATATCTCCGTAACTGAACCTACAATAATGATCTCCTCATCAGGCTCTCTGTCTCCCAGATCCAGATCCATCAGAAGGAAAATCTGCTCCAGGTCAATTGCGCTGTAATCGCCAACGCGCGGGCCTACGCATACAAAGAAATCAGGACGCAGGATAGAGTCTGTCTGGAATACGGCAGCATCCTTCCAAATCGTTTCTACTACCTCTTTGTAATCGCGGACCGGACACTTTACAACCATACCGTTGGAGCACTGAACCTTAATAAATCCTTTTTTATCAACAATGCGCAGAGGATTCTTTCCATCTCTCTCGCCCTGATATACATAGAACTTGTCTGTCTTCTCTGCCAGGCGAATCTGGCTTACCTTTGGTCCAAAATCCTGTGTAGCCAGCTCCAGAGCCTCTGCCTCATCACATTCCTTCAGAAGATCCGTTGTCTTTACCTCTGTAGATCCTGTTGCAATAGCCGTTACCTTACCGGTCTGGCTGTCGATTTCGATATGTACTTCTACCGTATCAGGTGATGCGCCGGAGCTTACCGCTGCATCAGCCGCCTCTTTCTTAATCTCACGGATATCATCCTGAGTCGGATTGGGGATTACTCGCTCTACTACGTCACGAACCATGGAAAGCGCAACGCCGATAGAGGAAATAACCTCTGCATTCTCAGGAATGCTGTACTGCAGTCCCATCTTTCCTGCACAGTAAGGTACCAGAGAAGCAGCTCCGCCTCCGCAGCCTACCAGCTTCATGCTGTCATGATCCAGCTGATACTTCTCAGCCAGAGCGTTGATGCAGGCATTTACCTTCTCATAATCCTTATCCAGAATCTGTGTTGCAAGCTGCTCTACAGTGATTCCAAGCTTATCTGCTACAGGCTGCATTGCCTTGCGGGCTGCATTGGCATTTCCATAAGCAAAATATTTCTTATCGATCAATCCCAGTACATTGGCTGCACAGGTATTGGTAAAGCAGATACGCTTTCCGTTCTTTAAACGGATGGTAACGTAATCGGCAGGATCACTTGGCTTCGGCCTTACCATCTCGATCTGCGGATCTACAATCTCCTCCTCAGGAGTAAAGCATGCATATTCGCAGCCTGCGATATGGGCAGAACGGGGGCCTACGTCTACTACTTCCTTGTCATTGATACGAACCATGGAACCGCCGGCACATCCAAGAATACGGACATCCAGAGAACTGATATATGTATCATGACCTCCGATCTGAGCATAGTCTACACCGGGACGGCCATTCTTGATTACACCGATATTGGTTGTTGTTCCGCCTACCTCAAAGTAAATGGCATTGGATGCTCTTAAGTACATCAGAGATCCCATAACAGATGCGGCAGGGCCGGATAATGCAGTTAAAATCGGACGCTTACGCATCTCGTTAATCTCCATTACACCGCCGTCGCCTCTCATGATCATCAGAGGAACCTGAACGCCCGCTTCTCTTACAGAAGATTCCGTTGCGTTTGCAGTTGCCATCATCTTGGGAAGGATGGATGCGTTAATTGCAGCTGTACGGGTACGTCTTGTAAGTCCATACAGCTTTGTAATATCAGAAGCCATACTAACCGGCACATTTTTCTTCTCTGCACAGTCATGAATCATCATTTCCTCATCCATGCTGTCTACGCCAAAGGCCATGGAAGCAACAACTACCTGTGCGCCCTGGCTGATCAATTCATCAATACTCTTATTAATTACTTCCTCCGTCAGCATCTTTTTCTTAATGAAGGTATTAAATACCTTGATCATTCTGCCGACTTTTTCATCCAGTACAATATCCTTTAAAGCCAGCTGGCGCTTTGCAAGAAATCCTTCCAGACCGCCTCCGGCTACGCCAACTACGCCTACATTTGCTACGTCGCCCTCAATAAAGGCATTGGTAGCCTGAGTAGTAGAATGGGCTACGAACACTACATCTTCCGGTGCAATGTCATTTTCCCGCATACAATTCTGAAAACTCTGAACAACACCGGCAGCAACGCCGTTCTTGTCATCGTGGGTCGTCTTTACTTCATTTTTTCCAATAATTTCGTGAGTTTCATTGTCCATTGCTACGCATTTTGTGTAAGTTCCACCTACGTCAATCCCCATGCGGACAGCTCTATGCTTACGTTCTGCCATACTTTCCATATCCTTTCAACTTGATTATTCCTTTGGATTTTCAGAAACATACTAAAGGGGCTGCGGGCGCATCCAGAGCGCCCGCAGAATAAAGATATACATTGTTTGAGAGATTTTATTGTAAGATCAGATGAACCATTCAGCGCCAAGTCCGGCAAGCATGATGAATGCTGCCACGTACTGAAGAACACCTGTCAAATATGCATTTGGAATTGATAATTTCAAGAAGTCCTTAGAATCAACCTTGGTGTAAGCCAATCCCCATGCAACCCAGGACTGTGTAATACAGCATCCGATGTTAACCGTGATTGTAGGAATTGCAAATACAGCATACAGGAACGGAACTGAGAAGGAAGCCACATTGGAAAGAACGCCTAATGTAGCGGCGCCGCAGCCTACCAGAGTCATAGGACCACGGAACAGTCCCATAAACAGCAGGGCTGCAAATGCAATACATACAACCAGCTCGCTTCTGGGCATGATTCCGCCAAGAACGACCTTAAAATAAGGAGATGCATAAGATGCTACTGAATTGAACATCGGCAGTGTAAGAAGGAAGCCTACCAATGGAGCGGTGTCTACAACACCGTCATAATACAGCTTATTTACAAGCTGGCAATTCTCTTTAAAAGTGCCCTTCATCTTTCCGCACAGGAACAGAGCTGCGAAACCGGCGATTACGAAGCCGCCGATAACGGAAAAATCAAGCCAGATCTTTAAGATAACAGGAACAACAGGAAGGATCAGAGTATAGAACGGAGCGTTCTTCTGATCTGCAGCGCCTCTTGTCTGGGCAGCCCATGCGTGGCTGGTCTTTGAGGATTTAAGGTAAACTGCGGAAAGAACAGTTGTAGCAACAAGCATGATCAGCAGAGCTGCAAGACCCCAGTGGCTTACATACCATCCCAGAGTAAAGTCAGGCATCTGATCCGGCTGGATAAAGAAAGCGCGGTACTGTGCAAAGTTAACAGGGTTTAAATAAATACCTGCTGCAACAGAACCCATGAAGCTGAACATGGCAATTGCCTTCGGAACTCCTAAAGACATAAGAATAGGAAGAACGATAACGCCGATTGCGATAACAGGGCCAGCTCCTGTCATAGCCGTAAAGATAACAGCTGTAACAATATTCAGCAGAGTGATAGTAACCAGAGGCTTGTCTCCGCCTAATTCAACAGTTTTACGAATCAGGGTAGAAGCAATTCCGGTCTCCATCAGAACACGACCAAACCATGCACCCCAGCATACGTTTACCAGTGTAGTTCCCCAGCCTTCCGGAGCGCTCTGGTAAATCTTGTTCAGGATACCAACCAGTCCCTTTGCACCTTCAAACTGAAGAACCGGATTGGACTCCAGGAATGCCTGGCTTGCAAATAATGTGCCTCCCAGAGGAAGGATTGTCCAGATAAGTGTGATGATCAAGAATCCGATCATCAGGTTGTGGCCTTTAATACAGTAATATGCCAGGCCAAAAAACGTAAACAATAAAATTATACCGATGATATATTCCATGGTATTTCCTCCATTTCTTTTTCCCTACGTCATACACATTGCATCTCTCTCAACAAAGATATCCCCATTTCATCTCCCTTCATGATAAATTAGTATATTTTCTAACCGGCGTCAAAACGTCCTGACAGTTTTTTGCTGTCAGCCATTTTTGTCAGCCGGAAAAGAACTGTGGATAAAATCCCTGAATGGAATTCGTATTAAGAAGCATTCGGTCAAAATGACTGGAACAGATCAAAGCTGCCGCTTCCGTATCCTTCCTTTTCAGATGGTCCAGAAGCATCCTTCCTTCTATCTGCATATGCTCCCAGCCGGAGGGGCCATAATACCGCTCTGCCTGAAAACCATAAGTACTGTAATACAAATAATTTGCACGAAGCATATCACAGTCCATAATCCGGAACATTTCCCAAATGTGCTTCTTATCGCAGAGAACCGAAAGCGCATAGCTTAACTGCTGTTCCAGAATCAAAAGATCAGCGATTTCTTCTTTTTTTATACTTTGTTCATCCAGTACATCCTCAAGAAGCATCAGCTGCTCTTCTGAGATATCGCTTCTGCATATCTCCTCAATCATGGACTGCTCAAGTACTCTGTGAGTATACACAGACTGTCTGATCCGTTCCGGATCAATCATAGAAACAGCCGTTCCCTTCTGGGGATAAACAACAACATAGCCTTCCTCCGTCAGCTGGGCAAGAGCATCCCTCACTGCCGGCCTCCCGGCATTCATCTGAGCAGATATGATGTTCTCACTGAGCATCTCTCCCGGCTCTGCCTTTAAGGTAAGGATCTGATATTTCAGGGCATTGTACACCTCGTTCTGAGATCTAATCTTATCCAGAAGCTCTTCTGCCTTAATCATCCGATCCCGCCCTCCTTTGTCCTGTTCAATCATTTTGCATACAAGTCTCGGATTGCATACAAGTTTTACTTATGATTGCATATCAGTTTCAAAAAAACAGCCCATCAAATCAGGCGCTCTTTTGTTGCTATGTATAAAATATCATATTTTCTTAATAAACACAATAGTTTTTTTGTTTTTTTGTTTATAAATTTTATTTTTATTTCCATACCATATTGCTTTTTCCACAAATAATGATAAAATAAAATCAGAACTTTACCAAATCCAAAATTGCATACAAGTTGACAATCCACTTATCATTAAAGAAAGAACGGTACCCCTATGACACTGGCTCTATTTCAAAATGACACCCTGCCTGTCCGCAGACCTTCTGAGGATGCACGGCAGTATGCCTACCGCATTATACGAAAATTTATCTTGGAGCTTCTTCTTCTTCCCGGTCAGAAAATGAATGAAGCGGATCTTGCCTCATCTCTGAATATGAGCCGGACTCCAATCCACGATTCTTTTTTCAAATTATCCAGAGAAAATCTGGTAGACATTATTCCCAAGCGAGGCGCTTTCGTTTCCAAAATCGACCAGAAACGTATTGATGACTCTGTATGGATCCATCAAAAACTGGGAAGCGCCATGATCCATTCCATTTATATAAGAAAGGTTCCCAAATCCGAACTGGAACTTCTGTACTGTCCCATCCAGCAGATGAACAGTTATATGCTTAACGGAAATTCAGCTCAGACCGTTCACCTTCTGTCGGAATACTACCATCAGCTTTATATGCTGGCCGGAAATCTGGATCTGGTATGGGCCTCTCTTCAGAAAACCGATACAGATTTAAGCCGCCTGCTCTCTCTGGCTGTAAGCAGCCCCAATGTACTGGAAGGCTTTATGCAGGAGCTGACAAATCTGACAGACGCTCTTATAAACCGTGATTATGACAATGCGGGGCTGATCTATGACCACCATTTCTCCAGAATCCGGATGCTTACAGCCCCTCTCAGAACCCATACCCCCCAGTACTTTACAGAACCTGTGCTGCCCTGTGCTGCCAGCGCTTCTCCACAGAGTTCTGATTTATCCTCTTAAAGAAAGGCGGTATCACATTATGACTGACTATCATGCATTATTTTCTCTCGAAGGAAAAACAGCACTGATCACCGGCGGAACCGGCGGTCTGGGAAGTGCTGTTGCCAAAGCATTTCTTCAGCAGGGCGCGCAGGTCGCTGTCTGCGGTACCCGTCCGGAAAAAGCGGCTCCCATAGCAGATCTGGCCAAAAGCCTGAATCGTCCCTTTTTATCTCTTGCCTGCGATCTGACCGATGCAGAAAGCACAGATCAGATGCTCTGCGCCATAGAGCGTTCCTTCGGCACTGTGGACATTCTTGTAAACAGCGCGGGAATCAACCGGCTTATCCCGGCTGAGGACTATGACGACCAGACCTTCCAGACCGTTATGGACATAAATCTCTCCTCTCTCCACCGGATTACCCGCGAAGTAGGAAAACGGTTTATGATCCCTCAAAAACAGGGGCGGATTCTGAACCTTTCCTCTGTAAAAAGCCTTATTGGAACAAAGCAGGATTACATTGCCTACTGCGCAAGCAAAGGCGCTGTCAATATGTATACCCGCCAGCTGGCCTGCGAGTGGGGAAAGTACGGCATTACCTGCAACGCCATTGCCCCCACCTTTGTATATACCCCAATTAACGCATTCCAGCTGGACGATCCGGTATTTTACAAAACCTTAACGGACCGCATTCCTCTCGGAAGAATCGGCAAAGAGCAGGATATCGCTTCTGCCGCCCTTTATCTGTGCAGCGACGCCGCTTCTTTTGTAACCGGACAGATTCTCTGCGTAGACGGTGGACTGACTGCCATGCAGTAATTTCGCGCATGACCGGACATTTCCCACTTCCATTACCAAAATACTTGTCAATTCAGGAGGTACTATTATGATTTATGGAAATATTCACAGCAAACACTTTGAACAGGAACTGGCAATCCTTCCAAGGCCACTGCAGAACGCAATCCGCTTTTTAAAGGATAACGATCTGGCAAACCACGAGCCGGGGAAATTTGACCTGGATTTTGAAGGCGTGCCCGTTATTTTACAGGTTCTGGATCTGACTACGGCTCCAAGAGAAACTCTCCGCCCGGAAATCCACCGCAAAAATATAGACGTACAGTTCCTTGCTTCCGGCGGACCGGAAGAAGCCGGATTTTACTGGGATAACGGCACAAACCAGACGGATGAGGATTTGCTGGACACCCCCCGCGATATCCTCTTTTACCACAACAACCCTGCTGCACCGGAAGGCCGTATTTCCTTGGATGTAGGCACCTATGCTGTATACTTCCCATGGGATGTGCATATCCCTGCCATCCAGGCAGGAAAAACCAGCGCTCCCATCCGCAAAATCGTTATAAAGGTTCCTGTGGAAGCCTGCGTATAACAGCAAGGAGACGTATTTCATGACCATCGACCGACACTTAAAACGACTTGCGCAGAAAGATCCTGAAAGCCGGCAGAAAGCCCTTCTTGATGTTCTCATTGAAGAAGGGCTGGACGTTCAGCTTCAGGAGCAGGAGCCTTCCATGCAGAATCCCCGGGGAATCCGAAACTATCTTTTAACCCCCTGGAGCCCCAAGCCTTCCCTTCTCTTCTGCGCCCACTACGACGCTGTACCGGGAAGCTTCGGAGCCAACGACAATGCTGCCGCTGTCTGTATTCTGATCCAGCTGGCCCAGACCCTGAAAAAAGAGCAGCTTCCTGCCCGATTTGCCTTTTTTGATGGGGAAGAAGCAGACAATATGGGCAGCAGATTTTACGTTTCTTCCTTAGACCGTTCTTCCCTGACGGGAGTAATCAATCTGGATGTATGCGGCTATGGAGATACCATTGCAATCTGTGGAAAGGGACATGAAAAAAAGCCGGTTATGCGCCCCTTCTGTCAGAAAAAGCTTCTTGAAGCCTACAGAGGACAGCTTTTAAAATACCTCCCCAAAAGCGATGACAGCTCTTTCAGAGGACTTCATCTTCCCGTATTGAGTCTGGCCGCTGTTCCCCAGTGGGATATACAGTATTTAAAAGCTCTGGCCTCTTATGGAGAGGGGCTTTTAGGCCGTCCCCCGGAATTTGAGATGATTCTTGGGCAAATGGAAGTAATCTCTACCATGCACGGCGGATATCGGGACACGCCCGAGTGGGTAGATCCCGATATCATGAATCAAATATACCGGTATTTGCTGGAAGGAATACACACGCCTCCTTCCTCTCCCAAAAAATTTGTGTTCTTTTAGCCTTTGAATTGCCAAGAGGCAGGAAGCTGCATATGCAGCCGCCTGCCTCTTAGCTATACTCAGGATTAAGCACTATTTTCTGCCTTCCATTCCATGAACCAGATTCACTACAAAGGCATGTCCCGGCACATCCACTCCATATCTGGCAGCAGCCCGCACAACAGAACCGCTGATGGTGTCTACCTCTGTCCGTCTTCCGTCTCTTAAATCTGCACGAATAGACGTACATCCCTGGGGATTATTTAATGAGGTTTTTCTCACCTTTTCCCTTACAGCTTCTTCATCAAATACGAGGCCGGCTGCAGCTGCCGTAAGAATTGTTTCATGAATCAGCTGGCAGCAAAGCTTCCATGCAAATTCATCTGCCGCAATATACCCCATATCTACCTGAAGAATACCGGTCAAAGCGCTCAAAGACACATTAGTAAACAGCTTATCCCAGATCAGATACTGAATATTTTCATGAATCCGAACCTCAAAGCCACAGCTGTCAAAATTCTCTTTCAGGCGGTCCAGAAATCCATCCTGATCCTCTGTCAGCATTCCCACGTTGGTAACGCCTGTTCCGCCTCTGCGCACATGGCCCAGACCCAAAACAGCTCCGTTATCCTCTGTAGTTCCAATGATTACCCTGTCTTCACTTACAAACTCTTTTAACAGATCCTCATGGCCCGCTCCGTTTTGAAGGGTCATAAGGCGGGTATCAGGCCCGATAAGGGCTGAATTATTTTCCAAAGCTGCTCTGGAAAATAATGCCTTAACAAAGAGGATCACCAGATCAACAGGCTTTTCTTCCGATGTATCACAAAGAGCCTTAGGCTGATAGCGGACTGTAGTTCCATTTTCATCAACCAGAAGACCGTTTTTATTAATCTGCTCTACTACCTGCTGATTGGTATCTACCAAAATAACTTCATTCTGCTGCGAAAGATGGCCTCCGTAAATAGACCCCATTGCTCCCGCACCGATTACGGCAATTCTCATAATATCTCCATTCCTGCGCCTGTGTGAACAGACAGCTCTGTATTTCTTCCTTTACTTATGAAAACTCAGCCAGTCCCTCAATTGCATATGCACGTACAGGGCTGGAATCCAGTCCCTTGATAGGAAGCGGAGAATAGCTCATAAAGAATACATCCTTCTTTAACTGCTCCAGATTCTTTAACACTTCCAAAAATACAATATTTTCAGCCATAAGGATATCATGGAACGGCTTAACGTCCTCGTTGCAGTTTTCAATAGAAACACCGTCGCCGAAGCCTACAGCCTTTACCTTGTGATCCTTAAACCACTGTGCGCTCTCTGCTCCTACTAAAAGACGCTCGTCCTTATCTGTGTTTGTATCAGGGGTAAATGGAGCCAGCTTATAGGAAGAGTCAATAATTACGATATCTCCCTCTTTTACCTTACCTGCTTCACGATCTAAATCAGCAGCAGTAATATGGCCTCTCTTTGCAACTGTATCTTTAAAATCAACATATACTGCTCTGCCCAGGAATGTAGTCAATGGCAGATCAGCAGCAGATGGCCAGTTATCATCATGATGATAAGGACACTCACAATGCGTTCCCAGATGGCTCATCAGGTCCATATGGGTATGGAAATCCGGAATCGGGCCTCCTGTATTAAAACGGAAAAGATGGCATCTTCTTGTCTCAGTAGCCGGGTCCAGAATCTTGGACAGATCAATCACTCTTAAATTTCCCATTTCATAAACACACATTTTATTTTCCTCCTTTAAATTAGATCGCTGTTAAACAACATCTCTGCTTATGCAGGCGGACTGGCATCGCCTCTCTTCCACCCTTCTGTATACCAGTATACCGGTAAATAAATAGGATGTCAAGATTAGATATTATGTCAAAATATACAACATTTATACGGATGTTTTATGCATATTTTTTTATTCGTTTTTATCATTTTCGGGAACCGGGGATTTTCTTGACATGAATCTGTCTTTGACTTAATATTAACCTATAAAATGATTTTGAGTCAGGTGAATTTTTATTATGAAAGAAAAAAGCTTCCTGCAGCAGCAGGCATATGATACCATTAAAAACAGCATTTTGTCCGGCGAAATGGAACCAAACCGCCTTTACTCTGAGACAAAACTCTCTGCACAGATCGGTATTTCCCGCACACCTGTGAGAGAAGCGCTCCAGTGTCTGAGCCAGGATGGATATATTACAGTTATTCCCAGCAAAGGTTTTATGATCCGCCAGCTGAACGATAAGGATATGAAGGACAGTATTGAAATCCGGTGCGCCATTGAAGGATTCTGTACCAATATGGTTGCTTCACAAATTGATACGGAAAAGGGAAGACGGCTGCTGCACAGTCTGGAACAATCCCTTTCCGATATGGAGAAGTCCCTGGAAAATGGCATTCAGCTGGAACGCTTTATTGACTCTGACCACCATTTCCACCTTCTTCTGGTAAACTATCTGGACAATGATGAATTCAACCAGATCTTCCAGCGTCTTCTCTATCTGATCCGCCTGACCTCCCAGGATGCGCTGTCTTCTGACGGACGTATCAAAGGTACCCTGGATGAACACCGCGCCTATCTGGAAGCCCTGAAAAAAGGTGATGGGCCAAAAGCCTATGAGCTTATGATCCACCACCTGCTGATGCCGCTCAAGATGCACGGCAATCCCCTTACCACTTATAATACTTAATCAGCGCCTGCGTTCCCAGGTCGCCCATGCCGTCAGCTTCCAGCTTTTTCGCCATTGCAAGCACATCCTCCAGCACTCCCAGACGGGTATCTGCAGCCAGAGCCTCCTCATCGGCGAGTCCCATATCCTTAATAAAATGCTTCAGGAAAAAGCCGGGAGCATAGTCGTCTTTTGCTGCCTTGGAGGCTACATTGTTCATCTGGGCACTGCCTGCTGCACCGGTAGAAATAGATTTCAGCATGGTATCTACATCCAGACCCGTATTCTTTGCATAAACCATAGCCTCACAGGCGCCTGCCAGAGCGCCTGCAATGGCAATCTGGTTGCACATCTTGGTATGCTGTCCGTTTCCTGCCTTTCCCTCGTAATTAATATTCTTTCCCATAGCCTCAAAAACAGGCACGCAGGCGTCAAAATCCTCTTTCTTACCACCGGCCAGAATGGTCAGAGTTCCTGCCTTTGCGCCGGTATCACCTCCGGTTACAGGAGCATCCACCGCATGAAGCCCTGCCTTTTCTGCCTCTTCCCAGATACGCACAGCCAGTCTGGGACTTGTAGTTGTCATATCAATCACATAGGTTCCCGGATCGGCATTTACGATAATTCCATTTTCACCAAAATAAACCTCTTCCACATCCTTTGGATAGCCTACAATGGTAATCACGGCGTCACGGCCTTTTGCACACTCAGCCACTGTATCGCACCACACCGCACCTTCTGCAATCACATCCTCAGCCTTAGACTTTGTACGGGTGTAAATGGCAACCTCATAGCCTGCCTTTCTCAGGTTCCGCACCATGGATTTCCCCATAATTCCAACGCCGATAAAACCGATTTTCTTCATATTCATTTATCTCCTTTCTTTTCCATATCTCTTAAAATAAGCTGAATACAGGTACTGAAATCATCATTTTCATACCCTCTGTCAATCCCGCACTGTACCAGCCTTTCTCTGGAAAAATCCTTTTCATCTGCCAGAAACCGCCTGCACATCTCCGCGTATTTAGGCGTGTTCTGGGTCTTTTCCCGGTCAAGAGCCCTTTGAAGACGTATTCCGTCCTCCACATAAATATAGATCGGAACCATGACCTCATTTCCATAATATTTTACCATCTTTTCATAAGAATCCAGAGTTCCGATCATCAGGTAATTTCCCTTTTCCAGATCAATCTGCCCATCATCTGCGGTAAAATAGCTCCATGGCCCAAACACCGTATCGTAGGTTCTGCACTCGATCACCCTTCCCTGACGCTCCAGCTCCTTTAAACGGGCTTCATCTGTAAAATAATACTCCACGCCCTCCTGTTCCCCATCCCGGATAGGCCGTGTGGTATACATACGCACGGTGCCGTATTCCGGAAACCGGCGCTCCAGCTCTCTGTAAATCGTATCCTTACCGGAGGCGCTTTTTCCCATGACATAAAATATATATCCCATTTTCCTACTCTTCCTGTTAAATATTCTGTCTAAATGGCCTGCTCTGATACAAGTATTGTCTCCAGCGTCTGATCCGACAGCCCCTGTACCGGAAGCCCCTTCCTGATATAATCCAGAATCACCTCCAGAAGCTGCTCCGTTATACATTCCCCCGGAGCAATCAGAGGGATACCCGGCGGATAGATATAGACAAATTCCCCGGATATTTTCCCTGTGCTTTCCCTGAGAGGTATTCTCGCAGTTTTTCCATCAATGGCCTCCCGGATGGAGCACCGGGTCTTTGCCTCTATGGCGTAGACACAGTCAGAGCCGGCTCCTTCCCGGCCCTGTAATTCCATTTTTCCGGAAGGAAAGCCTTCCTTATCAATAGCAAGAAGGGCGGCTCTCAGCCGTTCAAGTCCTGCTTTACTGTCTCCAACAGCCGTTATAGCTGTCACATAATCTGCCCCGCACATTTCCATTTCCAGATGGTACTTCTTCCGCAAAAGCTCCGACAGCCCCTCCCCGTCAAAGGACGCATACCGGGTAGATATCACAACTTTAGAAGGGTCCAGATCAAAAATTCCATACCGGCCTTTTAATTCCCTTCCCACCAGACGCAGGTTCTTCATAGCAGACAGGCTTTCTCTCATCTCCAAAAGGCTGTCTGCAAACTTCCTCATGCCATCCTTCCTGCGCAGCTGCTCCATCTGAAATATACCATTTTCAATGGATGCCATTAACACATAAGACGGACTGCTGCTCTGAACTATATGCAGATACCGTTCCACAGCTTCCATATCCATATAGGCGCTTCCGTCCGGTCTATTGCATTTCATATGAAGCACAGCCGTCTGGGTCAGACTGGGAAGTGTCTTATGTACGCTCTGTATCACTACATCTGCCCCAAGCTCCAGGGCAGACTGCGGAAATATTTCACTGTATCTGAAATGAGCCCCGTGAGCTTCATCCACAATCAGAGGAAGTCCGGCCCGATGGACTATTTTTGCAATTTCACCTACATCTGACACAATTCCATCATAAGTAGGCGACACGATGAGAACCGCCCGTATATCGGGCTGCTCCTTCAGGCACTTTTCCACATCCTCCGGCAAAATTCCTCCCTGTATCCCCCATTCCTTTGTGGACTGTGGATAAACGTATGAAACCTGTAAATGGTGAAGGTAAATCCCATTATATACTGCCTTATGGCAATTACGCCCGATCAGAATCCGTTCTCCCCAATGCACACAGCCGCAGACAGCCGCCAAAAGCCCCGACGTACTTCCATTTACCAGATACCGGGTACGGTCTGCTCCATACAGTCCGGCAGCCCACTCCATAGAGTCCCTTAAAATTCCCTCCGGATGATGAAGATTGTCAAAGCCGTCAATTTCTGTAATATCTACCTCAAAGGGGTTTGGAAATTCCATTCCCTGATAAAAGGCCCTTCCATCCGCTTCCTCTCCCCATTTCAGTCTCTTATGCCCCGGCATATGAAAGGGATATATCCCTGTTTTTCCATAGTGCTTTAAACGGTTAATCAGAAGGTCTTCTTCTCTCATATAGTCCTTCCTCCCGTACTGAGCCGATCCTTTCTCCGTTCCACCACCTGAATCATCACACTGCGGAGCTGACGCCGGTTTTTTACCACCAGGGTCTTTTCCTGATAGCGTTCCACGATACTGCGGTACTGGCGCTTCTTCTTCCTGCTGCGTCCCTTGTGAAGAATCCACCATACGAATTCCCAGTCCATTTTTTCAATACAGCCGTCTCCCATATCCTCTCTGGTCCTTCCCTTGTAAACATGAGCGCGTATCAGCGCCTGCCACAGGCAAATCCATCTGGGATAATTCATAAAAATAATCAGATCCGCTTCCCTTAACCGGCGCTCCTGACTGAATCCCGTATAATTTCCGTCAATGACCCAGCCTCTGTTTTCATTTTCATCCAGAAAATCCTCTGCCATCCTCCTGGCTGTCTCCCGGTCCCGTTCCTTCCATCCCGGTTCAAACTGAATCCTGTCCAGATGCAGCACCGGACACCGGAATAATTTTCCCAGCTTTTTGGCTAATGTGGATTTTCCCGCGCCGCTGTAGCCGATTACCGCAATCTTCACAACTTTCACCTGCTTTCTTCTGGTTAGTTCTTTTGGTATTATCATACCACCTTTACTGGGGGTTTGTCTTGTGGAAAATCATGACCACCCGTCAAACGGATGGTCATAATTCTGGAATCGGAAGATCTTTCAACTCTTTTGGATAATTCACCCGTTCCCACTCTATTTTTCTTGCACGATATACTATTTCAGTATATTTATCCTCTGTTCGATATTTTCTGTATGTAGCAATAACCTGCTTTCTATTCTTCGATAGTTTCCTGATATCTTCATTGAGGAGCGTGTTTGGCACCCATTCTGATGTTTCCTCAGCCTTTACAAAGCCAATACACCCTTTTATACCACCCGCAAGTTTTTCCGTATACAAACGAATTCCGCTACCTCCAAAGTCTCCAAAGCTGTTTGCGTTCAAATTCTTTGCCAACAAAAACGGAAGCACCTGAAGTTTCAAAACTGTTGTTCCTTCCTCTGAAAATGAGAAATCTCTTGCACTCAAGCGACCATCCACACAAAGACTGAAAAACTGGTCTGCAGACATTTTTCTCTTATCTATCTTTAGTCCTGTCAGATGGAGAAAATTATTCCTGCAAAAAGACACTTCCGCAGAAGATATGTTTTTATGCTTATCCATCAAAACAAACAGCAGCGTTCTGTCCATCAGATTCTTTTCGTACATTCTCGCGCATTCTATTACTATTTTGATCACATATTCCTTTGAAAGCTTTGCCATGCAAATCCCTTTCCGTTTCCATCTCAAGGTATTTTAAAGGGAGGCTCGCCGACACCGTAGTGCCGAACCGCCTCCCTTAATGACTGATTTTTCCGTTGTCCGCCAACCGTCACGCCCAAAGTCGTGCATCTCTTTCGGGTTTTTCCGTTGCCCGCCAACCATCCGGCCCTATGTCCGGCACCGTCTTTCGGATTTTATGTGTCAGCCACACAAGCAGAATGACGTCCGCTTTCCTATCTCTATTATATGCAATTTCTGTTTTTTAGTCAACGAACAAAATATTACATTTTTATATAAATGCTTATTTTTTTCTTCCTGCTGTCATCTCATCCATCCACTCCCCGCAAAGCTTCATCCAGCCTGCTACATGAGAATCTGCAAACCTTTCCTTATCCGGCTCTGCCACCTCATCCGTAGCCAGCGATAATCCATGCTCCCCAAAGGGATACACATGATACTCAAAGGGAATTTTATATTTTGACAGCTGCTTTACAAAAAGCAGGGAATTTTCTACCGGAACCGTTGGATCTTCTGCCGTATGCCACAGAAATACAGGCGGAGTGTCCTGATCCACATGATTTTCCAGACTGAAAAACTGCTGTTTTTCCAAATCATCTCCTGCCAGCATCTCAAAGCTTCCTCTGTGGGCCCATTTCCCGGCAGAAATCACCGGGTATCCCAAAATCAGGCCATCCGGTCTTATGCTCTCAGCCTGATCCTTTGAAAATATCTCCGGTTCATTCCACAGCACTCCCAAACTGGCAGCCACATGGCCCCCTGCTGAAAAACCGCACAGAAATACAGGTTTTTCCGTTTCCCACATCCGGACCATTTTCACAGCCTCTGCCGCCTGCTTCACCGGTTCTGTTCCAAGAACCTCTCCCGGACCTGCCACACTGTAATACAGAATCCACGGCTTCCATCCAAGGGCTGCAAAGGCTTTTGCCACCGGCTCCCCCTCTCTGGGCGAAAGCCACTGATACCCGCCTCCGGGGCAGATAATCACACTCCCCTTCCAGTCCTGATTCCGGAAAGCTTCCATTCCTTCTGCTTCTTCCAGTATTCCATTTCCCGTAACCCCATATCTCATATAGTCCCGCTCCGTCAGCCTTCGTATTTTACACCAAAACCAAAATATTCATTCACATTATTAAAGCAGACATCCTCTATGATTTTCTGCAACGCCTTCTCTCCGGCAAAATACTCGCCCCGCTCTGCCAGCTTTCCGAGATAATCGCAGAATACTCTCCTGTACAGCTCATGGCGCGGATAGGAAATAAAGCTTCGGCTGTCTGTCAGCATTCCTACAGACAGGCTGACCGGATAAAGGTTTGCACAGGCCTCAAACTGACGGCTGATTCCAAAGGCCTGATCGTTAAACCACCAGGGTGCTCCCAGCTGAACCTTTCCTTTCACTCCGCCTCCACAAAAGCCTGCTGCCAGAATAGCCCATGTTTCAATCTTTGTTCCGTCCAACGGATAGATAATAGTCTTTGGAAGCTCATCAATCAGGGTCAGGCGGTTTAAAAGCTCTCCCACACTGGTTACGGAGCACTGATCATCTGCACAGTCAAAGCCCGTAGAATGGCCCGTTTCCGCTACGCCCCTTGTATTGGCGTCCAGATAGGTACCGATATGAAGCTGCATCACATAACCATTCCTGTTATACCGGCGTCCCATCTCAAAGAGAAATGCGCTGCGGTACTGATCCTCTTCCTTTGCTGTCAGAGGCTCATTTTTTCTTGCCTTATCAAAAATCCGGTCAATTTCCCCGGAGGTATAATTCTCCCATGTAAAGTGAGGAATTCCGTCATCGCTTACCGTTGTGCCTGTAATCTCCTGAAAATATTTCAGTCTTGTCTCCAGAGCATCCAGCATATGCTCAAAGGAATCAATCTTAATTCCTGAAACCGCCTCTAACTGATCCAGATATGATGAAAATCCATCTTTTTCCAAAAACATGGCCTGATCCGGGCGGAATGCAGTAATTACCCGTGTAAACATCTTTTCCTTATTTAAAGCAATATGGCAGTGAAGATCATCTATCGGGTCCTCTGTGGTGCTTACCAGCCTTACATTGGAATGCTCCATGCACCAGCGTCTTGTCATATGCTCTTTATGGATCATTTCCTTTGTCTTCTGATAAATTTCCTCCGCATTTTCCTCTGTCACCGGCTCATCAATATCAAAATACCGCTTTAATTCCATGGCGCACCAGATATAGATGGGATTTCCGGCTAATGCCGGAAGAATCGAAGCAAAAGCCAGATATTTTTCGTGAAAATCTGCATCTCCGGTAATATACCTTTCATCAATGCCGAATGTACGCATAGCTCTCCATTTATAATGATCGCCCCTGAGCCACATTTCTCCCAGATCCTCAAATTCCTTATCTTCCAGAATCTCTGAGGGCTGCAGATGGCAGTGATAATCAATGACAGGCATATGCTCCGCATACTTATGATAAAGGTGCCGCCCTGTTTCTGTTGTCAGAAATAATTCCTCATCAAACCTTGTGTTCATTTTCCTGCCCCCTTAGAATCCGATCAATGCTCCGCCGTCTACCGGGATACAGCTTCCGCTGATATATCTGGCTGCATCACTGGATAAAAAGGCTGCGCACATACCTACATCCATAGGATCACCCACGGTTTTTGCAGGGATTCTTCCCATGATTTTTGCCAGACGGGGCGGATCATTGTCTACAGCCTTGTGGAACATGGGCGTATCAATCCATCCGGGAGCAATTGCATTTACTGTAACTCCGTATTCTGCCAGCTCTGCAGTCAGAGTATGGATCATGCCCAGAAAACCTGCCTTTGCAGTAGAATACCCGGCAACCTGCGGCTGTCCGATATAGCTGGTCATACTTGCCTGGAAAATGATTCTGCCGCGCTTCTGCTCCTTCATATATGGAACAACCGCCTTTGTCATAGCAAAAGAACCTACCAGATGTACATCCAGCACACGCTTATAATCCTCTACTGTCATATCCCAGATAAACTTCTTGCAGTGGTTTCCGGCATTATTTACCAGAATATCCACTCTTCCATGTTCCTTTACAATACGGTCTACCAGTTCGCCTGCATGATCCGTATCTGTAATATCAAACTGGTAAAAGGCTGCCTGAGAGCCAAATTCCTCCAGCGCCTCTGCCGCCTGCTCCGGCGCTTCAAAGCTTACTACGCATACCTTTGCCCCGGCGCTTACCAGACACCGTGTTACCGCCAATCCAAGTCCGGTAGAACCGCCCGTTACGATTGCTACCTGACCGGACAGGTCATACCAGTTTGCCATTTTAAATTCATTCATTTCTTTTTCTGTAAATGCAGCCACCTTTAAGTCCTCCTTCTATAACCGGCATTTCTTTTCAAATGCCTCCTGGGTATCCTGATATTTATAGGGAATATAAAATTCTCTGTGTCCCAATGCTTCACTTTTGGTAGGTCTTCCTCCCGCGGTTTCCGCTATGTACTCTGCAAGAACGTCTGCCATCTCATTCAGGCTTATGTTTCCTTCCAGAACAGGGCCTGCGTCAAAATCCATATCCTCTTCCATCCGTTTATACGTTTCACTGTTTCCTGTCAGCTTAATGCAGGGTGCCACTGCATTTCCAACCACATTTCCCCGTCCGGTAATCAGAATTACCAGATGGGCTCCGCAGCTGGTCAGATCCATCAGCCCCTCATTGTCATTGGGGTTGGTAATCCCAAACTGCATCCAGTAGGGGTCCGGTGTAGAATCCAAAAGCCACAGGCCATGTCTTCCCGGATGGCTGGCTACCTTCAGCACCCCCTCGATGGGCTTTGAGCCGCTTTTTATCACAGCCCCCATGCTTTTTTCTTCAATAGTGGACAGGCCTCCGGCAAAATTCCCCGGGCTGACCGAATACTGACGCACAGAGCGGCAATATTCCAGCGCCTTATCATAGGTAGAACGAATCTCCCTTTTGGCATTTTCATCTGCTCCCCTGCTCTCCAGAAGATCTCCCAGACCGATTGCCTCTACGATTTCTTCAAAAATGGCTGTTCCGCCCAGATCCACCAGCTTATCATAAAAGCGGCCCACCACAGCATTTCCGGCCAGTCCGCTGGTATAATCGCTTCCTCCGCATTCTGCTCCGATCACCAGATCCTTCATGCCCATCTCTACTCTGGGCGTATCCTCCAGCTGCTTCAAGGCCGTCCTTACCCATGCAATTCCCTTTTCCACGGATTTGCGGGTTCCGCCCTCCTGCTGAATAAACATCCAGGAAGCCGGCTTTCCTTCCTTCTCAGCCAGATCTGCCAGCCACTGAGGCTGAACATACTCGCAGCCCAGTCCCACCGCCAGCACGGCTCCCACGTTCGGATGCCTGATCAGGCTGATTAATAAATCTACGGCATACTGATTATCCGTACAGCCGTCAAATCCCACCAGCTCCACATCCGGATGAGCAGACCGCTCTACGATCTGGCGTGCTGCAAATTCAGAGCATTTTACCGTATAAATTACCAGCACCCGGTTTCTGATGCCGGGCGCTCCATTCTTTCTCTTATATCCCTTCCAGGATAATTCCTTCAGGTTCATATCTGCTTCCTCACTCATATCTGGTATCCATGGGCGCTCCTGTTTTTACATCCAGATGACTGGATCGTTCATCATAAAGACTTTTCATCACATGAAGATGAACCCAGCTTCCTTTGGAAATATCTTCCGTTGCCGCCCCGATAGGAACGCCATATTTTATAATCCGCGTTCCGGAGGGGATATCTAACAGGGCAATCTTATGCCCTGCCGGAATATCCGTAACAGCTTCTATGTCTTCTTCCTGATGGTCTCCAATCAGCGCTGCCCTCTCTCCTGTAAGAAGCTCCGACAGGGCCGTAGCCACATTATCTTCATATGCAACCTGAAATACCCTCTTTTTGCTGTCCATAAAAGCTCCAGCCTTTCCTTATAATATCCCAAACTCCGCAAATGCCTGTGTTGCTGTCATTCCGCCTTCGATGGCTTTTCTCACTGTTTTTTCACCGGAGGCCTTAATCAGAGCTTTCTCAATTACCTCATCCTTGATTTCCTTTGGAATAATCAGGACGCCGTCTATATCGCCAAACACCAGATCGCCGTCATGAATCGTTACCTGCCCGATCTCAATGGTGCAGCGGTAATCGCATACATAGGTACGCACGGAAGAATCCTGAGCCCAGCACTGTGTACAGAATACAGGGAAATTCTGTCCCATAACCTGAGGCGTATCACGGCTGTAGCCGTCCAATACCGCGCCTGCTGCTCCTCTCGCTTTTGCCGTAGCAGTCAAAAGCTCTCCCCACAGGGCAGAATGATGGGCTCCTGTGGCAATGTATACCTCGCCGGGCTTTAACTGGTCAAGCGCCTCTGTCAGATAGCCAAAGGGCTTTTTCGGATTTTCAAATACATCATTTTCCAGCACTGTGCAGGCATACCCTGCTACCTTTAACCGGTTATCCGGCTGGCTGCGGTCCACATAAGCGTCTGCCGGAACCAGTGCCTCCAGAGGGCGGATATTGGCAGGCAGAAACTGATGCTTATATCCCATCTGATCCAGAATATCCCCTACTACAGGCGTATAAAGCTTTTCTTTCATTAAGGCAAATAATTCTTCGTCACTGTTCCACTGTTTCATTTCTATTCCAGTCTCCTTGCAATTCATCATATTTCATTTATCAGACAGCCGGACGCCCGGTACATCATCATATCGCCATATTGGGCAGCCACATGAAGCTCTGTGGGAAGTAGGTTAAGATCAACAGCGCAATACCCATTACCGCATAGAATGGAATCATGGTCTTTGCCAGCTTTTCAATCTTAATTCCCGAAATGGCGCTTCCTATAAACAGGGTAGATCCAACAGGAGGCGTCAAAAGTCCGATTCCCAGATTCAGGACCATTACCACACCCAGATGAATGGGAGAAAGTCCCAGAGACATCCAGATCGGCAGGATAACCGGTGTCAGCATCAGAATCAGGCAGGCCATCTCAATCAGGCAGCCTAAGAACAGCATCAGCACATTCAGCATGATAAGGATCAGAATCTTGTTGTCTGTAATAGAGAATAATGCCTCTGATACGACAGACGGTACTTTTAAATAAGTAAGCAGGTAAGTAAACGCACCGGATACGCCTAAAAGAATTAAAACCTTTCCAAGTGTCATGGTAACATTGTGGAAAATCTCCGGAAGATCCTTTACAGTAAATCCCTTGTAAATAAACAGACCTACTACCAGAGACCATACAACTGCGCAGGCTGCAGACTCGGTAGTTGTAAAGATACCGGTAATTACGCCTACTACTACAAACAGTACGGAAAGCATACCCCAGATGGCCTTAAAGAAGGTTCTCACACAGGCCTTTGGATTAAAATGTCCTGTTACGGGATAATTTTTCTTAACAGACACATAGTAGGAGTAGATCATCAGTACAACAGAAAGGATCACACCCGGAACATAGCCTGCCAAAAACAGCTGTCCGATAGATACGCTGGTTACGCCGGCTGCTGCCAGAGTATAGATAACCATGTTCTGGCTTGGTGGAACCAGGATACCCTCTACAGAGCTTGCCATGGTCAGACAAGTGGAAAAATCACGGTCATATCCCTGTTCTTCCATCATCTGAATCTCAATGGGTCCTAAGGATGCACAGTCTGCGGAAGATGAACCGGAGATTCCTCCAAAGAAGAAGGATGACACTACGTTTACCATGGCAGCACCGCCTCTGAACCAGCCAACCAGCTCTTTTGAAAAATCAATCAGCGTAGCTGTAATTCCGCCCGCACTCATCAGCTCGCCCATCAGGATAAAGAAGGGTACAGCCAACAGTGTATAGGAATTCAGGTTGCTTACAAATTTCAGCGCCATCTGCATAGGGTTAATTCCCAGGTAGATAAAATCAGCCAGTGACGCAATACCGATTGCATATACGATCGGAACTCTTAAAAACACCAGAACCAGAAACAGGCCTAATAATATCAATGTAGCAATTACGGTTGTACTCATGCGTCCTTCCTCCTTGTCCACTGGGTAATCAAAGCAAAGATATAAGAAACCCCTGTTACAGGCAGAGCCAGATACATCCACGCATATGGAATGTTAAGTCCTGCCATTGTATTGCTTCTGGACTGTTTCATAAGCAGTACGCCGTAAACAATCATAAATACTGCGAAAACCACAATACACAAGGTAGCCAAAATATCTGTTGCAAAAATCTGTCCCTTTTTCATCTTCTCATCAAACATAGTCACCTTCAGATGTTCATCCGTCCGGAGCACTAAAGAAGATCCCAGCATACTCATCCATGTCAGCAGAAACAGAGACATGGGCTCTCCCCACATAGGAGACTGATGAAGAAAGTATCTTCCCACAAAGATATAAAACACAACTGCTACCAGAGCTGCCAGCATCAGTTCGCACAGATGCCTTACGGTACCAAACACAAACCTGTCCACCGGCTCCCACAGCTTCTTAAACTTATCCATAGCCTTTCCCTTCCTGATGTTTCTGTCTTATTTGTATTCGCCGCTTCTCATTTCCTCAATCAGAGCCTGATTTTCCTCTGAATATCCTTCATAAATACTCTGGCAGGCCTCAGACCACTTATCCAGATCGCTTACCTCAAGTCTGGTCACACCCTTTTCCTCAAAGCTGTCAAAGGTCTCCTGAATCTTCTTCTGATTGTATTCATAGCAAACCTTTCCGGCTGCCTCAGAGGCCTCCTTCATCCAGCCCTGCTGCTCCTCTGTAAGAGAATTCCATTTATCCTTATTCATCAGGATAACGCCGCAGCCAAAGGTATGAGCGTCGGGGATGAAGTATGGCGCAACCTCATTATAGGAATTTGCCATGTAGTTAATTACATCATTTTCTGCTCCGTCTACAACTCCGGACTGAAGAGAGGTATACAGCTCAGAATACGCAATCGGTGTTGCGGATGCATTCAGGGCCTTCATTGTATTTACCATCAGATCTGTCTCCGGAACGCGCATCTTTAAGCCCTTCATCATATCCAGAGAGAACTCTGTGGGATTTCCCAGCTTCTTATATGTATTTTCTGTAATAAACATGTGACGGGGACCCTCGGTCAGCCAGCCTAAGGCCACATATCCGCAGTCAGCCTCATCTACTGAATCAAGAAGCTTCTGTCCTGTACTGCTCTTTGCCATAGCCTCAAACTGATCCATATCCTTAAACAGGAATGGAAGGCCTGACAAACCGATCTTTTCTGCTCCGTAATTGGAAAGGGAAGAAGCATTGCCGCGGAAAATATCAAGAGTACCCATCTGGATTCCCTGCATACACTCCTTTTCATTTCCAAGGGTGCCGTTCAGATACAGCTCTACCTTGATCTGACCGCCGGAAAGCTCCTCAATCTTGCTTGCAAATTCCTTAGCACCTACCGTTGCGCCGTAATCCTCGCCATTTACCTCACTCCAGCGAAGGGTAATTGCATCTGCGCTTCCCTTTTCCGGAGCTGCATCTGCCTCTTTGGATGCAGGCGCTTTGCTTCCGTCTGCTGATGCAGGGGCGCTTCCTGAACCTGAACCGCAGGCTGCCAGTGAAAGAGTTGTACAAACTGCCAATGCTACTGCTGCCATCTTTTTTCTCATGATTACATATCCTCCTGAAATACATTATGTGTTATAATTTCGGCACAAAAACGTTTTTGTAAAATGGCATAAAAAGCCGTTTTCCAACTGATACCCCGTGCCTTAAGATACACTAAGAATACGCTTTTTACCCTGTTTTGTCAATATATTCCGTTATTTTTAGTTTGTTTAGTAGCTATTTTGGTACAAAATACACAATTTTTATTTTCTGAATTTAAACATAAACACGGTTTGAAACTAAACTCTTTCTGTATCTTTACTTTTTTATATGATATTGCTATACTTTACAAAAACGTTTTATTTAACGTTATCTTAATCTGTTTCAGGTAATTTCAACAGTATTTTAAATGAATGGAGGATTCTTTAGATGATTATTACCAAATTTGAGAGTTGGTGGGTAGAACGCGGAAAATGCCTGTTTGATGAAAGACGTCAGGGAGGCGCAAAGATGGGTTGGGATGTGATTGTGATCCGCCTTACCACAGATACCGGCTTAGAAGGCCACGCCGTATGCATGGCAGCCAGAAGCGGAGCTGTCAGCGAATCCTATCTTCAGGAAAGCATCGCCCCTGTTGTCCTGGGAAGAGACCCTCATGACAGAGAAGCGATCTTTCAGGAGCTTTGGGTCATTGACCGGCACGAAGCCTTTTTCCCTGTATTTCTGCCCGGTCCTGTAGACGTAGCTCTCTGGGATCTGTGTGCTAAGGAAGCCAATCTTCCCTTATATAAATATATCGGAGCCTACAGGGATAAGCTCCCTGTTTATGCCAGCAGCAATTTCCTGCCTACGGTACAGGATTATGTAAATGAAGCCCTTTATTACAAGAGCAAAGGCATCAAAGGCTATAAGGCTCATCCCGCAGGACCTGTAGAATTTGACATGAAGGTTCACGCTGCAGTCCGGGAGGCCGTGGGAGATGATTTTATCCTGATGACAGACCCTGTAGGCGACTACACACTGGATGAAGCGATCCGGGTAGGACGGCAGCTGGAAAAGCTGAACTATAAGTGGTTTGAAGAACCCTTCCGTGATTTTGAGCTTTATAAGTATTCCGAGCTGTGCAGAGCTCTGGATATTCCTATTGCTGCCACAGAAACCACCAGAGGCTGCCACTGGGGAGTCGCTCAGGTAATCGCCCAGAGGGCCGCTGATATCGTCCGGGCAGATGTAAGCTGGAAGGATGGCATCACAGGCGCGTTAAAAATCGCCCATTTAGCTGAGGCCTTTGGACTTAACTGCGAGATCCACACCACTACCATGAACTACATGGATATGGCCAATCTGCATTTAAGCTGCGCAATCAAAAACTGTGAATACTTTGAATACTTTGTACCCGAGGATAATTACCGTCTTCCCATGAAGGGAGATCTTCCTATTGATGAAAACGGTTTTATCCATGTGCCGGATAAGCCCGGTATCGGAGTTGAGCTCGACTGGGATCTGATCCAGTCCGCCTGCCGCCATTACTGCTGTCAGGAATGGAAACAGGCGTAGCTGTTACAGAAACAGACAGCGGTAGTTTTCATGCTCATACATGACAAGGTTGCTTTTAAACACCACATCGCTGCCCACATAGACCCGTTTCTGCTCAGGAAGCTTTCCGCTGATCAGATATTCCGCCAGAGTCCGTATTCCAATATACCCCTGTGCATAGGGATTTTTCTGAATCACATTGTTAAATACAGAATGCCGGAGCCTGTCTGCAGTGGCGTCAGAAAGGTCTGATCCCACTGCAAACAGCCTTCCTGCCCTTCCGCTTTCTTCCAGAGCCTCTCCCAGCATAATTGTTCCCTGGGAATATACGCTGCAGCAGGCAGCCACATCCGGCCTTGTAATCTGGTTAAATATATTTACATAGTTTGCCTTGTCCATGGTCCAGGAATGATCAATATACAGTAAATTCGGGCATCTGTTTTCACTCAGATATTCTTTAAAGCCTCTGAGAATCGCGCTGTGGGCTTCCCACTTTGGATTGCCCCCACAGATGAAAATACTTCCGAATTCCGGTATACGGCTTATGATCAGCTCTGCCATGGTACGGCCGATCACTTCATATTCCGGCTGTATACAGCAAAGGTAATCGCACAGCTTTAATTCTGACGTAATGCAGACGACGGAGATCCCTTCATCCTGTATGAGCCTCCAGTCCTCTTTTGATGTGATCTCATCAATATGGCCTACGGTCAGAATACCGTGAAGCCTGTGCCCGCAGGTCAGCTTTTTTAACTGTTCCAAAATCTGCTCCCTGCTGTGGTGATGATATGGCATTTCAATGCATTCCATATTTACATTGATGGTTGATAAATAATCATGGATTCCCCTCCACATAGGCGGGTAGTAATACCTATTTCCCCCATCCTCCGCCGGAACTAAAATGGCAATTCTCTGGGTACTCCTCTTTAAGCTGGAGGCCAGCGTATTCGGCTGATATCCCAGTTCCTCAGCCGTCCTGCGGACCTTTTCACGGGTTTCATCGCTGACCCCCGCTTTACCGCTCAGGGCAAAATGAACCGAACTGATAGACACCCCTGCTTTTGCTGCTACATCACGAATCGTTACTTTTGCTTTCAAAAAATACACCCTTCCCGTCACTGTCAATCATTACTGCTATTATACAACAGATTTATAATATCATAACATATTTTTCAGGAGGAAATACAGTATGTCTGAATTAGAATTAAAAGGAAAAACAGGAATTGTCACCGGCGCAAGCAGCGGAATCGGCTTCCAGATCGCCAATGTTCTGGCAGAAGCCGGGGCCACTGTCTATGCCGTCAGCCGTACCGGCGCCCCTAAGGAGGGCGTTGGTACCAGTTCTCCCGGCGTGATCCATGTGAAAGGCGATATCGGAGATCAGGCTGCCATGAAGGCTCTCTTAGCTGAGATTACAGCCTCTTCCGCAGGAATCCTTGACTTTCTTGTAAATAATGCAGGCGCTACCTTTAAATGCCGTGCGGAACGATTTCCAGAAGATCAGTTTGACCACATTATGAACGTAAATGTAAAATATGTATTTGAAATGAGCCGCCTCTGCTACCCATTCCTCAAAAAATCCCCGGACAAGGGCCGCATCATCAATATAACCAGCATGAGCGCTCATCTGGGATTTTCCGAAGTTGTTCCCTACTGTACCAGCAAAGGAGCTGTCCTTGCCATGACCAGAGGCCTTGCAGTCGAATGGGCCGGAGACAATATCTGCGTAAACAGCATTGCTCCCGGCTGGTTTAAAAGCAAGATGCTTACACAGGTGGCCGATCCGGCAAGGGAACAGAAAATCCTCAGCCGTATGCCTCTGCATGCCTACGGCGATACCAGAGACCTGGGCGCTATGGCCCGTTTCCTCTGCGGGCCCGGAGCCGGATATATCACAGGCCAGGATTTTGCTGTAGACGGCGGAGCACTGGCATTTGGGTATTAATCTTCAGGAATTTTAAAGGGAAGCAGCCCGGCGCCGTGATGCCGAAGCTGCTTCCCTTACTAAATGATTTTTCCGTTATCCTTTTTTAATCCTGTTATATATAATTTCCTTCCGTCCCGCTTATGCCTCTTCATAAGAAATTTCCATCTTCACCTTGCCGCTGTTATAACGTACCAGTGAGAAGATAATTGCGCCTGCCAGCACAACAATATTGATAATAATCATCTTGATATCTGCTGCCATTGCATTGGAGATCAGCTGGAAGGCTGCAACGCCTGCACAGGAATACATTAACAGTCTGTATGCCCAGTCCGGCATATGGAACATGGATTTTGCCCACAGATCCGGAAGCATCTTCGGCATTCTCAGATAGCCAATAGCATATACGATAGAACGCAGATATGTAATAAACATTACCAGGTCAGCAATCTGGTTTACACTCAGATCCAGAGCCAGCGGCACGATTGTCAGCAGATACCATACAAACAGCCATTTATGGGGAGTACGGTACTTTGGATGAAGCTCACCCATGGACTTGGGGAACCATCCGTCTCTTGAAGCCTGTACCAGAGGCTTTGTGATATATGCAACCGTAACGTTTAACGTAGTAGCGGTGGCTCCCAGTGCGCCTGCTACAATAAAGAACAGAAACAGTGGTTTGTTAAAGATCTCTTTTGCTACCAGAGTAAGAGGCTGACCTGCTACCTCCTCAATGGGAAGTACGCCGGAAGCTACAATGGAAAGCAGTGAAAACATCATAGCTACAAATGCGGTAGAAATGATAATGGTTGTAGGAATATCCTTCTTGGGATTCTTACATTCACCGGAGAATGAAATTAATTCAGAAGCACCAAGAACTGCATAGTTTAAAAATGCTCCGCCTGCAAAGATTCCTACTACTCCGTGAGTTGTAAAGCCTGGATTTTTAAAGTAATTTGCAAAATCCACATGAGGCATACCGCAGACGATAAATAAAAGGATCGCTCCTACCAGGGCAACGGTCAGGAAATTTTCCACCTTTGCCATAATGTTGATTCCAAAAAAGTTTACAACAAAAAACAGTGTCGCAATCGCCATGGCGACGATTCTGGGATTAGATGAGGGGAACAGTGCCTGGAAATACTCTGCAAAGGACAGAGCATACATACAGATTCCCATCTCGCCCAGGAAGTAGATGATAATCCATGCGCCAGCCCATTTTTCTCCTACAAACATGGACCATACCGTATAATTTCCGCCTTTAAAACGGGCGATACTGGAGCTTAAAATACTGGGAACCGCGAAAAACAGCGCAAAAAAGGTAGCGATCAGATAAGAGATAAATACGGAGCGTCCCGTTCTCTCAATACCGATACCGGTTAATGTCATAACGCCGGCTCCGATAATCATGCCTACTGCAATTCCAAATAAATCTTTTCGGGTTAAGACCTGCTTATATCCTACATCTTCACTCATGTTGCCTTTTCCTCCTTATGAACAATCTGCATCTTTTCTTACATCCAGACAACTCTCACACAGCTTCACCAGCAGCTCATAGGATTTCTCCATAGACTGAATACAGGTATATTCATAAATAGTGTGGCAGTTATCGCCTCCTGTAAACAGGTTAGGGCATGGAAGCCCTTTAAATGTAATTTCTGCTCCGTCAACTCCGCCGCGCACAGGGATGATTACCGGCTCAATCCCCAGCTCCTTCATTGCCTTTACCGCATTGTCAATAATAAACGGGAAATTCAGGATCTTATCCCTCATATTGTACATAACATCCTCAAAGCGGATGCTGACCGTATTTTCACCGTATTTCTTATTAAGGAACTCTGCAATTGTCAGCAGAGCGTTTTTCTTTTCCGTAAATTTACTCATCTCATGATCCCGGACCAGATACCGCATGGAGGTGGTTCCCACATCTCCGTGAATCTCTGCCAGATGAGTAAAGCCTTCTCTTCCTTCTGTATTAGCCGGTATCTCCAATGGATTCAGCAGGCTGTGCAGCTCCATGGCAATATGCATGGAATTTACCATTCTGTTTTTCGCATATCCCGTATGGGCTACCTCTCCTTTTACCTCTACATAGGCAATTCCGCAGTTGAAGTTATCATAGTAGAACTCTCCCAGCTCTCCTCCGTCCATGGAATAGGCAAAATCGCAGTTGAATTTTTCCAGGTTAAAATTCAGCGTGCTTTTTCCAATCTCTTCATCGCAGGTAAAGCAGATATTTACCTGTCCATGGCCGATTTCCGGATGTGTCATCAGCGTCTTTGCCATCTGCATGATTACGGCTACACCGCTCTTATCATCTGCTCCTAAAAGGGTGGTTCCGTCGCCAACGATCAGGTCTTTCCCCTTATAAACCTTCAATCTTGGAAATTTTTCTGTTGAAAAAATAATATTTTTTTCCTCATTCAGAACAATATCCTCTCCGTCATAGTTTTCTATGATTCTTGGATGAATATTGCAGCCCGGAAGATCCGGCGCAGTATCCATATGGGCCGTAAAGCCAATGGCCGGTATTCCCTCTCCGCTGTTAGAGGGAATGGATGCATAAACTGCTCCAAATTCGTCCATTTCCGCATTTTCCACACCCATTTCCAGAAGCTCTTTTACCAGAAGCCTTCCAAGATCCTTCTGTTTTTCTGTACTGGGAATGGTCTGGCTTCCATGCTGCGACTGGGTATCAATGCTTATATACCTGAGCAGCCGTTCTACTAACTCCTTCATCGTGTTTCCTCCTTTTTCAGTATTTCTTCCAGAAAATGTTCTACATTTTCAATACTCTTTTCAGACAGACGCAGGGTACACTGCTCAGAGCTTCCTGCACAGCGTTCTGTATAAATCATGTTGGGACATTCATGAAGCTGTTCCCATGTATCCCCGATTCCAACGCCGTCGCAAATATAATAATTATTTTCCCGGGACAGCCACTTCTTCATTGCTTCCACATCAAATGTAGGTCCTATGGACGTATTGACAATGATCTTTCCATTTCCAAATAATTCAAACTCTTTTTCCCTTAAAAGACAGGTATTTTTAGGGAGGAGGGTACAGATAATGTCATTTTCCTTTAATAGTTCTTCTAAGGTCCGGCGGCAAATTCCCAGCTTTTCTGCCTCCTCACAGCACCTTAAGTCAGAATAGGACACATCTGCTTCCATCAGCTTCAAAACTCTTGCCAGCTTAAAGCCTGTATTTCCCATTCCCACAATTCCTATCTTCTGATTATAAAATTCATTGGGCCGCTCCTTCCACTGATGTCCCTTAAATCCATGGAGCAGGTCTGCCAGTGCGCTTACTGCAAACTCAATGACGCCTCCGTCACCGTAATCTGTAATTCCCCAGACAACGATGCCCCTTTCTCTGGCATAGGCTACATCTACATTTGCGCTCTTCTCATTATAAAGGGTACAGCACATCCCAATATATTTCAGCTTAGGGCATTTTTCCAGAATCTGTCTTGTAATCAGGGTACAATAGGATACCATCAGACAGTCTGCATCCTTCACTCTCTCTGTAATTTCATCCGAATCCGTGGGGAAATCATCGTAAAATACCACTTCCTCTGACAGCTCTCCAAGGCGTTTCTTCGCCCATTCGTTCATTCCCGTGTTGTCTACTACCACTGTTTTTTGAAACATCCCTTCTGCTTCCCTCCCGTCTGATTTCTGGCATTTATTTATGCAATTTGTTTTTTATTTAATGTTTATCCTCTTTATTTTTATAAAATAATTATAAAAAAAATCCACTGATCCATATACATGAAAAAGTGGATTTTTTGTTCAAAAACAGGATATTTTTATATCGGCGGCACCTGTAATTTTGGCGCTGCCTTTTTCAGCATACGGAGAAAATAAGCGTACAGCTCCTCCGGCGTCAGCTCCGGCTCATGGATAATCGCATCAATAGTCAAATGAAATACCTCATCCAGCTCCAGATCATAGGACGAAAGTGGGCGCTCCTTTCTATGACTCATAAGCTCACTGCTCACATAATTTCCTATATCCTGATTTCCAAAGCCTTCAATCTCCAGAGTTCTGTATTCCTCTGTTCCGTGCTCACAGCCAAAATACGTCAGCTGGCGGCATTTTACCCGCTTATTCGCCTCTGCCCCCTCCATACTTCCAGCCAGATAACTGGCAAAATCCCATGCAGCCTCCTTTTCCCTGCTGGAGGACGGAATTGACAGCACCATTCCTCCCCACTTAAAGCTTCCATTTGGAGGGCTGATCAGCGTCCAGTCCTCCTTTTCATTAACAGAAAATGTATCATACTGGGAAACCCAGAATGTCCACGGAGCCATCATATATGTTTCTTCCCAATAATCCTGAGACCATTCCATGGATACCTGAGCCGTATTTCCCACCAGACCTGTATCATAGAGCCTGTCCAAATAGCGGAAGTAGTCCAAGAAACGCTCCGGCTTTATCATCTTATTCTCCTTCGTATAGGGTTCGTCTGTCTGATTAAACAGCATAGACCCCACATCTCCCAGACAATTGAACAGCATAAACTGATGCCCCTTTTCCTTTTGCTCCAGGCTTTTATTAAGAAGGCTCTCCCAGTCTGCAAACAGCTCCATGGCTTCCCCCGGCGAATCAATTCCAAAAACCCGTTTTGCCATTTCAGCCCGATACGCCAGCCCCGCCGCGTCCTGATTATAGGGAAGAGCCACGATAGCTCCGTCAGCCGAGGTCATATAGTTTCTGCACCCTTCCGGGTAATCCTCATATTTTACACCATAAGGCTCATTCCCCAGATTTTCCCAGATTGGAAGAGGAAGGAAATTACCCGCATAGTAATCTTGAAGAAAGCAAATATCCGGAAGCTCTCCCGACAAATCAATGGCGCTTTCAATCTGTCTGGCATAATCGGAAATAGATACATTTACATAATTAAGCCGGTAAGTGCTCCCCGTATCCTTCTTATACTGTTCAAACAGCTCCTCTATGGAATCATCCCAGTACCAGATGGTAATAACCTCCTGCCCCTTTGTCTCAAACTGAGTTTTCTGGGCCTGAACCATATATAATAAAATTCCCGCATAGCACAGAGCAGTGATGATAAATACTGCCGCCGCCTGCTTTTTTACGCCTATGTTATCATTCTTCATGAATCTCCCCTTCATCTTCCTCTGCTTCCCTCAGCAGTGACAGATCCTTCTGGTAGGGAACCGATATTAAAATCGTTGTCCCCTTCCCTTTTTCACTGTAAATTTCAAAGCTGTAATGCTCTGGATACAGGTATTCCAGACGTTCCCTGATGCTTTTAATTCCAATGGAATGCACTCCTGAGTGACCTTTTCCATTTTGTTCCAGCCCTTTCAGCTCTTCTTCATCCATACCAATACCCGTATCAATTACCCAAAGATCTAGCATATCCTCCCTCTGCTCTGCCAGAATCTCAACAGAACCATTTTCTTCCATGGGCGCAATTCCATGGTAAATAGAATTTTCCACCAGAGGCTGAAGGATATTTTTCGGTACATAAGCTGTTGTAAGTTCATCCGGAACCTCTATACTTACAGAAACCTTATCCTTATAACGGTAATTCTGAATTACGCAGTAAGCCGACACCACCTCCAGCTCCTCCTTCAGCATAGCGCAGCTTTTTCCCGAATACGCAGCCATTCCATCCTGAAGTATCAGAATCAGAGACTGTACCATTTTCTCAATATCCTGATTATGGTCTCTTCTGGCAAGGTAAATAACTGAATTTAAGGTATTATAAAGAAAATGCGGATGGATTTTCGACATAAGCATATCAAATTTCAGCTTTTTATTAATCCGTTCGTCCTGTATCCTTCGTTTGATAAACTCTTCGATCCGCTCTGCCATCTCATTAAACTGACAGCTGAGCATCTCCAGCTCATCCCCTGTTTTTATTTCCAGAATTTTCCGTTTTCCTCCGGAAAAATCCAACATTGCCGCCGATATCTGGGAAATAGGCTGTAAAAACTTCCGTATAAGCAAAAATGTCAAAAGAAGGATCGCCGCTGCAGTGGACACGGAATACACAACAAAAAAATACCTCATCTGTTCTGAATACTGAAACAGAAGCCCGGATGATGTATACATACCCACTCCAATACCCGCATCCGGAAAAGCTCTCCACAGACAATACCCCTTATCTCCTGAACCGATTTCCATCTCTCCTCTGTACTTTTTTTCACTTTGAACAGATGCTGCCATTTTTTCTGCCAGACGAATATTCGTTTCCTGATTTCCCTGCTCTAAAATAACCGTTCCATCTCTTAAGTCTGATAAAAAATATCCGCTGCTTAAGCCTGCTGTCTCTCCTATAATATCTGAAAAATACTGCACATTTATATTTAACAGAAGCTTTCCCAGCTCCTTATCCGGTGTACCTTTATCCGGAATACTCAACAGATAGGTCAGATACCGGGAATTTTCCGGATATCCGCAGGTATGCACCCGGCTGAAGGCCTCTCTCTCATCCTTTATCTCCTGATACCATTCTTCTGAAAGGCGCTCTTTAAAATAGGGCTCAAAGGGACTGTAGGACCAGTACACCTGATCCCCCTGGATCAGAACTGCGTTTTTAATATGTACTCTTAAGTGTATGGTTTCCTTAATTTCCTGAATCACCTCGATCGTTTCAAAATATTCATGGGTATCCTGACCATAAAACCGCTGTACCAGCTCATTTTCGGCAACACTGTGAGCCAGCATACGCACATCATTTAACAGTGTCTGACACTGATTCGCGCACAAAGCCATAGCTGCCTCATCCCTGTGTCTCTGCTGACGATACTGATTGATATAAGCATACGAACAGGAAATCCCCATACCAATCAGCGTCATTGCCACAATGGCTGCTGCGGCAGCCGCAACTATTTTTTTCCATATGGACTGTCTCAATTTAATCTCCTTTGTGTGCCTCTGCCTCAGATGGAGAATATCCCATATAGCGGCGGAAGGTAATGCTGAAATACTGACTGCTCTTATAGCCTGTACGGGCAGAAACTTCACTTACATTAAACTGTCCGCTTTCCAAAAGCTCCTTTGCCTTTTCCATACGGACCTGAGTCAGATAACGTGAAAAGCTTTCACCTGTTTCTTTCTTAAAAAGCTTATTCAGGTATTCTCCATTAAGTCCCAAAAGCTGGGCCGCATCACCAACTGATATATCTTTTTCGTAGTTTTGGCGGATAAACCGGATTACCTTTATAACACGTGTGCTGTAGCTCTTTTCCTTATCTTCTGATTCTATCCTTTCTAAAAAACGTTCATATCCGCCAAAAAGCTCCCGAAGATCACAAAAGCTTTCCGTCAGCTGCCGTATTTCCTTTGAATCTTCTGAAGAACAGATTCCCCTCTTCACATACTCCTTTACTGCATTTTCCATCGCGCCTGCAATTATGGATGCCTGTTTGACAGAACCATTTTTTTCTGCCTCCTTATAAATATCGGAAAGTCTGTTTTTTATCTCATATGGTTCTTTTGAAGCAAACCAGTGGTACAGGCGCTCTTCTGCCCTGCTCTCCCACACATCCTTTTGCCCCCTTCCCACAAGCTCTGAAATCTCCACCTCCCTTTTATCTCCTGCAAAGATTCCATAGGGAACTGCTGCCTGAATTGATTTTAAAAGCTCCGCTGCCTGCTCCATATCGGAAACAACTCCTCCCTCCTGGCGGTACAGCACTCTGGCAGAAACCCGTTTTTGAAGGCATAATGACAGTTTTTCAGCGGCCATCCGAATAATCCCTGCTGTTTCCAGCCGGCTTGCAGGCATCCGCTTCATACATAACAAAACAATTACATACCTCTGCTCCCATGCTTCGCAAACCGTATATATTTCATTCCCATTCTCTGCCGGCATAACATGGCAGTCTGAAAGAGCCGTACAGACGCTTCCTGCAAAATGTTCCCCCTCTGAAGCAGACATTGGAATTACATAAAAAAATCCAACCGCCTGTCCGTAATGCTCTGCCAGTTCATGAAAAAGCTCCTCCTGAAGCTCTCTGCGCTCCGGTGCATACAAAAATTTGCGAAATGCCTTCTGCACCATAGCTGCCTTTATATCCTTATTCCGCATCAGATCCAGAAACACCCGTTCCAGCTGTTCCTCCAGAGTTTCCTTATTCAGTTCATTTTTCAAAAGATAATTAAATACTCCCAGATCAATGGCCTTTTTGGCATAATCAAAATCAGAATATGCAGTCAAAAGCAGAATCCTTGTCTCCGGCAGCAATGTTCTTACCTTCTCAACAAACTGCAGTCCATCCATAATAGGCATACGAATATCTGTTACAATAAAATCCGGTCTTATCTCTCTGATTCCCCGCAATGCTGCCACCCCATTCGTAAAGGTCTGAGCAATAGTAAATCCATATTTTCCCCAGTCTGCCAGTGTTTCCAGATCCTGAAGCACCAGCAGGTCATCATCCACCAAAACCACCTTAAATGCCACGTTTTCTCCTCCATACAGCCAAATCTTTGCCGCCCAGTTACTGAGACTGATAACTCTTATATACATATTTTACCATGTGGGGAATTTTGTGTCATCTATGAGATTTTATCAGGTATTCTTCCCCTCCTGTAAAAAACAGGCGCACCCGGTAAACGAATGCGCCTGTTTCATCATTTTATAATCTTCAGAAAATACAATTATCTCTCTCTGCTTTCTACCATTTTCTTCACATCTGCGATAAACTCATCCAGCTGTGCGCTTCCCAGATCACCCTTGTCACGGCTTCTCACTGTGATTGCGCCCTCAGCGGCCTCCTTCTCGCCCAGTACCAGCATAAAGGGTACCTTTTCAAGCTGTGCCTGACGAATCTTGTAGCCCACCTTCTCATCCTTGTGATCCAGCTCTGTACGGATACCGGCTGCTCTCAGCTTCTCATATACGCCAGTTGCATATTCCATGGACTTCTCAGATACAGGAATTACCTTTACCTGAACCGGAGCCAGCCATACAGGGAACTTACCTGCAAAATGCTCAATCAGAATACCGATAAAGCGCTCAATGGAACCAAAGCATACACGGTGAATCATAATCGGACGCTTCTTTGTGCCGTCCTCTGCCACATATTCAGCCTCAAAACGCTGGGGCAGCTGGAAATCCAGCTGAATGGTTCCGCACTGCCATGTACGTCCGATGGAATCTCTCAGATGGAAGTCAATCTTAGGACCATAGAATGCACCGTCGCCTTCATTAACAATATAATTCAGTCCCATTTCCTCCAGAGCGTTTCTCAGGCCGTTGGTAGCCAGCTCCCAATCCTCGTCAGATCCCATGGAATCCTCTGGTCTGGTAGACAGCTCTACGAAATATTCGAAGCCAAAAAGGGTATAAACCTCATTGATCAGTCTTGTAACGTTCTTGATCTCCTCAGTAATCTGCTCCTGAGTCATAAAGATATGGGCGTCGTCCTGGGTAAAGCAGCGCACACGCATCAGACCGTGAAGCTGACCGCTCTTCTCGTGACGGTGAACCAGACCCAGTTCGCCTACTCTCAGAGGAAGATCTCTGTAGGAACGTGGCTGAGACTTGTACACCAGCATACCGCCGGGGCAGTTCATTGGCTTAATTGCGTAGTCTTCCTCATCGATCACAGTGGTATACATATTGTCCTTATAGTGATCCCAGTGACCGGAGGTCTCCCACAGCTTACGGCTTAAAATCACAGGAGTGGAAACCTCCTGATAATTCTCTCTTAAATGAATCTCTCTCCAGTAGTCAATCAGGGTATTCTTTAAGGTCATGCCCTTTGGAAGGAAGAACGGGAAGCCGGGGCCTTCCTCTGTAAACATAAACAGACCCAGCTCCTTGCCCAGCTTTCTGTGGTCGCGCTTCTTTGCCTCCTCCAGCATGGTCAGGTAGTTTTCCAGATCCTCCTTATTTGCAAATGCAGTTCCATAAATTCTGGTCAGCATCTTGTTCTTCTCGCTGCCTCTCCAGTAAGCGCCTGCAATGCTTGTGAGCTTAAATGCCTTTACGCCCTTTGTATACATAATATGGGGGCCTGCGCACAGATCTGTAAAATCACCCTGCTGATAAAAGCTGATGGTCTCCTCCTCAGGAAGATCTTCAATCAGCTCTACCTTATAAGGCTCGCCTTTTTCCTGCATTAACTTAATTGCTTCATCTCTTGGAAGCACAAATGGCTTTAACGGAATATTTTCCTTGATGATCTTCTTCATCTCAGCCTCTAACTTCTCCAGATCCTCTGGGATAAATCCTCCCTCTCTGTCAAAGTCATAGTAAAATCCATCGTCAATAGCCGGTCCGATGGCTAATTTTGCCTCTGGATACAGTCTCTTTACAGCCTGTGCCAGCACATGGGAAGCGGTATGGCGGATCGCTCTTAACTCGTCCTCTGCCTCCTGTACATTTCCATCTGGTAAAATGATTTTCATGGTAAAACTCCTTTCTTAACCGTCAGGCCCCTTTTCAGAGCCCTATTATGATCTTTGAAAATGGTCCCGTTCGTTCCGGCCTGCGGCCAAATAAAAAACCCCTGGACACATTTCCATGTCCAAGGGTGCATATACACGGTTCCACCTTGATTTTCACTCATTGATCCCTTAACGCGGGGTACGGCATCATTTCCTCTGTTTTCACTCCAACACCAAACATCTGACTGTAAAAACAGTATCCCTGACACAGCTCAGGACTGGTTTTCCTCTGCATTCTCCACACAGCCTTTCCACCACCCGGCTGCTCTCTGTCTGTTCCCTGCAGATTACTTGTTCCTTCAAAGCTTCCTGCATTTCTGCTCATTTCTGATTATAACATCTGAAGGTTATTTGTCAAGACTGCTTTTCCTTGAGTTTCCCTAAAATCTCTGGTAATATTCTATGGTAAAACACAGCAGAAAGAAGGTATTTACTCAAATGAAACTTGTTATCATAGACGGTCAGGGCGGAAAAATGGGACGCGCCGTTATCGAGCAGCTGAAAAAAAATCTCCCAGATCTTGAAATCTACGCCATTGGAACCAACAGTATTGCTACCTCTGCCATGTTAAAGGCAGGCGCAGACTACGGCGCTACCGGTGAAAATCCCGTAATCGTAGGAGCCCGCACAGCCGATATCATCATAGGCCCCATAGGAATTGTAATCGCAGATGCCCTTATGGGAGAAATCACCCCTGCTATGGCCGCTGCCATCGGACAAAGTGCAGCCTACAAAATCCTGATCCCTGTAAACCGCTGCAATCACTATATCCCAGGATGCGGAGATCACAATCTGGGAGAATACATCAAAATGGTATGTGACGAAACAGAAAAGGAGCTTAAAAAACGTGAGAACCGTTGAATTTAAAATGGAACGCCCCGGTCTGGTAAGCCCCGGCGATAAAGTAAAAATCATTGAACGCGAGGGAACCAGCAGCTACAGCTACATTATTGATCCTGCCGTCGCCATGTCCGGCTGTTTTGCAGCCCGAGACCGCATTAAATCCGAATACGGCATTGTAAAGGACGTCCGCGAAAATGCCCGGGGCTTCTATGTGGTAGTAGATTTTGATGAAAATTAGCCTAAGGGCACAATCTTCACCTCATCTGACTCAGAGTCTGACGGGTTCGTCTGATTAATCTTTCCGGGAGCCTCTGTTCCCAAAATAGTTTCCTGTTTAGGTGTCTGAACCGGATTAGATGGAGTGTCTGCTGTCTGGTTCGGATTCTTTACAGGAGCTACTGCTGTTTCTTGGGGAACTGTTTCTACTGGAGATACAGGTTTTGAACCGGACACCTGCTGTGGATTCACCGGAACCGTCTCAACAGCTGCCTTTGTTGTCTCTTCCTCAGTAGGAGCCGCAGTCTGCTCAGGCAGTTTTGAAACCGTTTCCACCGAAATTTTTTCAGATGCCGAAAATTCCACCGGACGGCTCCAAAGCACCTTGGTAATCCCTGCTTCCGGACTCCAGCTGCAGTCATGCCACAGACAAATCAGCTTGCCATCCTGAGCCATCACAAGCTCCAGCATATCATTACCGCTTACCTTTATTCCCGTACGCGCATTCGCATCATTAATCCTGTAAATGGTTCCGCTCTGATTCACATTTACAATCGTACCATAGGCATTGTTCCATATCTCGGGATAATATTCCCCGTACATCTGCCCTTCATTTTCAAAATAATAAAGATTTGTTATGGTTCCCGGAAACATTCCGCTGACCGGTGTTTTTCCTTCTCCATTAAGATCTGCCCTGAAAATCCGGCTGTACCATTCTCCATTTGGTCCTTTATCCACATAAGAACAATAAAAAATAAAATTATCCACAATACAGAAGCTTTGTACACCATATTCTCCCGTAATGCCTGCTCTGGAAGCTCCATCCGATTCCATCGACACCATCATGCCGGTTCCCTCTCCCTTTAAACGGAAGGTAACACCATTAACAGATACATCTCTGCGCTTTACATAGCGAATTGCCCCGTTCTCCTCCAGACGGTAGCTTCTGTCACCCATTTCCACCACAGTTCCATTTTCAGGCGTCACAATATTTCCCAGACTGTCTGTCAAATAACAGCTTCCGTCCCGGATCTGAACCTTATAGCCTTCTTCACCAACTGCGGTTTCTGTTCCTGATGCGGCCGAATGGATCTTTCCCCCCTGGGCATAGTAAATCGTTCCGTCTACAACCAGATACCCATCTACATCCTCTGCAATAATCTCCTTTACAGCCTGTCCCGGTATCATCCGTACCAGCCGCCCGCAAAGCGCCTTTTCAGATTCTGTCAGCTTGCCTTTTTCACTTTCCTTAACCAAAGGAAGATAATACACATAATCTCCGTCCGCTCTCAGAGAATATTTTGTAGTTCTCTCAGGAGCATTTTCATCCCCCAGGGGCTTAACCTTATTTTCAACCGTTTTACGATACAGAATCGTTTTAAAAATCCCCGTGTCCTCATCATCCAGAAAACACCAGAAAGCATTGGTTCTGGCAAGACTGTCCAGATTTTCACCCATATCATCAGGAATATAATCCAAATCAGTCTGTATATTCTTCAGATATCCCTTCACATCATGACAGGTATAGATCTGTCCCTCCTCCTGCCACTCTCCCTGATGCATAATTCCATCCTTATTAAAATGATACAGAAATCCCTCAATCTCCATCCACTGGTCTGCTGCATACGTCTCATCATCCAGCTTATACTTCCAGCCCTCCCCGGTTTCATTCCATCCCAGTTTATCCTCTTCCTTTTCAATTTCAATGGTCTGTGCTGTTTCTGTCTGACTCTCCTCTATCTGTTCAATCAAACTGTAGTCCTTATGGATTGTACCAATCACCTGTACAACCACATAAATAGCCGTAATCAGAAAAAACGCCGCCAGTACCACTAAAAGAATCGTCTTTCCATTTGAGTCCGACTTTCTTCTTCTGTCCATATTTTAATCCTTTCTCTGACACTCACTTTTCAGCATAAACAAAAAAAGCCGTTTAAACTTAAGTCTTCCTACAAAACTCTATGATCGCCTGTCTATGGATTCTGTCCGTTATGGTATCTCTAAAGTTTCTATCGTTTCATTGGCTTTAACAAACTATTACCGTATGATTAACGCAGAATCAGAGAAGCAGACGCATCAGCCGCCGTGTGTCAAGGGGCAAGGCCGCAAAGCGGCCGATACGCCATAGGGCAACTTATGATACGCCTTAAGTGAATATTATTTCTCATACCAATTTTTACTACCATAGTTCTATAAAGTATGATATACTCCCTTTGTTACCGCTCCCTATACCGGTAAGGAAAGGGGGTGTTCCTTTTGGATAGTCTTATTTCGTTTATTGTCGCTGTCGCGGCTGGTGTAGCCTGCCACTACATCATCAAATGGTTGGATGGTGACAAATAATCGGTAACCGGCCTACGGGGTTAAGCCTTCCCGTTTTAAATTAGGACTAGAAAAGCCCCAGAGATTGCCGCTCTGAGGCTTTTTGCGTTCCTGATGGAAAATCTTATTTCGTTTGCCTACTGGCATTATAGCATATGCAAATTTGAATTTCAATATACCAATATTTAATTTGTTTTTTTCTTGTCTGTGATATTATTGAAAGTTGTGAATAAATCTATCTTATCTTTTTTCGATTCTTCCATTAAATCCGGTAAATCTTTAACGAATCGTTCTATCATTGCTTCTTTGCTCATTCCTGTTGTGATTGGGAGTAAATTCATAGTTTCATTTTTTCCCACCTTATAAACAAAAAAGCCGTTTTCCTTTGCAAATACAATGAAAAACGACCTACTGAGCGTGCCGGGATTCGAACCCGGGACAACTTGATTAAAAGTCAAGTGCTCTACCGACTGAGCTACACGCCCTTATTAAATTAAAAATGCCCAAAGTCGGAATCGAACCAACGACACGAGGATTTTCAGTCCTCTGCTCTACCAACTGAGCTATCTGGGCTTTTCTTTATGCGTAAGCATAAAAAA
>JABLTT010030959.1_pt1 | contig 52868 bp, 47 predicted proteins | sample 7160061 | NCBI WGS metagenome assembly JABLTT01 (sample SAMN14651232, study PRJNA627086) | human gut metagenome | isolation source: feces | host: Homo sapiens
CCGGATGGTGCCGTGGAACAGCCAGGTATCCTGGAGCACCATGCCGATCTCGCCGCGGACCGTGTGGCGGGGCAGATCGGCGATATCGATGCCGTCCAGCAGGATGCGGCCGCTGTTGAGCTCATAGAAGTGCATGAGCAGCTTGACGATGGTGGTCTTGCCCGCGCCGGTGGGGCCTACGATGGCAATACGCTGGCCGTCTTTGACATGGGTGGAAAAGTCATGGATGATGGTCTTTTCCGGTGTGTAGCCAAAGTCCACATGCTCAAAGGTCACATCGCCTTTGACGCCGCCTTCGGGCAGGGCGCGTTTGCCGGTGTCCGGCTCTTCTTCGGCTTCTAAAAAGCGGAAGACCCGTTCGGCCGCAGCAGCAGTGGACTGCAGCGTGTTCATGATCTGGGCCGACTGGGTGACAGGCTGGTTGAAGCGGCGCACATATTGGATAAACGATTGGATGTTGCCGATGGTGATGCTGCCGCGAATGGTGAGGTAGCCGCCCAGCACACAGACCAGCACATAGCCGATGTTGCTGACGAACCCCAACACCGGCTGCATCAAGCCCGAAAGGAATTGGGAGCGCCAGCCCGAGGAATAGAGTTTGGAATTGAGCTGCTGGAAGGTCTGCTGGGAACGCTCCTCCCCGTTGAACAGGCGCACCACCGTATGGCCCGAATACATCTCTTCGATGTGGCCGTTCACATGGCCCAGGTATTCCTGCTGGGCACGGAAATACTTTTGGGAACGGCGGACGATCCGGGAGATGAAGAAGAAGGAGAGGGGGAGGGCCACCAGCGCCACCAAAGTCATCCAGCCGCTGATGGACAGCATCATCACCAGCACGCCCACCAGGGTGGTGACAGCGGTGATCATCTGGGTCAAGCTCTGGTTCAGGGTGGTAGAGACTGTGTCCACGTCATTGGTGATCAGGCTGAGCACCTCGCCGTGGGTGGTCTTATCGTAAAAGCTGAGAGGCAGTTTGTTCATCTTGCGGTTGATCTGATCCCGCAGCCGGTAAGAGATCTTTTGGGCCACGCCGCTCATCAAAAAGTTTTGCAGGTAAGAGAGCAGGGCGGAAAACAGGATGAGGCCAGCCAGCAGCAGAAGGATCTGCCCGACGGCTTCCAGGTCCACCCCCGGGCGGCTTTGCAGAGAAGTGCCCAGCAGATCATCCTGGTATTGGGGCGGGATGTTTTCGATCATTTGGCTGCCGCCGGGCACGGCGTCTAAAAAGTCGGCCATAGTGAGGTAGTCGCTGGGGGAGATGCCACTGGCTTGGCAAACTTCCTCAATGGCGTCGTATACGTTCTGCTTCATCAGGCCCACCATGATCTCATCGGTGGCGTTGCCCAGCACTTTGGGGATGTTCAGCGTCAGCACCACGCCGCCGATGGCCAGCAGGAAGGCGATGAGGATAGCGGGCAGGCTGGAGCGCAGGAAGCGGATGGTCTTGGCCATGGTGCCCTTGAAATCCTGGGGGCGGGCGCCGGGCGTCATGCGGGCATGTGGGCCGCCGCCCAGGGGCCCGCGGGGAGGACGGTGTGTATTATTGCTCATGTTCGATCTCCTCCTCAGAAAGCTGGGAACGGGCGATCTCCAGGTATACCTGGCAGTTTTTCAGCAGTTCCCGGTGGGGGCCGCAGCCCACGATCTCGCCATCGTCCAGCACGATGATCTGCTGGGCGTTCATGATGGTACTGACCCGCTGGGCCACGATCAGCATGGTGCGGTCTTGATACGTGGTGTTCAGCGCCCGGCGCAGCACAGCGTCGGTCTTGAAATCCAGGGCGGAAAAGCTGTCGTCGAAAATGAGGATCGGGGCCTGCTTTGCCAGGGCCCGGGCGATGCTCAGCCGCTGCTTTTGGCCGCCGGATACATTGCCGCCGCCCTGGGAGACCGGGGAGTCGTATCCTTCCGGTTTTTCCTCAATGAACTCGGTGGCCTGGGCGGTCTGGGCAAATTGGCGCACCTGTTCGTCGGTGGCCTCTTGGTTGCCGTAGCGGATGTTGGAGGCGATGGTGCCGCTGAACAAGGTGCCTTTTTGCGGCACGAAGGAAATGAGGTCATGGAGGTCATGCTGGGAAAAATCCTTGACGTCTATCCCGTTGATGGACACCTTGCCCTGTGTGGCGTCGTATAGGCGGGGGATCAGGCTGATGAGAGTGGATTTCCCGCAGCCGGTGCTGCCGATGATCGCCGTCGTCTCGCCGGGGCGGGCCGTAAAGCTGATGTCGTGGAGCACATCGTGCTCTGCCCCCGGGTATTTGAAGGACACATGGTCAAACTGGATGGTGCAGGGGGCATTTGCCGCCACTGCTTGGGGATGGGCCGGATCCTGGATCTCCACCGGGCTGTCGATGATCTCCGCGATGCGGCCGGCGGAGACCGAGGCCCGGGGCATGATGACAAAGACTAGGGAGATCATCATAAAGCTCATGATGATCTGCAAGGCGTACTGCATAAAGGCCATCATGTTGCCCACGTCGGCCACATTGCTGGCCGACACCGCAGCGATCCACACCACCACCAAGGAGACGCCGTTCATCACCAGATTCATGATGGGCATCATCAGGGAGATGGTGCGGTTGACGAACAGGTGGTTCTGGGTCAGGTTCCGGTTGGCTTCGTCAAAACGCTTTTCTTCGTGGGCCTCGGTGTTGAAAGCCCGGATGACCATCAGGCCGGACAAGCGCTCCCGGGCCACCAGGTTCAGGTGATCCAGCAGCTTTTGGGCCCGCTTGAAACGGGGCATGACAATGGCCATCAGCACGCCGATCAGCACCAACATGATGAGGATGCTCACGGCGATGGTAGAGACCATGCCCGGCATGTTGCTGCTTTTGGCAGCCGCCCGCAGGATGCCGCCCACACCCATGACAGGAGCGTAGAAGACCAGGCGGATGAGGACCGTGCAGAACATCTGCACCTGGGTGATGTCGTTGGTGCTGCGGGTGATCAGCGACGAGACGGAAAAGCGGTCGAATTCCGGTGTGGAAAACGAGGTGACTTTGTTGAATACTTGGCTGCGCAGGTCACGGCCCACACCGGAGCCGATGCGGGCGGCGAGCAAGCCCACCAGCACGGCACACACGACGCTGCCCAGAGAAATGAGCAGCATTTGCAGGCCGCGGCGCCATACGAACCCCATATCGCCCACCGCCACGCCTTCCGAGACCAAGGAGGACATGTAGTCGGGCAGGGCCAGCTCGCACATGGCTTGGCCGAACAGCAGCACGAAGGCCAGCAGCAGCCAGCCCACATAATTTTTTAAGTGTCGCAGCAATTTGAATATAAAAGACCTCCCAAGGTTTGGCATCAGACAGAAGGGCCGCGGCAAGGGCCATCCGGCCTGGGGCGGGGCATGCCGCCGGGCTTCATCAGCCGCAGCAGGAGCTGGGGCATATCGTCGGGGTGGGTGCGCTTTTGGTCGCCCAGCCAACATTCCAGCACCGCCGTCAGAGAGGCAGCCCGCACGGCCACAAAGTAGGGGATCACATCCTCATCGGTATACCGGCCAAAGAAATTGATGTGCCGGAACAGGGCGGCGGAAAAAGCCTCCATTAGCAGATAAGTGGTCTTGGTTTGGATCAGCAGTTCCACCACGGCGGAATGGGCCATCCAGAAGCGGAAGAAGGCACGGAACAGCGCCAGCTCCCCTGGGTGCTGCTCATCGGCCCGGGCCTCCATCAAATAGGCGATCATCTGCCGGACAGCCTGGTCGACTTGGTAGCGCAGCACATCCTCGATGGCGTCGAAGCTGCGGTAAAACGTGGCTTTGCTCACCCCGGCCCGGGCAGACAGCGCCGTTACCGAAAGAGCGGCCCGGGGTCGGCCCTCTAAGATCATATCGTTCAGCGCCTGGCAGATCTGTTCCACGGATTTTTCCACCCGTTTGTCTTCGTGGATGTGGTACAACTTCTTCACCTCCTGCCTGCAAAATGCGTATCGGTAGTATAGGATAGAAAAAATAACAAGTCAATAGTATCGTAAAATGGTTTACAGTTTGGTCACAGAAAATTGCAAAAATAGATGCAAGTCGGCCCAAGCCTGGGGGAAAGCACTCGATAGCAGGGCAGGGCCTGGCCGCTGGGAGGCACTTTGTTTGGCCAAAACCAGCTGGGCAGTGCCATCTATGCAATTGAAACAAAGTTTTTAAGAAATTATTAAAAACATCCACAAATCCCATATTGACAAGAAGAGCTTGGTGTATTAGAATTTGTTTGTTGCCGAACAATCTCTGGCGTGGAGAGGGGGAAGAGTCCTATGAAAAAAGACTGTGGGATGTGGATCCACATCCTATCCCACAAGCTGAAAAAGCGCATGGATGCCAATGTGCAAAGCCTGGGGATCACAGGGGTGCAAAGCCGCATTATGCACTACATCCTTGTCAAGTGCGCCGAAGGGCCCGTGTTCCAGCGGGATGTGGAAAAGGCGTTTGACATGAGCCGCTCTACTACGACCGGCATTTTGCAGCTGATGGAAAAGAACGGCCTGATCCTGCGGGAGAGCGTAGCCAGTGACGCCCGGCTGAAAAGCCTGATCCCCACCGAAAAAGCGGTGGATCTGGATGCCCAGATCGGCCGATCCCTTTGCCAGAGCGAGCAGCGCTTGACAGCGGGCCTGACTGCTGAACAGTTGGCGCAATTCCTGGAAACTGTAGAACGCATGTCTGCAAACTTGGAGGAATAGCAGGCGCTGCCTACAGGTTTCGCTGTTTTACTTTGTATATTTTAATAATGCACCGCAGCGACTTGGGTGCATGAAGAAGTGGAGGAATGTCGCATATGATAAAAACCCTTGCTCGCAGCATTCGCGAGTACAAAAAGCCGGCTATGCTGACGCCGCTTTTGGTCGTTGTGGAAGTGGTGCTCGAATGCATCATCCCGTTCATCATTGCGAAGCTGGTGAACGAAATGCAAGCCGGGTGCGGAATGGATGTTATAGTAAAATATGGCGTCCAGCTGGTGATCATGGCCATCTTGTCCTTGGTCTTCGGCGTCGCGGCAGGCAATACCTGTGCCACAGCGTCCACAGGCTTTTCCAAAAACTTGCGCCACGACATGTTTTACCGCATTCAGGATTATTCCTTTGAAAACATCGACAAGTTTTCGGTATCCAGCTTGGTGACCCGTATGACCACCGATGTGGTGAATGTGCAGATGGCCTTTATGATGATCATCCGCGTGGCCATCCGCGGGCCGCTGATGCTGATCTTTTCCTTTATCATGGGCTTTGCCATGGGCGGGCGGCTGGCTATGATCTTTTTGGTCACCATCCCCTTGCTGGGCGTGGGCCTGGTGCTGGTCATCCGGGCGGCCACGCCGATCTTCCGCCGGGTGTTCCGCAAATACGACGCGCTGAACGACGCCGTGCAGGAGAACGTCCAGGCCATGCGCGTGGTCAAGAGCTATGTGCGGGAAGACTATGAGAAAAAGAAGTTCGCCGCCGCAGCGGAGAACGTGTGCCGGGACTTTACCCGGGCGGAGCGGATCATGGCCCTCAACAACCCCATGATGCAGTTCTGCGTGTATGCGGGCATGGCCTTCGTGCTGTCCTTCGGCTCTTACATCGTCATCACCAGCCAGGGCACCGAAGTGGCTGTGGGCCAGATGTCTGCGATCTTGACGTACAGCTTCCAGATCCTCATGAGCCTTATGATGCTGTCCATGGTGTTCGTGATGATCACGATGTCCATGGAATCGGCAGAGCGTATCGTGGAAGTGCTGTCGGAAGAGAGCAATCTGACAAGCCCGGAAAACGCCGTCACCCAAATGAAGGACGGTTCCATTGATTTTGACAACGTCAGCTTTAAATACTCCTCAAAAGCCGAGCGCATGGCGCTGGCCGATGTGGATCTGCACATCAAATCCGGCGAGCTGATCGGCATTTTGGGCGGCACGGGTTCTTCCAAGACTACTTTGGTGCAGCTGATCCCCCGGTTGTACGACGTCACCGAAGGCAGCGTCAAGGTGGGCGGCTTGGATGTGCGCAAGTACGACCTGGAAGCGCTGCGCAACAATGTGGCCGTGGTGCTGCAAAAGAATGTGCTGTTTTCCGGCACCATCAAAGACAACCTGCGCTGGGGCAACGCCAATGCCACCGATGAAGAAATGGTGGAAGCTTGTAAGCTGGCCCAAGCCGATGAATTCATCCAGCAGTTCCCGGATAAATATAACACTTGGATCGAGCAGGGAGGCAGCAACGTCTCCGGCGGCCAGAAGCAGCGCTTGTGCATCGCCCGGGCATTGCTGAAAAGGCCCAAGGTGCTGATCTTGGATGACTCCACCAGTGCGGTGGACACCAAGACCGATGCTTTGATCCGCCAAGGGTTCCGCGAGTTCATCCCCGAGACCACAAAGATCATCATCGCCCAGCGTGTTGCCTCGGTGCAGGACGCTGACCGTATCATCGTGATGGACGGCGGCCGCATCAGTGCGATCGGCAACCACGAAGAGCTGATGAAGACCAGCGAGATCTATCGCGAGGTATATACTTCGCAGAACAAGGTAGGTGATCAAGATGGCCAACAATAAGAAAAATACCACCAATACTGCTCCCGCCACCACGGCCCGGGGCCAGCGGGCGCCGAAAGGGGTCCTGCGGCGGCTGCTGCGCACCCTGTTTGAGTTCTACCCGGTGCTTCTGCCTGTGACGATGGTATGCATCCTGATCAACGCCATCGTCAGCGCCGCGCCGTCCATATTCATGCAAAATGTCATCGCCCTTGTGGATAGCAGCTACAAAAGCGGCGACTGGTCATCGGTTTCGGGGCGCATCCTCACCTATGTGGGTGTTTTGGTCGTGATGTATGTGATCAGCCTCATTGCCGGCGCGTTCTACACACAGATGATGGCCATTATCACCCAGGGCTCTCTGAAAAAGCTGCGCCAAAAGATGTTCAGCCACATGCAGGATCTGCCCATCCGGTATTTTGATACCAACGGCCACGGCGACATTATGAGCTACTACACCAACGATGTGGATACCCTGCGCCAGCTGATCAGCCAAAGCCTGCCCCAGATGACCATTTCGGGCATTACGCTGTTTGTGGTATTCTGCATCATGATGTATTACAGCGTCATTCTGGCTATGGTGGTGGTAGTAGGCGTTGTCTGCATGGTGTTTGCAGCCCGGGCCATCACCAGCCATTCTTCGAAATACTTCCTGCGCCAGCAAGTCACCATGGCCAAGGCCGAGGCCTTTATGGAAGAGATGATGACCGGCCAAAAAGTCATCAAGGTGTTCTGCCATGAAGACGGAGCCAAAGCCGACTTTGACAAGGTGAACGGCGAGATCTTCTTCAACGCCCGCAACGGCAACCGGTTTGCCAACATCTTGATGCCCCTGCTGGGCAACATCGGCAACGTGATGTATGTTGTGGTGGCGCTGGTAGGCGGCGCGCTGCTGCTGGCCGATGTGCCCAACATCAGCATTTCCGGCATGGCTTTCAGCATCAGCATCGTGGTGCCCTTCTTGAACATGACCAAGCAGTTTGCCGGCTCCATCGGCCAGGTATCCAACCAGATCAACATGGTCATCATGGGCCTTGCCGGCGCCCACCGTATTTTTGCCCTGCTGGATGAACAGCCCGAGACTGACGAGGGCTATGTGACCCTGGTCAATGCCAAAGAAGACGGCAACGGCAATTTGGTGGAATGCGATGAGCGCACCAATGTCTGGGCGTGGAAGCAGCCCAACCAGGACGGCACTGTCACCTACACCCGGCTGCAGGGCGATGTCCGTTTCCACGATGTCAGCTTTGGCTACACACCGGAAAAGACGGTGCTGCACGATATCTCCCTATACGCCAAACCAGGCCAAAAAGTGGCCTTTGTGGGCTCCACCGGCGCGGGCAAGACCACGATCACGAACCTGATCAACCGGTTCTACGACATCAATGAAGGCGAGATCCATTACGACGGCATCGACATCAACAAGATCAAAAAGGCAGACCTGCGCCGCAGCTTGGGCATCGTGCTGCAGGATACCAACCTGTTCACCGGCACAGTGATGGAGAACATCCGCTACGGCAACCTGGACGCCGTCGACGAAGAGTGCATCGCCGCCGCACAGCTTGCCGGTGCAGACGACTTTATCCGCCGCCTGCCCGAAGGGTATAATACCATGCTGCAAGGCAACGGCGCCAACTTGAGCCAGGGGCAGCGCCAGCTGCTGGCCATCGCCCGGGCAGCCGTGGCTGACCCGCCTGTTATGATCATGGACGAAGCAACCAGTTCCATCGATACCCGCACAGAAGCCATCGTCCAGGCTGGCATGGATGCGCTGATGACCAACCGTACGGTCTTCGTCATCGCGCACCGCCTGTCTACGGTCCAGAACGCCAACGCCATCATGGTGTTGGATCACGGCCGGATCATCGAGCGCGGCACCCACGACGACCTCATCAAGTTGAAAGGGACCTATTATCAGCTGTATACCGGCGCTTTGGAGCTGGATTGATCCGAGAAAAACACAGAAAAAGCAACTATAAAAGAACAGGGCCGCCCGGCAGCAACGCCGAGCGGCCCTGTTCTTTGGCCTATGAGACCGGCCCCAGCCAGTCGCCGGATCGTTTTCATCCCTAGGAAAGGTCCTCACTAGGAGGCCCAGGTGAAATTCTCTTTGCCCGCCCCCATTTCAAAATGGCATTTGACGATGCCCAGATCCACTTTGGAAAAAAAGCCGCCCAAAGATCTGGCCGTTACCCGGCTGCCATCCAAAGAGATCTGGAATTTTTGCTGGTTCATGGCCGTGGGGGCCAGCATGGCGGCTTCCATCCCCTGGCGGAACCACTGAGGCATGGGGGCAGGTGCTTGGCAGAGGGCTTCCATGGGTTTGCTCTTGTGGGGGACGCCTTGAGTGGTGCCATAGCCCAGGGCCAGCACACACACCAACTTTTCACCGGGGGCAATGCTGCAGCGGCTCTTGGCCGCGCCTTTTCCAAAGGTCATGGCCACCCAGCAGGTGTTGAGCCCCAAGGTCTGGGCCAGCAGCACCAACCGCTGGCCGTAATAGCCCAGCTTTTCATCCAGCTGATCACCTTTTGGGCCGATCAGGGCGATGTAGTGCTGTACGCCGGAAAATTTGCCGTAATGGGCCATCCGTGTATCAAAAGCCTTTGGGTCTCCAGTCACCAACTGGATGTGGAGCCCGCCTTCTTTGTTGCAGGTGTCGATGGCCTGCCGCAGCGTTTCTGCCGCCCCGGCGTCCAACGGTGCAGACCGGTAGCTGCGCACCGAATGGCGGGCTTCCATGGCTTCTAAGATCGTCATAGCGATATCCTCTTTTCGGAAGGCTTATGGAGCAACGGTATAGCAGAGCTGGCCTTGTACCCAGGTCTGCAGCACTTTGGTCTGCAAGATCTCTTCCGGGTCGATCTGGAAGAGGTCCCGGTCCAGCACGATGAAATCCGCCAACTTGCCCGGGGTGATGGTGCCTTTTTGGTCTTCTTCGCCCGAAGCATAGGCGCCTTCGATGGTATAGCACTTGAGAGCCTGCTCCATCGTCATGGCTTGGCCGGGCAAAAAGCGTTGCTTGCCTTGGCCGGTGACGTTTTGCCGGGTGACGGCGGTATACAGGTTGGGCATGGTGTCGAATGTTTCCACCGGGCAATCGGTGCCAAAGGAGGTGTGCACACCGGATTCATACAGGGTACGCCAGGCATAGGAAGTGGAGGTCAAAGCAGGGCCGATGCGGTCTTCGCAGATGTGCATGTCGTAGTCGATGAAAATAGGCTGTACAAAAGCCAGCACATCCAGCTTGCGGAACCGCTCCAACAGTGCAGGGTCTGTGATCTGGCAGTGGACGATGCCGTGGCGGGGGCGGTTGGCAGGGCATTGGAGCTGGGCGTTCTCAATGGCATCCAGCGACATTTCAATGGCCTTGTCGCCAATGGCGTGGATGGCCACCGGCATGTTGTGGCGGTGGGCGGTGAGCACCAGCTCGTTCAGTTCCGGCTGAGTGAACATGGTCAGGCCTTGGGTGTCCCCGTCGGCATAGGGCTGGCGCATGGCGGCGGTACGGGCGCCCAGCGAACCGTCGGACAGCAGCTTGATGCAGCTGGGGCGGAAAAAGGCAGTGCCCCATTGGTCGTCGTATCCGTCGGCGAAGAACTGCTGGATCAGATGGGTCTTTTGCAGCAGGCATTGTTCCGCCACGCGGATGTGGAGCTTGCCCTCCCGCTCCAGTTCGCCAAAAGCCTGGAACAGCAGGTGGTAGTCTGCTTTGGGGGTATAGCCAACGTCGTCGCTCTGCAGCGAAGTGATGCCTTGGGCCAACGCTTTTTGCTGGGCGGCCACGATGATCTGTTTCATGGAATCCAGGGTCAGGCTGGAGATGACGGCTTTGGTGTCATCCAAAAAGCTTTCCTTGATGATGCCGTCGGGCTCGCCGTTGGCATCCACCCCGACCAGATCGCCATATTGGGGCGCGGTCTCCCGGTTCAGGCCGATGGCCCGCAAAGCGGCGCTGTTCAGCACACCGATGTGGAAGCAGGCCCGCATGATCATCATAGGCACATCGGGGGAAACGGCATCCAGGTCCGCCCGGGTGGGAAAGCGTTTTTCGCCTTCGGTGAAATAGTCCTGGTTCCAGCCTTCCCCTTCCAGCCAAGTGGGGTCTTGGGGGTCGCGGGCGGCCACGGCCTGGGCCATGCGCTGCTGGATCTCTTGGATGGAGCAGACGCCTGTCAGGCTGACGCTGCGCAGGCTTTTGGCAAAGTGGATGAAATGCATATGGGAATCGTTGAACCCGGGCAGCACCAACCGGCCTTCCATGTCCACCGTCTCATCGGCGGGCCCCCGGCGGGCCAACTCCACCTGGGCGCCCCGTTCACTGCCCACGAAGACGAAGCGGCCGTCCTCCACCAAAGCGGCAGAGGCCAAAGGGCGGTGGTCATCCATGGTGTGGATGTTGGCGTTGCGGATGAAAAGAAGCATGGGTTATTCCTCCTGTCGTGGGACTGGCGCCAAAGCGCCAGTGAATGTTCTCTTTCCACTATAAACGACGGCGGGCCAGAAGGCAAATAGAAATTGTGGGGGCATCAGCGCCGCGCTTGCGGCAAGGCGGGAAAGGAAGGGGACTGTGGGTTGGCGGAAAAGAGGGAGTGACATGGGGCAATTCTGGTGAAAACCACAAAGAATATTGTTTGATTGAACAAAATGAAAGAGGAAAATAAGTGCATATTGACGATAAATGGGGTGGTTTTTGGCCCGAAGGAATTAAGACATTGTTCACAATTATTTGGCAACTTGGGGGGAAACTGCTGTACCTTTTTTCACTTGTGCGTTTGAAAAGGAGTGCTATAATGGTAGCATAATCAACACGGGGCAGTTTGCTGGGCCCGGTGAGCGTTACAGAGAAGGAGGGGATGGATGCAATGCGTCAAAGCGACATGATCAACAGCATCGTGCAGACAGAGCACCATGCACAGGAGATCACGGCGGAGGCGGAACGCAAACGGAAAAACCTGGATGCCGATGTGGCCGCCGAAGTGGAAAAGCTAAAGGAACAGTACCGGCAAGAGGCCCAAAGACGGATCGCAGAGGCCGAGCAGCTGGAAGCGCAGCAGCGGGAAAAATCGCTGCAGGAGCTGCAGGACCGGCTGCAGGAAGCGCTGGATGACATCGAGCGCAAAGAAAAAGAGAACCACGACGAATGGGTGCAGGCCCTGTTCCAGCGGATCATTGAGAACAAAGGGCAAGAGGGGTGATGTCTGGTGCTGAAAGAGCTGTCTGAATACGCGGCCATCAATGGCAAAGTCCACGCCATGCTGGGCAACCGGATGGAGCAGGGGGATTTTGACCGGATGATGGCCATGAAGACTGTGCCGGAGATCGCTTCGTACCTGAACAGTACAAAAGCGTGGGGGCCCTGTTTGAAGGGCGTGGATCTGGATGAGGTGCACCGGGCCGAGCTGGAAAAACGGCTGCGCATGGGCCTGCAGGCAGAATACGCCCGGCTGGCTACATTTGCCTCCAAGGGCATGCGGGAGCTGTTGGGCGCGATGGCAAGCCGGGCGGAGGCCAGCGAGCTGCTGCGGTTCCTCCGGTTTTTATCCGCCGGGCACCCTGCCGATTTTGCCGTCTCCCTTTCGGGGGAGATGCTCAAGCGGAGCCGGGTGCGCTTTGATCTGCTGGGGCAGACGCCGGATTACCAGGGGCTGCTCCAGGCTGTGGCAGGGACGATTTACGAAAAAGCCTTGGCCAAAGCGGCGCCCGAAGGGGATTTCTTCGATTACCCTGCGGCAGAGACTGCGGTGGAGAGCACATATTACAGCTATATCTTAGAGAGCGTGGCCCGCAATTTTTCCGGCAAGGAGCGCCAGGACCTGGAGCGGTATTTTTTGGAGCAGTGCGATTTTGCCAATATCGTGCGGCTCTTCCGGCTGAAAAAGTATTTCCATGTGGCCCAGGAAGAAGTGGTGAGCTACCTGCTGCCCTATTCGCTGCAGCTCAAGGGCAGCTATCTGAAAAGCCTGACCAGTGCCGCCACAGCCGAAGAGCTCATGGAGCTGCTGCGCCAGGGCCCCTATGGCAAGGTGTTTCAGCAGGAGGAGCACCGGGAGATCGAAGAGTATGCCTTTGCCTTTTTCCGCTCCAGCCGGCTGCGCATCCGCCGGGGCAAGCCTTCGGCCTTTACTGCGCTGGTCTATTTGGATTTGAAGGATACCGAACTGAAAAACATCATCAATGTGATCGAATGTGTCCGCTACCAAGTGCCGGCCAGCCGTATCCCATCCTATCTGGTGCCGGTCTATTAAATATCGAGTAAGGGAGGCGATCGATCATGGCGATAGAACAGATGAAGCTGGTCAACATCGTGGGGCCTTTGGGGCTGTTTGACGAAGTTGTACGCAACTGTGTGGTGGATAGCGGTTTTGCCCCCGAAAACGTGCTGGAATTTGTGGGCAGCAGTGGCGAATTGCTACCCTTCACCATGCGGAACCCCAGCTCTTCCCTGCTTTCCCGGGCGCTGAGCCTGTTGGATAAGCTGGACATCGAACCATGTTATCACAATTTTACGGCAGACCAATGTGATGAAGGCGTTATCACTGCTTATTTTGATGAACTGTCAGATCGTTACCAGAACCTGACGGCCCGGCAGGACCAGTGCCGGAGGGCCATGGAGGACGACGAACAGATCTTAAAGCAGCTGGACAGCATCATGGATGTAAGGGCGAACCTGGACGATCTGTTTAACCTGCACTATGCCAAGCTGCGGGTTGGGCGCATCCCCAGGGAGATCTATGAGAACTACGCCCGTTACCTGGAGGAAAACCCGGAGGTTTATTTCTTCCCCACCGGGGATTCGCCGGAGTATGTGTACGGTATGTATGTGACACCGGCATCCATTTCGGGCAAGTCCGACGCCTTGTTTTCCTCGCTGCATTTTGAGCGCATCCACATTTCGGGCAAAGCCCATGGCAGCCCGGCGGAAGCGCGGCAGGGGCTGGAAGACGACATGGCTCACCAGCAACAGCAGCTGGAAGAGGCGCAAAAAGAGCTGGACGCCATGCGCCAACAGGAGAAAGACCAGCTTCTTTCTTATTATTCTGTGCTGAAATACTACAAAGACACCTATGATATGCGGCAATTTGCCGCCCACACCAACGACACGTTTTATCTGTGCGGCTGGGTGCCGGAGGCCAACCTGAAAGCCTTTGAAAAGAAGTTCGAGCCGCTGCAGGATTCGGTCTACGTGCTGGAAGAGCCGGCATCGGAAGCAGTGGTACCGCCCACCAAGCTGCGGAACAAAGGGCCCATCCGCTTTTTTGAGCAGTTTGTGGAAATGTATGGCTTGCCGGCTTACAACGAAGCGGACCCCACGCCGCTGCTGGCTTTGACCTACACCCTGTTCTTCGGCGTGATGTTCGGCGATGTGGGGCAGGGGCTGGTGCTGATCTTGGCCGGCATCCTGGCCTGGAAAAAGCTGAAGATCCCCTTGGGCAAGATCATTTCGGTGGTGGGATGCTCCTCGGTGGTCTTTGGCTTCGTCTACGGCAGCGTATTCGGCAACGAAGATCTGCTGCCCGGCTTTAAAGCCTTTGAAAGCGTGAGCAATACCAACCTGATCCTGATGTGTTCCGTAGGCCTTGGCCTGCTGTTCATTTCCGTTGCCATGGCATACAACATCTACAACGGCATCCGGCAGAAGAACCTGGGCAAGGCGCTGTTCTCCCAGAACGGCCTGGCGGGATTCGTCTTCTATTGGGCGGTGATCGTGGCGGTGCTTGGCACCATGCTGACGGATATCGAACTGCTCAACCCGGTGTACATCGGGCTGCTCATCGTGGTGCCCCTGCTGCTCATCTTTGCCCAGGAGCCGCTGGGCAAATGGCTGGCCCACCGCAAGGATTGGATGCCCAAGGAAAAGGGCAGTTTTATCGTAGAGAACTTCTTTGAACTGTTTGAGATCCTGCTGTCTTTCGTGTCCAACACCGTGTCTTTCGTGCGTATCGGTGCGTTTGCCCTGAACCACGTGGGCATGATGATGGTTGTCTTCGCGCTGATGGACAGCGTGGGCGGCATCGGCAGCCCCATCATTTTTGTCATCGGCAATATTTTCGTCATGTGCCTGGAAGGGTTGATCGTGGGCATCCAGGTGCTGCGCCTGGAGTTTTACGAGCTGTTCGGCCGCTTCTACTCGGGCACGGGCACACCGTATAGACCCTTTGTCATCCAGTTCAAACGAGAGAAAAAGAATTGAGCGGCCGTGCCGCTTGCGCCCTGACCGGCAGAGGGCTCCACACATTCAATTTTTGTACTGCCGGAGAGAAGGAGATTATTATGGAAATCTTGGTTGTCACATTGCTGGCCGCTCTGGCCTTTTCCCCGCTGCTGCTCGCTTATCACCGTCAAAAACACGGCCGTAGCCCCAAACTGGCCATGGCTGTGAACATTGTCGCTGTCTTTGCCCTGTGTCTGCTGACCACTGGCATGGGCATCGGCGGCCATGCGCTGGCTGCCGGCACAGAAGCGGCTGCTTCCGCCGCTTCCTCCACTGGCTGGGGCTACCTGGCCATGGCCCTGGCCACTGGCCTGGCCTGCATCGGCGGCGGCATTGCCGTGGCCTCCTCTGCCAGCGCGGCTGTGGGCGCCATTTCGGAAAACGACAAGGTGTTCGGCAAGGCCCTGATCTTTGTGGCCCTGGCCGAAGGCATCGCCATCTACGGCGTGCTGGTGTCCATCCTGATCATGCTCCGTCTGTAAACCCATGGTTCAGCCGGCGGGAGGCCTGCCGGGCCCAAGCGCCCGGCGGTAGCCGGCCGGCCTGCTTTTTGCCCCGGGCTGCCCTGTCGTGGCATCCCGCGGCAAAAAAATAGCACGGAAAGCGGTGAGAAATTATGCGATATTTTTTGATCTCGAACAATGTGGATACCCAGACCGGATTCCGCCTGGTGGGTATCGAGGGCGTAGTGGTGCACACGGCGGAAGAGGTCCGCGAAGCGCTGGACCATGCCCTTTCCACGCCGGATATCGGCGTGATCCTCATCAATGAAAAACTGGTGCCCCTGTGCCAAGACTGGGTATCGGATATCAAGCTGCGGATGCACTCGCCGCTGCTGGTGGAGATCCCCGACCGCCATGGCACCGACCGCTCGCCTGATTCCATCACCCAATATGTGCGCGAAGCCATCGGTATCAAAATCTAGCAGATAGGGGGAGACGGTAGAATGGACAATGAACACAAGAAATTAGAACATTTTACGGCCACGATCCTCAGTGATGCCAACGAGCGCAGCCGTAAGATTTTAGAAGCCTTGGAAAAGGCGCGCAAAGCGCGCTTGGCCGCGGCGGAAAAAGAGATCCGGGTCCGCAATGAGCGGGAGATCGAAGCCGGGATCGCCAAGGTGAAAAGCAGCACGGGCCGCCTGGTCTCGCAGCAGATGATGGAGAACAAGCGGGAGCTGTTTGCCAAGCGGGGAGAAGTGGCCCGCCGCATTGCCGCCGATGTGCGGGGCAAACTGGAAGATTGGGTCCAGACCGACGCGTACCACAGCTGGCTGCAAGAGCAGCTGGCCGCAGCCCTGGAGCAGCTGCCCCAAGGCAGCCAAGGCGTGACGGTGTATTGCCGCGAGCAGGACCAACAGTATCTCGCCCAGGCGCTGCAGGGCTGTGCGCGCCCCCATCAGGTGGAGAGCTCTCAGCTGATCGAGCTGGGCGGCCTGCGGCTGGAGTGCCCGGGCAGCCATATGGCTGTGGACTGCACGCTGGACAGCTCCTTTGGAGACCTGCGGGAACACATTGCCGAATACATCGGCCTGCGCCTGGAATAGGCCGAGAGAGGTGATAGCATGAGCGAACAATATAAGATCCGTTCCATCAACGACATGGTGGTCACAGTGGATGGCGGCCAGGGCCTCTCCATGCAGGACATGGTCTATTTGGGCGACAAACGCCTGATCGGCGAAGTGGTGGGCGTAGACAGTGAAAAAGTGACGGTGCAGGTCTATGAATCCACCACAGGCCTGGCGCCCGGGCAGCCGGTCTATTCCACCGGCGGGCCCATGACCATCCAGCTGGGGCCTGGCCTGCTGCGCGGTATTTTTGACGGCATCGCCCGGCCGCTGGAAGCCATCCATCAAGTGGGGGGCGCGTTCATCCCCGCCGGCCTGGATCTGTCCAGCCTGGATGGGGAAAAGAAATGGGACGTGCATGTGACGGTCAAGGTGGGCGACCAAGTGAAGGGTGGCGCCGTGATCGCCGAATGCGATGAGTTAGGCAGCATCGTCCATAAATCCATGGTGCCGCCCGATCTGGAAGGGGAGATCGTGCGGGTCAGCCCAGACGGTTCCTATACGGTCAACGACGAGATCGCCGTACTGAAGAACAAACAGGGCGAACACAAGCTGACTTTGGCGCAGGTGTGGCCCATCCGTCAGCCCCGGCCGGTCAAAGAGCGCCGCACGGTGGACCAGCTGCTGACCACGGGCCAGCGGATCATCGACACCATGTTCCCCATTGGCAAGGGCGGCTGCGCCTGTGTGCCCGGCCCCTTCGGCGCGGGCAAGACCATCATCCAGCACCAGCTGGCCAAGTGGAGCGACGCAGACATCATCGTCTACCTGGGCTGCGGGGAACGGGGCAATGAGATGACCCAGGTGCTGGAGGAATTCGCCGGATTGCAGGACCCCCGCACCGGCAAGCCCCTGCTGAACCGCACGGTGCTGATCGCCAACACGTCCAATATGCCGGTGGCAGCCCGTGAGGCGTCGATCTACACCGGCATGACCATTGCAGAATACTACCGGGATATGGGCTACCATGTGGCCCTGATGGCAGACTCCACCTCCCGCTGGGCCGAAGCCCTGCGCGAGATCTCGGGCCGCCTGGAAGAGATGCCCGCCGAAGAGGGCTTCCCGGCATATCTGCCTTCCCGCCTGGCGGAATTCTACGAACGGGCGGGCTACACCGACAATTTGAACGGCACCGAAGGCAGTGTCACGGCGATCGGCGCCGTATCGCCCCAAGGCGGCGACTTTTCCGAACCGGTGACCCAGACCACCAAGCGCTTCATCCGCTGCTTCTGGGCGCTGGACCGGGAGCTGGCCTATGCCCGCCACTTCCCCTCGGTGAACTGGAACACCTCTTACTCGGAATACGCCACCGACCTGGCGCCCTGGTATGAAAAGCGGTTCGGCACCAAGTTCAGCGAGTGCCGGGAGCGGATGGCCCGCTTGCTGCTGGAAGAGAGCAAGCTGATGGAGATCGTCAAGCTGATCGGCGAAGATGTGCTGCCCGAAGACCAAAAACTGGTGATCGAATGCGCCAAGGTGGTCCGCGTCGGCTTTTTGCAGCAGGATGCGTACCAGCCCATCGACACCTATGTGCCTGTGGAAAAGCAGTACCGCATGATGGATCTGATCCTCTATTTGTACGACAATGCCAAAAAGGTGGTCAACGCAGGCATCCCCATCTCGCAGCTGGTGAAGACCAATGTGTTTGAATTGGTCACCCGCATGAAATACAACATACCCAACGACGATTTCAGCCTGTTTGACGAATATAAGAAAAAGATCGACGAGGGCGTGGCGCAGGCCATTGAGCGCAACACCCGCCAAGGCGAAGGGGAGGTGGCGCCGCAATGAAAATTGAGTATACAGGCGTCTCCAACATCAACGGCCCGCTGCTGACGCTGGACGGCGTCCGTGGCGTGGCCTATGACGAGATGGCGGAGATCACCATGAAGAACGGCCAGAAACGGTCGGGCCGCGTCATCATGATCGACGGGGAAAAAGTGGTGCTCCAGGTGTTCGAAGGCACCAAGGGCATTGCGCTGGATAACAACAGCGTCAGCTTTGAGGGGCACCCCATGGAACTGGCCCTTTCCAAAGAGATGCTGGGCCGGGTGTTCAACGGCGCGGGCCGGCCCATCGACGGCCTGGGCGAATTGTACCCGGAGGAAAAGCGGGATGTGAACGGCATGGCCATGAACCCGGTGGCCCGCCAATACCCCCGCAACTGCATCTATACCGGCATATCCGCTATCGATTGCATGGCCACGCTGATCCGCGGCCAAAAGCTGCCCATCTTCTCCGGCGCCGGCATGAGCCACAACCAGTTGGCAGCCCAGATCGTGCGCCAGGCCAAAGTAGGCGAAAGCGATGAAAAATTCGGCATCGTCTTTGCCGGTATGGGGCTGAAAAAAGACGCCGCCGACTTCTTTAAAAAGGACTTCGAGGATTCCAGCGCCCTGCAGCGGGTGGTCATGTTCATCAACGAGGCCAGCGACCCCATCATCGAGCGCATCCTGACGCCCCGCTGCGCTTTGACGGCAGCGGAATACCTGGCCTTTACCTATGGCATGCACATCCTGGTCATCATGACGGATATGACGGCCTATTGCGAAGCGCTGCGTGAGTTCTCCTCTTCGAAAAACGAGATCCCCAGCCGCAAAGGCTATCCTTCTTACCTCTATTCCGACTTGGCCTCTCTGTACGAGCGGGCCGGCATGCTGGAAGGGGTGCCGGGCAGCGTGACCCAAGTGCCCATCCTCACCATGCCCAACGACGACATCACCCACCCCATCCCCGACCTGACCGGTTATATCACCGAGGGCCAGATCGTGCTGGACCGGGATATGGACCAAAAGGGCATGTATCCGCCCATTGGCGTGCTGCCCTCCCTTTCCCGCCTGATGAAAGACGGCATCGGCAAGGGCTACACCCGGGAGGACCATCCGCCCCTTTCCACCCAGCTGTTCGCCTGCTACTCCAAAGTGCAGGACGCCCGCTCCCTGGCCTCGGTCATCGGCGAAGAAGAACTGTCGGATGTGGATAAGAAATACATGAAATTCGGCGAGCGCTTCGAGCAGGAATTTGTCCAGCAGGGTCGCTCGGAAAACCGGTCTTTGGAACAGACGCTGTCCATCGGTTGGGAGATCTTGAGCGACCTGCCCCGCAGCGAACTGAACCGGATCGACGCCAAAATGCTGGATCAGCACTACATCGATAAAAGCGCCGCAGCAGGGAGTGAGGACTGATGGCAGCCATCGCGCCCACCAAGGGCAACCTTGCGCGCATCAAACGGTCGCTGGGCCTGGCCAAAATGGGCTATGAACTGATGGACCGCAAGCGCAACATCCTGATCCGTGAGATGATGCAGCTGATCGACAAGGCCAAAGAGCTCCAGGCCGAGATCGATTCCACCTTTACCCGGGCCTATTCCGCCTTGCAGGAGGCCAACATTAAGTTGGGCACTTGCCAGGACATTGCCCTGGCCGCGCCGGTGGATGACACCCTTTCGCTGGGCTACCGCTCGGTGATGGGGGTGGAGATCCCCATCGTCACGGCTTCGGATTTTGAGGCCCGTTTGAGCTATGGCTTTGTGGGCACCGATTCTTCGCTGGACCGGACGCTCTATGAGTTCTACCGGGTCAAGCGGCTGTGCGCCACATTGGCCGAGGTGGAGACCAGCGTATACCGGCTGGCCAACGCCATCAAAAAGGCCCAGAAGCGGGCAAACGCCCTGCAAAATATCATCATTCCCCAGTATACCGCCACCATCGCCTTTATCACCGGCGTGTTGGAAGAGCGGGAAAGGGAAGAGTTCAGCCGCTTGAAAGTCATCAAGGCGCGCAAACAAGGATAATAAGGCAAAAGAAAAGGCAGAGCCGCGGCTCTGATGTTATTAGAAGAATTAAGGGTGGAAAGTCATCTTTTCACCCTTAATTCTTTTGGAAAACTTGTGAAGTCGCGAAATTTATACTCCATTCATAGACAACAAGGTTGCAAAAATATAGATATTTGGTGGGAAATCCAGTAATCTCGATCTCTGGTCTGGAAAAGTCAACTAGTCTATGCTATGCTTAATAAAATTAGTAAATTATCTCCAGGAGGAACAACTGCTATGACAGACGTGCAGCAGCGGACAGCGGCAAAAGCGTTTACAAAATATTGGACAGGCCGCGGTGACGAGAAGCAGGAGACTCAGCGGTTCTGGATCGACCTCCTGCGGAACATCTATGGCGTGGACGAGCCGGAGAAGGCTATCTTATTTGAAGTGCCTGTCAAACTGGATCACACCAGTTTTATTGACGGATTCATCCCCGAGACCCGGGTTTTGATCGAACAGAAAAGCGCCGATGTAAATTTAAAGCGAGGCGCTAGACAGTCGGACGGCTCCATCCTGACGCCCTATGGACAAGCCCGCCGGTATGCCGGATACCTGCCCCACAATCAAAATCCCCGCTGGATCGTAGTGTGCAACTTCCAGGAGTTCCATATCCACGATATGAACCGCCCCAATGATGAGCCGGAGATCGTGCGTCTGGCCGATCTGGAAAAAGAGTATCCCCGTCTGCAATTTTTGGTGGATACCGGCGATAGCAATATCAAGAAGGAGATGGAGGTCTCTTTAAAGGCCGGCGAGATCGTAGGTGTTTTGTACGACGAGTTGCTCAAGCAGTATAAGGATCCAGAGAGCGCAGAAACGCTGAAAAGCCTCAACGCCCTCTGTGTCCGTTTGGTGTTTTGTTTGTATGCGGAGGATGCCGGGATTTTTGGTGGCCGAGGGATGTTCCACAACTATCTGCAAAGTCACGCTGGCGAGGCGCGCCGCGCCTTGATCGACCTGTTCAAAGTGCTGGATACCAAACCGGAGGATCGCGACCCATACATGGATGATGACCTTGCTGCGTTCCCCTATGTGAACGGCGGCCTCTTTGCCGATGAAAGCGTGGTCATTCCACGATTGGAGGAGAAGATCGTAGATTTGATTCTCCATAAGGCCAGTGAGGACTTCAACTGGTCCGCCATCAGCCCCACCATCTTCGGTGCCGTGTTTGAGAGCACCCTGAACCCGGAGACCCGGCGCTCCGGCGGGATGCACTATACCAGCATTGAGAACATCCACAAGGTCATTGATCCTCTGTTCCTGGATGACCTAAAAGCGGAACTGGCAGAGATTCAGGAGATTACCGTAGAGACCACTCGGAAACGCCGCTTGAAAGATTTTCAGCATAAGCTGGCGGGATTGAAGTTTCTGGACCCCGCCTGTGGTTCCGGCAACTTCCTGACCGAGACGTACATCTCCCTGCGCAAACTGGAAAATGAGGCCCTTCGTGCCCTCTCCGACCAGATTATGCTGGGCGACGTGACAAACCCCATCCAAGTCTCCATTGGCCAGTTCTACGGCATCGAGATCAACGACTTTGCCGTGACCGTGGCCAAGACGGCCATGTGGATCGCGGAAAGCCAGATGATGAAGGAGACCGAGGACATCATGCACATGTCCCTAGACTTCCTGCCTCTGAAATCCTATGCCAACATTGTGGAGGGCAATGCCCTGCGGATGGATTGGGAAAGTGTGGTGCCCAAGTACAAGCTGAATTACATCATGGGGAATCCGCCGTTTGTGGGCGCCAGGCTAATGGACAGCATCCAAAAAGATGATGTCAATTTGATTTTTGATGGTTGGAAGAACGCAGGCAACCTGGATTATGTTTGTTGTTGGTACAAAAAAGCTGCAGATCTTATGGCAGGTACGGCGATCCGCAGCGCCTTGGTCTCCACAAACTCTGTGTCGCAAGGAGGAAGCGTTGCAAATTTATGGAAACCGCTCTTTGAGGGCGGTGTACATATCGACTTTGCCCATCGGACATTTCGGTGGGACAGTGAGGCCAAGATCAAGGCACATGTTCATTGTGTGATCATTGGATTTAGTATTGCTCCAAATTCTGCGCCCAAAGTACTGTATACCAGTGACCGCAGTCAGATTGTTCATAATATCAATGGGTATTTATTGGATGCCGAGAATATATTTGTAGAAAGCCGAAGTAAACCACTCTGCAAGGTGCCTGAAATCGGAATCGGAAACATGCCTCTCGATGGAGGGAATTATCTGTTTACGGAAGAAGAAAAGACGGAGTTTTGTGCGAAAGAGCCCGAGGCCGAAAAGTGGTTTAGGCCATGGATTGGTTCACATGAGTTTATAAACCGGTATTTTCGATACTGCCTGTATCTAAAAGAGTGTCCTCCAAATGAGTTGAGGGTTATGCCAGAATGTGTGAAACGAGTAAATGCTGTGCGAAATTTTCGATTGGCGAGTGCAAGGGCGAGTACAAAAAAACTAGCAGATTTCCCTCTATCATTTGCGACCATAAATATACCCGAAGATAATTATATTGTGATTCCAAAAGTTTCTTCTGAACATAGACGCTATATACCAATGGGGTTCTTAGATCGAAATATCTTAAGTAGCGATCTTGTCTTTATTGTCCCCAATACTACGCTCTATCATTTGGGCGTGTTGACCTCCAACGTCCACATGGCCTGGATGCGGACGGTCTGTGGGAGATTAAAAAGCGACTATCGTTACTCGAAAGACATTGTGTACAATAACTTCCCCTGGCCCACGCCCACCGACGGGCAGAAAGCGAAAATCGAACAGACCGCCCAGGCCATTCTGGATGCCCGCGCCTTGTACCCGGATTGCAGTTTGGCCGATCTGTACGACGAGGCCACCATGCCCGTGGAACTGCGCAAAGCACACCAGCAGAATGACAAGGCGGTCATGCGGGCTTATGGCTTTGATATCAAGACCACGACGGAGCCATCCTGCGTAGCGGAGCTAATGCGGATGTATCAGAGTTTAACAGAAAAGGAGTAATAGATGAAGCAATTTATCTACCTAGATACCGATATTGTGAACTCCATAATCGCCCAGAAAGAAAAAGGGCTTGTTCTGGAAACAGAAAGCGAACATGAAGATACCGCAGGTAAGGGGAATACAAAGACAGGAAACATTTCACTGGATGGTTCTGTGAGTGGCGGTATTTGGAAATTTGTACAAGCACAAGCGGAGCTTAATGGAACGGGAGGATTAGAGCTTAATAGCCATTCCCAAACGGTTCTAAAAGAAATCGCCACTAAGATCTTGCATGATGCGGCGTTTGATATTGCTTATGAACAAATCAAGGCAGAGTGCGATACTGACCCTGCCAATGCGGATTTGGGCTCCTTTGTTGAATTGACGCAATCCTTTGATTTCGTTGACTTGGAGTATATCGAAAATCTTTTCTCAGATAAAAATAGCTTTTTGAACTTTATGAAAAAAACTGAAAAGGAAAAAATTGAAGTGCAAGCAGCGAAGGAAATTTCCGAGAACTTCAATCGCGAGCAACTGCGGAAAAACGGAAATGAACTCAAAAACAGAGTGAAAGGGCTTATTGAAGAAAACAACAGGAAGTATGAGAATATTTCGGATGTTGTAAAAGCAATGCGTCAGATTGTGCCATATAAGCGTATGCTAGTTTCTGCTGATGGTTATCTAATTCCTCTGGAGGACAAGTATTTTCGAGATAATCCGCAAACTATGGGGTTTAAGCATGGTGGATATGTTACCTGTGTGGGTTATATTACCAATGTGATTAGAGAAACCAGCACTCTAAATTCTGAAAATATTTTTGCTCAATTGCAGTTCATGGTAAATCAAGCCTTAATTTCGATTTTACCAACAAAAGAGATGGACTTGTTCGTTGTCCATCCAATTGCAATATTTTACGGTGCATAAAAAGAGTCCTCCCCTATCCCATGAACCGAACTTTGGGATAGGGGAGGACTCTTTATTTTTGTAGTCAAACGTTAACCTACTAACATTGGACGCGGCTCTGCCTTTTTTCTGTGGGCCGACCCTCCGGTTCAATAGGTTTCCAAAAGGGCCCAAATGGCGTCGATGTATTTTTCGATGTACCCGCTGTTGTACAGGTCTTGGTAGGAATACACATCCTGCGGGAATTCAAACAGGCAGGAATCGAACCCCAAGCTGCGGGTATAGGCGGTGAAATAGCCCTGTCCGCCCAGCTGCTCCACGGCGTTGCGGGGAAAATACTGGTGCAGCGTTTGGGCCAGGGGGCCGGAAGGATCTCCGGCGATGATCTGCTGGGTCCAGCCGTGGGTGTCGATGTGAATGTTTTTGGCGCTGCCCTGGTGTTCCAGCACAAATTGTTTGAGGGCCAGGGCTTCCACGGCTTGCAGCGGCTGGGAGCCGGTGTGATTCCGCTGGGCGTCGCGGGAGTGGAATCCTGTTTCAAAGCATCGGTTCAGGTCGATGCCCTGGCCATACACCAGGTTGCCTGCGCTGTCCAACATCGTGGTGGTACAGCGCCCCGGCCCATAGGCGGTCCAGCCGGAAGCGACGCCATCTGGGTTGGCACAGGGGATGAGGTAAACGGTCCAGCCCAAATCGGTCACCCGGCTTGCCTGGGGCACCAAGGTTTGCTGGAGGCACTGGGCCACATAGGTCAGTTCAGCGCCGTCGGCAGCCCAGTGGTCTTCGTAACCGTGCAGGGCAAAATCCAGGATCATCACGTTGGGGCCGCTGCCCACCCGATAGGCCACCAGGTCGCGCCCTTCGCCGCTGTGGCCAAACAAGATGGTCTCCAGATCGTCCGGCTCTTCCTGCAAAGTAAACGTGAGGCGGGCTGCGGGCTGCACCAACCGTGTCAGCAATGCAGCCGCTTCGCTGCGGGTGACAGGCTCTTCCGGCGCGAAGGTGCCATAGGCATTCCGGCCGCTGAGGATCCCGGCCCGATAGAGGGTGAAGATCTGCTGGCTGTATAGATCCGAGGTCTCCACATCGGGCAAGGCAGGCACCTGGTTCAAAACAGCGTAGTCATCCCCCAGGGCATTGGCAAACAAGTAGGCCATCTGGTTGCGGTGGATGGCCGTTTCCAGCCCGGCGGTGAATTCGCCCGGGTGATAAATGCCGTATTGGTCGGCCAGTACCAGGGATTCTTGGTACCAGGGCACCTCGCCATCTGCCTGGTCCCCGCTGTCGGGCACCGCTTGCGGAGCATTTTCCGCATCCTCCGTCGGGCTTTCGGCGTCACCGGGCGGCGTCTCCGCTCCTGTTTCGGCCGTCCCTTCCATTTCCGGGGCGCCTTCGGCAGAAGGATCCGTTTCTGCCGGCAGAGCCGGCTGCACTGCTTCCGGGTGGATGGATTCGTAAGCCCGCACTGCCACTGCGATCCCCTCGGCGATGGTCAGCGGGTTTTCCGGGTAAAAACAGTTGTTCAACATGCCGTTCATCAGCCCCATCTGGGTACAGGCCGATATATATGTCTCATACCAGCTGCCGGAAGGCACATCGACGTAGGCAGCAGCAGCGCTTTGGAACGATAGGACCAGGGCGCAGGCAGCCCCCACTGCCAGCACCGGGCGCCACAATGGTTTTCTCACGATGCAACACCTCTCAAGAAAATTCCACTGACCAGTATAACACAAAATCTGTGAAATGGGGCAGCCCTCCTGGGCGAATTTTCTGCTTTTGTGTAGAAAAACAGAAGAGGACGACAAAAAAGAGGGAAAAAGCTGCATCAAAAGTACCGTTTTAGGATCGAATTTGTGTACGGAGAGAAAGGCTTGGTTAGTCACCCCGGGTGAGGTATGGTTGACAACAAGTTATAAAATGATATAATGACATTATAGTGACATGTCAGAATAAAATGAATGAGGAGGTTTCCGATGAGTGCGAGAAGTGTGCAAGGCAGCGCGGAACTGGGCAAAAAGATCCGGCTGAGGCGCAATGAATTGGGATTCACCATTGAGGAAGCGGCGGCCAAAGCAGGAGTCGGCGCCAAGACGTGGAGCCGGTACGAAACGGGCTGCTCCATCCGGCAGGACAAAGTGGCGTATATTTGCCAAACACTGCATTGGAAGCGTCTCCCTGGCGAAGAAGGGCAGACCGGCTTTGACATCGGCCAATACAAGAGCAGCCCGGCGTGGTCGCAGACGTTGGCGGACACATGGGGGGATGCCGCCGCTGTCTCCTTCGTGATCGGCAGCGACATCCTGCTGGATTACATCCGGCAAGACCTGGAGGCCCTCTCCGCCATGCCCAAGGGGAGCCATATCGGGGAGTTGGAGATCTCTTGGCTGGATATGGGCCTGCCGCAGCAATTCCTCATGGAGTACGACTACGATTTTTTATATTATTTGCAGACCGTCCTGCTGCGCCTGCGGATGCGAGTCGCACAAGAAGAGCCCATCACCATCCGCACCGTTGCCGAAGAGGTGCTGCTCTATCTGGCGGTGGAAGAGTCCAGATTCCTGATGGAAGAGATCCTGCCCAAGATACAGGTGGAAGAGGAAGAGAAGTGGGACAGCTGGCCTTTTGATTTGTGCGACGATATGGACGTCGTCACATTTTTGTATTCCGGTTCTTACATAACCGAAGAAAACCCCTATCATTTTACCCACTGGCGGGAGGAGCAGTTTCATTGTGATTGAACCGGGGAACACCGCTTTTCATCGGCTGGCAAATCTGCTATAATGCCCACAGGAACGGAGGGATTTGGATGGGATGTACTTTGTGCCCCCGCCAGTGCGGGGCAGAGCGGCAAAAAGGGCAGAAGGGCCGGTGCGGTGCAGACGATCAGATGCGCTGCGCCCGGGCAGCGCTGCATCTGTGGGAAGAGCCCTGCCTGAGCGGCAGCCGGGGCAGCGGCGCCATCTTTTTTTCCGGCTGCCCGCTGGGCTGTGTGTTCTGCCAAAATTACAGCATCTCCCACGACCTATTCGGCAAAGCCATCACGCCCCGGCAGCTGGCCGGGGTGTTTCGCCGGCTGGAAGAGCAGGGGGCCCACAACATCAACCTGGTGAGCCCTACGCCCTATATAGAGCAGATCATAGAAGCCATGAACATCTACCGCCCCCAGATCCCGGTGGTGTACAACACCAGCGGCTACGAGCGGGTGGAGACGCTGGAGCGCATCGATCCATACATCGATATCTACCTGCCCGATCTGAAATATGTCAGCCCGGAGATCAGCCAAAAATACAGCGGTGCGGTGGATTACTTCCAGGCGGCCAGCCAGGCGGTCCTCTTTATGTTAGAGCGCAAGGGGGAAAACCAGTTTGACGATCAGGGGTTGATGGAGCGGGGCGTCATCCTGCGCCACCTGGTGCTGCCGGGCAACATCCGGCAGACGTATTTGCTCATCGATTGGCTGCGGGAACATGTGCCCCAACAGACGATCATCAGCTTGATGTGCCAATACTTCCCGGCGGGCCGGGCCCAGGACTATCCAGAGATCCACCGGACACTGACCCCGGGGGAATACAGCCGGGCTTGCCAGCGGCTGCTGGAAGCCGGGTTCACCAACGGGTATTTTCAGGACAGCCCGTCGGCCAGCCAGGCCTTTGTGCCGGATTTTGACTTGACCGGCCTGGAGGAGATAGGATGACCGGTCCGCTGGACGGGCGGCTGCCCGGACCGGTGCGGCAGGCCATGGCGCGGCTGGAACAAGCGGGCTACCGGGCCTATGTGGTGGGCGGCGCCCTGCGGGATCTGCTGCTGGGGCGGCAGCCCCAGGATTATGACTTGGCCAGCACGGCCCCGCCCCAGCAGGTGAGCACCCTGTTTGCCCAGTGCCGCGTGGTGGAGACAGGCCTGCGCTACGGCACGGTGACGGTGCACACCGGCGGCATGGCCCTGGAGATCACTGCCCTGCGGCGGGACGGACGCTATCGGGATGGCCGCCGGCCGGTGGAGGTGCAGGCGGCGGCCACCATCGAAGAGGATCTGGCCCGCCGTGATTTTACCATCAATGCCATGGCCTACGGGGAAGGCAAGCTCATCGATCCTTTTGGCGGCCAGCAGGATCTGGCGCGCAGGCAGATCCGCACCGTGGGCCGGCCGGAAGAGCGGTTCCAGGAAGACGCTTTGCGCATACTGCGGGCCCTCCGGTTTGCCGCTGTGCTGGGCTTTTCCATCGAAGCAGAGACGGCGGCCGCCCTGCGGGAGCAAAAAGGCCTGTTGTCCCAGATCTCCCAAGAGCGGATCACAGAGGAATTCACCAAATGGGCCTGCGGCCCCCAGGGGCCCGGCGTGCTGCGGGCTTTCCCGGAGCTGGCCGCCCAAGTGGTGCCTGAGCTGGAGCCTTTGTTCGGCTTTGACCAGCATACCCCCTACCACATTTACGATGTGTGGGAGCACACGCTCCATGTGCTGGACCAAGTGCCGCCCGACCCGATCACCAAGCTGGCCGCCCTGTTCCACGATATCGGCAAACCGGCCTGTTTTTTCATGGGCCGCCGGGGCACCGGGCATTTTAAGGGCCACGGCGTGGTGAGCGGCGCCATGACGGCCCAGATCATGCGCCACATGCGCTACAGCAACCAGGTGCGGGAGGCAGTGTGCGAACTGGTGCGGTGGCACGATGAGAACATCCCCCAGCAGGATGAGGCGGTGCGGCTGTGGCTGAACCGTCTAGGCCCCCGGCAAATGGGCCGGCTTCTGGATCTGCAGCAAGCGGACAGCCTGTCGAAATCCCCTTGGACCGATACCCGGTTCGCCCAAGAATTGCGCGGGCGGATGGAGCGGATCTTGCAGCGGGGGGACTGTTTCACAAGGGAACAGCTGGCGGTGAACGGCCAGGATCTGAAAGGGCTGGGCGCTGCGGGTCCCCGGATCGGCCAGCTGCTGGATGAACTGCTGAGGCAGGTGATGCGCCAGCCGGAGCAAAACCAGAGGGAGATCCTGCTGGACCTGGCCCGCCGGCGGTTGGAGCAGAGCGGATCTGGACCCATTAAAAAATTATAAATTGGCTATTTGAACAGAATCAAAAAAGAGTACAATAGCACACGGTAAAACAAAAACCGCCCGAGGGCGGGAGGAGGGATCCTTCTATGGAGAAGAAAAAGTTTTTCACCGTGTACCGTTTGGCTGTCATCGGGCTGATGAGCGCCATGGTATTTGCTTGTACTTTCATCCACATCGACATCCCGGTGCCGCTGAGCAACAAAGTGATGATCCACTTTGGCAACGTGATGTGCATTTTGACCGCCCTCTTGTTCGGGCCGATGACCGGGGGCTTTGCGGCGGGCATCGGTTCTGCCATTTACGACTTGACAGACCCGACCTATGCGCCGGAATTTTGGGTGACGTTCCTGATGAAGTTCGCCATGGCCTTTGTGGCAGGCGTCATCGCCCACAGCGGCGGGGCCCAGGGCAAACAGAAGGGCCGGAACATCTTGGCGGCCGTCTGCGGCGCAGCCACCTACGTGGTGCTGTACGGCTGCAAGACCATCATCGTGCAGCGGTTCATCATGGGCGCCGTGTGGCAGGCGGTCTGGCCGGTGGTCATCACCAAATGCAGCGTTTCGCTGTTCAATGCGGTGATCGCGGCGGTCTGCTCCGTGCTGCTCACCCTGGCCCTGCGGCGGCCGCTGGCCAGTGCAGGCGTCTTTGACAAGCTGCAGAGCAGCCGGGCCTGATTTCGATCCGAGAGAAGAAAACACCCCCATTCCGGGCCGTGCCGGCCGGTGGGGGTGTTGTTGTTTTCTGTGTTGGTTTTCCGCCGCGGCCCCAAAGGCGTCAGCCGGCAAAGACCCACTGGATGAGCACCATGTAGCAGAGCGTGCCGCCAGCGATGGAGAGCAGCATGTTGCGTTTCCACCGGTGGAGAGCCACCACGGCCAAGGCCGCCAGCAGAGAGGGCAGGCCATGGGGATAGGCCGCCACATCCACCGACTGGAAGCAATAGACCAGCAGCATGGCAATGACTGCGCCGGGCAGCACCGCGCCCAAATACCGGATGAAAGAAGGCAGGGGTTTGCCGTCGGGAAAGAGCAAAAAGGGGAGAAAGCGGGTCAGCATCGTGCCGGCCGCCGCAGCGGCGATGGTCACGAGGCCCTGCCAAAGTGTCATTTGCATAGGGAGTCCTCCTTTGTCTCAGTGGCTTCCAGCCGGGGCCGCGCCACAGTGAGCAGCGCCAGGATGGCGACCATAGCGGGCAGGATGAACCGGTCGGCGCCGAAGAGCAGGCGGCAGGCCAGGCTGGCGCCCAAACCGACCAGCGTGGGCAAATGCCGCTTTTCGCTCATCCATTGGTTGAGGAAGATCACCAGGAACAGGGCAGGCATGACGAAATCCAGCCCGGTGGTGTCAAAGGTGACCAGGGAGCCCGCCAGGCTGCCCAGGGTGGCGCCGCCCACCCAGTAGGCGTAATTGAGCAGCGTGATGAAAAACAGGAACCAGGAGCGGTCCACCCCTTCCGGCGGCGTGGCGGTACAGTGGATGGAAAAGCTCTCGTCACACATGCCGAAGATCAGGAAAAATTTCTTCCAGCCAGTGCCCCGGTACTGGTCCAGCATGGCGATGGCGTAGAACAAATGGCGGGCGTTGACCATCAGCGCCAGCAAAAAAGCGCTGAGGGGCTGAAAAGCGGAAAGCAGCAGGTCCGCCATGATGAACTCCATGGAACCGGCAAAAATGGTCATGCTCATCAGGATGGGCCACCAGAAGGCAAAGCCCTGGCTGCGCATCATGAGCCCATAGGCCAGGCCCAAAAAAGTGAACCCGGCACAGATGGGCAGGGTGTAGGGGAAGGCCGCGCGGAAGGCGGCGGCCCGGGTGCGGTCGTTTGGCATAGCGAACATCTCCTGTGAAAAGCAGTGGTTCTATCTTACCCCATGAAAAGGCCCGAGGCAAGGGCGGTTTTTGGCAGGCCGGCCCGCAAGGGGGAAGAATTGTGCGCTGCTTGTTGAAATGCACAGGCAAAAAGGATATAATAGAATATCAAATTGTGCCCAGGCCCCGGGCCGGGCGGCCATATAGACGAGTTGGAGTGAATGTGCGATGGATCACAACAAATTGGCGGAACTGCTGTTCCCCCATATCACCAAGACACCAGAAGAATACATGACCACCATCTACCCCCGGCGGCAGCTGCCCCAAGGGGCCATGGTGACCCGGTTCGCCCCCAGCCCCACCGGCTTTTTGCACATCGGCGGCTTGTTCACCGCCCTGGTCAACGAGCGGGCGGCCCACCAGACCGGCGGCCGGATCATCCTGCGCATTGAAGATACGGACAAGAAGCGGGAAGTGGAAAACGGCATCACCCAGATCGTGGAGGGCCTGCGCTCCTTTGGCATCGAATTCGACGAAGGCATGCTGAACGAAACGGAGGAAGCGGGCGATTACGGCCCCTACCAGCAGAGCCACCGGGCCGAGATCTACCAGGCTTTTTGTAAGAGCTTGGTGCAAAAGGGTCTGGCCTATCCCTGTTTCTGCACCGAAGAGGAGCTGGCGGACATCCGCCGGCAGCAAGAGGCGGAAAAGGCCCTGCCCGGCTACCACACCAGCTACGCCCGCTGCCGGGAGCTGACATACGAGCAGATCGAAGAGAAGATCCGGCAGGGGCTGCCTTATGTGGTGCGGCTGCGTTCGCCGGGCAAGATCGGCGGCCGGATCAAATACAAAGACGTGATCCGCGGCGAGATCGAGATGGATGAGAACGTCATCGACATCGTGCTGCTGAAGACAGACGGCATCCCCACCTATCACTTTGCCCATGCGGTGGATGACACCCTGATGGGCACCACCCATGTGATCCGCAGCGACGAATGGGTCTCCTCGGTGCCGGTGCATTTGCAGCTGTTCTATGTGCTGGGGCTCAAGCCGCCCAAATATGCCCACGTCTCCCCGGTGATGAAGGAGGACGGCGGCGCCAAGCGCAAACTGAGCAAGCGGAAAGACCCGGAGGCCGCCGTTTCCTATTTTGTGGACGAGGGTTACCCAAAGGAGGCCGTGCTGGAGTATCTGCTGAACCTGGCCAATTCCCCCTTTGAAGATTGGCGCCGCCAGAACAAGACGGCGGATTTCCACGAATACAAACTGCAGCTGAACAAGATGAGCCAATCGGGGGCCCTGTTTGACCTGGTCAAGCTGGCAGACGTTTCCGCCGGTGTCATCGCCCAGTTCCCGGCGGAAAAGATCACCGCCGACGTGCTGGAATGGGCCAAGGGGCGGGACGATGCCCTGGAGCAGGCCATAGCGCGGGACCCGGACTATGCCACCGCCATTTTCTCCATTGACCGGGGCGGCAAAAAGCCCCGCAAAGACATCCGCAAATGGACGGATGTCCACGATTTCGTCAGCTATTTTTACGACGAGCTGCGGCAGCCCGGCTATGAGATGCCGGACAATGTGAGCCGGGAGGACATGGCGGCCATCCTGGAGCGGTATGCCCAAGTCTATGACGAGACCGAGGACAAAGACGCCTGGTTCGCCCGGGTCAAATCCATCTGCGAGCCCCTGGGCTTTTCGCCGGATGTGAAGGCCTACAAAGCGGACCCCGGCGCCTTCAAAGGCCATGTGGGCGATGTGAGCACCGTGATCCGGGTGGCCATCACCGGGCGGAAGAATTCACCGGATCTGTGCGCCATTATGCAGCTGCTGGGCAAAGAGCGCTGCCTGGAGCGGATGGAGCAAATGAAAAAAGCGCTGCAAGACTGAGCAATGCCGCCACCCGCCCAAGGGCGGAGGGGCTGGATCAATACTGGAACGAAGAGGCTTTGGAACCCTTCGGAAAGGATGGACACAATGGAAGAGATCATTTCCAGCAATTTTATTCACGACTTTATCACAGAGGACCTGAAAGAGGGCAAGGTGGACCATGTGCAGACCCGGTTCCCGCCCGAGCCCAACGGCTACCTGCACATCGGCCACTGCAAAGCCCTGTGCATCGATTTTGGCACGGCGGAAAAATTCGGCGGCAAGTGCAACCTGCGCATGGACGACACCAACCCCGCCAAAGAAGATACCGAATTTGTAGACGCCATCAAAGAGGACATCCACTGGCTGGGCTTTGATTGGGACCGGTTCTGCTATGGCTCCGACTATTTTGACCAGACCTATGAATATGCGGTGGAGCTGATCAAAAAAGGTCTGGCCTATGTGTGCGAATTGTCGCCCGAAGAGGTCAAGGCCAACCGGGGCGATCTGAAGACGCCGGCCACCAGCCCTTACCGGGACCGGCCCATCGAGGAGAGCCTGGATCTGTTTGAGCGGATGAAGAACGGGGAATTCCCCGAGGGCAGCATGACGCTGCGGGCCAAGATCGACCTGGCCTCGGGCAACTTCAACCTGCGTGACCCGGCGCTGTACCGCATCAAGTTCGCCCACCACCACCGCACCGGCGACAAGTGGTGCATCTACCCCATGTACGACTTCGCCCACCCCATCCAGGATGCGCTGGAGGGCGTGACCCACTCCCTGTGCTCCCTGGAGTTTGAGGCCCATCGGCCTTTGTACGATTGGGTCATCAACAACGTATCGGTGCCCAGCAGACCCCGGCAGATCGAATTTGCCCGTCTGGGCATCGACCACACGGTGCTCAGCAAGCGCAAGCTGCGCAAGCTGGTGGAAGAACACCTGGTGAGCGGGTGGGATGACCCCCGCATGCCCACCCTGTGCGGCCTGCGCCGCCGGGGCTATACGCCGGCTTCCATCCGCAATTTCTGCGACCGCATCGGCGTGGCCAAGGTGAACAGCACGGTGGAATACGGCTTTTTGGAGCACTGCCTGCGGGAAGACCTGAACACCACGGCCCGCCGGGTGATGGCAGTGCTGCACCCTGTCAAGCTGGTGCTGACCAACTACCCCGCCGGCCAGAGCGAGGTATTCACCGTGGAGAACAACCCGGAGCGGCCGGAAGACGGCAGCCGGGAAGTGACTTTCTCCAGCAACTTGTGGATCGAAGCGGACGACTTTATGGAAGAGCCGATCCCCAAATACAACCGGCTGTACCCGGGCAATGAAGTACGGCTCAAAGGGGCCTACATCGTCAAGTGCACCGGCTGCAAAAAAGACGAGCAGGGCAATGTGGTGGAAGTCTATGCCGAATGCGATCTGGACAGCCGGGGCGGCAACGCCCTCGACGGCCGCAAGGTGCGGGGCACCATCCATTGGGTGGACGAAAACACGGCGGTGGAAGGCGAAGTGCGCCTGTACGCCAACCTGTTCACCGACCCGGCCCCCGACGCGGCGGACAAGGACTTTTTGCAGTGCATGAACCCGGAATCCCTGGAAGTGCTCACCGGCTGCAAGCTGGAAGCCAGCTTGGCCGCCACCCAGCCCCAAGACCGGTTCCAGTTCATGCGCCTGGGTTATTTCTGCGCCGACAGCGTGGACAGCCGGCCGGACCACCTGGTGTTCAACCGGGCCGTCACCCTGAAAGACAGCTTTGGCAAAGGCAAGGGGAAGAAATAGCATGGAGATCCATTACCTGGATAATGCCGCCACCACAAAAGTGCTGCCCGAAGCGGCCCAGGCCGCCCTGGCCTGCATGACGGAGGAGTTTGGCAACCCTTCGGCCCAATATGCTTTGGGCCAGCGGGCCCGGGCCGCCCTGCAGCAGGCCCGGGGCCAGGTGGCGGCGGCTTTGGGGTGCCCGCCGGACCGGGTGATCTTCACCTCCGGTGGTTCCGAAAGCATCAATACCGCTTTGCAAAGCGCCGTCCGCCGTGGCCGGCGCTTTGGCCGCCATATCGTCAGCACACAGATCGAACACAAAGCCACGCTGAACACCCTGCGCCAGCTGGAGCAGGAGGGATATGAAGTGACGCTGGTGGCGCCGGAACCCGATGGGACCGTGGCGCTGGAGGCCATTTTGGGGGCGCTGCGGCCGGATACGGTGCTGCTGACCCTGATGGCGGTGAACAGCGAGACCGGCGCCATTTTGCCGGTGGAGCAGGCGGCGGCAGAAGCCCGCCGGTATGCTCCCCACTGCCTGGTGCATGTGGATGGGATACAGGCTTTTTGCAAATTGCCCCTGGCCTTGGCAAATGTGGACTTTTTATCGGTGAGCGGCCACAAGATCGGCGCCTGCAAAGGGGTGGGGGCTCTGTATTGCGCAGAGCCCAAGCACCTGAAGCCCCTGATCTACGGCGGCGGCCAGGAAGGCAATCTGCGCTCCGGCACAGAGGGCATGCCCCAGATCGTCTCCTTTGGCGTGGCCAGCCAGATCCGCTCCGGGCGGCGGGAGCAGGAGGCAGAGCACATGGCGGCCCTCAAGGAGCTGCTGCTCCGCCGGCTGGACGAGCTGCCCTGCCCGGTGCGGGTCAACTCTCCCCGCCACAGCGCGCCCCACATCGTCAACCTTTCGCCGGCTTTGGGCCGCAGCGAAGTGCTGGTGCGGGTGCTCTCCGATCAGGGGGTCTATGTGTCCGGCGGTTCGGCTTGTACCCGGGGCAAGCGCAGCTATGTGCTGGAGAGCATGAAAGTGCCGGCACAGGCCATCGATGGGGCGCTGCGGGTCAGTTTTTGCCCAGAGAATACAGAGGAGGATGTGGAGGCATTGCTCGGCGGGCTGCGCCAGGCGCTGGCCCTGTTTGATTGACCTCCGCTGCAAAAGAAAATGAACAACGAAGTATTGCTGCTCAAATGTGGCGAATTGGTGCTCAAGGGGCTGAACCGGGCCCGGTTTGAAGACCGGCTGCTGGCCATTGTCCGCCGCCGGCTGGCGCCCTTGGGGGAATACAATGTCTATGCCATCCAGTCCACGCTGTATGTGGAGCCGCTGAACGGCGCGCCGGTGGACCAGGCGCTGGAGGTGTGCCGCAAGATCTTCGGCGTGGTGGCCATCTGCCGGGCGTGCAGCTGCGAAAAAGATATGGCGAAGATCCAGCAGGCGGCGGTGGAATATTTGAAAGACACCATGGCCCACACGGCCACTTTCCGCTGTCAGGCCAAGCGTTCGGACAAGCGGTTCCCGCTGAAATCGCCGGAGATCGCCCGGGAGGTGGGCGGCGCGCTGCTGGCCGCCTATCCCCATTTGAAAGTGCAGATGGACGGGGCCCAGACGGAAGTGCACATCGAGGTGCGGGACAAGAGCGCCTATGTGTATGCGGACCGGGTCCATGGCGCCGGCGGTATGCCCACTGGCACCAACGGCCGGGCCATGCTGCTGCTCTCCGGGGGCATTGACAGCCCGGTGGCCGGCCACATGATGGCCAAGCGGGGCCTGGAGCTGGAAGCCGTCCACTTTTTCAGCTACCCCTATACATCTCAAGAAGCCAAACAGAAGACGCTGCACCTGGCGGAGCTGCTGGCGGAATACTGCGGGCCCGTCCGGGTCCATGTGGTGCCCTTTACCAAAGTGCAGGACCAGATCCGCCGCAACTGCCAGGAAGACCTGTTCACCGTGCTCATGCGCCGGTTCATGATGCGCATTGCAGAACAGGTGGCCCGGCAGCGGGGCTGCGGCGCGCTGATCACCGGCGAGAGCCTGGGCCAGGTGGCCAGCCAGACCATGGAGGCCATCGGCGTGACCAACGCGGTGTGCCAGCTGCCCGTACTGCGGCCGGCCATCGGCATGGACAAAGAGGAGATCGTGGCCATTGCCCGCCGCATCGGCACGTTTGAGACCTCGATCCTGCCCTATGAAGATTGCTGCACCGTGTTCACGCCGCGGCATCCCCAGACGAAGCCCAAGCTGGACAAAGTGCTGGAAGAAGAGGCCAAGCTGGATGTGGCGGCGCTGGTGGAACAGGCGGTGGCCGGGGTGGAGACCATCCTGTGCCAGCCGGGCGGACAGGCCCTTTGACGGCCGATACAGAAAAGGGGGCTTTTATCCATGAAATGTGAGATCATATCTGTGGGGACGGAACTGCTGCTGGGCGAGACGGTGAACACCGACGCCCCCATGATCGCCCAAGGGCTGGCGGAGCTGGGGATCAACGTGTACTTCCAAACGGTGTGCGGTGACAACCCCCAGCGGCTCCAGGCCGTGCTGGACATTGCCAAGGCGCGGGCGGAGATCATCATCACCACCGGGGGCTTGGGCCCCACGGCGGATGACTTGACCAAGGAGACCATTGCGGCGGCTTTCGGCAAAAAGCTGGCGCTCCACGAGCCTTCGCTGGAGCGGATCAAAGCCCATTTCAAAGACCGCCCCATGACGAAGAACAACGAAAAACAAGCCTGGCTGCCCGAAGGCTGCACCGTGCTGGACAACGATTGGGGCACGGCGCCGGGCTGCGCCTTTGAGGCGGAAGGCCACACGGTGGTCATGCTGCCCGGCCCGCCCAGCGAATGCAGCAATATGTTCCGATACCGGGCCATGCCCTACCTGTCCCGGCTCAGCGGCGGCGCCATCTGCTCCCGCTATATCCGGGTGTTCGGCATGGGCGAATCTGCCATGGAGGACAAACTGAGCCACCAGATGAACACATGGACCAACCCCACTGCCGCCCCCTATGCCAAAGACGGGGAGTGCTTGGTGCGGGTGACGGCCATGGCGCCCACTGCCCAGCAAGCCCGCCAAATGACCGAGCCCGCCGTGGAAGAGCTGCGGGGCATTTTGGGCGACGTGGTCTATGGCGTGGATGTGGATTCCCTGGAGCAGGTGGTGGTGGAAGAGCTGAAACAGCGGGGCTTGACCCTGGCCACGGCAGAGAGCTGCACCGGCGGCCTGATCGGCAAGCGCATCACCGATATCCCGGGTTCCTCTGCCTGCTATGTGGGGGGCGTCATCTCCTACAGCAATGATGTGAAAATGCAGCTGCTGGGTGTGAAGCAGCAGACCTTGAGCCAGTATGGCGCAGTGAGTGAACAGACGGCCTGCGAGATGGCCGAAGGCGTGCGCCGGTGCACCGGGGCCGACATCGGCCTTTCCACCACCGGGGTGGCGGGGCCCGACGGCGGCACAGAGGAAAAGCCGGTGGGCCTGGTCTACATCGGCCTGAGCACGGCCCAGGGCACCAGAGCCATCCGCTTTTTGCGCACAGGCGCCAAGCGGGACCGGGTGCGGCGGATGGCCTCTTCCACTGCGCTGGACCTGGTGCGCCGCCAGATCCAAGGGGTGGAATGATGGCCCATAGGGAGACTTTTGTCCAAGGGGAAACGGTGTACCAAGGGCCCCGGTTTTCCCTGCGCCACGATGTGGTGGAGCTGGAAGACGGCCGCCGCAGCGGCCGGGAAGTGATCCAGCTGCCCGACCGGGTGATGCTGGTGGCCCTGTCGCCCCAGGGGGGCCTGCTGTGCCGTTTCCAGCGGCCGGCCCTGGACAGCGAGAGCTGGGAACTGCCCCAGCAGACTGTAGAGGCCGGCGAGAGCCCTTGGCAAGCGGCTTGCCGCCTGGCCCAGACGCTGGGCCTGCCCCAAGGAGAAATCAAGGCAGTGGGCTGTTTGCGCCCTTCGCCTGCGATCTTGCAGCAGGCGATCCACGTGTTCGCCTTGCGGGCACAGACGGCGCCGGGCGAGGGCTGGGTGGCATTGCCCCAGCTGCGGCAAGCGATGGTTTCCGGCGCCATCGGCGACCTGCGGACCATGGCGGCCCTGGGGCTGGCCCGGGCTGCCGGATGGCAGGAGGTGTAGCCGTGGAACGGGAGACGGTATTTCAAGGCATGCTGGTGGATGTGCAGCGGCTGCCCGGCGGGGAAGAAGTGTGTGTCCACCGGGGCGCGGTAGCCGTGCTGGCGGCCTGGGAAGGGCAGGTATTCCTGGTGCGGCAGTTCCGCTACGCCCTGGGGCGGGAATGCTTGGAACTGCCGGCGGGCAAGCTGGACCCAGGCGAAGCGCCGGAACAAGCGGCCCGCCGGGAACTGCGAGAAGAGACCGGCATGGAGGCAGGCCGCTTGGTGCTGCTGGGAAAATTCTGTTCGGCGGCGGATGTGCTGGCAGAATCCATGTATTTATACTATGGAGACCAGCTGCAGTTCGTGGGCCAACAGACCGACGAAGGGGAGTTCCTGGATGTGCTGCGCCTGCCGGTGGAACAGCTGGAACGAATGGTGGCCTGCGGGCGCATCCAGGATGCCAAAACGGTCTGCGCCTGGCAGCTGGCCCGGGACCGGGGGTATCTGGCCCCATAGCAGGACCAAAGGAGACAAGGGAGGCTGGAGCCTATGGCAAAAGTGTTGATTATAGAGGATGAAAAGGCCATTGTCGATATCATTGCCTTCAACCTCAAGCGAGAGGGATACCAGACCGAAGAGGCCTACGACGGCCAGGAGGGCCTGCGGCTGGCATTGCAGCCCGATGTGGACCTGGTGCTGCTGGATGTGATGCTGCCTTTGATGGACGGGTTTGAACTGTTGCGCCGCCTGCGGGAAAAGAGCAATGTGCCGGTGATCATGGTGACAGCGCGGGAAGAAGAGCGGGACAAGGTCTTTGGGCTGGAGAGCGGGGCAGACGATTACATCACAAAACCCTTTTCCGTCAAAGAGCTTTCCGCCCGGATCAAGGCCAACATCCGCCGCCATATGGTGGACCGGGCCGACCACACGGCAGCCCAGCAGGAAGCCGGCCGGTGCGGCCCCTTTGCAGTGGACAGCGAATTGCGCACCGTGACCAAAAACGGCAAGCCGCTGGAGCTTTCCCAGCGGGAATACGACATGCTGTGCTATTTCATCGCCTCCCCCGGGCGGGTCATCACCCGGGAAGAACTGATGGAAAAAGTATGGGGGTTTGAGTATTACGGCGACCTGCGCACGGTGGATGTGGCCATCCGCCGCCTGCGGGAAAAGCTGGAAGACGACCCCGCCGCGCCCCGCTATCTGGTGACGAAGCGGGGGGCCGGGTATTATTTCACCAAAGAATAGGCGGCTGATTTATGCTGAAAAGCCTACAAATGAAGCTGGTGCTGATATTGATGCTGCTGGTCATCGCCGTGATGGCGGTGGTGGGTACCTTCCTCATCAATTCCGTGACAGCCTATAACATTGCGGAATTCCAAAACCAAGTGGCAAACTTCTTTCAGCACCACAGCGAAGAGCTGGAGCAGCGGGCCGAGGGCGACCAACCGGTGGAGAGCATGGAAGAAATGCTCAAGAGCTACACCAGGGCCCTGGGCCTGAGCAACAGCCGGAACTTTTATATCGTGGATGGCGAGACCGGCCAATTCGTGGGGTCTTCGGAAGAGCGGGAGGACGCCGGCGGGGCACAGGAGCCTTTTACCGACCTGACCCCCAACATGATCACCGCCATGGGGGGCGAAGTGGGCCAGCAGATCAACGCCCTTTCCCCTTATTTTGACGTGGCCATGCCGCTGGACGGGGGACGCTATGTCTTTGCCGTGGTGGACAATAAAACAGAGCTCAACGACCTGACCTGGAATATCTTCACCATCCTGCTGCGTTCCCTGATGTTTGGCCTGGCTGTGGCCATCATGTTCAGCTTCATTTTGGCGCGCACCATCACCGTACCGGTCCAGAACCTGACAAAAATGGCCACCCGCATCGCCAAAGGGGATTTTTCCCAAAGGCCACAGACCGATTCTTCCGATGAGATCGGCACATTGACCCGTACGTTTGGCGAGATGGCCCAGGTGCTGGAGACCACGCTGTCTGAAGTCAACGGGGAGCGCAACAAGCTGAACACCCTGTTTTTGCACATGGCAGACGGCATGGTGGCCTTTGACAAAAACGGCCACATCCTCCACATGAACCCGGCGGCCCAGCGGATGCTGGGGCTGACCTTTGACCCCCAGATGACCTATACCCAAGTGTTCCCCAACCTGAACATCGACGACAGCGACCTGGGGGAGGACGGCAAGTACATAGAGATCGACTATGCGGCAAACAAACGCATCCTCAAGATCTTTTTGGCCATGTTCGGCACCCAGGATGACGATTACAGCGGTGTGATGGCCGTGCTGCACGACATCACAGAGCAGACGAAGCTGGATTCCTCCCGGCGGGAATTTGTGGCCAACGTGTCCCACGAGCTGCGCACGCCCTTGACCAACGTGAAAGGGTATACGGAGACCTTGCTGGACGCCGGCGACGACATCGACGCCGAGACCCGACAGAAATTCCTGGGGGTCATCTACAACGAATCGGACCGGATGACCCACATCGTCAAAGACCTGCTGACTTTGAGCCAGCTGGATTATGGCCGCATGGAGATGGAAATGACCGAACTGCCGGTGCAGATGATCGTCAGCAACATCGCCAGCGCCATGATGATCGAAGCCAAAAACCAAAACATCACCCTGACCACCACCTTCGGCGACAATCTGCCAAACCTTTTGGCAGACAGGGCCCGGATGGAACAGGTGATCACCAACATCGTGGCCAACGCGGTGAAATACAACAAACCGGGGGGCAGTGTCCACATCGGCGTCGAGTACCAGGCGCCCCATGTGGTCATCACAGTGTCGGATACGGGCATGGGCATCCCCCAAGAGGACATCCCGCGGCTCTTCGAGCGGTTTTACCGGGTGGATAAGGCCCGCTCCCGGGAAAAAGGCGGTACTGGCCTGGGCCTGGCCATTGCCAAGGAGATCGTGGAACAGCACAACGGCACCATCCAAGTGGAGAGCCAGCTGGATGTGGGCACCACTGTGACCATCCGCATCCCGGCGGCTGACAGCGGCCAGGAGGCGGCGCAATGAAAGAGCTCTTCAAAAACATAGCCCTGGGGGCCAACGCCGTCTTGCTGGTGGTGCTGTTTTGGCTTTCGGTGTCGGTCAATGTGGATCTGGGCAGCAAGGACCCGCTGGCCCCGGTCTCCCGCTGGCTGCGGGGAGAGGCGGCCCCGACCCAGACGGTGGAGACCAGCGTGACGCCTGCCGCCTACCCGGTGCGCATCGTGGCGGTGCAGCAAGAGGGCATTGCCGTGGCGTTTCAGCAAGAAGAAGTGGAACCGCTGTTCCAAGAGCTGATGCCGGTCTTTTACGAGGCGCTGGGTGCGGCTCAGCCGCCGGAGGCGATGGAGGAGCAGGCCTACTGGGAACTCTCTATGGCCGGGCCAGGCTTCCGGCTGGATTTTGACGGGCAAATGCCCCTATATGCCCTGCGCATCTGGGCCGGTGCGCCGGAGAGCGAAGGCTTTGACCAGTCCTGTTCCAGCGTGGTGCTGGCGGCCCAGGGGCAAGAAGTGGTCCTGGCCTTTCAGGGGGCAGACGGGGCTTATTACCGGTGCAGCACCATGGCCGGCGCCGATGGGCTCCGCAAATTGCTGGCTTCTGCCCCGCCGGATGGCGCTTTTTTCGCGGCGGACGGCGCGGTCTTTGTGGGAGAAGGCGGGGATCCCCAGCCGGTCTACGGCGGGCTGGCCCCCGATGAAGTTATTTTGCCGGGAAGCATCTCCCTGCCCAGTTTTGAGGTGACGGTGCCATCCCTGCTGACCGGCCAGGAGACCCCACGGGGGCTGCTGGAGGCTTTTTCCATGAACCCCTATATGGAAAACCACTATGCGGAAAGCGACGGCTCCATGGTTTATGTACAGGGCAATTTTGTGCTGCGGCTGGGGACCGACGGGCGGATCCAGTTCAGCGCCACCGGCGGGGAAGGGCTGGCGGCGGACCCAGGCGAAGGCCTGCGGACCCAGGCGGTGGCCCTGATCGACCTGGCCCGGAACGCGGCGGAAGATGTGCTGGCCCAGTGCGACAGCAGCATGACGGTCTCGCTGCGCAGCATCACCCCGCTGAATGAGGAAGGGGATTACACCATCGTCTTCGGCTGCCAGGTCCAGGGCGTGCCGCTGTCCGCCAGCGGGGCGGGGTCCATTGTGGCCCAGGCGGAAGACGGCGTCATCGTCTCTTTGGAGATGCAGGTGATGAACGTGAGCCAGGGGGAGGAAATGGAGCTTTTGCCCTATGAACAGGCGGCGGCAGCCCTGATGGGGCGGGAAAACGCCCGTTTGCTGCCCCGGTACCGGTTGCAGGAAGGGCGGTTGATCCCCTATATGAGTTACTCCACCCCGGAAGGAGCGGGCGCCGATGGATTGGAAAAAGGCTAAGACCATTTTGCTGCTGGTGCTGCTCTGCACCAACTTGTTCATGGTCTGCAATTTGGCCTGGCAGGTCAGCCGGGTCAAAGGCCAGCAGCGCCAGGCCATGAACGAGGCGCTGTCGCTGCTGCGCCAGGAAGTCGGGGATTTCGACGAAGACCTGTTCCGGGATCTGGGCACCCAGCCGGCGGTCTACCGGTTCGAACGAGACCGGCAAAAAGAAGAGCAGATCGCCCAAGCCCTGCTGGGGGATAGCCAAAGGGAAGACGAGGGCGGAGGGATCACCCAATTCCGTTCCCAGGCCGGGCAGCTGGAATTCCGCAGCGGCGGCGTGGTGGAGCTGACGCTGGAACGGCAGCCGGAAGGGGAAGGGGCGGCGTTTTACCGCGATCTGTTGGCAGAAGCCGGCTTCCCCATGGAAGGCGCGCAGGCCGATACGGCGGGGGGACAAGTGGAATTGACCCAGCGGCTGCCCAACGGCCATTTGGCTGCCAACTGCGTGCTGGTCTGCCAGCAGGAGCAAGGGCGCATCCACATCAAAGGCCATTGGCTGCTGCATACCGATGGGACAAAAGCGGGGGAAGGCCGCCGCAGCTATCAGCTGGTGATGGATCTGCGGGCCTATCTGCTCCAGGAGGGCGTTTCGGACCCGCCGGAACAGGCGGAACTGATCTACCGCCTGCGCAACACCGGCGATACGGGCAGCTTGCTGGCAGAGCCTTTTTGGAGCGTGACGGCAGGCGGCAAGGAATACACCCTCAGCGCTGTCACCGGTCAAGCGCTGCAAAATGTGGAAATAGCTTGACAGCTTTTGGTTTTCTTGTGCCCAATTGGTCAATCTATACGAGAATCGTGCAAAGATCTTGTAAAAAACTTATGGGGAAAACGGGAGCAAATTATTTTTATTTGCCCTGCAAGTGTGGTAAAATATATAAAACGAAACAAACCCGCTCAATCGTTCTTCAACGCCTATGGGCGGCATCCCATCCCTTTTTCTGCCTGGCCTCAAGCCTGGCGGAAGCGGAACAACCAGAAAACACTGCTGGGGAGAATGAGTACTTTGGATAAATTTATCATCAATGGAAACAAGACGCTGCACGGCGAAGTGACTGTCAGCGGAGCGAAGAACGCAGTGGTGGCCATCATCCCGGCGACGATCATGGTCAACGGGGTGTGCCGGATCGAAAACGTGCCCCGGGTCAGTGACGTCATCATCCAGCTGGAGATCTTGCAGCAGATGGGGGCGCGGGTGCGCAGCCTGAACCCCACCACGGTGGAGATCGACTGCCGCGGCATGCGCAACGCCCGCACGCCGGAAGACTTGATGCGCAAATTGCGGGCCTCCTATTACCTGATCGGCACGCTGCTGGGCCGCTACCACAAAGCGGAAGTGGCCATGCCGGGCGGCTGCAATTTTGGCGGCGTGCGCCCCATCGACCAGCATGTCAAAGGGTTTGAGGCGCTGGGGGCCACGGTAAGCATTAAAAACGGTTATGTCTACGCCGAAGCGCCTCAAGGGCTGCGGGGCGCCAATGTGTATTTGGATGTGGTGTCTGTGGGCGCCACGATGAATGTGATGCTGGCAGCCACCATGGCCCAAGGCCAGACGGTCATTGAAAACGCGGCCAAAGAGCCCCATATCGTGGATCTGGCCAACTTCCTCAACGCCATGGGCGCCGATATCATGGGCGCCGGCACCGACGTCATCAAGATCCGCGGTGTGGAGACCCTCCATGGCGGCACCTACTCCGTCATCCCGGACCAGATCGAGGCGGGCACTTATATGGCCGCTGTCATGGCCACCGGGGGAAGCGTGCTGGTGCGCAATGTGATCCCCAAGCATTTGGAGTGCATCACTGCCAAATTGGAAGAGATGGGCGCACAAGTGGAGGAATTGGACGACGCTGTGCGGGTCACCCGTCTGGAGCCGCTGAACAAGATCAATTTGAAGACGCTGCCCTATCCCGGCTTCCCCACGGACATGCAGCCCCAGCTGGTGGCGGCCCTTTGCCTGGCCCAGGGGACCAGCGTGATCACCGAGGGCGTGTGGGACAACCGCTACCGGTATGTGGAAGAGCTGCGGCGCATGGGGGCCCGCATCCAAGTGGATGGCAAAGTGGCCATTGTGGAAGGAGTGCCGGAACTGACCGGCGCCAAAGTGCAGGCCTGTGACCTGCGGGCCGGGGCGGCCATGGTCATCGCCGGTCTGGCAGCCCACGGCACCACGGAAGTGGACGGCATCGCTTATATCGAGCGGGGCTATGAAAACATTGTGGAAAAACTCCAGGGCTTGGGGGCGGATATCACAAGGGTGACTGTGCCCGAGGAAGACCGGATGCCCATGGCCCGCTGAATGAACGCGGCAAACGTGCCGGCCCCTTTTGGGGCTGGCACTTTCTATGACCGTGGCAAAATAGAAAGGACAAAGCCAACATGATATCACTCCAGAGTTTAGCCAGCTCTTCTTCGGGCAACTGCGCGGTCTATTGCGGCGGCGGCCAGGTGGTGCTGATCGATGCGGGCACCAACACGAAGTACATACGGGGCGCTCTGGCCCAGCTGGGGCTCACCTTGCAGGATGTGACCCAGATCCTCATCACCCATACCCACAACGATCACATCTCCGCCTTGCCGGTGCTGACCAAGCATTGCAGGGCAACGGTATGGTGCAGCGAACAGGCCTGGGGCCTGCTGCTGCCCCACTGCAACCACAGCCAGGTGGAGACTTTTGCGCCGGAGCGGACTTTTTGGCTGGGCAGCGTGGCGGTCACGCCGTTTGCCACGCCCCACGACAGCCCGGGCAGCTGCGGCTTCGTGCTGGAGGAAGAAGAGGGCAAGCTGGCCTATTGCACGGACCTTGGGTGCATGACGCCCCAGATCTTTGACCATCTGGAGGGGGCGGAAGGCCTGTTCCTGGAATCGAACCACGATGTCTATATGCTGAAAAACGGGGAATACCCCTATCACCTCAAGCAGCGCATTTTGTCGGACCAAGGCCATCTTTCCAATGACGATGCGGCACAGACCGTGTGCGCCCTGGCCGGCAGAGGGCTGCGGCAGGTGGTGCTGGCCCATTTGAGCGACCACAACAACACGCCCCGCTGCGCCCTGCGGGAGACCCAGGATGCCCTGCAGCGTATGGGCGCCCTGGGGGCGGTGGAAGCATCGGTGGCGCCCAGACGGGAACCGGGGGCGGGCCTGCGCTTGGCCCGGCACGCCGGATGATCGCCGTCAAGGTCATCTGCGTCGGCAAACTGAAAGAAGCCTTTTACCAACAGGCCTGCGCAGAATACGAAAAGAGGCTGAAGGGCTTTTGCCGCCTGGAAGTGGTGGAGCTGCCCGAAGACACCCGGCCGGGCAACCTGGTGCGGGAGGCGGAAAAGATCCGCCAGGCCATCCCACAGGGGAGCTATACGGTGGCCCTGTGCATCGAGGGCACGACCATGAGCAGCGAAAAGCTGAGCGCCAAGATCACCGGGCTGAAAAACAGCGGGGTATCCCGCCTGTGCTTTGTGCTGGGTTCTTCGGAGGGGATGGACGAAAGCATCAAACGGCAGGCGGACCTGCGGCTTTCCATGTCGCCCATGACATTCCCCCATCACCTGGCCCGGGTGATGCTGCTGGAACAGCTGTACCGGGCCTTTGCCATTGAAGCGGGTACCAAATACCACAAATGAGTTTTGTGCACGGTTCTTGCGCCGTTGCCAGGCCGCTTGGGCTGTGCTACAATGAGAGCACAGAGGAAGACGATGAAACCGGAAGGAGAGATGCAGGATGGTCTTTTTGTGTTACAACAAGTGCACCACTTGCCAAAAGGCCCGCAAATGGCTGGATGAACAGGGCATCGCCTATGAAGAGCGCCCCATCAAAGAGCAAAACCCCACGGCGGAGGAACTGCAGCAATGGCACCAGCGCAGCGGTTTGCCGCTGAAGAAGTTTTTCAACACCAGCGGCCTGCTGTATAAGAGCTTGGGGCTCAAAGACAAACTGGCATCGATGAGCGAACAGGAGCAGTATGACCTGCTGGCCACCGACGGTATGCTGGTCAAACGCCCCATGTTGATCGAAGACGATTTCGTTTTGGTGGGGTTCCGGCAGCCCGAATGGGAGGCCAAGCTGAAATAGCGGCAAAACAGAGCGGCGGCCCGAGTGCCGCCCTTTTTCTATCTGGGAGGGGAAAAGGGTGAAAAACAACAAACGATACCTGCTGCAGGTCCACGGGGCCGTACTGCTGTTCGGCCTTTCCGGCCTGTTTGGCAAATTGGATCAGCCGGCCATGGTCATCACCTTGGGCCGGGTGGTCTTTTCGGCCCTGTTTTTGCTGGTGCTGCTCAACCTGCGGCACATTCCCTATCGGGTGTCGGGCCGGCAGCTGGCTGCGCTGGCCGGGCTGGGGGCAGTGCTGGCCTTCCACTGGTGCAGCTTTTACCAGGCCATCCAGCTTTCCACCGTGGCCATCGGGCTGCTGACCTTTTCTTCTTTTCCCATCTTTGTCACGTTTTTAGAGCCGCTGTTTTTCCGCCGGACCCTCCGGGGGCAGGATGCCCTAGCCGCCGCTGTGGCCTTTGGCGGCATTGCGCTGGTGGCCCCGGTGAGCGGAGGCGGCGCGTGGCAGGGCGTTTTGTGGGGCCTGCTCTCCGGTTTGAGTTATGCGCTGCTGGGCTTGCTGAACAAAAAGACGGTGGACCATCTGCCGGCGCCCGTCATCTCTTTTTATGAACAGGCGGCAGCCGCGGTGTATCTGCTGCCCTCCCTGCTGTGGCTGCGGCCCCGCTTTACCCTGGGGGAAGTGGGCCTGCTGGCGCTGCTGGGCGTCGTGTTTACGGCGATCTCCCACACCCTGTTCATCGGCGGCTTGAAAGGGGTGCGGGCCCAGACAGCCAGCGTCATCTCCAGTCTGGAGCCTGTTTACGGCATTCTATTTGCCGCCCTGTTTTTGGGGGAGATCCCTTCGGCCCGGGAGATCCTGGGCGGCCTGGTGGTGCTGGCCTGCGCCCTGTGGGTCACAAAAAACGGAGAAAAAACCTCTTGACTTAGAGCGGACTATAAGGCGTAAACTGAAAAAAAGCGGCGTGAGACCGCTGTGCGTGAGGAGGAATTTTTGTATGGGAAAGAAAATTTTGCTGGTGACGGGCAGCCCCCGCGCAAAGGGCAACACAGACCTTCTGGCCCAGGCCTTTCAGGAAGGCGCGGAACAGGCCGGCCATCAGGTGACGGTGTTTGACGCAGGCAAAAAGAACATCCTGCCCTGCAAAGCCTGCGATACCTGCTATCAAAAGGGCGTGCCCTGCAGCTTCGCCGACGATTTCAACCAGTGCGAAGCCGCCATGAAAGAGGCCGACGTGGTGGTGCTGGCCTCGCCCTTGTATTGGTACACTTTCTCCGCCCAGATGAAGCTGTTCATTGACAAGCTGAAAGCCTTTGGGGCGGGCGGCAGCATCGCCTCCAACAAGGAATCCATGCTCATCGCTTGCGGCGCGGTGGCGGATGCCAGCCGGTTTGACGCCATGGTGGATACATACCATCAAATGTGCAAAGGCAGCCTGCGCTGGCAGGACAAGGGCGTGCTGATCTGCACCCAGTGCGGGGCGAAAGGCACGGTCAGCCAGGAATTTTTGGACAAAGCCCGGCAGATGGGCGCATCGCTGTAACACAGCTCGAATGGCAGCAAAAAGGCGGGGGATCCCCGCCTTTTTCTTGCAGTTGGGTCAGGCCAGCAGCAGCCCAAAGGGCAGCAGAAGCAGCAAAAGCCCGCCGTTGACCAGGGTGAACACCCCCAGATACCGGCCTGCTTTGGCCTCCGGGGTCTTGGCATACAGACGGAAAGAGATCAGGCTGGCCAGCGAAGCCACCAACGTGCCCAAACCGCCGATGTTGACGCCCAGCAGCAGCCCGGTGCCCTGGGAGGTGAAGCCGGAGAGCAGCACGGCGGCCGGCACGTTGCTGATGACTTGGCTGCACAGCAGGGAGACGATCAGTTCCCGGCCGCCCAGCAGGCCGGACAGCCATTGGCGCACCGGTTCGATGCATCCCAGGTTGCCCACAAAGAGAAAAAAGAAAACAAAAGTCAGCAGCAGGCCATAATCCACCTGCCTGAGGGCTGGGCGGTCAAACAACAGGAGGAACAACAGCACCGCCGCCAGGGTAGCAGGCCAGGGCACCCAGTGGAGCACGGTGCACAGGCAGCAGAGGAACAAAAGGCCATGCCCCAGCAGCCGGCGGGGCAGGGGAGCGGGCTGCTGCTTTGCCGGGCGGATGGACAGGGGCGCCGCCGGGATGGGCAGGCAGAGCAGGAAGAGCAGCACCAGGGACAAGGCGGCCACAGGCAATACGGCTTGGAAAAACTGGGCGGGGCTCATGCGGTAGAAAGAGAACAGATAGAGGTTTTGGGGGTTCCCCACCGGGGTGGCCATGCTGCCCAGGTTGGCGGCCACCGTCTGCAAGACCACCACATAGAGCAGATGCCGGCCAAGGCCGGCCTGGCCCAGCACCAGGGCGGCAAAGGGGACAAAAGTCAGCAGGGCCACATCGTTGGTGACCAGCATGGAGGAGAAAAAGCAGAGGGATACCAGCAGCAGGCACAGGCCCCGGACACTTTTGGCGCGGAGGATGGCCTGTTGAGACAGCCGGGCGAACAGGCCGCCTTGCTGCAGGCCGGACACCACAGCCATCAGGCAAAAGAGGAGGGCCAGCACCCGCCAATCCAAATACCCCAGGTAGTCCCAAGAAGGCGGGACCCAAAAAGCAGTGCAGAGCGCCGCGGCCCCGGCGATGCAAAGCACCGGTTCCCGGCGGAAAAAAGAAGAAACAGCAGACATGGCAAAAAGACCTTTCCGATAAAGTGAACACAAGCTTATCCATTGTAACACGGCTGCCCCAAAGGTGCAATCTTCCTCTGCCTTTACAAGGGGGGACAGGGGTGTTATACTGGGGTACAAAGGATGGTTGCGCCAGCAAGGGAGAGAAAAAGATGAACGACTTCAATTACTTTTTGGTCTTGCCCTGGATCGTGGATTTCTTATTCTTGGGCTTTGGTCTGCTGTTTTGGATCCGGCCGGAGGTCAGCTGGTTTTTCAAAGAGGGCCGGGCCTACGGCAAATACGGCGAAAAAGAGATGCCAGAGGACCGAAAACAAGCGCACCGGATCCGAGGGATCGTGTTTTTCGCCGTCGGCGTGATCGGCCTGATCCCTTTGTTATGTCGTATGTAAAAAATGGAACTTGGGCCTGGCGGATGTGCCGGGCCTTTTTCTTTTTTACTGGGGAGATGGGGGATTGTGTTGGGCCCCCAGGTGTGGTAAAGTGGTGATAGGCGAAAAGCGCGGCAAAGCCCGGGCCGCACTGTGGCGGCATACCACAGAGGCCGCCGGACCGGAGGGCAATATATGGTCAAGGAGGTCAGAAATCTGATGAATGAAGTGGTAAAAAACATCCTGGAGCGCCGCAGCTGGCGTTCTTATGAAGACCGGCAGATCAGCGACCAAGAGCTGGATACCATTTTGCAGTGCGGCCTGTGGGCGCCCAGCGCCATGAACCAGCAGTCCTGGCACTTCACTGTGGTGCAGAACAAAGAGCGGATCGCCGAGCTGACAAAGGGATGCCAAAAGATGATGGACACCGACCGCGATCCCTTCTATGGAGCCCCCACCTTGGTGGTGGTGACAGCCAAGGCAGATTGCATCGCCCCGCAGCAGGATGGTTCGCTGGCCATTGAGAATATGATGCTGGCAGCATCTTCCCTGGGCATCGGCTCTTGCTGGATCAATTGCCTGGCCCGGTTCCTCACCACAGAAGATGGCAAGGCTTTTGCCGAAAAAGTGGGGATCCCCGCCGGGTATGTAGGGGTCAGCTGCCTGATCCTGGGCTACCCCCAGGGGGAACGGCCGGCGCCAAAAGAGCGGGCCCAAGGCACAGTGAATTTCGTAAAATAACAGGCCATACACTTCACGTGATGCCATAGAAGCTGCATAGAAGGGACTGCTGCCCGCATATCTGTGAGTATGGAGACAGGATGCCGAAGCATGGCACCTTCCCGGCAGCCTGGCTGCCGCAATAAGAGCACGACCGATGGGCCGGGGCAGAAGACGCCCCGGCCCTACCATGCAAACGAACAAAAGGAGAGCCGCTCTCGAATGGGCGCAACCAAAGTATGACACGATTTTGCCAACTGTTTCTCGCTTTTTGCATCTACAGCTTTTTGGGCTGGGTGTGCGAAAGCACCTACTGTTCCCTGGGGGAGCGCCGGTGGATCAACCGAGGGTTCCTGGCAGGGCCCGTCTGCCCGGTCTACGGTTTTGGGGCAGTCATTGTCGTCACACTGCTGACCCCCTTTGCCTACTCCATCCCGCTGCTGTTTTTGACCGGCATGGCAGCCACCAGCGCCCTGGAATACCTGACCGGGTTTCTGCTGGAGACGCTGTTCCACACAAAATGGTGGGATTACAGCAAACGGCGCTTCAATATCCGGGGCAGAGTCTGCCTGCGCAACTCTTTGATGTTTGGCGGCCTTTCTGTGGTGGCCATGCGCTTGGTGGACCCGGTGGTACAAGATCTGATCGGAAAGCTCCACGGCTGGGCCCTATACATCGTCACCGGCGGAATGCTGGCTTTGTTTGCGGCGGACACTGCGATCTCGGTGCGCGCTGTGCTGCAGATGAACGGCAAGCTGGAACAGCTGCAACGGCTGGCAGCGGAGATCCGCCGGCAGGAGCAAGCACGCCGGGTCCAGCGCAGAGAAGCGCTGCAAGAGCGGCTGGGGGCGCATCAGGAATCGGTGGAAGCATCCCTGGACCGGCTGCGCCGCCAAATGGAGGAGACCCGGATGGCGCTGGCAGCCCGGAACAAGCGGATGCAAGCCCGTTTGCTGCGGGCCTTCCCCCACATGCAGCCCCATGGCAGAGAATTGGGGTTGGAGCAGCTGCGCGCCACATTGGAAGAATACCGGCAGGCACGCATGCATAAAAAAGGGAAAAAATAAAGGGCACGGCCAGAGCCGGACGGTGCGAAAAGGAGAGGAAACACATGAAGATCAACATCAAAGGGCCGGAAGAATACACCGTATCCCAGTGGGCGGGAGGGGCGACCACCCAGCTGTATATCTACCCGGAGCATGCCGACTACAGCCGGCGGGATTTTATCTTCCGCTTGAGCAGCGCCACCGTGGAATGCGAACGGTCGGAATTTACCAGCCTGCCGGAGGTGGACCGCATCTTGATGGTGCTCCGGGGCTCGCTGCGGCTGTGCTTCGACGGCCATGGGCAGCAAACGCTGCAGCCCTATGAGCAGGCCTCTTTTGACGGCGGCTGGAAGACCACCAGCTATGGCCGGGCCACGGATTTCAACCTGATGCTGCGCGAGGATTCCAAAGGCACGTTGGAAACGTGGGATCTGGCGCCGGGCCAACACACCGCCGTGAAGAACCCGGCGGGCAGCGTATTGGCTCTGTACGCCGCAGAAGGCGGCTGCCGGCTGGAAGGGGAAGGGAGCCAAGGGGCCTTGTCCACCGGCTGGCTGGCAGTGACCGATGACGACGGAGAGATCCGGCTGGAAAACAGCGGGGACAGCCTGTGCCGCCTGGTCTGCGCACGCATCCTGCTGTAAACAGGGCAATGGTACGCTGGCAGCGGGCAGATCCTGGCGCCTTTTGAAGGCAGGCTGTTTCCCATATAGGCTGGAAAACAAGTGGATCGCAGAAAGCTGGATGTGCATCGCATCCAGCTTTTTTGTCCGGTTTCTGTACCAATTCGGAATGGACAACGGAAAAAAAGGGTTGTAAAATGGAACCAGAGGGATCGCTTTTGCATGGATAAAACGACAACGAAAGTCCAATGGTATGAAGTCAAGTAGGTGATGCAAGAAAATTTCAAATGGGAATGAGTAAAAAGGACCATGTAGGCAGGAAAAAGGCAACACA
>JABLTT010024230.1_pt1 | contig 52573 bp, 46 predicted proteins | sample 7160061 | NCBI WGS metagenome assembly JABLTT01 (sample SAMN14651232, study PRJNA627086) | human gut metagenome | isolation source: feces | host: Homo sapiens
CAGTTGCCGTAGCCCACTACGGCGCCCTCATCCGGGCGAAATCTCCCACAAATTGTGACGCACATCTTGCAGAAAGCCTTTTTCAAACACGCTCTAAAGCCTGTGCTTGCGTCAGACCTTGAAGCGTGTTTTGTCTCATTTTTGTTATTGAAAATAGTTACATGTTTTTATGAAAAAGAGGTGATTATCATCAATCTTACAGGTATGATCTTGAAAATGCGTTACTGTATCCTGGAGCAGGTAGGTGCAGGTGGGGAGGGGCATTTGTACCTTGCCAGGGATATGGAGCTTGGAAATTACTGGGCAGTAAAAGAACTTCCCCTTGAGAAAAAGCGTGAAGCCAGACTGCTGCGGCTTCTGGAACATCCATCCATTCCACGGATGGTAGATTATGTGGAAAATGGGGATCATTGTTATCTGATCATGGAATATATTCGTGGAAAGTCCCTTGGACAGATGTTAAAGGAGGGACATGTTTTTGCAGTGGATGAGCTTCTTTCCCACGGAGACACTGTGCTTGCAGTTCTGGAATATCTTCATGGGCAAAAGCCGCCGGTATATTATGGGGACTTGAAACCGGATAATCTTATGCTTTCAGATTCAGGCAAATTGTATCTGGTGGATTTTGGGAGCGCGGTGTTTGGATTTGGAGAAAATCAGCGGATCTGTATGGGAACAGAAGGCTTTGCCGCTCCAGAACAATATGAGGGAAAAGTAAACAGCTCCAGTGATCTTTATGCTTTGGGAAAAACATTACAGGCGCTGGCAGGAAAAAACTGGTTATCCGTTTTGTGGAAAGTTCCTGGGTTTGCTTTGTTTCTCTATAAATGTACCCGGCCTCAGGGGAAAAGACGATTTGAAAATGCGGCACAGGCAAGAAAAATGCTTTCTGGTATAGGAAAAAGAAAAGGGCTTGCCAGAAAAAATGCAGCGGTGGTGATTGGAACTACGGGGATTTTGCTGGCTGCAGGTGTATTTCTTGCAGGATCAGAGCAGCAGGCAGCTTTCGAAAGTGCATTGGCAGAAGTAACGAAAGGATATTACGAGATAGAGGAAAATGAGTCCTCTTCGTTGTCAAAGAAATTTGCAGCAGAAGCGGATAAAAAAAGTACAGACAAAGAAGCAGATAAATTTCTTCTTAAAAAATGCGAGCATGCAGAAAGTGCTTTGCAAAAACTGCAAAAAGAATATACGAAAGATGAAGAGCAGAGAAAATTGCTTTTATTATTGGCGGTAAATGCGGAACTTCAGAAAGAGTGGGAACGGGCCGCCGTGTATTATGAGCAGCTGCTTTTGTATGCGCCGGAATTTGCAGAAGGGTATGGGAAATATGGACTGTTCCTTTTGCGAAGAGGTCAGAAGAATTCCAGCAGGAGACTTTATGTTTTATACAGAAGCAGTAAGGCAGATGGGACGGATTGTAAGAGCGTTGAAATCTGGGAAAAACAGATGGAAAGTGAAACAGGTGAGGGGAAATGAAAAGATGGAGAAGCATAAGGAGAAAAATTGCGAAAAATTCAAATCGAAAAGGTATATATTCGCACAGCATCTGGAATAACTTTCGGAAACCTGGAATTTATCTGATGGTGACAGTGATTTTATTTATTACCAAAGTTGGTATACTTTACACTTATGGTGGGGAATTTGGAGGATTTGATATCGATATTGGTGCTGATGAAGGTATATTTGATAATTGGGAGGAGGCTGAAGGAAATCAGGAAACTACGGAGCCAGAGCAGAAAGAAAATGGGAGCAGCAATGGTAATGAGAGTAATAACAACAGCAATAATGACAGCGCGAATGGCGGTATTAGCAGTAATGACATAGAAAATGACGGTAATAATAACAGTCATAATAGCGGCAGCAGTAACGATAACAACAGCGGGAATAATAACAGTAACAACAATAATAACAACAATAATAACAATAACAGTAATAGCAACGCAGGAGCTGGCTTGTCGAAAACAGAGAACGGTGACAACACAGGTGATGAGGAGGGCTGGGAAAAACCTCAAGCTGCGGGTTCTGAGAGAAGACCAAAAGAAAATAGGAAAGAAATAAAGAAAGAAAACAGTGTCACGGCAGCCTCACCGGCAAACAAAAACGCAGAGAATAAGAAAACGAATATAAATGCAGACAACAGTGCCAATGGAACTGAGTCTAAAAGCAATACTACAAAAAACACTTCTCGTGTAAAGAAGGATAGCTCAAAAAGCAAAGAAGAAAAGTCAGAAGATACCGCAGCAGATGAAAATATAAATGAAAGCAGGATTACTGCCAGAGAAACAAAGAATACTGATCGGAAAAAAGCAGATAGGTCCAAAGCAAAAATTACGGAAAGTCCTAAAAAAGAAAATACCAGTGAGCATTTGAAGCTCACAGGAGCCGGCACGGTTTTTACAGCAGTAGGAATGGCAAAGACATCTCATGGACTTGGATTCTATAACAGAAATGATGAAAATAGAGAAAAAAATGAAAACACAGATAAAAACACAGATAAAAACACAGATAAAAACACAGATAAAAACAATAACATAAATGATGATGAAAATAGCACAATACGTTTTGTACACGAAGAAACAGTCCCTGTAAATGAATATCCTGAAATACAAGTTATAAGAACTACCGGTGAGCAGGATGTTACAATTCTGTCTTTGAACTTAAATGGTGATGAGATTTTCTGGCACCAGGAGGGGGATACCCTTATATTTGACCAGCCGATTACAGCGAAGGAAAATACTGTGAAGGTGATTGCTGTAATAGATGGGAGAAGAATTGTGCATATGCCTATATGGGAGTTTTGAAAGTGTGCATCAATTGTTACTGGTCATGGAGTGAATGGTAACCATTAACTAAGATTTTGCCATCTGGACGTTATAAAGAAATGATGTTATAATTAACACCCATATAGCGAAAGACTTGAAAAATCAACGACAAAAATTACATGACGGTACAGGAGGCAAAACACAGATGTACAAAGCTATTTTATTTGATCTGGACGGAACTCTCACCGATTCCGGGGAGGGAATCACCAAATCCGTACAATATGCTCTGGAGAAGGTAGGAAAACCAGAACCAGATCTTCAGAAGCTGCGCATTTTTGTGGGACCGCCCCTTTTGGAGCAGTTTCAGGAATATGCGGGAATTGACGAAGAAACAGCAAGAAAGGCAGTTGAGATTTACAGAGAACGATACGCACCAGTGGGGATTTATGAGAATGAACTGTATCCTGGCATTCCGGAAATGTTATCCGGACTGAAACAAAGAGGATACAAGCTTGCCATTGCATCTTCCAAACCAGAGAATTTTGTGAAGGTTGTTGCGGAATATTTCCATATTGATTCTTATTTTGACGAGATGGTTGGAAGTGAGCCTGAGGGCAGACGAACCAATAAGACAGAGGTGATCGAGGAAACTCTGAAGCGGCTGGGATTTTCTGAACACCGTGACCAGGTGATCATGGTGGGGGATAAAGAGCATGATGTATTTGGGGCAAGACGTGCAGGATTGGAATGCATTGCAGTTTCCTATGGTTACGGAACCGAAGAAGAACTGAAAAATGCCCATCCCTTTAAAATTGTGAATTCGGCAGAGGAAATACTGGATTTTTTCGCCTGAGCCCCAGAAGAAAACAGAAAATGCCGGTTTTGGCATGGAAGTGTCTGTATCCGGTGGGAATCCATTTTGTGCTTTCCCAGCTTGTCTCCTATCTGGGACTGTATTTTCTGGTGCAGCGGACTGGTGCAGATATGAGTGCATATTACCAGCATGTACTTATGCTGACTGGCCTGACAGGGATTCTGGCTGCAGTTCCCTGCATATTGTTGTATCGGGGCGATTTTTCAAGAAGAAAAGAAACCGGGATATTATATCCTGTAGCTGATCGGCACCTTCCTGTTCCTGAAATCCTGGGGTTTCTTGTAATTGGCGCATTTCTTGGTCAATATGGAAACATTCTGGTAGGTCTTTTTCAGCAATATTTGAATCCGGAAGCTTATCAGGAAACCCAGTCCCTGATTTCCGAGGGGAAAAGTATCTGGAGTCTGATTTTCTGGATGGGAATTGCAGCACCTTTTGCAGAAGAGGTTATTTTCCGCTGGCTGGTATTCCTTCGTATGAGAGATAATATGCGCGTGATCACAGCAGCACTGTTTTCAGGACTGACATTTGGAATTTACCATATGAATCTGCTCCAGGGAGTGTATGCAACTATTATGGGATTGATCTTCGCATTGATCCTGGAATGGCGGGGAAATCTGTTTGCCAGTGTGTTTCTTCATATGGGGGCAAATATCTGGAGCCTGCTGGTCAGTGATGTGATGCTGTACATGCTGGATCATACAGGAGCCACATCCGTAATTGCACTGAATCTGTTTCTTGTTTTTGCAGGAACTTATGGTATCTGGAGATGCTATAAGAATTATCAGAAACGAGGATGTACGAGGCTGATATAAAGCATAATCAGAAATATATTAAGAAAAATAGAAGACCTTCTTACAAAATCCTGGAAAAACAGGGGAGATTGTGAGAAGGTTTTTTGGTTGGCGTATTCCAATTTATAAACATTTAAGAATTCCCCGTCTTGAATTCCCATCACATATATGCTATCCTAACTGTATTAAACGTATTAATACACTTGGAAAGGAGGCAGTCTGCCTATGATCGTTTTGGATTATCAGGATAGAAGGCCGCTGTACGAGCAGGTGGAGGAGAAGTTTCGAAACCTGATTTTGATCGGAGCTTTGGAACCCGGTTCCCGAATGCCTTCTGTACGGCAGCTTGCAATGGAATTGTCCATCAACCCGAACACCATCCAGCGTGCTTATATGCAATTAGAACAGGAAGGGCTGATATATCCGGTTAAGGGAAAAGGAAATTTTATTGCAGATAGTGAAGAAGTGCGAAAAATCAGCAAAGCTTCCTATACAGAAGAACTGAAAAACCTGATCCGGAAGGGAAAGGCTATGGGAATGGAAGAGGAAGAACTGATTTACATTATCAGGGAGTGTTACAAGGAGGAGAAGCCATGATAGAAGTCAAAGAATGCAGTAAGGCGTTTGGCACTGTCAAAGCAGTCAATAAAGCAACTCTGGATGTTGGAGTGCGGGAAGTGTTTGGTCTTGTAGGCAGTAACGGTGCCGGGAAAAGCACCCTGCTTCGGATGATGGCTGGAATTATAAAGCCAGATGAAGGGGAAATCCAGATTGACGGTATGCCAGTGTATGAAAATGAAGAAGCAAAGAAACTGTTTTTCTATATCTCAGATGACAGTTATTTTCCGGCAAATTATACAGCAATGGATCTGGTGCGCTTTTACCGGAACTTTTACCCTCAGTTTCGAACCAGGCTTTTCCATGAACTGATGGAACAATTTCATCTGGAAGAAAATCGCAGAATTGCAACTTTTTCCAAAGGTATGAAAAAACAGGTTCTGGTAATCATCGGTGTGTGCGCGGCAACGAAATATCTGTTTTGCGATGAGACCTTTGATGGCCTTGATCCGGTAATGCGTCAGGCGGTAAAGAGCCTGTTTGCAGCGGAGATCATGAACCGGGAATTTACTCCTGTAATCGCGTCTCACAATCTGCGCGAACTGGAGGATATCTGCGACCATGTCGGGCTTTTGCATAAAGGGGGGATTCTTCTTTCCAAAGATCTGGAAGATATGAAATTTCACATTCACAAGATACAGTGTGTGCTTAGTGGAAGACAGCAGGAAAAAGAACTGGAAAAGGAACTTCAGGTTTTGAAGGTGCAGCATCAGGGTTCCCTTCTTATGATAACGGCCCGGGGAACCAGAAGTGAGATCATGGAGAAAATCCAGGCGAAAAATCCTCTTTTCATGGAGGTGCTTCCTCTGACCCTGGAGGAAATTTTTATCAGCGAGACGGAGGTGGCAGGCTATGAAATCAAAAATTTATTCTAGCAGATATATGAAGGTAACATCAAAAGGGCTGGTGTGGATACCGGCTTTTGTGACCATTGGATTTCTTCTGGCCTTTCCGGTGGCAGAGCTGATCATGCTGGGAAACTGGTTCGGAATGGAATACACGACCAGAGAAATAAATGCCCTTTATGCAAATCTGTGGCAGAATGGATTCATGATTACCGGACTTGCGGTTGCAGCGCTTGCGGCACTGTTTAATGGGATCAGCCAGTTCTGGTACCTGTATTCACTGCGGAAAATTGACTTCTACCACAGTCTTCCTGTGAAACGAAACAGGATGTTCTGGTACAAGACTTTGCAGTCACTTTTATATTTTTGGGTGCCGTATCTGGTGATGGAATTTTTTGCCATCTGTATCGGGGCGATGAGAGGATTTTTCAGTCTTCATCTTATGAAACTGGCGTTCCTTATGATGGTATTTCATCTGATGTTGTATTTACTGATGTATTTTTCTGTTGTGCTGGTGATCTGCATTACAGGGCATCTGCTTATGGGAGCGCTGCTTCTGGTGGCTGCTGTAGCTTATGGCCCAGTGCTTTCTGTGCTGCTGGATTTATATGAAATGGCATTTTATTATACTCGCAGTGAGAGCTCTTATGGTTTTGTAAAATGGCTGAAAGAGATGGCCTCACCATTTACCATTTCTTATACCTTCGTGAAAAAATATGCAGAGGGAAATTACGGCGGAATACTGATTGCAGTGATTCTGGTAACTGCGGCATTGGGAGGTCTTGGATATTACGCCTTTGTACATAGAAGATCAGAGAGAACAGGGATGGCTTTTGTTTTTCCATGGATCGGTACTGTAGTAAAATTTCTGATCGTGGTACCTGGAGGCCTTGGAATCGGATTTATTTTCTATATGCTGTCAAGTGACAGTTCCAGAACGATCTGGTGGATTTTTGGATTGATTCTTGGAACCCTTCTTGCTGGCGGTATTATGGAAATTATTTATTACAGGGATTTCCGGAGATTCTTTTCCCATAAGATCCAGCTTGTGATAAATGGGGCATGTGTAGCACTTGTGGCGTGTGTGTTCTTTTTTGACCTGACAGGATATGACGAATATGTTCCTTCCTATGACAAGATTGAAAATATCGCAATCGGATCTGTGGATACCGAAAAGGAAACTACTTATAATGTGAAAGTAAATGAAGATGGTACTGTTGCCATGCTGGATTCCGGATATTATTTGAATGGGGATTCGACGGGAAATGATCTGGGAATTGACCAGAATCTTTTTGACAGTATAAAAGAAATTGCAAAAGAGAGCAAGGAGACCTGTAAAGAAATTATAGGAAACAGCACAGCATTGTGGTTCAGCAATCTGTGGGATCCTTCTAGAAATACATTAGGACTTAAGGTACGGTATGACCTGAAATCAGGAAGTGCCATCTATCGTTACTATATGGTAAGCCTGGATGACATAAAGAATTTGTGGAAAGAGGGCATGGCTGAGGGAACCCTGAAGGCTGAGCGTTATTCCATTCTGAATCTGGATGACAAATATGTGGATGAGGTAAGATGTGATTTTATAACCGGACAGTCAATTTTCCTTTTCCAGGATAATAAGGCGAAGAAACAGCTGCTGGTGGATGCTTTCCGGCAGGATGTGGAGGAGGCTGATCCAGAGGTGCTGACAGGGGAACCTTGCGCAAGCCTGACCATTGGCTATTCTGATGTGCCATCTGTGGAAGGTACGGACGACATGGTAGTGGGCAAAACAGGAGATTATTCTTTTTCTCCATGCTTCTATGTATTCCCACAGTTCAAAAGGACAGTTGAAATTTTGAAGGAAACAGGGTATCCTATTTCTATGGATGATGTGAACTTAAGTTCTGTGGAAGTTCAATATTATATGAATGAGAATCAGAATGAAGTTTCTTCCCCGATTATTTACAATAAGCCGGAGCAGTTGAGTGAGCTGGAAAAAGCCCTGAGATGTTATCAGATGGTACCGTTCTGGGAAAAACAGGAACTGGACAGCTGGGACAGCCTGAAGGTTGTGATCGACGGCATGGAATCAGAGATGGCCTGGTCTATCATGGCGAAGGATGTTCCGGAATTTATGAAGGAAGATTCTCAGCGGGCATTGTCCTTTGAGATTTTGGACGAGGAATAAAGTAGAAGGTAAGGTAGTATAAATGGGAAAAGCAGTGAGACTGGATAAATTTCTGGCAGATTCCGGAGCTGGCACGAGGACAGAAGTGAAGAAGCTGATCCAGAAGGGAATGGTTCAGGTAAATGGTGAGACGGCGAAAAAGCCAGAGCTGAAGGTAGACCCGGAGAGGGACGTGGTGGAATTTGGCGGAGAGCGCCTGGGCGCCCGGGCAGAGTTTGTGTATTATCTTTTGCACAAGCCTGCCGGGTATGTAAGCGCCACGGAGGACATCAGGGAAAAGACGGTTCTGGAACTGGTGCCAAAGGATGGCAGGCGGAATCTTTTTCCTGTAGGACGTCTGGATAAGGATACGGAAGGCCTGCTTCTTATTACAGATGACGGCCAGCTGGCCCACCAGCTGCTTTCTCCGAAGAAACATGTGGATAAAACTTATTTCGCTGTGACGGAAGGCAAAGTAGTGCCGGAGGATATAGAGAAGATCCGGGTAGGTGTGGATATTGGAGATCAGGAGCTGACATTGCCGGGAAAGCTGGAGATTCTTAAGAGTTGGGAAGAAAACCCAGAGCAGGGAGTTGCCAGTGGTAAAGATTGCGAAGGAAAAAATGTTAAAGGTGACTCTGAAACAATGACGGCCAAAGCAGATAATGAGGAATATAAAGCAGACGTGGAAAAGAGTTCCTGGCGCTCGGAAATCCTTCTGACTATTCAGGAAGGACGTTTTCATCAGGTGAAGAGAATGATGGAAGCGGTTGGAAAGAAAGTAATCTACTTGAAACGGATTTCTATGGGCTCGCTGACTTTGCCAGATGATCTGCCAAAAGGCCGGGCGCGAGAGCTGACACCTGGCGAACTGGCGGCGCTCAGACTGGGGAAATAGCTTATCTGAAATGCTTTTGCAGAAATGAAAGAACCCTGTTGGGAGAACGGGGGAATGAATTTGTTAAAACGTTGAAAAGCCTAAAAATAGCGTAAAAATTTGCAAAAACCCTCTTTACACAGAGGGTTTTGTCATGTTATAATGCAAAAGTTGTAAACCATCAAACACGCATGGAGATTCCCAGGATGGTGCCCTGCGGTGTGAGGCTGGGTCCGAGAGGAAAAGGATCCATGCGGAAGAATTTAACCAAAAGGAGAAAAAGACATGAGCGTTATTTCAATGAAACAGCTTTTAGAGGCAGGTGTTCATTTCGGACATCAGACAAGAAGATGGAACCCTAAAATGGCTCCATACATCTACACAGAGAGAAATGGTATCTACATCATCGACTTACAGCAGTCTGTAGGAATGGTTGACGATGCTTATAATGCAATCGCTGATATCGTAGCTAACGGCGGAAATATCCTTTTCGTTGGTACTAAGAAACAGGCTCAGGACGCTATCAAGACAGAGGCTGAGCGTTGCGGACAGTTCTATGTAAATGAGAGATGGTTAGGCGGTATGCTTACCAACTTCAAGACTATCCAGAGCCGTATTGCGAAACTGAAAGAGATCGAGACCATGGAGTCTGATGGAACATTCGATGTTCTGCCTAAGAAAGAAGTTATCGCTTTAAGAAAAGAATTAGATAAACTTCAGAAGAACCTTGGCGGTATCAAAGAAATGAAGAGACTTCCAGATGCTATCTTCGTAGTAGATCCTAAGAAGGAAAAAATCTGCATTCAGGAAGCTCATACACTGGGAATTCCGCTTATCGGAATCTGCGATACTAACTGTGACCCAGAAGAACTGGATTACGTAATCCCGGGTAACGATGACGCTATCCGTGCTGTAAAACTGATCGTTTCCAAGATGGCTGACGCAGTTATCGAAGCAAACCAGGGACAGACAGACGCTGAGGGAGAAATCCAGGCTGAGTCTGAAGAGTTCGCTACAGAGGAATAATTTGTGAAAATTCTGGACGGCAGCTGTGAATGAGGTATGCCTGCATAGGCATATCCACAGCTGACGGACAGGTCCTTACAACACACTATCAATCAGGAGGAAATGAAAATGGCTATTACAGCAGCACAGGTAAAAGAGTTAAGAGAGATGACCGGCGCTGGTATGATGGACTGTAAGAAAGCTCTTACAGCTACAGAAGGCGATATGGATAAAGCAGTAGAGTTCCTTCGCGAGAAAGGTCTTGCTACCGCTCAGAAGAAAGCAAACCGTGTTGCAGCAGAGGGTCTTTGCAAGACACTTGTTGCTGACGATGCTAAGAATGCAGTTGTTGTTGAGGTTAACTCCGAGACAGACTTCGTTGCTAAGAATGAGAAATTCCAGCAGTATGTTGCAGATGTTGCAGCTCAGGCTCTGACAACTACAGCAGCTGATATCGATGCTTTCCTTGCAGAGGCATGGGCACTTGATACCACTAAGACTGTAAAAGAAGCTCTTGCAGCTCAGATTGCAGTTATCGGTGAGAACATGAATATCCGTAGATTCGCTCAGATGAAAGAGGAGAACGGTTTCGTTGCTTCCTACACACATATGGGTGGAAAGATCGGTGTTCTTGTTGACGTTGAGACAGATGTTGTAAACGACGCTGTTAAAGAGATGGCTAAGAACGTTGCAATGCAGGTTGCAGCTCTGAAACCTCTTTATACAAGCGACAGCGAAGTAAGCGCTGAGTATATCGAGCATGAGAAAGAAATCCTTATGGCTCAGATCCAGAACGATCCTAAGGAATCCCAGAAACCGGAGAAGGTTATTCAGGGAATGATCACAGGACGTATCAAGAAAGAGCTTAAAGAGATCTGCCTTCTTGACCAGATTTACGTAAAAGCAGAAGATGGAAAACAGTCCGTTGGAAACTACGTAGCACAGGTTGCTAAAGAAAACGGCGCTAAGATCGCAATCAAAGGCTTCGTTCGTTACGAGACCGGAGACGGAATCGAGAAGAAAGAAGAGAACTTTGCTGAGGAAGTTGCAAAGCAGATGGGTAAATAATCCATTAACTTAAGTTTTCATTCTATTTTTTAATAAGTCTGAATTTAAGTATTTAAAGGCTCTGAAAGCCTTATAAACACTATGCTTCACAGTGCTTATAAGGTTTTCGGGGCTTTTTTCTATATTTTTCTAAAAAAGTTCTAAATACCGCCAAGCATCGCTGGAAATCACCAAGAATCTCCAAAAATTGAGTATTGAGTAAGGAAAAACTAAGTAAAAGCAAAGGCTTGCAATCTTCAGCGAAGTTACTCAAATTATCAGCGGTTTCATCAGATCGCCATAATTTTCAAAAATCAAATTATAAACTTAAAAACTAATTGCATAAGGAGGAAATCAATATGGCAAGTACAGCGATAGGCGCAGCTGGCGAGGATGCTCGCACAATAACTTTTATGAGCAAAGAACATAAGGAATTCTATTTGGAATATCTGCCTAAATGCAGATGGAGAGACGTATATCATGAAGCATTGGTATATTGTCTTGGAATTGACAGAGATACACGAAAACACGTTAACAAAATTTATGATTTTAAAAATGGCAGTGTGAAGCCAGAATGTCTGCAGGAAGGTGGAGGAAAGACCACTACCACTATCAATCTTGGAGTAGTGTTCCGATTACTTAGCCAATTATGTTGTAACATCGGAATGATTAAAACGCATTGCCATGAAAAGAAAATGGTTTTATTATAATGATATAGATTTTATGTGTGAAAATAATTCTATATTTTTTATTAACTCCATCGTAACTCCATATATCTAATGTATAATTACAGGAAATATTAAAAAGAAATTGTGGGGAGTGATTTTATGTATCGAATATTGGTTGTTGAAGATGAGGATGACATTCAGAAAATATTAGAAAACTATTTGATAGATCAAGGATATGCAGTTACACTGGCGTATGATGGTGTGGATGGGATTGCAAAATTTCACAATGGCGAGTTTGATCTTGTGCTGTTGGATGTTATGATGCCAAAGATAGACGGTTTTGGAGTATGTGAATTAATCCGTAGAGAATCGAATGTACCAATTATCATGCTTACGGCATTAGATGAAGAAGCGTATCAGATCAAAGGCTTTGATATGAATGCAGATGATTATGTCACCAAGCCGTTTTCTATACCCATTTTATTGAGAAAAATTGCAGCAATCTTGAGAAGGACACAAAGAGAAGATGAATTGCAGGTGATTTCTTATAAAACGTTAAGCGTGGATGTGAAGGGGCATCATGTTTATATTTGTAAAGCAGAAAAGGGAGAACAGATAGAGGTTGAATTAACACAGAAAGAATTTGAAATGCTATATGTTCTGCTGATTAACAAAGGAATCGTTTTGACACGCCAGAAACTTCTAAATATGGTATGGGGAGAAGATTATTATGGGGAAGAGCGAATTGTGGATACACATATTAAGAATATCCGCAAAAAGCTGGGAGTAAATCTGATTAGTACAATAAGAGGGGTGGGATACCGGATTGATAAAGAGAATTAAAAACAGTCTGACCATAAAAATTTGCACACTGATTGCTGTCTTACTGGCAGTATCCAGTGGAATTACATATGCGGTAATTGTAGGATTCCTTCCAACCTATTATAGTAAACAGCTACAGAAGGATATTGATTCGGTTTCACAGGAAATGATTGAAACCATTCATTCTTATGAAACGATTAATGAAGCTTCTTATGCCATTGAATTGTTTGAAGCAGGTTCGAAAGTTTCAGTCGTGATTTTGGATGAACAGGGAAATAGGATATGGCCGGCTGAGAGTACAGCCGTGACAGAAGATGTATTGGATAATGGTGTGGTAGAGCAGGGTTATATGGGTGATATGATATTGACACACGAAAATAGCGCAGAGCAAACCACTATCGTACAGGAAGAAAATGCGGCCTATGAAGAGGGAGTAATCGGCCAGGCGGACGTCGTAACAGAGGATGTCGTCCAACAGGCTGATGGAATTGCAGAAGTCGGAGATAATTCAGCAGTGAAACGGTACAGCGTTACAGTGGGTGGAGAAACATATACAATGATTGTTTCTGGGGGAATGCAGCCAGTCAATCAGGCTCTTGAAATATTATATCAGATACTGCCGTATATCCTTGGAATCGCTATTGTAGTTTCCATATTGTTTGCACTGGGGGCATCCCTTTATTTGACGTTTCCGATCGTTAGGTTAAGTCAACTGGCTCAAAATATGGCTGCGCTTGATTTTGACAGTTCCTATCAGGGGAAAAGAACAGATGAAGTAGGAGTATTAGGGGAAAGCTTGAATGAGCTTTCCAAAAACCTCTCACGAGCATTGGAAGAACTGAAGAGTGCAAATGAAAAGCTTAAGTCAGATATCGAAATGGAACGCAAGATAGAGAAAAAGAGAATTGCATTTTTTTCAGCAGTGTCCCATGAACTGAAAACACCGATTACAATATTGAAAGGGCACTTGTCCGGAATGCTGCAGGGAGTAGGGGAATACAGGGACAGAAATTACTATTTGCAGCGGTCACTGGAAACCACAGAAAAAATGGAAGACATGGTAAAGGAACTTCTGACTGTTTCACGGATCGAGAATAACAAATTTATTATACAAAAGACCGATATAGCAGAACAGCTCCGCTTGCAGATTGCTGATATGGCTGAACTGATAGAAAATAAAAAACTGGAACTGCAAGTGGAGATCCCAGAACATTTGTATGCAGATGTGAATCCGGTGATGATGGACAAAGTTTTTTCTAACCTTCTGCTTAATGCCATCCGTTATACGCCGGAAGAAAAAGGAAATCATATCAGAGTTTTGCTGAAACCGGGAACAGATACCGAGACGGTATATTGCCAGATTGAAAATACCGGGGTGTTTATTCCGGAAGAAGCATTAGTCCATTTGTTTGAAGCATTTTATCGTATGGAACAGTCCCGTAACCGCCAGACCGGTGGAAGCGGATTGGGTCTTTATATTGTAAAAATGATCTTGGACCAGCATGGAGCAAGCTATCGTATGGGTAATACATGTGATGGGGTTTGTTTTTCCTTTTCTCTATAAATCACACACGAATCACATATAAACTCCAATTACATTACAAAATTCAATGGTATGGTATGGACATAATAAAAAATGTAAAGGAGTTGGATGTACAATGAAAAGAAAAATTGCAGCTTTATTAATGGGAACTACCTTATCTGTGGCAGTATGCGGCTACAGTGTGCAGGCAATGACTTACGGATATGATATGGGAGGAAAGGTATTTATCTCCGAAGATTCTTCATCTTCCAATCTGACAGAGGAAGAAAAGGAAAAATTATCCGACTGGCATAAGGAAGAAATGCGTAATGAACTTGCTTATCTTGAATGCTACGGTGTTACTTATGATGCAGACAGTGATACACTGTATTATCAGGGGAAAACCGTAAGATGGCTGATTGACCGACAGCTTGAGGATACTTATAAGTCGATCCAGATGCCGGAAGGTGAAATTGATGTCTATACGGTAAGGGAAGACGATTACAGATTAACGGGCGTTCGGATTGCTACACAGGAAGAATATGACCAGCGGACAAAGGAAATGGAAGCAGCGGCTGGAAAAGAATCATCTTATGTACAAGAAGCTGTGGATACAGAAACGGGAAGTAGTATTCATATGTTTGCTTACGATGAGGAAACAGTAACGGAAGCCAATGATGGGTCAGCGACGGAAACAGCAGTAGTGACAGAAGATGTGGTGTCAAATTATGCGGAACAGAAGGATACAGTTGAAAATGCAGTGGAAACAGCAGAGGGTACCTGTGTAGTAGGAGATAATCTTAATTCAGAAATAAAGATTCAGGAATATAAGCAGAATGGCATAGACCTCGATTCTGCGACAGGTAGCTGGATGTGGCATGGAAAAGAAGTTCATTTACTAATGGACGAGGATGGAAGTTTTTACCAGAATGGAAGCAAGGAGGCAAAAGATAATAAGATATATCTGATAGTGAAACGGGAAGATGATGGCAGGATTAAAACTGTGAGACAGATTACAATGGAAGAAGTTATGGCACGTATAGCGCATTTGAATTAGAAATTAGATATAAACGTTTGCGAGGTGAAGCATATTGGGAAAATGTTGATTTTGACATTTGAGAATCATGAAGAGAACATGATTGACTGGATTGTGTCATGTTTAGGCATAGGTGTAAAGTCTTTTCAGATTCAGAATACTAAAACGGAAAATTTAAAATTTCGAGATCTAAGAATAGATTTTAGTTGTCGTAAGGTTATAATAAATAATAGACAAGAATGCACCACAGCTGCGGCTGTGGTGCGAGTTTTAGGCGGAAAATTTCTGGAAGTTCATACATAATTTTCAAAAATTCTAGAATAAGAATTTACACCGACTCATAATTATGATACAATTATAGCACAAGAAAGAGAGGTGTTCATTATGCCAACAATTATGCCGATTAGAGATTTAAGAAAAACCAGTGAAATATCGGAACTGGCACATAAAAAGCAGGAACCAATATTTATTACGAAAAATGGATATAGTGACTTAGTTGTAATGAGTTCAGAGCTGTATGAACGTTTTGCCCAGACAAACAAGATCGATCAGGCAATTTATGAAGCAGAACAGGAAGTAACAGAAGGAGCAGAGCCGATTTCATTAGAAAGTGCAATGGAACAGCTCAACAAGAAATATTATGGATAAATATGAGATAATGCTGTATCCAAGAGCGTACCGGGATATTCATGATATTTATGCTTATATTGCACTTGAAAAATTGTCACCTGAAACTGCAAAAGAACAGACGGATCGGATTTGGCAGGCAATAAAAAAGCTGGAACTGTTTCCAAAATCGCACCAGGACCGTCTGGTAGGCCGCTATGCCGGAAAAGAATATAAACAGCTGATCATTGACAATTATATTGCTATTTTTAAAGTTGATGAAAACAAGAAAAAAGTATTTGTATTGACAGTGCAATATCAGGGAAGGCAGATGTAAACGAAAGGGTTGAACTGCTGTACAAAATAACATTTAAGAATGATAGTCAGATATAAAAAGGACACAGACAGTCAAGTTTCGATTGCCTGTGTCTTGTTTTGTAAAAATAAAAAATTTTTGAAAGCAAATTCCCATATTTTAAGTCTAATAGTTATAAAAACAAAAAGGGGGAATAAAATGGAGGCTTTGGTAACAGCTGCTAAAAATGGAGATAAAGAAGCGTTCGTTCAGCTGATCCGGATAAATAAGCAGAGCATGTATAAAGCTGCCTGGGTTTATCTTCGGAACGAACAGGACATTGCAGATGCACTGCAAAATACGATCCTGTCCTGTTATGAAAAGATACAGGGATTAAGGGAAGTGAAATATTTTAAAACCTGGCTGATGCGGATTCTGATAAATGAATGCAAAGACATTCTCCGTCAAAAGAACCATGACACGGAACTGGATAATTTCTCAGAAGGTGTACATTGTGAAGATCTGGACCTTTGCGAATGGAAACAATTGCTTTTATGTCTGGATGAAGAAAGCCGGAAAATCGTGGAACTCTATTATTTTGCTGAATTTTCCGTAAAGGAAATTGGTAATCTTCTTGAAATGAACAGCAACACCGTATCAACCAAACTTTCCCGGGCAAGAGCAAAATTAAAAAAGGTGATCAGGAGGTGAAGACTATGGATGAAAAAGAAATCAGAAAAATTTTAAAAGAAGAAACTGTGATACCGGACAATATTGATAAAGCTATGGAAGATGTTCTGAAGGGAATTTTGGATTCTCCAGATGAGAGAATGAGCAGCACGAAAAATCTAATTGTAAAATCAGATAAAGGAAGATCAAAAAATTCAGGAAATAAGAAAAAAATAATCCGGATTCTTCTTCCTGTGGCTGCTGTATTAGGCGTCAGCACCGGCGTACTTGCAACAAAACTTGGATGGCTTCACAAAGAACTGGAGCAGCAGGGTGTTACAGAACAGGAAGCTGTTCAAATGGTTGTCACAGAACCTGATTCAACTGCAGAAAATGTGGAAGATGTGACTTCTTATCATATAACGCCAAAGGAGAGGGATTGGAACCAGTCTATGCTGTCTGTTACAGAAGCGTATTTTGATGGCAGCGGTTTCAGCTTTCTTGGAGAGCCTTCCGGGGCGGTGGAGAATTATACGCTCAGCTGCCGTGACCATGCGACAGTGAATGGAGAAGATGCACTTGCAACTTTGAATAAGATAGACGGGGAAGATCTCTATTATGGACATATTACCCTGTATGATGATGCTTTGACAGAGAAAATATTAAATGAAGATTCCCAGGTAGAGGTTTCCATGACCATTCAGGCATATCCGGATTATAACGGCAGGATCTATTACACCTGGAAAGATGATGAAGCTTTCAGAAAGATTTTTAAAACTGGTTCTTTTACAGATTCAGAAGGAATGCTGGCTTATGCACTGCCTGCGGAGGATGCTTACAGAGGATATACGCCGCAGACCCTTACAGTAACCCTTCCGTTAAATGATGAAGTACGGGATATTATAGAAAAATACAGAAAAGAAGGAAAGATGCAGGCGGAAGATACTGGTGTAGAACCCATTTCGGATTCTACGGAAGAGAGTACACAGGAAACAACAGACTCAGAAAATCCTTCAGATGCTACGGGAGCGAATGAGAAATATGATCCGGAAACAGCAGTATGTAAGAAAATCAATCAGCAACATGACGGAGGGATATGATTACTACGATACAGAGATTCTGTTGAATGGGATCCCGGTGGGCGGGCTTTCTCAGCATGGTTATCTGGAAACTGCAGGCTTTGGCCCTGCGCCTGAAGACTGTTATTTCAACATACCGATTCCGCTTCAGTTGAAAGTGGAAGAAACAGTTACTATGCTTCCAATGGAAGAAATTATGAAGTCAGTGGAACAATATGTAAAAGAAGGCAAAATTGGTCTCTTCACGGAACAGGACACTGCGGAGGAAACAGAATCCACCACGATTCCAGTTACAAAAATATGTTTGGAATACTATATTGATGAAACCGCAGACGGAATCACATACAGACCTGTCTGGAGCTTTCGCTGCCCTTACCAGTGGAAAGATTCCCCGGACGAACAGGAACTGTTTTACATAGACGGGGAAACTGGGGCACTGATTCGTGATGCGTTTGGTTGGTAGGTATAAAAAAAGAGCAGGATCCATTCTGAATTAGAATAAGTTCAGAACCCCCCCCAGTTTATTCAGTAAGTTGCGTCAAATTTGCGTAAGCTTTATGGGCAGAACCTCGCAAATCCATATAAATAAAGGCTGTTCACAAATACTTTGCAAAGCAGATGGGTAAATAATTCATTAACTTAAGTTTTTATTATATTATTTTAATAAGTCTGAATTTAAGTATTTAAAGGCCCTGAAAGCCTTATAAACACTACGTTTCACAGTGATTATAAGGTTTTCGGGGCTTTTTTTGTATTTTTCTAAAAATCTGCCTGTTGAGGACAAATATATTGCATTTTCATCCATATTCTCTTACAATTACAAGTAGAATAAATAACGAAAACAGAATTGGAAAATGGATTTAAAATGCAGAACACTTTTGAAAAAAACTGCCTGGCCCGGAGAGGAAATGCAGCTGCTGAAAAATATGGGGTTTAAAACAGCTGCCATGGCATTGCGTGATGACTCTGTGGGAATTGACAACCAGACACTTCAAGCAGAAGAGAAGCTGGCTATTGTTCTCGGAACAGAGGGAGACGGGCTTTCCTCACAGACGATTGCAGATTGCGATTATACAGTGAAAATTCCCATGTCTCACGGTGTGGATTCCTTAAATGTGGCTGCCGCAAGTGCAGTGGCATTCTGGGAACTTGGGTATATTAACAGACGGAAATAATTGTGTATATAGAAATCGCTTTCAGGATAGAGTTAAAGCGGGGACGCAAGACAAATGAAAGATAATAACTATAAGCAAAAAGGAGGCTGCAGGTTATGAGTGATCAGATATTTCGGAAAAAAAGTCTGGACCGGATTTCCTCCCCGGAGCAGCTAAACGATTATATCCGGGTGGCAAACCCGGGCATATGGATGATTCTGGCGGCTGTCATCATACTGCTGGCCGGGGTGTGCGTGTGGGGGATATTCGGTCATCTTGATACAAAAACAGAGACTGTGGGAACTGCAAAAGCAGGAAAAATCACATGTTATATAAAAGAAACAGATATCCGGAATGTCAAAAAAGGAACTCCAGTGTATATAGATGGGAAAGAATATGAAATTGCGGAGATATCCGAAATCCCTGTGAAGCTAAAAGAGGAACAGTTGGAAAGTGCTGCTTTTGCAGTGGATGAAAGCGTATACACAGCAACCATCCATACAGGGCTGGCAGACGGAATCTACAAGGTAGAGCTTGTTACGAACCGGGTGTCACCTATGTCATTTGTAATAAATTGAGGTGACCATAATGAGTGCTGAGAAAAAAGTAAAACAGCCGATCACAAAAGGGGTGGCGAAGGTTCCTGTAGTCATGCAGATGGAGGCTCTGGAATGCGGTGCAGCAAGTCTTGCCATGATACTTGCCTACTATGGGAAGTGGATTCCATTGGAGCAGGTTCGCTTCGATTGCGGCGTATCCCGTGACGGTTCCAGTGCAAAAAATGTACTGAAAGCTGCAAGAAGCTATGGGCTTACAGCCAAAGGATACCGCTATGAACCGGAAGATCTGAAGAAAACAGGTCGTTTTCCCTGTATCATCCACTGGAATTTTAATCATTTCGTGGTACTGGATGGCTTTCGAGGAAATAAAGCTGTTATAAATGATCCTGCCAAAGGAACCTATGCAGTTTCAATGGAGGCTTTTGACGAAGCTTTTACCGGAATCAGTCTGCAGTTTGAGCCTTCTGAGAATTTTGAGCCAGGGGGAAAGCCAGCCTCGGTACTTCGTTATGCGAAAAAACGCTTAAAAGGCACAGGCACAGCGATTGCGTTTGTTGTCCTTACTACATTGATCTCTTCCTTGATCGGCATTATAAATCCTGCTTTTTCCCGTATTTTTATGGATCGGCTGCTGACCGGAGAGAATCCGGACTGGGTATTTCCTTTTCTCATAGGAATGATTCTCATGGGAGTGGTACAGTTGACTGTTATGTGGATTCAGCAGGTATATTCCATGAAGATCAATGGAAAGCTGGATATGGTTGGAAATGCCACCTTTATGTGGAAAATACTGAGAATGCCTGTAGAATTTTTTTCACAGCGCATGGCAGGGGATATTCAGGTACGCAAGAATACCAATGCTTCTGTTGCAGAAGGGCTAGTGAATACGTTTGCGCCGCTGGTTTTGAATTCGCTGATGATGATTTTTTATCTGGTGGTTATGATAAGGTACAGTCCTGTTCTTACGCTGATGGGTGTAACCTCTGTATTTCTGAATCTGCTTCTTTCTAACATAATATCGAAAAAAAGGGTAAACATTGCCCGTGTCCAGCTGAAAAATGCAGGCAAACTTGCAGGAGCAGCCGTGGCTGGTATTGAGATGATCGAAACCATTAAGGCTACCGGCGCAGAAAATGGCTTTTTTGAAAAATGGGCAGGTTATCAGGCCGGAGCCAATACAGGAGCAGTAAAATTCCGGAAACTGAACAGTGTGCTGGGACTTCTTCCCGGGCTTATCAGTACTCTGTGCAACACAGCAGTTCTGATGACAGGAGTGTTTTTTGCAATGCAGGGAAGGTTTACTGTGGGTATGATCCTGGCATTTCAAGGCTTTCTGAATTCGTTTATGGCTCCGGCAGCCAGTCTCATCGCAGCAGGTCAGACTTTACAGGAAATGCGTACGGATATGGAGCGTGTCGAGGATGTTATGAATTATCCGGAAGACGTTATATGGGGAAAAGCAGATGGGAAAGAGCCTGAAGCCTGTTTGAAAAATCATTCGGAAAGCCTGTTGCAAACAGAATCCAGTCCGGAAGAGGAGTACAGAAAATTATCCGGTCACATTGAACTGAAAAATGTCACATTCGGCTACTCCAGGCTTGCCCAGCCGCTGATAAGGGATTTCAATTTGTCCCTGAAGCCGGGCAGCAGAGTCGCTTTTGTTGGACCTTCCGGCTGCGGCAAATCCACTTTGTCCAAACTGATATCAGGTCTGTATGCCCCATGGAGCGGCGAAATCCTTTTTGACGGTAAAAAGATATCAGAGATAGACCGGAATGTGTTTACCGGTTCCCTGGCTGTGGTAGATCAGGACATTATCCTGTTTGAGGACACCATAGCGAACAATATTAAAATGTGGGACAATTCCATCGAAGACTTTGAAATGATCCTGGCTGCACGGGATGCACAGCTTCACGATGATATTATGATGCGTGAGGGAGGTTATCAGTACAGGCTGACAGAAGGCGGAAAGGATTTTTCAGGCGGACAGCGCCAGAGAATGGAAATTGCCAGAGTTCTGGCACAGGATCCTACCATTGTTATTCTGGATGAAGCCACCAGTGCACTTGACGCAAAAACAGAATACAATGTGGTGAAATCTATAAAGGACAGAGGTGTTGCCTGTATTGTGGTCGCACACAGACTTTCTACCATCCGGGACTGCGATGAGATCATTGTGCTGGATGAAGGCAGAGTCGTGGAGCGGGGAACACATGAAGAACTTATGAGAGCCGGCGGAATGTACACTATGCTGGTATCAAATGAATAGGAGGCGGAAGCATTGGGCTGGTTTGACGAACAGATAAAACTTAGAAAGCAGAGCGATGACGATGCTTTCGCAGATTCTTTTGTGAAAATGGCAGGTGCCGTTATGGGGGAGAAGGTGCTTGCCTCGCTGAATGACGACCGTATTGTTGCCAAGAATGAAATCGATGAGATCCTGAAATTTTACCATGTAAAAAGCAGGGAGGTTCCGGATTCCATTGAGGATATGAATGAACAGCTGGAATACCTTATGCGCCCCTATGGAATCATGCGCCGCACGGTTTATCTGGAAAAAGGCTGGTATAAGGATGCAATTGGTGCCATGCTGGGCGTTATGAAAGAAACCGGAAAGATCGTAGCTCTTCTTCCCGGAAAAGTGTCTGGTTACAGCTATTATGACATTGAAGCTGGAAAAAGAAGAAAGATAACCCATGGAAATGAAGATTTGTTTGAAAAAGAGGCCCTTGCATTTTATAAACCTTTTCCCATGAAAAAGATGGGAATCCCTTCTCTGGCGAAATACATAATGGAGACACTTTCCGGGGCTGATTACGGGATGATGGTTCTTGCCGCACTTGCAGTGACTTTTGTGGGGATGCTGACACCGAAGATCAACCAGCTTACTTTTTCGGAGGTTCTGCCTTCTGGAAGCATGCAGCTGTTTTTTGCGATTTCGGTTTTTATGGTGTGTACTGCAATAAGCAGCCTGCTTTTTGAGGCAGTAAGTGCGATGGTAACTGCCAGGGTGGAAACGAAGCTGAGCTTGTCTGTAGAGGCTGCAACCATGATGAGGGTAATGTCCCTTCCGGCAGGTTTTTTCAGAAAGTACAGCGCAGGTGAGTTGTCCAGCCGTGCCAGCCAGATCAACTCACTTTGCAATATGCTGGTATCTACCGTATTTACAACAGGGATTACTTCCGTTTTTTCCCTTATCTATATCTCACAGATTTTTGCGTTTGCTCCGGCACTTGTGGCACCGGCGCTGACTATTGTAGCGGTGACGGTTGCGTTTTCTGTTATTTCTTCCCTGGTACAGATGGGAATTTCCAGAAGACAGATGGAGCTTGCAGGAAAAGAAAATGGAATGACATACGCTATGATCACTGGTGTCCAGAAAATAAAGCTTTCAGGGGCTGAGAAAAGGGCTTTTGCAAGATGGGGAGATTTATATGCCAAAGAAGCAAAACTTAAATATAATCCTCCTGTATTTATTAAAATAAATGCTGTGATCAGTACAGGGATTTCTCTTGCGGGTACTATTGTGATGTATTACGCAGCAATCCGGTCTGGCGTTTCCGTAGCGGATTACTATGCTTTTAATACTGCATACGGCATGGTATCCGGAGCTTTTCTGTCATTGGCAGGAATTGCTCTTACAGTAGCAAGGATAAGGCCTACACTGGAAATGGTAAAGCCGCTTTTTGAGACAGTGCCCGAGGTTTCCAGCGGAAAACAGGTGATTACAGGGATTTCAGGTGGGATCGAGCTGAATCATATATCGTTCCGGTACAACGAAAACATGCCTCTTGTACTGGATGACCTGTCTTTGAAAATCCACCCGGGACAGTATGTGGCGATTGTAGGCCAGACTGGCTGCGGGAAGTCCACCCTTATGCGTCTGCTCCTTGGATTTGAGAAACCTATGAAGGGAGCCGTTTATTATGACGGAAAAAATCTTGATAAAATTGATCTGAAATCGCTCAGGCAGAAGATTGGCGTAGTCATGCAGAATGGTAAGCTTTTTCAGGGGGATATTTATTCCAATATTGTGATCTCGGCGCCATGGCTGACACAGAAGGATGCCTGGGAGGCAGCAGAACTGGCGGGTATTGCAGAGGATATCCGGAAAATGCCTATGGGAATGAATACAATGATTTCTGAAGGCTTCGGCGGAATTTCCGGAGGACAGAAGCAGAGACTGATGATCGCCCGGGCTATTGCACAAAAACCCAGGCTGCTTATGCTTGATGAAGCCACCAGTGCCCTTGACAATCTGACCCAGAAAAAAGTGTCAGAAGCCCTGGATGGTCTGAAGTGTACCAGAATTGTAATCGCCCATCGGCTTTCTACTATTAAACAGTGTGACAGAATTCTTGTGCTGGATAAAGGGAAAATCATTGAAGATGGAAAATATGAAGAACTGTTAGAGAAAAACGGCTTTTTTGCAGAACTGGTAAAACGGCAGCGTCTGGATGCGCTGTAATAAAAAGAGATAAGGGGATATTTTATGCGATATATACTTGATTCCCGGATTGCCTTACGCTCCTGGCAGCAGGTTCCCTATGCATATTACCGGAAGGGAAGTCCATATGCCAAAGGGCTGAAAAAAGAAGAATTTGAGCTTTTGCGTTCCTGTGACGGAAAAAGGGAGCAGGAGGCGGATGATTTATTGGAAACTATGGCAGCCAGAGGCTTTATTCATCCCTGCAGAGGGGAAGAGAATCTGACAGACTGGCAGAAATACAGACATTGCGAGAACCGGTATTTTCCAAAAGTAAACTGGATGATAACCGGGAAGTGTAACTATAATTGTCTTCACTGCTTTAATGCAGCTGACAATGCCCATCCATGAGCGAGTGGTTCCTGAAGGAAGCAGAAAAATTTCTGGATGAGGCGAGGGAATGTGGGGTAAATGCATTTACCATCACAGGCGGGGAGCCGATGCTTCACAGGAATTTTATGGACATCCTGACGGGAATTTATGAAAGAGGAATGTATGTAGAAGAGATCAATACCAACGGCTATTTTCTCAGGCAGGGAGTGTTGGACCAGATGAAGGAAAGAGGAATCCGTCCTTTAATGAAGATCTCTTTTGACGGAATCGGACATCATGACTGGCTTCGTGGACGAAAAGGAGCTGAGGAGGATGCAATCCGGGCCATCCGTTTGTGCAGGGCAAATGATTTTCCAGTAATGATCCAGACAAATGTGCACAGACACAATCTGGATACGCTTCTGGAAACAGCGAAGCTTATGGACAGCCTTGGGGTGTGGAAAATGCGCATCATCCGCACATCGGAGGCCCCAAGGTGGAAGGAAAATGCAGGTGATGCTGCTCTGGGACTGACGGAATATTATGACAGAATGCTGGAATTTGCCAGTGCATATATGAAAACGGGCTGCAGAATGGATGTGATCATCTGGCAGTTTTTGCGTCTGTATCCTGTATCTGGCAGTTATGGGATGATTCCTGTTTTGTACCGGGAAAAGGAATACAGGGATTCGCTTCCAGTATGCAAGGGGGTCAGAGGCATGGTGGCAGTTGCTGCTAATGGAAATATATTTCCCTGTCATCAGCTGTCTGGCACCTACGAACTGAATGGGGATATCCCTGGCAATGTGAAAAAGGAATCTCTGAAGCATCTGCTAAGTGCCAGCCAGTATCTGTGTGAGGTATGTACGACTGTGGACAAAATCCGGGAGCACGACAGAAAATGCAGAAATTGTAAGTATTTCAAATACTGTGCGGGAGGATGCCGGGCACTGGCAATTGTGCTGACCGGGGACAAACTGGGGGCAGATCCCTCCAAATGTGTGTTTTTCGGACAGGGATATTATGAGAAAACTGTCAGTGCATTGCAGGAATATGAGAATTATACGGAAATTGCTTATAATCCGGGTATTGATATTTAATGGAAATTTAGAGCACATTTTTTCAGGCATGATGCAGACCGCAGATACATATGGAGTGGACCTGCCGGGGAAAAGGTGGCTGTAAATCTTGACTATGGCAGAGAACAAAATGACAAAGGAAGTTTTAAAAGCTGCAAAGGGAACCGGATCTGTGGAAGAACTTCAGAAACTGGCGAAGGAAAACGGCATGGAGCTTGATGCTGCACAGGCAGAAGAAATGTATGCCAGATTACACCCGGTAACCCAGGAACTTTCAGATGATGAGCTGGACAATGTAACAGGCGGTGATTCCTGCGACGTAGGATACAGCTGCCCGAAATGCGGAAGTACGGAGGTTTCTTCCAGAGAGCCACTTTATGGCTGCACCTATGTAACCTGCGCCTGCTGCGGTGCAACCTACTGGGATCCTACTTCCACCAAAACACAGAATTAATTGATTTTGGATGGAGGGATATTTTTGATGGAAGACGAAATAACAAAAAGAGAGCTTTCAGATGATGAGTTGGACAATGTGTCCGGTGGAGGATGCGAGGAGAATGCGCGAAACTGCTGTCCACAATGTGGGAGTACAGAAGCGAAAACAATTTTCAGTAGAGAAGACGGTTCTCTGGTTGAATGCGCTGTTTGTGGTACGGGGTACTGGAAAATTTAAAGCGCATCCCCAAAGTCCCTGGCTCGCGGCCTTTTGGTGAAAAATCCGCAGTTCGTATTGATGATAACGGACTGCGGATTTTTTATAAAAAAGATACTTTAATATTGCTCTTTACAATCGTTATAATTATTTTAAATATGTTTAACATTGGCAATACACAGAATTTAACATGGGCAGCTATAATATCTTTCATAAAAGGAAAAAAGAATAACATTTTTGAGTTGCTGCGAAGAAAGCGAACAGTAACGTCTTTTGAAGCAAGGGGGCTTTTTTTATGAGAAAGATATTACAGAGAAATGAGAAAGTAGAGCTTAACAGTTTTATAGAAGAATTTGTAAAGATAAGACAGAAATATTTTACCCCAGGTCAGGAATGGCTGGAAGCAGAGCTGGCGGAGGAAAAGATTAGCGTGTATATGGATAAAGCACAGCTGGAACAAGATCTGGATGAGCTTGTAAAGACCAGTTTGATGTATGGCAAGGTACGGAATCTGGAAATGAAGATTCAGGTGAAAAAGACTGCAGATGGTGCTGGAATCTGTTTCTCGGATAATGGTGTTGGAAACTGGAGAAATAAGAGCAGCTGTGTAACAGGAAAGCCTGGCAGAGGCCTGGAAACAAAGAAAATCTGGGGCGTGCAGGTTGCCTGAGTGTCAGTATATTAATGGTTTGAAAAAGGTTCTTTGCAAGACAAGTCAATATGGAAATCAGATCGCAGAGGATTATGAAAATACAGGATTTCTGCGGTCTGTTTTTATAGTATGTGGCAAAAAAAACGGCAACCCGGTACTTTCCGGGCTGCCGTAAATTTTTCAGACACGCTTTAGAGCCTGTTTGAAAGATCAGATGTTCAGAAGATCGCTGAATACCTTAAGAGCACCGTCTGTATTGTGTGCAAGTACACGTTTCGCAAGAACTTTACCAAGCTGAACGCCTTCCTGGTCGAAGCTGTTCAGATTCCATACGAAGCCCTGGAACATGATCTTGTTCTCAAAGTGAGCAAGCAATGCACCCAGGGAAGCAGGGGTAAGCTGCTGACCGATGATAATGCTGGACGGACGTTTACCCTTGAAGTTCTTGTTCAGGTTCTCATCCTCTTTACCGCAGGCAAATGCAACAATCTGAGCTGCCACGTTAGCGCAGAGCTTCTGCTGGCTGGTGCTGTTCTCAATGTCAACATCTACGCCAAGCTGGCTGTTCTTAAAGCCGATGAACTGAAGCGGGACAATGTCAGAGCCCTGATGCAATAACTGATAGAAGGAATGCTGACCGTTGGTTCCTGGCTCTCCGAAGATAACCGGACCTGTTACGTAGTTAACCGGCTCGCCGAAACGGTTTACGGTTTTACCATTGGACTCCATGTCACACTGCTGAAGGTGTGCCGGGAAGCGGCTTAATGCCTGTGAATATGGAAGAACAGCTGTGGAAGGATATCCCTGCACATTTCTCTCATAGATACCGATAAGGGCATCCAGCATATCTGGGTTCTTCATAAGGTCACGGTTTGTTGCAAGCTGATCCTCAGCTGCAGCACCTTCAAGGAGCTGAGCAAATACTTCCGGTCCGAATGCCAGGGAAAGGATTGCTCCGCCTACGCCGGAAACAGAAGAGTAACGGCCTCCGATGTAGTCATCCATGAAGATGGCGGTAAGATAATCTTCACTCTTTGCAAGAGGGGAAGTCTCACTTGTAACGGCAAGCATGTGTTTGGAAGGATTCAGACCTGCTTTTGTCAGGGCATCCTTTACAAATGCTTCGTTGGTCAGTGTCTCAAGGGTTGTACCGGATTTGGATACAACGATGAATAAGGAGTGTGCAAGGTCTACAGAAGCAAGTACTGCAGCTGCATCATCCGGGTCAACGTTGCTGATGAACTTCGCTTCCATCTTGAATGTGTTATTGGCCTTCGCCCAGTTCTCCAGTGCGATGTAAAGAGCACGGGGACCAAGGTCACTTCCGCCGATACCAATCTGAACGACTGTGGTGAATTTCTCACCAGCTTCGTTGGTGATCTCACCAGCATGAACCTTATTTGCAAAATCAGCAGCTTTTTTCTGCTGGGCAACGTAGAATTCACGTTTGTCTACACCATCTACAACAACCGGGTTACCAAGCTGCTTACGTGCAAGGTGATGAAGAACCATACGGTTCTCTCCGGTGTTGATCACTGCACCATTATATAATTCCTGAAATTTGTCGATCAGCTGTGCCTCGTCAGCCAGTTTCGCAAGTGCGGATAAAACGGTTTCGTCTACTTCTTTGGCTGCATAGTTGTAAGAAAGACCAGCTGCCATTGGTGTACTATAATCAGCTACACGCTTGCCACCTTCTTCACCAGACAGAGCTGCCGCAATGTCTACGTGATTCTTAAGCTCTTTCAGTTTGCCAAAAGAATCAAGTGTGTCAAGATTTTTCCATGTTGCCATAATATAATTCCTCCTTTAAATGGTTGAGACTATAGTTGCTGTTCAAAGCTTGTTCAGCAACGGATTATGCTCTCAAAGGAGTCTCACTGTGAGACCCATATCGAAATCATTATACTGAAAAATTTATAGAATTTCAATGCAAGGATGAAGATTCTTGAAAAATTAACATTAATATAAGAAAGAATGGGGCTGATATGAAAAAAAGAACATAAAAGCTGGAGAAAAAGAGGGGATAGAAGTAAAAAAACAGCCGACAGAAGCTGAAAAATGTTTCTGTCGGCTGTTTGAACGGACCTTTGCAATAGGTTTCTGCATTGGTCAAGTTGAATGTGAGGGATGGATTACTCCTGTGTAATTCCGGTTACTTCATAGCCAGCGTCTTTGATTACCTGGCGGATTTTGTCCTCGTCCACTTTCTCTGGTGCTGAGAAAATAGTAGTTCCGGCATCATGGGAGGATACAACATCCTGTACCCCAAATGCTTCCTGGATTGCTTTGTTTACGTGTGCTTCGCAATGTCCGCACATCATTCCTGTTACATTAACTGTCACTTTTACCATGGTATTATTCTCCTTTTTGTTAGTATTGTTATTAATATCGCTGCATTCGTTCAAAAGCTTGCAGCTGTTATTAATCGTTTGTTCTGCATCTGAAGTTTTATCTGCATTGAATGATTTTGAGAAAACAGCAGATGATGCTTCAGAGAAATCAGCAATATTTCCAGAATTGGATTCTATGGAAACCGGATTCTTGACTTTTTTATCTTTAACTGCGTCATGAATTTTAAACAGGTTTAGCCTCAACGCGTTGGTAACTACACAGAAGCTGGAAAGGCTCATGGCAGCAGCGCCGAACATCGGGTTCAAGGTCCATCCGAAAATTGGAATCCATACGCCGGCAGCCAGCGGAATACCAATTACATTGTAGAAGAACGCCCAGAAGAGATTCTCGTGGATGTTGCGAAGAGTAGCGCGGCTCATACGGATAGCAGCTGGCACGTCGGAAAGCTGGCTTTTCATAAGGACAATATCTGCTGCGTCGATGGCTATATCCGTTCCGGCACCGATGGCAATACCAATATCTGCTCTGGTAAGGGCTGGTGCGTCGTTGATTCCGTCGCCAACCATGGCAACCTTGCCTTTTTCCTTCAGGGAGCGGATGACGCTCTCTTTTCCATCTGGAAGGACGCCTGCAATAACCTGGTCAACACCTGCCTGTGCGCCGATAGCTCTGGCAGTGCGCTCGTTGTCGCCGGTAAGCATAACTACCTGGATACCCATATTCTGAAGCTCTTTGACCGCCTGTGCACTGTCCGGTTTGATTACATCAGCAACTGCAATGATTCCAAGAAGTTTTCCATCTTTTGCGAAAAGAAGAGGAGTTTTTCCTGCTTCGGCAAGCTTCTCGGCCTGGTTCATAAGAGACGGAGAGACAGCTGCCAGAGTGCTGATGTATTTCATGCTTCCGCCGATAAGCGTGGAAGCGCCAAGCTTCGCAGAGAGTCCATTGCCGGGAAGAGCCTGGAATTCTGTGACTTCCTGGGCTGTAAGACCAAGGCTTGCAGATTTTTCCAGAATGGCTTTCGCAAGAGGGTGCTCGCTCTTTTTTTCAAGGGCGTAGGCAATGGTGAGAAGATCGTTCTCAGACACGCCGTCTGCAGGGAGAATGTCAGTAACCTCCGGCTGACCGTTTGTGATGGTTCCGGTTTTGTCAAGGGCTACGATCTGAACCTTTCCGGCTTCCTCAAGGGAGACGGCTGTTTTGAAAAGGATACCGTTTTTGGCACCCATTCCGTTTCCAACCATAATGGCAACCGGAGTGGCAAGACCAAGGGCGCATGGGCAGCTGATGACCAGAACGGAAATTCCTCTTGCCAGGGCGTAGCCAGCCTCATGACCGGTAAGCAGCCAGACAATAGTAGTTATAATTGCAATAGTGATAACAGCAGGTACGAAAACACCGGAAACACGGTCTGCGATTTTGGCAATAGGAGCTTTGGTGGCTGCAGCATCACTGACCATTTTGATGATCTGGGAGAGGGTGGTGTCTTCGCCAACGCGGGTAGCTTCACATTTGATAAAGCCAGACTGGTTGACTGTGGCTGCGGAGACAAGATCTCCGGCAGCTTTGTCGACAGGGATACTCTCACCTGTAAGGGCAGATTCGTTGACTGCACTGGAGCCTTCGATAATCACACCATCCACCGGGATGTTCTCACCAGGACGGACAACAAAGGTGTCACCTTTTACAACCTGGTCAATGGGAACGGTGGCTTCCTGGCCGTTTCGGATGACAACGGCAGTCTTGGGAGCAAGCTTCATAAGACCTTTTAAGGCATCCGTGGTCTTGCCCTTGGAACGGGCTTCCAGCATTTTTCCAACGGTGATCAGGGTCAGGATCATAGCGGCAGATTCGAAATAGAATTCCATCATGTAGTGCATGACAAGTTCGGAATTGCCGTCAACCTGGGCTCTGGTCATGGCGAACAGGGCGTAGACACTCCATACAAAGGAGGCCATGGAGCCGAGAGCTACCAGGGTATCCATGTTCGGAGAGCGGTGCCACAGACTCCTGAAGCCACTGATGAAAAATTTCTGATTGATGACCATGACGATTCCTGCAAGAAGCAGCTGTACAAGTCCCATGGCGATATGGTTGCCATCAAACCAGGCTGGCAGCGGCCATCCCCACATCATGTGTCCCATGGAAAAGTACATCAGCACCAGAAGAAAACCTACTGAGGCAATAAGCCGTTTCCTGAGGAGTGGCGTTTCGTGATCTTCCAAGGCTTTCTCAGCATCGGAAACGGATTCCGTCTGACCGGAAGCACCCTTCAGGCTGCAGCCGTATCCGGCTTCTTCTACAGCTGAGACAATGGCAGAGGCTGAGGCAGTTCCTTCCACTCCCATGGAATTGGTAAGCAGGCTTACGGAGCAGGAAGTAACTCCCGGAACCTTGTTTACCGCTTTTTCCACACGGGCGCTGCAGGCTGCACAGCTCATGCCGGTGACGTTGTATTGTTCCATAATAAATTCCTCCTTCGAATACAGTGTTTCGATACCGACGGACTGCTCTGCGCATTCGTACCTCCGCAGGCAGGTACACATTCGGAATACGCTGGTATCTCACTTCATTAGCTTCTGCAAAGTTGCAACCAGCTCATCAATGGTTTCGTCTTTACCATCACGGATATCTTTTGCCACACAGGTTCGGATATGATTGGCGAGAAGTTCCTTATTAAATGCATTCACAGCGGCATTTACAGCTGCTGACTGAATAAGAATATCGTTGCAGTAAGCGTCATTCTCCAGCATTCCTATAATACCCCTTATCTGGCCTTCAATACGTTTCAGACGGTTTACCAGCTTCCTGCGTTCTGCTTCGGAACGGTCGGTGTGCTTGGTACAACAGCAGGAACAGACCTTCTTGGTAGGTTCCTGGCTGGAAAGAGTTGCAGGATCGGCTGCGGTGTGGCTGCAGCAGGATTCGGATTTATAATCAGCTGTCATAGGCGGACTCCTTTCCTTATATACCCCTTAGGGGTATGTATTTGATGAAACCAATATATACCCTGGCGGGGTATTTGTCAATAAGTAATTCACAGAAAACCTGAGAATTGCGGCGCGAAACCATGCGAAAGCATGATTCCTGTGTATCGCGAAGCGTGTTGCTATGAACGGAGTGAATAGTAATCTGTTTGAAAAATTATTCCCGCAATCTGCACGCCCCACTTTGCGGTATATTTTGCCCGAATTCAGTTGCCGTAGCCCGCTACGGCGCCCTCATCAGGACAAAATCTCCCACAAATTGTGACGCACATCTTGCAGAAAGCCTTTTTCAAACATACTCTAGTTCATAAAAAATACATAAAAAGTTCATAAAAAATATATAATAATATGGTACATATTAAATATCCGAGTCGAATATGTATAATGGTTATAGCGCGAAGGTTGCATCATGAACATGATGCGCAAAAGAGAATCCGGTGAGAGTCCGGAACGATGCCGTCACTGTGTAAGGGAACTGCTTCAGAGCCCACTGGGAAACCGGGAAGGGGGAGCAGTGTTGACCGAAGTCAGGAGAACTGCCTTGGCGTGGAATCTTAGGTCTGCGGTACACAGAACCTGTATTCTCATAACGATACATGAATATTTCCTGAATGTTTTTTGGAAGAAAAGTGTGTATATGAGAATGTGTGCAGTCGCAGAAAATGCGGCTGTTTTTATGCAATGGGAGATTGGTGATAGATTTCCCATGGGATTCTTTATACGTGATTCTATCCGGAAATACAAAAAAAAGAGGAAAAAGAAATGAAAAGAAAATCTTTATTAGCAATCCTTCTTGCAGCTTCTATGGCAGCAAGCATGACAGCAGCAACAGCAACTGTTGCATTTGCAGAGACAGAGGAAGCAGCAGAGGAGACAACAGACGATGCTGAGACAGCTGATGATGCTGAGGCAGCTGACGATGCTGAAGCAGCTGATGATGCTGAGACAACAGACGATGCAGAAGCAGCTGATGACACTGCAGATGCAGATAAGGAAGCGGCTGATAAAGTAGCAGCACTTATCGATGCTATTTATGTTCAGGAGAGAACAGATGATACAGATGAGCAGTGCAAGGAAGCTAAAGAAGCATGGGATGCCCTTACAGATGCTCAGAAAGAGCTTGTAGAGGGAGAAGAGGCAAGTCCAGAGTATTTCGGACGTGACACAGGTGATGCTTCCAAGGATGATCCGCGTAATCAGGACGAGATCGGTGAGAATGAGCTTCTTGTAGTAAGCTTTGGTACTTCCTTTAACGACAGCCGTGCAGAGGATATCAAAGGAATCGAGGATGCTCTTGCAGAAGCATTCCCGGATTGGTCTGTAAGAAGAGCATTTACCGCTCAGATCATTATCAACCATGTACAGGCAAGAGATGATGAGAAGATTGATAACATGCAGCAGGCACTTGACCGTGCAGTAGCAAACGGTGTTAAGAATCTTGTAGTTCAGCCTACACATCTTATGCATGGTGCTGAGTACGATGAGATGGTAGAAGCTATTGATGCTTACAAAGATAAATTTGAATCTGTAGCAATCGCTGAACCAATGCTTGGTGAGGTTGGCGATGACGCTACCGTTATCAACGATGACAAAGCTGCTGTTGCTCAGGCAATCACAGATGAAGCTGTAAAAGAAGCTGGATATGACAGCATGGAAGCAGCTGCAGAAGATGGAACCGCATTTGTATTCATGGGACATGGTACTTCCCATACAGCAAACGTTACATATGATCAGATGCAGACCCAGATGGAGAAACTTGAATTCACAAACGCATTCATTGGTACTGTAGAAGGTGAGCCAGAGGATACAGCTTGTGATGAAGTTATCAATAAAGTAAAAGATGCCGGATTCAAGAAAGTAATCCTTCGTCCGCTTATGGTTGTTGCTGGTGACCATGCAAACAATGATATGGCTGGTGATGATGACGATTCCTGGAAGAGCATGTTCGAGGCTTCTGGAGATTTCGATGAGATTGACTGCCAGATCGAAGGTCTTGGAAGAATTGACGCTGTTGAGCAGCTTTATGTAGCTCATACTCAGGCAGCTATTGATTCCATCGCGAAATAATTATTCTGGTATAAATTGTTATTGCGACAGAACAAAAGCAGCTGCTCCTACACTGTGGGGCAGCTGTTTGAGTAATAAAACAAATACGGTACACACAAGTGCACCGTAAATAAAGAAAAAGCAAGGAGAGTTATTATGAAACGTTCATTAGTCATTTTATTAACAGCTGTAAGTATTTCCGCTATGACAGCAGGAACTGCATTCCCGGCATTTGCAGAAGCCACAGAGGCTGAGGCAGAGGAAACCACAGATGGTGCAGAGAATGCCGCAGACAGCGAACTTGAAGACGGTGTTTATGGTGTAGAGTTTGACACAGACAGCAGTATGTTCCATGTAAATGAGGCTTGCAACGGAAGAGCTACCCTCACTGTAAAGGATGGTAAAATGACCGTTCATATTACTCTCGTTTCCAAGAATATTGAGAATGTTTTCCTTGGAACAGCAGAGGATGCACAGAAAGACGGTGCCGAACTGATTCAGCCTACTATTGATAAGGTAACTTACAGCGATGGCATGACAGAGGAGGTTTATGGATTCAATGTTCCGGTAGAGAAGCTGGATGAAGAATTTGACCTGGCAATCATTGGTAAAAAGGGCAAATGGTATGACCATAAGGTAAGCGTTACGGATGTGCAGGAGCAGACTGAGGAAGAAAAAAATGCAGTTGAGATCGGTGAGGAAGAGAAAAGCGAAGATGCTGATACAACTACAGATGCAGCTGCCGAGGAAGAGAATAAGGATTGATCAATAATCTGAAAGGGACATCACATGAGCGAAAACGGTTCATGCGATGTCCCTTTTTATATTTATTTTGTTTTGCCCTCACCGGCAAAATATTCTTTTGTCAGCTTCACAACTGTACCGGAAAGCAGGAACAAAGCAATCAGGTTGGGAATTGCCATAAGACCGTTAAATGTCTCGGCAATGCTCCACATCAGTCCAAGGTTGGCAGTTGCGCCAAGGATGGCAACCAGGGAATAAATAACCATAAATGGTTTGATCACTTTTTCAGAGAACAGGAACTCGATGCAGCGGGCACCGTAAAGTCCCCATCCGACTGCTGTGGAAAAAGCGAAGCAGCACATGGCAACTGCTGTAAAAATGGATACCCAGCTTCCATATGTAGAAGTAAATCCAAGGATCGTAAGCTCTGCGCCGGCTGCTTTTCCATAATCAACAGCAACGCCGCTGCAAAGGATAACCAGTGCAGTCAGTGTACAGATCACGATGGTATCTGTAAAGACTTCGAAAATACCGAACATACCCTGTTTTACAGGCTTTTTGGTATCTGCACACGCATGGGCAATGGATCCGGTACCAAGACCAGCCTCGTTAGAGAAGATACCACGGGAAACACCTTTTTTTAAACTTGTGAACATACTTAAAACAATGCCGCCTGTTACAGCTCTGGGCTGAAATGCCCCTCTGAAAATAGAAGCGAATACAGCTGGTACATTCTGAATGTTCAGAAGGATAACTCCCAGTCCGAGAAGGATGTAAAGCAGAGCCATAAATGGAACCAGCTTTTCGGTAACATGGCCAATTCGTTTGATTCCGCCAAGAAGGATCATGGCGATCAGAATGGCAATTATGATTCCGATGATCAGGTTGGAAGTAGAAACGGCGCTTTCGCTGATCACGTTATAATTCAGCAATGCAGAATTGATGGCAGTGGTGATAGTATTGACCTGTGTAGCGTTGCCGGTACCAAATACAGTGAGCACGCCGAATGCTGCGAACAGATAAGCCAGCCAGTGCCATTTTTTGCTAAGACCGTTCTTGATGTAATACATGGGACCGCCTACCAGTTCACCGTTGGCATTGATCTCGCGGTAGTGGACAGCCAGGGTAACCTCAGCATATTTGGTGCACATGCCAAACAGTGCAGAAACCCACATCCAGAATATGGCTCCGGGACCGCCGATCGCGATAGCACCTGCTACACCGGCGATATTGCCAGTACCGACCGTGGCTGCAAGTGCTGTACACACTGCCTGGAAAGGCGTGATAGCACCGTCAGATGCGTCACGTTTGCGGAAAATACGTCCAAGGGTTGTTTTGATTGCGTAGGGGAATTTGCGAATCTGAAGAAAATTGGTGCGGATACTAAGATAAAGACCAACTCCGAAAATACAGACCATTGCAGGAACGCCCCAGATAAAATTATTTACAGCGGTGTTGATGGTTTCGATTATTTGCAGCATAAAATACCTCTCTGGAAGTTTTTTTTGATGTATGCGAACGGAACTTCTTCCATGTCACACACATTATTAAACTGGTGCAGCCAGAGCCTGTTTGAAAAATCATTCTTGCAATCTGCACGCCCGCTTTGTGGGAAATTTTGCCCGAATTCAGTTGCTGTAGCCTGCTACGGCGCCCTTATCCGGGCAAAAACTCCCACAAATTGTGACGCACATCTTGCAAAAAGCCTTTTTTAGATATGCTCTGGAGCTTCATTTATGTGAAGATATGACAACTACTGCACCATATTTAGCGGATAAAATTTGTCTTGATCTTATCTTCCGCCTGAGGAACTGCAATACCTGCCGCTTTCCCTGCTTCCAGGGATTTCAGAAGCCATGCCATATTGTTTCCAAGTGAGCGCATGATCTGAAGTCCTTCTTCATCCTGCGCAACTTCTGCAGGAGTATTTCCGTGAACCATGTTCCAGTAGTTAGCAGATACAACAGGCATTTCATGATAGCTGAAATATTTCTGAAGAACGTCTAAAGTAGCTGTGGTGCCGGCTCTTCTTGCAGAAGCAACTGCTGCAGCTGGTTTGTGGAGCATGTCTTTGCCTGCCATGGAGCAAAGCTTATCCATAAATTCAATGATCTGTCCGGATGGGGAAGCCCAGTATACCGGAGAACCAACTATAAGCGCATCTGCTTCTTTTAATTTCGCCGCGGCGGCTTTTACATTATCTGTATCCGGATTTCCAGCCTGGAAAATCTCAGTATCAATTCCATTATGATTCAGTGTTTTTGCCACTTCACTAAGTGCGGTGAACGTACAGCCTTCCTTGCGCGGGCTGCCATTTAAGAGTAAAACCTTCATGTTTTTCATCCTTTCTGAAGTAAGTTATATCAGACTGCGATAGCCGCAATCTGCATGCATCATCTCTCTAAAGCGGTAATGTATCTTCTTATTATACGATAGAAATAGTTGGATTTCAAGAGAATGGTTTTATTTTAAAAACACAATATGTTCACAATTTAAGATTATAATAAAAAATATTTGAACTATTCAGCAAATATTATTCCGCAAGGTATTTTATGTGAATCTGACTCACATAAAAATCGAAATCTTCGGCGCCCCACTTTGCGGTATATTTTGCCTGAATTGGTGAATGGTTATAAACATTTATTATGCGACAGAAAGGAAGTAGTAAGTGCTTCAGATCAAAGACATACACAAAGAATACAGAACAGGAAATTTGGTACAGCGTGCCCTGGACGGAGTGAGCCTTAGTCTTCGGGACAATGAATTTGTGGCAATTCTTGGTCCCAGCGGTTCGGGAAAAACCACTCTTCTGAATATTATTGGTGGTCTTGACCGGTACGATAGTGGCGATCTGATCATCAATGGGATTTCTACGAAAAAATATAAAGACAGGGACTGGGACTCTTATCGAAATCATACCATAGGATTTGTGTTTCAGAGTTATAATCTGATCCCACACCAGACAGTTCTTGCAAACGTGGAGCTTGCCCTTACCATTTCCGGTGTATCAAAAAGTGAGCGGAGACGCCGTGCAAAAGAAGCTCTGGAAAAAGTAGGCCTTGGTGCCCAGATCCACAAAAAGCCAAGTCAGATGTCAGGCGGTCAGATGCAGCGAGTGGCAATTGCCAGAGCACTTGTAAATGACCCGGAAATTCTTTTGGCGGATGAGCCAACAGGAGCCCTGGATTCAGATACCAGTGTACAGGTTATGGATCTTTTGCAAGAGGTCGCAAAGGAACGATTGGTAGTAATGGTCACCCATAATCCGGAGCTTGCTCAGCTTTATGCCACCAGAATCGTGACGGTAAAAGATGGGCGGATCCTTTCTGATACAGATCCGTTTGTGATAGACAGCGAGAGCATGGCACCTCCTGTTCACAAGAATATGGGAAAATCCTCCATGTCCTTTTTTACTGCACTTTCCCTTAGCTTTCAGAATCTGAAGACTAAGAAAGCCCGGACCTTACTTACTTCTTTTGCAGGCTCCATCGGTATTATCGGAATTGCGCTGATCCTTTCCATATCAAATGGTGTAGACAAATACATTACAAATATGGAAGAAGAAACACTTTCAGAATATCCGTTGCAGATACAAAGCACAGGAGTGGATCTTACCTCTATGATGATGGGAGCAGCCACAGCGCAGAGTGGGAAAAAGGATGGGGAAGTAGGAGTTGCCCAGATGGTGACTAATATGTTCTCCAAAATGAATTCCAATGATCTGGAGTCTCTGAAGGTTTACCTGGACAGTAATGAAAGCAGCATTTCCAAGTATGCAAATTCGGTGGAGTATACGTATTCTGTTTCTCCCCAGATTTTTCTGGAAAATGGAAAAAATATCCGACAGGTAAATCCGGACAAATCTTTTTCGGCTATGGGTTTGGGCTCTGGTTCCTCCAACAGCATTATGTCTTCTACCATGAGCACTGATGTTTTTCATGAAATGCCGGAAGATGCTGATCTTTATAAGGATCAATATGACGTGAAAGCGGGAAGATGGCCTGAAAATTATAAAGAATGTGTACTGGTGCTTACTTCACAGGGCGATATCAGTGATTTTCTCCAATACACTCTTGGGCTTCGGGACGGTAAGGAACTGGATGATATGGTTCAGAAATTTATGGCAGAAGAGGCAGTGGAAACGCCAGAAAACGAGGGTCCATACACCTATGATGAAATCCTGGGGAAGAAATTTAAGCTGGTAAACAGTACCGATTATTATGAATATGATGAAGAATATAAGGTCTGGAAGGATAAATCAGACAACAGCTCTTATATGAAAAAACTGGTGAAAAACGGAGAAGATCTGACAATTGTGGGAATTGTCCAGCCTGTGGAAGGTGCCACTGCTTCCATGCTCACTGCAGGAATCTGTTATACCCCGGAGCTTACCAAACATGTGATCGAGAAGGCTGCTTCCAGTGAAATTGTGAAGCAGCAGCTGGCGGATGAAAAGATAAATGTTTTTACCGGAGAGGAATTTGGAAAAGAAGACAATGAGAACAGTAAGTTTGACATGGAATCCCTTTTTTCCATTAACGCGGATGCCCTGCAGGAGGCCTTTCAGGTAGATCTCAGTGGATTTAATATGGACCTGTCCAGTCTTTCGGGGCTGTCCTCCGGATTGAATGTGGAAATGCCGGATATGCCTGACATGTCAGCTCTGGCTGGAAATATAAATCTGGATGAGAGCAGTATGCCGGATCTTTCCAAGCTTATCAAGCTGGATGACCTTGATCTGGATCTTTCCCATATGATTGATCCGGAAGAAATTCTGAAAAATCTTCCGGCAGACCAGGTTCCGGATATGAGTCAGGCGCTGAAGTCAGTGAAGTTTGATTTTACAGAAGAGAAGGTAACTGCTTTGCTGAAAGAGGTTCTTACTGGTTATCAGGAAAGCATTAAAGATAAACCGGAAGCAGATATGGATAAAATGCAGGCAGCATTGAAGCAGTATTTGACATCAAAAGAGATGAACGAACGTCTGTGCAAGGATCTGCAGGAGCTGGTGAAAAATAACGTGAACGTGGATATGTCTTCGGAAAAACTGATCGCAGTGGCTGTGGGGCTGATGAACCAGTATCAGGAGTATGCCAAGGCAAATGGTATCACCCAGACAGATGTGGCCAGCATTCTTGCCTTTTTAAGTCAGGGGGAAATCCAGCAGCAGATCAAAGAGGAAGCAGAGAATCTGGTTAAAAACAGCGTGACAGTGAATATTACCACAAAACAGATACGGGATCTTCTTATGCAGGACGTTGTAGCTGCTTATCCGGAGTATGCCAGGAATAATTCCCTTCCGGACCCGGCTAATCTGGGAACCTATTTTCTGGAATATATGCAGACAGAGGATGGGCAGAATCGTCTCATGAATGGACTTATGACTCTTGTGGATACCAGCGAGGTGCAGACGCAGTTTTCCCAGGCAATGGAAACTTACATGAAATCCATGATGACTTCTTTCACAGATGCGATCGCAAAGGGGATTGAGTCAAAATTCACAGAGATAATGGAACAGGTGGAAAAACAGCTTACGAAGGGAATCCAGACTGCTATGGAGCAGATGATTGGAAATATCAGCTCCGGTATGCAGGAGGCAATGCAGTCTGTGATGACCAGTGTATCATCGAGTCTTACTTCTGCCATGAGCCAGGCTATGAGCGGACTTGGCGGATTGGGAAGCGGCATGGGAAATATGGAAGATGCGCTTTCCATTAATCCGGAGGCTTTTGCAAAAGCAATTCAGATGAACATGAATGAGGACGACCTCTCAGAGCTCATGATGTCCCTGCTGTCATCTGAAAATTCTTCTTATGACGGAAATCTGAAAAAGCTTGGATATGCAGATCTAAATGTTCCTGGCGGAATTAATATCTATCCAAAGGATTTTGAAAGTAAATCAGAAATTGTAGGTATTCTGGATCAGTATAACGCGGATATGGAAGCGGCAGGAGAGGATGAGAAGGTGATCACTTATACGGATCTTGTGGGAACGCTGATGTCGTCAGTTACGAATATTGTAAATATTATCAGTTATGTTCTGGTGGCTTTTGTAGCGATTTCCCTTGTGGTTTCTTCCATTATGATCGGTGTTATCACGTATATCAGTGTTCTGGAGAGGAAAAAAGAAATTGGTATTCTAAGAGCGATTGGTGCTTCCAGGCACAACGTGTCACAGGTGTTCAATGCGGAGACGTTTATTATCGGATTTTGCGCAGGTGCTATGGGGATTGGAATTACATTGCTTCTTCTCATTCCTGCGAACAGCATTATCCGGTCACTGGCTGATGGAGTGAATGTGAAGGCGGCTCTTCCTCCTGTAGCAGCAGTAGTTCTGATCGGACTGAGCGTGGTTCTGACTCTTCTTGGCGGACTGATCCCATCAAGAAAAGCTGCTAAAAGTGATCCGGTGACAGCGCTTCGAACTGATTAAAATAACAGAATTTGATGACTGATTTTGACCATCATTATAAAATACAGAAAAATGCAGGGTTCAAGTTGGGGTACAGCCTGATATCTGCATTTTTTTGTGATTTATGGATATTACTATTCGTACAGCCAATAGTAAATAACCGCTATATTGACCTGTCTGATCTGTCATATACTGCGCCAATGTGGCAGATACTTAATTTTCACTGTACTGGAGCGCGTCTGAAAAATCATTCCCGCAATCTGTACGCCCCACTTTGCGGTATGTTTCGCCCGAATTCGGTTGCCGTAGCCTGCTACGACGCCCTCATCCGGACAAAATCTCCCACAAATTGTGACGTACATCTTGCAGAAAGCTTTTTTGAACATGCTCTGGCACATCGTTGCATATAAAAAATCAAAAACAGTCAAAATAATTCATATTTGTGCAATTGTAATAAATCATAAGTGAAAATCTTGTGAAAAAGATTGATTGATTTTGACTGTATATGAAAGTATAATAAGCACAACAAATCAAAAACAAGCAAAAATAAGCAGGAGGCAGAAATGATTTACACTGTGACTTTTAATCCGTCACTGGATTACATCGTGTCGGTAGAGAACTTCCAGCTTGGTCTTACCAATCGAACCAGTTCGGAGATGCTTTTGCCGGGAGGCAAGGGAATTAATGTTTCTACAGTTCTTATGAATCTGGGAATTGAGAGTACAGCCCTTGGATTTACAGCCGGATTTACCGGAGATGAGATTATCAGACGTCTTGAGGAGATGGGTGTGAGGAATGGTTTCATCCAGGTAGGGGAAGGCTTTTCCAGAATCAATCTGAAGCTGAAGAGTATAGACGGTACAGAAATCAATGGACAGGGACCGAAGATCGGAACTGATAAGGTGGATCTGCTGATGAAGCAGTTAGGAGAGCTTGGACAAGGCGATGTACTTTTCCTTTCCGGAAGCATTCCATCATCCATGCCGGATGATGCCTACCAGAAGATCATGGCTATGCTGGACGGCAGAGGCGTAAGAATCGCAGTGGACGCGACGAGAGATCTTCTGATGAAGGTTCTCCCCTATCATCCATTTCTTATTAAGCCAAATAACCATGAACTTGGTGAGATCTTCGGCGTAGAACTGAAAGACCGCCAGTCCGTGATCCCATATGGTAAGAAACTCCAGGAGATGGGAGCTGTGAATGTACTGATTTCCATGGCAGGAGAGGGCGCGGTCCTTATTGCTGAGAATGGAGACGTTTATGAGGAGCCTGCACCGAAAGGCAAGCTGATCAATGGTGTTGGAGCCGGAGACTCCATGGTTGCCGGATTTATGGCAGGATATATGGAGAAGCAGGATTATGAATATGCGTTCCACATGGGAATCGCAGCTGGAAGTGCCAGTGCGTTTTCTGAGAATCTTGCTACCAGAGAAGAGATTGAAGCTGTATATCAGCAGATCACAGGAAAGGATCAGGAGGAAAGGAAGAAATGAGGATCACAGATTTACTGGACGTAAGAAGTATTTCGTTAAATGCTGCCCCAGCAGATAAGTCTCAGACTCTGGATGCAGCGGTTTCCCTTATGACCAGAAGTGGCAAGATTAATGATGAGGAAGCGTACCGTAAGCAGGTCTATGCCAGAGAGGAAGAAAGTACTACAGGAATCGGGGAGGGAATCGCCATTCCTCATGGTAAATGTGATGCAGTAGAGAAACCAGGACTTGCCGCTATGGTGATCCCGGGAGGGGTTGACTTTGACTCTCTTGACGGAGAGCCGGTTACCTTGCTGTTTCTTATTGCTGCGCCAAATACAGAGGATAATGTTCATCTGGATGTGCTCAGCAAGCTTTCCATGATGCTGATGGATGAGGACTTTACCAAGAGCCTTCGTGCAGCGAAGACACCAGAGGAATTTCTTGCGATCATTGATCAGGCAGATGAGGAGAAGAAGAGCGTAGATGAGCGTCTGGCCGATATGGGAGAGGCTGAAGCGGATCAGTTTAAGATTCTGGCTGTTACTTCCTGTCCTACAGGAATTGCCCACACCTACATGGCAGCAGAAGGAATTGAGAAGGCTGCCAAGGCGAAGAACTGTTTTGTGAAAATTGAGACAAGAGGCTCTGGCGGCGCCAAGAATGTGCTTACGGATCAGGAGATTCAGGATGCAGACTGCATTATCGTTGCAGCCGATGCCCAGGTTCCCATGGACCGTTTTGACGGCAAGAAGGTGATTCAGCGTCAGGTTTCTGACGGAATCAATAAGGCTGATGAGCTTGTAGAGCTTGCCATGTCTGGAAACGTACCGATTTATCACAGCGGAAATGCATCAGCCTCATCACAGAGTCAGAATAAGGCCGGTGGCAGTGTGGGACACAAGATTTACACCCAGTTGATGAATGGTGTTTCCCATATGCTTCCGTTTGTAGTTGGCGGTGGTATTCTGATCGCCATTGCCTTTTTGATCGATGGTCTTATGGTTGATATGAATGCTCTGGATGTGGCAGAGCGAGCTAATTTTGGTACCATCACCCTGGCAGCAGCCATGTTCAAGCAGATTGGTGATGTGGCATTTGGCTTTATGCTTCCGGTTCTGGCAGGATTTATTGCCATGGCAATCGGTGACAGACCGGCACTTGCACTTGGCTTTGTGGGTGGAATGATGGCACACAGCGGAACTTCAGGTTTCCTTGGTGCTCTGGTAGCTGGTTTTGCAGCAGGATATATTATTCTGGGACTTCGTAAGGTATGTGAGAAGCTTCCGGAAGCTCTTGAGAAGATCGCGCCGGTTCTGATTTATCCGGTTGTTGGTATTCTGATCATGGGACTTCTGATGCTGTTTGTTGTAGAGCCCATCATGGGGGGTATCAATACAGCACTGAATAACGGACTTACCTCCATGGGAAGCTCCAGCAAGATCATTCTTGGACTGATCCTTGGCGGAATGATGGCAATCGACATGGGTGGTCCGTTTAACAAGGCAGCATATGTATTTGGTACTGCAGCGATTGCAGCTGGTAACTATGATATTATGGCAGCTGTTATGGTTGGTGGTATGGTTCCGCCATGCGCCATCGCACTTGCTACACTTCTTTTTAAAGACAGATTTACGAAAGAAGAAAGGGAGTCTGGTCCTACCAACTTTATTATGGGACTTGCCTTTATCACAGAGGGAGCCATTCCTTTTGCAGCAGCCGACCCGCTTCATGTGCTTCCGGCATGTATTGTGGGATCTGGTCTTGCAGGTGCAATGTCCATGGCATTTGGCTGTACCCTGATGGCACCTCACGGTGGAATCTTCGTGGTTCCGGTTATGGGAAATGCAGTGCAGTATGTGAGTGCACTGGTAGTGGGAACTGTTGTTTCCGCAGTGCTCCTGGGAGTTCTGAAAAAGAAAAATGCCTGACAATGGATGTTCAAACAGGCTCTAATATTGGCTGCGGAATGAATGGTAATCCATGTCTGGAAAAGATATGCAGGTATAATCGTGTTATTGTGAAGGTCATGAACAGTAACATAATCGTGAATAGTGATTGACACAGAATGTGAAATCCGATATAAAGAAATTAAATAATAAGAAAATCAATAGAGACCAAAGATAAAAAAATGGAGGAATGAATCATGAGAGAATTTAAGTATGTTGTAACAGACCCGGAAGGAATCCACGCACGTCCAGCAGGAGAGCTTGTAAAAGCAGTAAAGGCTTTTTCTTCTGATATCAAGATCGCAAAGGGCGGCAAGGCTATGAACTGTAAGGCAATCTTCGGAATTATGGGACTTGCAGTGAAGAAAGGTGACGAGGTTACTCTTACATTTGAAGGCGCAGATGAAGACGCTGCATATGAGGCAGTGAGCAAATTCATGCAGGAAACTCTGTAAGACAGGAAGGGGACATACCTGCGGGTATGTCCCTGTTTGTTTGTAAACAGTCTGTCAAAGTGATAGTTGTGTGAGACTTTGGTAAGTATCACGAGAACGGGAAATGCTGGAAGGAGCGTTTGTTCTCCTGTCAGCAGATCAAATAAGTGGGAGAGAAAAAATGCAGATATATAATGGAAAAAGTGTTTTCGGTGGTATTGCCATCGGTAAGATCAGCGTATATCAGAAAAAAGAGCAGCAGGTTAAGCGTGTGAAGATTGATGATCCGGAACAGGAGATGGCGCGCTATGAGAAAGCTAAGGCAGAAGGGATTAAACAGCTCCAGGGACTTTACGATAAGGCCTTGAGAGAAGTCGGGGAAGCCAATGCAGCAATCTTCGAAGTTCATCAGATGATGATGGAGGACGATGGATATAATGAATCTGTAGAGAATATCATTCGCAGCCAGGGCGTAAATGCAGAGTATGCAGTGGCAACTACAGGTGACAATTACGCGCAGATGTTTTCTGCAATGGACGACGATTATATGAGAGAGCGTGCGGCAGATGTTCGTGATATTTCTGAGCGGCTTCTCACCATTTTAAATGGAGAAGAGACAGGGGCTGTAGATGCAGACGAGCCGAAGATCATCGTGGCAGAGGATCTGGCACCATCAGAGACTGTACAGCTGGATAAGGATAAAGTTCTTTCTTTTGTTACAGTGAAAGGTTCCTTGAATTCCCATACAGCGATTCTTGCAAGGACCATGGCGATTCCTGCACTTGTAAATACTTCCGTGTCTCTTGAGAGTGAGATGGATGGCAGACTTGGAATTGTAGACGGTGCAAACGGTACATTTTATGTAGATCCGGATGAGGAGACTCTGGCAGAGATGAAGAAGCGCCAGGAAGAAGATCTTTCCAGAAAGCAGCTTCTTTTGACCCTTAAAGGAAAAGAGAACGTTACACTTGACGGACAGAAAGTAATGCTGTACGCTAATATTGGCAACATCAAGGATCTGGCAACAGTCATTCAGAATGATGCCGGTGGAATCGGTCTTTTCAGAAGTGAGTTTATTTATCTGGAGAAGGAAGATTTCCCAACAGAGGAAGAACAGTTCCAGATTTACAGACAGGTTGCACAGACCATGGCAGGCAAGAGAGTGATCATTCGTACACTGGACATTGGTGCAGACAAGCAATGCGATTATTTCCACATGGAGCATGAAGAGAATCCGGCACTGGGATGCAGGGCAATCCGTATCTGTCTGACAAGACCGGAGATTTTCAAGACACAGCTTCGTGCTTTATTCCGTGCCAGTGCATTTGGCAAGATCGCAATTATGTATCCTATGATCACCAGCGTACAGGAAGTGCGTAAGATCAAGGAAATCGTAGAGGAAGTGAAAGCGGAGCTTACCGCTCAGGGCGTAGAGTTTGGCAATCCGGAACAGGGAATTATGATTGAGACTCCGGCAGCAGCAATCATCAGTGATGATCTTGCGAAAGAGGTCGATTTCTTCAGCATCGGAACCAACGATCTCAGCCAGTATACTATGGCAATCGATCGTCAGAATCCTCAGCTCGACCTGTTTTTTGATCCTCATCACCCGGCAGTGCTGCGCATGATCTCCCTGGTTGTGGAGAATGCTCATAAGGCTGGTATCTGGGCTGGAATCTGTGGAGAACTTGGTGCTGACCAGTCACTTACAAAAGAGTTTCTGGCAATGGGAGTGGACGAGCTTTCTGTTTCACCGGGAAGTATTCTGCCACTGCGCAAGATCATTCTGGAAACCAATGTTACAGATTATAAGGCGGGAAAAGAATGTTAACACAGCAGCGACATGAGATCATTTTGGAGCTTCTGAGAGAGAAAGGAAGTATTACTGTCACAGAAGTGAAGGATCTTTTAGATACATCAGAGTCAACAGTGCGAAGAGATATTACCGCACTGGATAAGGAAGGCAAGCTGGAGAAAGTTTTCGGTGGTGCCGTGGAACTGAAGGAGCGGGTAACTGCATATGAATATTCAGTTGCCGAGAAAATGGGACTGAAGCTGGAGGAGAAGGACCGGATCGCAAAATATGCAGCAGGTCTTATCCAGGATGAGGATTTTGTCTATATTGATGCAGGTACTACTACTGGGGATATCCTGAAGTTTCTTAAGGTTACAAGGGCAGTATTTGTTACCAATGCAGTGGTACATGCCCAGACACTGGCAGGAAGAGGCTTTAAGGTTCTTCTTGTAGGTGGAGAGCTGAAGAGCACTACAGAAGCAGTAATTGGTAATCAGGCTATGAATACGATTCGTGGTTATCATTTTACCAAAGGCTTTTTTGGAACCAATGGACTTACCAGAAAGAGTGGCTGTACTACCCCGGATGCCAATGAAGCGGCAGTTAAAGCAGCTGCCATGGAGCAGTGCAGGGAGTGCTATGTGCTCTGTGATAGTTCCAAGTTTGACAATATCAGTTCTGTGACCTTTGCAGATTTTTACAGATCTACGATAATTACAGACAGGATTCCGTCTGGCTATGAAGATTGTGCCAATATTATAGAAGTACAGAAGGAGCAGAAATAGAACATTTGAGAAGAGAAGTTTAGTTCCGTTTTTTGATAACTTTCCGGAAGGTCTGTGTGGTCTGTTGAAGGCGTGAGAACAAACCATATTATGCAGTTTGCAGGAATGATTTTTTAACATACTCTGGATAAAGTGTTCCTTTCATAGTATAATAGTCCACAGGATTTCTGACAGATAAAGGTTGGGAGTTCTGTGGACTTTTTTATGGAATAGAAAATATGTTGAAATCCTCTGTGAGGCAGTAGGTGGATTTTTATTAGAATACGTGAGGTAAAGCTATGATAAAACTGATTGCATCAGATCTGGATGGTACACTTCTGAAAGAAGGCACCATGGATATTAACCCGGAGATTTATGACATTATCCGAAAGCTGAAGGCTAAGGGAATTGTATTTGCAGCTGTCAGTGGCAGAGAATATGACAGTATAGAAAGAGTGTTTGCACCTGTGAAAGATGATATTTATTTTATTGCAGGAAACGGTGGAATCATTTCCTATCAGGGAGAGATTATTGAAAAAATGGCAATTCCTGCCGATATACTCAAAGAGGTTGTGGAGTATGTGAGAGCCCAGGAGGGAGCTTCTTTTATGACAGCAGGTAGTGCCCAGGCATATGTGGAGCGGGCAGACCAGGCTTTCGTGAAGAAACTTCGGGAAGGGTATAAGCTTCATGTAAATGAAGTGGACGATGTACTGAATGTCCCGGAGACTATGACAAAAGTTGCCATGTACAACGAAGAAGTGGATGCAGCTCTGGGAGCAGAGGAAGCGAAGCGGCGTTTTGGAGATAAGATTCAGATCATGGCTTCCGGTGATTACTGGGTGGATTTCGTGGATGTGCATTCCGGAAAAGGAAATGCTCTTCAGAAACTTTGTAACCGTCTTGGAATTACGAAGAGAGAAGAGGTTGTTGCTTTCGGAGATAACTGCAATGATGTGAGCATGCTGCTGGAAGCTGGAAAGAGCTATGCAGTTACTACTGCCCGCGAGGAAGCCAAGCAGGCCGCCAGATACGTACTGGAGAAACCAGGTCCGGACAGCGTACTGAATGTGTTAAAGATGATTTTGGAGTTATAAGAGAAAAGAAGAATAAAGAAGAATAAAGAAATGGGAGTACATTCAATTTTGTAATTCCATTGGAGAAATCTTTGATATTGTAGTGGAAGATATGATTCATCAATCAAAGAGATTACAGGGATAAAAAATCCGGGCTGTGTGGAGCAGTCCGGATTTTTGTGGGGCAAAATCAGGCAAGAATCCTTCCATCTGTGGAGATGGTGTACACCTGCCATGGAAGAAATTTTCCGCTGGTTTTCATGGCATTTATGGCTGCATTCTGGATTCCGCCGCAGCATGGAACTTCCATACGCACGATGGTAACACTCTTGATATTGTTCTGACGGATGATTTCGGTGAGCTTTTCGCTGTAATCTACAGAGTCCAGTTTCGGACAGCCGATAAGAGTAATCTTACCTTTGATAAAATCCTGATGGAAGTTAGCGTAAGCATAGGCTGTGCAGTCTGCAGCAATAAGAAGGTCAGCATCGTCAAAATATGGAGCATTGATGGGAACTAACTTAATCTGTACCGGCCACTGTTGAAGCTGGGAGTGTGCTTCCAGCTTTTTCTTATTTTCCAGAACTGCGGCTTCGTCGTAAGCAGCTGCCTCCTTTTCTACAAAAGAAATGGCATTTGTTGGACAGGCAGGGAGGCAGTCGCCCAGACCGTCGCAGTAATCTTCACGAAGCAGTTTTGCTTTACCATCTATAATTCCAATTGCACTTTCGTGGCAAGCGCGGGCACAGAGCCCGCAGCCGTTACATTTTTCTTCATCTATATGAATGATTTTTCTGATCATGAGAGTATCCTCCTTATCCCAACAACGTTTTCAAGTCTTCCTCTGGCGTAGTAATCGCAGCGATCCCAAAGTTTTCTACCAGATAATTGAGCACATTCTGTGATAAAAATGCCGGAAGGGTCGGGCCAAGACGGATGTTTTTGATTCCAAGGTGAAGCAAGGTAAGCAGAATGGAAACTGCTTTCTGCTCATACCAGGAGAGCACCATGGAAAGAGGAAGCTCATTTACCCCACATCCAAATGCTTCTGCAAGAGCGCCTGCAACCTTGATCGCGCCGTAAGCATCGTTGCACTGTCCCATATCCATCAGTCTTGGAAGCCCACCGATGGTTCCAAGGTCCAGATCGTTAAATCTGTATTTTCCGCATGCAAGTGTAAGAATTATGGAATCAGAAGGAGACTGCTTTACAAAATCGGTATAGTAATTGCGTCCGCTTCTTGCGCCGTCGCAGCCTGCTACCAGGAAAAAGTGACGGATAGCACCTGCTTTTACAGCATCAATTACCTGATCTGCAACGCCAAGAATGGTTCCATGGGAAAAGCCGGTTGTAACAGAAGTTCCGCCGTTGATTCCGGTAAAATGCTGATCTTCCTGATATCCGCCAAGCTCCAGGGCACGCTGGATAACTGGTGTGAAATCTTTTTCTTCATTAATGTGAACAGTTCCAGGGAAAGTGACAGTTCCTGTAGTAAATACCCGGTCCATGTAGCTTGGTTTCGGCGGCATCAGGCAGTTTGTGGTAAAAAGAACAGGAGCTGGGAGCTCTGCAAATTCTTTTTGCTGGTTCTGCCATGCAGTACCGAAGTTTCCTTTCAGGTGACTGTACTTTTTCAGTTCCGGATAAGCATGACAGGGAAGCATTTCACCGTGGGTGTAAATATTAATGCCTTTTCCTTCTGTTTGTTCCAGAAGAAGTTTCAGGTCATGGAGGTCGTGACCGGTAATGACGATGAATGGGCCTTTTTCCACAGTAAGAGGTACTGTAACAGGAGCTGGTGTGCCGTAAGTGGCAGTGTTAGCGCGGTCAAGAAGCTCCATGCAGGAAAGATTGTATTTACCTGTTTCCATTACAATAGGAAGAAGCAGGTCCATATCCCAGTCCTCGCCCAGTGCAAAAAGTGCTTTTGCGAAAAATTCGTTTACTTCTGTGTCAGTATATCCAAGTGTCATTGCATGGTAGGCATAAGCCGCCATTCCGCGGATTCCAAAGAGAATCAGAGATTTCAGGGAGCGGATGTCTTCCTGGGCGTTCCAGAGAAGCTTCATATCGTAGTCGTCGTTATGTCCGCAAGGGGAAGCGCAGCCGCCACAGTCTGGGCGAAGCCGGGCTTTTTCCTGGTGGATGCGGTCTGTAATTTCTGCGATGGCTTTGTCATCGAAGCTTACGTTTGTAAGGGTAGCAAACAGACCTTCCACCATCAGTTTCCATGTGGTTTCTGCAAGTGGTGTATTCTCATCTGCTGCATGGGCGAGTCCGATGAGAGCTCCGGTAAGTTCATCCTGAAGTCTGGCTGTATCCGCGGTCTTTCCACAGACTCCTTTGGCACCTGTACAGCCGGTACATCCGGCAGTTTGTTCACACTGAAAGCAAAACATGTTCTGTTCCATAAATAGTTTCCTCCTGAATTTGATCATATTGTTCTATAAGGTATAAGTATTTCGTAAAAATAAGTTGACTGGGTTCTGAATGTTTTGTAATTGCAAAAGGAAAAGTAACAGGAAATTCTTTTCGTTTCGCATGAGAAAGTCAGAGATGGATAATTAATTTCTGTCTCCGCCCTTGACTTTGTACGCATACTATAATATAATTCAACAAACAAGTATGTTGTTATAACAACAAAAGGAGAAAAATGAATTATGAATTTCTTTCCAGGACTTTTCTCTTTCAGGGAACAAGTCCAGAAGAAACAAAGCATATGCTTTCCTGTCTGAAAGCCACTCCGCAAAGCTATGCCAAGGGCAGCACGATCTGGCAGGTGGGAGACCAGGTGAAGGCGATGGGACTTGTGCTTAACGGCAGTGTTCATATTGAGAACATTGACATGACGGGAAACAAGAGTATTCTGAACCGGATCGCGCCAGGCCAGGTTTTCGGAGAGACATATGCCTGCATTCCAGGGGAAAAGCTGCTCATAGGGGTGACGGCTGCAGAGGATTGCCAGATCCTTTTTCTGGAGGTGGGAAAGATTTTTCACACCTGTCCGGATACCTGTCCCTGCCATGAGAAACTGATCCGTAACATGCTGATGGTCATGGCGAAGAAGAACCTGGAACTTTCCAGAAGAAGCCTTCATACGGCACCGAAATCCATCCGGGGGAGGCTGCTTTCCTATTTTTCCCAGGAGATGGTGCAGCAGGGCAGCAGCCAGTTTATGATCCCCTTTAACCGGCAGGAACTGGCTGATTATCTTGGAGTAGACAGAAGTGCGCTTTCCAATGAGCTTGGCAAAATGCGAAAAGAAGGGATTATTGAAGTAAACAGAAACCAGATCCATTATCTGGAGCGTGTTTGAAAAAGGCTTCATAGCAGGAGGGAAAATTTAAAATGAATCTGACACCATATTTTAAAAGTATTATCGATCAGGATGTTGCATCCGTTGTTATCTGCAACCTGAAGCATGAAATTATCTACATGAATCCGAAGGCCGTGGAGAGTTATCATAAATGGGGTGGTGAGGCACTGCTTGGAAAAAGTCTTATGAATTGTCACAATCCGAAGTCAAAGGAAATAATTGAAAAAGTGGTTGCCTGGTTTGAAGAAGATAAGGAGCACAACCGGATCCATACTTTTTATAATGAGAAACAGGCGAAGGACGTATATATGGTGGCCCTGCGTGATGAGGATGGAGCTTTGATCGGCTATTATGAGAAGCATGAGTATCGGGCACGGGATGAGGAACCGTATTACAATTTCTGAAGCTAAAAACATGTTGTTGTCTATGACCTGACCGGCGGCACGCTTCGTGATATACAGAAATTATGCATTCGCATGATTTTGCACCGCAATTTTCGGATTTTCTGTGAACAGGAACAAAAACATTAATTAAAAAATGAGTGGGAAAAGAAACTAGAGCGTGTTTGAAAAAGGCTTTCTGCAAGATGTGCGTCACAATTTGTGGGAGATTTTGCCCGGATGAGGGCGTCGTAGCGGGCTACGACAACCG